>ENA-ORXU01003173-ORXU01003173.1-marine-metagenome-genome-assembly--contig:-NODE-3173-length-10488-cov-2.020843_pt1 | contig 10488 bp, 7 predicted proteins | sample MGYA00237869_ERZ511484 | MGnify/ENA metagenome assembly ERZ511484 | reverse complement strand
TCGGCGGTGCCGGAGATTTTGAGAGTAGCTGCTGCAATCTCCAGGCATTCGCTGGAGCCGCTCATAGAACCTGCCAGCGCAATCTCACTGTTCGGGGTATATACGATCCCGTTCAGAACGGTGTTGGAATTGCCGTTGATGCTGTTGCCGCTAGTTTCGGAATCTTCATCCTCGAACACCAACATACCCAGCATCCGCGGTGCCTCCTCCGGGTCAACACCGACGCTGACCAGTTCCGCAACCGTTGTCATCGCGGTCAGATTGATCGTGCCGCCGGTAATTTCGATGCCAGCCCCGTTTTTCAACACAAACATAACACCAGAGCCAATCAACGACGATCCGGTAGATGTGATCCTGATGTCGCCGCCGTCAATCACATAGACTCCGGGGTCGAGCGTGGTCGGGCAGGAAACAGTAAAATCGGTGTAGGTACCGGGCTGCATGTTGCCGCTACTGGCGGAGCTTCTGACCTTGTTCGAATAGGAAATGGTCGTTGTACGTGTCTCGGTTTCCCACACCTTGTTGTTACCGCGTCCGCCAACTTGCTGCGAATTGGTTGAGGTGGAACTTGTGCCGTTTGGCTCGCTGTTAAAACTCAAGTCAAACTGGGTCGAACTGGAGGTCGAACCTGATTGCGGGTTGGAATAGGTGATTGGTGTTCCGTTGCGCGCATTCGGTCCTTCGGAATAGCTATATGAGGTCGTGATTGTTGTCGTCTCGTCGGCTGTCCAGCTGGCGTCGGCCGAAGCGCAGGAAAGTGAACGTGCATTCGCATTGTCTGGTGGCGTCAGACCTTCATAGGGGTCCACCAGATCACCAAGGTCTTCAATCACGATATCGCCGTCGGTATGGTTGTGTCCATCTTCGATACCTCCGGTCGAGATGACAAAGTTGAGGTCATACGATCCGCCGCTTCCGTCAAAATCGATCGAATCTGATGCATCCGACAATGATCCGACGCCGCATTGCGCGGTCACTGTCGGCCCACCGGTGAACCAGATCGCTTTCGAAGCAGAATCATCGAGTGCGAGCAGGCAAGGTTGCCATGATACGGCAGGCTCGTGAATGGCGACGGCGGTGGCGGTGACCGTGGTCGCGCGGCCTAGAATATAATTGCTGAAGGGTAGGGTTCCCGTTGCGCTGGCAACAACCTGGATCGAGTTGTCGGTACCGCCATCATAATCTTCAAGCGAGACTGTCGCGCCGCTATCCATGGTAGCGACAAGATCGATATTGGCTTCGTATTCGCGATCTGCACGGGTTTGATAGCTGGTGCCAGATGTATCTTCGGCCTTGGCCCACGCGCCAGCGATGGCGGCTTGGTCAACAGCATGCTGGAGCTCGCGCTTCCAAAGGTACCATTGGGCTGTATCGACCGCGAAACCTGTCCCTCCAACGAGTACCGGTAAGCCGAGAGCCATCAGCAAAGCGGCATTTCCGCTTTCTGATCGGCGAAGCTTCTTCAGCAGCTTACGAATTCCCATGGCCTTCGACCTCGTTGACAAAAAGTGCATCACACGATGCCTCTATTCCTGTGAACGTAAGCGAGTTGAGTAAGAATCTCGTTAATCGGAATTTTACTACGCTAGTGGGGAATACGAACTGATTGACTTGGGCGGGTGAATGCTGGGAAGGAATTCGGGTGAACCCGCTTGATCCCGAAATGCTTCCCTCCCCCTTGCGACTTGCGCTGAGCTACGCACCGAAAAACTCGCGCGGCGCAATCGGTGCGGTATTTACGCTCGATACGAGGCTGGCCCGGATCGGGTCAGAGGTGAGTGAGCCGATCATTGCGCAAATGAAGTTGGCGTGGTGGCGCGATCAATTCGGCAAACCGCCCGAGCAATGGCCCGCTGGTGAGCCACTCCTTGCAAGCATCGCAGAATGCGGTCTTTCGGGAGATCGATTGATCGCCCTGGTCGATGGGTGGGAAGCGCTTCTCGTAAGCGACGATCTCGACAGTGAAGTGCTGTCGAGCTTTGCCTCGGGCCGGTCAGCATCATGGCTAGCAGCGGCGGAAACGATCGACAGCATACATGAGCCGGCGAGCGTTATCCCGGCAGGCCGTTCTTGGGCGCTTGGCGATATCGCTGCATCCTTGCCGCAGGAGGCGCATTCAATCTTCGCCGGGCAGGTTGATGCAGCATCAGGGAAATCCCAAGCTCTCCCGCGGAGCTTGCGGCCATTCAGCATTCTTGCTGCTTTGGGCCAGCGCGCCATTCGTCAGCGCGCACCACTGCTAAGCGGTGCCGGGGGGCTGGGTTTAGCGATGCGGGTTGGCATTTTCGGGCGATAAGCTAGGCTGCATTGCAGAGGGCAGCGTTCAGTAACGAGGACGCTGGAAATGAATCGCATAATTCTGGGTGCATTTGGTGCGCTGCTGCTGGTGGGTGTTGGCCTGTTCTGGTGGCAAGGCCGTGCTCAAGTGGAGGAGGGCGCCCCGCCGCCTTTGCCGGAGCCTACGGAAACACCGGCGGAAGATGAACTGCCGGAGGCCGACGTGACGGACCTTTCCGGACCCGCGCCGCCGGAAGCAACAGAACTGACGCGCGAACAGCGCCGATTCTTCCGTTATGACCGCAACCGCGACTTGAAAATCACGCGACGGGAGATGCTTTCGACACGAACCAAAGCGTTCCGCAAGCTCGACAAGGACGGCAACAATCTGCTCACCTTCGAGGAATGGGCTGTATCGACTACGACTCGTTTTGACGGTGCTGACGCCAATGGTGACCGCGAGCTGACGGCTGAGGAGTTCGCTACCACTGCCCCCAAACGACGACCCAAGAAGCGCTGCAATTGTTGAACGCTAAGCTGGTACGCGCTCCAGTTGGCCGATCCATTCTATGAGATCATCCTTGGCGCGGTTAGTGTAGGCTTCCTTGCGCTGCTTCTTCTTCACCTCATGCAAAGGCGGGAAGAGCCCAAAATTGATGTTCATCGGCTGATAGGTAGCCGCCTCGGCATCGCCGGTAATGTGCGATAGCAATGCGCCCAGTGCAGTCGTGCGGGGCGGGCCTTGCCATTCCTCGCCCGCCAATTGCGCGGCGGCCATCATGCCTGCCATCAGCCCGATGGCCGAGCTTTCGACATAGCCCTCGCAGCCGGTAACCTGACCGGCAAAGCGAATATGTTCAGCACCTTTGAGGCGCAGCTGACGGTCCAGCACCATGGGTGAGTTCAGGAAGGTGTTGCGATGCAGACCGCCTAGGCGCGCAAACTCGGCGTTCTCCAGACCCGGGATGGTGCGGAACAATTCAACCTGCGCGCCATATTTCAGCTTGGTCTGGAAGCCGACCATGTTCCACAGCGTACCCAGCTTATTGTCCTGGCGCAGCTGCACAACGGCATAGGGCCAGCGACCTTGCGGGAATTCCTCATTGGTATCGAACGGATTATCCAGCCCCACACCTTTCATGGGGCCATAACGGAGTGTTTCCACCCCGCGTGAGGCCATCACTTCGATCGGCATGCAGCCATCGAAATAGGGGGTGTCCTGCTCCCATTCGCGAAACTCGGTCTTTTCGCCATCCATCAGGCCTTGATGGAAGGCGAGATATTGCTCCTTGGTCATCGGGCAATTGATGTAATCGCCATCTTCGTTCGAGGCTTCGGTGCGCTTGTTCCAGCGGCTCTGAATCCAGCACTTGTCCATGTCTATGCTATCGTGATGGACGATCGGAGCGATCGCATCGAAGAAAGCGAGCCGTTCTTGCCCGGTGGCCTTAACGATGCTTTCCGCTAATGATTGCGCGGTTAGCGGGCCGGTCGAAACGATGGTCAGGCCAGCTTCTGGAAGGGAATCCACCCGCTCGCGGACCACAGTTACCTTCGGATGTTCCGACAATGTGCGCTCGACCTCGGCAGAGAACACATCACGGTCCACCGCCATCGCGCTGCCGGCCGGAACACGGGCGACTTCGCCTGCACGCATTACCAGACTATCCAGCGCCCGCATCTCATGGTGCAGCAAACCGACGGCGTTCTTCGTATCATCGTCAGAGCGGAAGCTGTTGGAGCAGACCAGTTCAGCGAGCCCGTCCGTCTGATGGGCTGGGGTCATGTCGCCGCTGCCGCGCATTTCTGAGAGGCGAACGGAAATGCCGCGCTGGGCGAGCTGCCATGCAGCCTCGCTTCCGGCGAGTCCGCCGCCTATGATGTGAACGTCATGGGTCATAGGGCCGCAGGTAGGCTTGCGTGAAGGCCCCATCAAGCCCTAGCGAGAGGTTGAAGGGAGCAAGCCGTGTCAAAACAGGCGTTGATTGAACATCGGCCATGGCTGCTGGCCAGCATTGCGGCGGCGATTGCGTTCTATTTGCTGCGCGACACCGCGCTGGGCGGAATTCAGCTTATGCTTCTGAAGGGTTGCGGTGCCGCATTGCTGGCGGTGTATGCACTCAGACGGGGCGTTGGGCAGGATGCACAATTGCTGGCGGGAATGCTGGCCTTGTGTGCGCTTGGCGACATGCTCATCGAAATCGATCTGATGTTCGGCGGTGCGTCTTTTTTCCTCGCCCATATGGCAGGCCTCGCCTTGTTCCTGCGTAATCCCCGCGAAGAGGTGACCGGCAGCCAGAAAGCCGCGGGCGCTGCATTGCTCCTTTTGACGCCGCTGCTAAGCTGGCTGCTCTCTGGCGACTACAATATCGGCATTTATGGTCTTGCATTGGGGGGCATGGCAGGAGCGGCATGGATGAGCCGTTTTCCGCGTTACCGTGTGGGTATCGGCGCGGTTCTGTTTGTTATTTCTGACCTACTGATATTCAGTCAATACGGGTCACTCGACATCCGGCCACTGCCCGAGCTGCTGATTTGGCCGCTCTATTATGTCGGGGTGTTCTTGATCGCGGCGGGAGTGGTTCAAACATTGCTAAGGGATCAGCTTGAAACGGCTTGGCAGCGTTGATCCCTTCTATGGTGACGCAGCGATAGTAGTGCGATGCAGTTCGCGGCGGTGACCTTCATATCCCCCGGTCGCTTTGTGCAGAACGCTGCGATTGTCCCAGATCACCAGCATCCCTGGTTCCCATTTGTGGCGATAAACGAACTCGTCCCGCGATTGCCACTGCGCCAGCTCTGACAGAAATGCGATGCCTTCCGCCTGTTCCATCCCTTCGATGCCGATGATGTAGCCAAGGGTCGAGAAAATCGCTTCTTCGCCGGTTTCTGGGTGCCGCTGGATCAAGGGGTGGGTTTGGGTGCGATTGGCTGATTCGTCAGGCCGGATATCCATGGAGCGGCCAGCGGCGCGATCTTTCTCGCCGTAGCTGCCGTCAGGAGCATAGGCGAGCTTGGCGCTATGGATGGCGGTCAGGCTGCGCAGATACTCTTTGCGGTCATCCGGCAATGCCGCGAATGCGGCGATCTGGTTGGCGAACAGCGTATCTCCGCCGACCGGAGGGATATCGATGGCCAAAAGGCATGTGCCAGCGGGCGGCTTGCCGAGGAACGTCCAATCGCTGTGCCAGTTCTCAGCGAATAACGGGGACTGTTCGTCAGCCTCGCGCCGAATGGCGGCGATATGGGCGCGGCCTTCAATCGGAGCAAAGAAGGGATCTTCGCCAAAACCGCCCATGGCGATGGTGAAGCGTTCGAGCGCATCATCATCTATAGATTGATCGGCAAAAGCGAGAACTCTGTGCCGAAGCCAAACCGAGCGAATTTCCGCCAATAGGTCTGCATCAAGCTCACCGGACAGATCGACGCCCCGGATGGTGGCGCCGCATGATTGTCCGCTGGGCTCGACGCTAAAGCTCATTCGGGAGGTTCCTCGCCTTCATTGCTGTCGCGATCCATTGTGGTCGGCGGCGTTGTGTCTTCGGCGTTGCGGCCGACCATACCTTCGATGACGGCTTCCTCTGCAGCATTCTCCGGCTCGTCGGTTTCGTCGATTAGCGCCGCACCGACGATTGTCTCGCCTTTGGCAACGTCAAAGATGCGCAGCCCCGATGATGTCCGACCATAGACCGAGAAGCCCTTGTGATCATCGAACCCGCCTTCGATCAGATGCCGGAAATCAATCGCGGTGCGAATGAGTTTAGCCTGATCCGTGACCAGCATTAGCTGCGAACCGTGCTTCACCGGGAAGCTGGCGACAACCGGCCCGTTGCGATCGGGATTGCTCTCTGGCGTGCCGATATTGGCCAAGCCCTGTCCGCCGCGCCCAATGGTGCGGTATTCATAGGCTGACGAGATCTTGCCATAGCCATTGGCGGTGAGGGTCAGGATGAACTCCTCCTTGCCCTCCATCTCGGCCACCTTTTCGGCGTCGAGCGTGTGGTCAGGCTCGTTGTTCTTCCAGACTGCCGCGCGCAGATAGGCTTCGCGCGTTTCCATGTCCTCGGCCAAGCGGTCGAGAATGGCCATGGAGACAACTTTCGCGCCATCCTTCAGCGCCATGCCGCGCACACCTATTCCGGTGCGGCTCTTGGTTTCGCGCGCATCGGTGGCGGCAAAGCGGATGGCCTTGCCGGAATTCGAGGCGAGGAAGATTTCCTGATCTTCGCTGAGCAGCTCGACGCCGATCAGACGGTCGCCGCTGTCTTCCACAAAACCCATGGCATATTTGCCATTGGTAGGGACATTGGTGAACGCGTCCATGGAGTTCCGGCGGACCATGCCTTGCTCTGTACCGAACACGATGTTGAGCGCGCCCCATTCCTCCTCGTCTTCCGGCAAGGATAGCACATTGGTCACGCGCTCATCTTCGCCCAAAGGCAATAGGTTGACCATCGGGCGGCCCTTCGTGGTCGGGCTACCTTCAGGCAATTTCCAGACCTTCATCCGGTACACCCGGCCGGTATTGGTGAAGAACAACACCGGATTGTGGGTGCTGGTCACGAACAGCTCAACCACCGCATCCTCTTCCTTGGTCGCCATGCCGCTGCGGCCTTTACCGCCACGGGCTTGGGCACGGAACGTGGTGAGCGGAGTGCGCTTGATATAGCCGCCATGGGTGACGGTAACGACCATGTCTTCACGCTCGATCAGGTCTTCGTCTTCCAAGCCATCCCAGGCCGGGGCGATCTCAGACACACGCGGCGTGGCATACTCGGTTTTGATAGCCACAAGCTCGTCGCGCAGAACGCCATAGAGCTTGGCCCGGTCGGCAAGGATCGAGAGGTAATACTCGATCTTCTCGGCCAATTCCTTCAACTCGTCACCGATTTCGTCACGGCCGAGAGCCGTCAAGCGGTGCAGGCGCAGATCGAGGATGGCTTTCACTTGCCGTTCGGAAAGGCGATATGTGCCGCCGGATTGCTCTGCATCCGGCTCGATGGCTTCGACCAAGCGGATATATTGCGCGATGTCGCCAATCGGCCATTCTTTGGTCAGCAGTTTCTCGCGGGCGATGGCAGGATTGGACGATCCACGGATCATCGCCACCACTTCATCAAGATTGGAAACCGCCACGACCAAGCCGAGCAAGACGTGGGCCCGTTCACGAACCTTGTTCAGTTCGAACTTGGTACGGCGGGTGATGACTTCTTCGCGGAACTGGATGAACGCCTGCACGATATCGCGTAGCATCAGAGTTTCAGGCCGGCCGCCTTTGATCGCCAGCATATTGGCCGGGAAGCTCGACTGGGCAGGGGTGTAGCGCCAGATCTGGTTGAGAACGACTTCAGGCGATGCATCACGCTTTAGATCAACGACGACGCGCACGCCTTCACGCGAGCTTTCGTCACGGATATCGGAAACGCCTTCGATGCGTTTTTCCTTGGCGGCATCGGCGATCTTCTCGACAAGGCCGGACTTGCCGACCTGATACGGGATCGAAGTGAAGACAATCGACTGGCGATCACCTTTCTTGGTCTCGATTTCGTGTCGGGCCCGCATAAGAATGGAGCCGCGACCGGTAGTGTAGGCCGAGCGTGCGCCTGACTGACCCAGAATAAACGGGGCCGTCGGGAAGTCGGGCCCGGGGATGTATTCCATCAGCTCTTCGCTGGTGATTGCCGGCTTTTCGATAAAGGCTAAACAGCCATCGATCACTTCGCCCAGATTGTGCGGCGGCACATTGGTCGCCATGCCCACGGCAATACCGCCAGCGCCATTGACCAGCAGATTAGGGAAGCGGGCCGGGAGCACCGATGGCTCCTGAATACGGCCATCATAGTTGTCGACGAAATCGACGGTATCTTTGTCGAGATCGTCGAGCAGCGTGTTGGCGACCTTGGCCAGCTTGGCCTCGGTATAACGCATGGACGCGGGCGGATCGGGGACCATCGAGCCGAAATTGCCCTGACCGTCGATCAACGGGACGCGTAGAGACCAATCCTGCGTCATTCGCGCCAGTGCATCGTAGATCGCGCTGTCGCCGTGTGGGTGATAATCACCCATAACGTCACCAACGATTTTGGCGCTTTTCACGTAAGGCCGGCCAGCAATAAAGTTACCTTGCTTGCTGGCGAAAAGGATGCGGCGGTGAACCGGCTTGAGGCCGTCTCGCACGTCCGGAAGCGCGCGGCTGACGATCACGCTCATGGCGTAATCGAGATAGCTCGTCTTCATCTCATCGACGATGTCGATGCGTTCATAATCACCCATCGGTGTGGGGATAATTGAGGTGTCTGTTTCGTCGGTCAAAGGTTTCTCGTTCCGCTCTCGGATTGCGGGGGCAATGCGTTAGCTGCAGACTAGGGGAAGGCGAGGGGTGAGGCCACTCGCAGACCCCTCAGATGGGCCTTTGTTGCGCCTTTTTCCACATTTACCTACAACGGCCTCACGAGAATGCTGAAAGGGTCATTCAATTGCCGTTCAGAGCGTCTCAAGTAGAAGAAGATGCAACCAGCGGCGAATGGGACTTGCCTGCATGTTGAGAAACGTGCAGCCGCTGCCAGCAGACAGTTTTTGACAGATAACAAACGGGAGACACGCTGATGCGTTCTATCACTCGCAATACCGCCCGCCCGGGAACCTCTATTGCTCTTGCCCTTGCTCTTATGTGCGGCACCGCATTGGGCGCAGCCGCGTTCGAATCGCCGGCAAGCGCGCAGAAAGAGAAGAAGTCGAAGCCGAAATATTCCAAGAAATTCCAGAAGGCGTATGCGGCAGCCGTGCCGCTCGTAAATGCAGAACCAGTTGACGAAGCTGCTCTTCGGGCTGCCATTCCAACCTTGCAGGCTGCGTCATCCACTCCGGATGATATGGATGCGACCGGTAACATCATGCTCAGCGCCGGCGGAAAGCTGGATGACCAGCAGCTGCGCCTGCAAGGCATCCAGATGATGATCGATAGCGGCCAGAACGCTGATCGTGCGGGCCTGCTGCAATATGCCAAGTACCAGATCCAGCAGGGTCTCGAGGATATGGAAGGCGCGCGTGCTTCGCTGCTTGCGGCGTCAGCGGCTGGGTACTCCTTCGAAGGCCAATTGTCTGACGGTACCTCGCAAACTGTCGGACCGGAGGACATCCGCGTGATGGTCTCGCAGACTTACTTCGACAATGACCAATATGCCGCAGGGCTGGCCGATCTCAAAGGCTATCTCGAAAGCCGCATGGCGCAAGGCCAGCCGGTGAAGGAAGACTGGCTCCGTCGTGGCTTCTCGGTCGCGTTCAACAACGAGCTTGGAACACAGGCGACCGAATTCTCCGAGTTGTGGTTGCAGAATTATCCGTCGGCGAACGTTTGGGGCGATGCCATTACGGTGCAGACACGTTTCTTCGAGTATGACTCGCAGGAAGCTCTCGACATCCTTCGCCTTGCGCGCCGCACCGGTGTGTTGTCAGCGGATCGTCTCGACGCGAGTCGTTTCGATGCGAACCGGCTGGACCTGATCAAAATGTCGATGGAGCGCCTCTATCTCGATTACGGTGAAGCTGCCGATTACCGCCGCTTCCCGGGCGAAGTGAAAGAAATCCTGGAGATGGGCATCGCCGAAGGCATCCTCGATGCAAACGGCGTGACCGTATCTGACTGGCTCGGCGGCGCACGCAGCCGTGTAAACGCAGATAAGGCCGATCTTCCTTCGCTGGAACGCGATGCGCGCAGTTCTTCGTCGGTTACTACCGTGATGGCGGCAGGCGATGCGTTCCTGAGCTATGGTCAAGCGGCCAAGGCAGAGGAATTCTATACCAAGGCGCTGACTCTTCCGGGAGTGGATGCCGACCGTATGATGACGCGCTTGGGCATCGCCCAGACGGATCTCGGCAAATACACCGAGGCGCAGGCGACCTTCGCGAAAGTTGGCGGAAAACGCGCTTCGATTGCGCGCCTGTGGTCTGTCCATGCCGGTAATATGGCAGGTGCTCAAACCAGCGTTGCTGCTGCACCGGCAAACGACGGTTGATAGTCAAATCATAACGAAATCAAGCGGCGCGGGCAGAAATGTCCGCGCCGTTTTCGTTCTCGGACCCGCGTTAGTGAAGGCGCCTTACAAGCAGCTGATTGCCTTCGGCGCGCTTCATTTCGAACCGGTCGAGTGAACGGATCAATTCTGACAGACGCTTGAAGCCGTAATTGCGAACATCGAAGCTGGAACGGTT
>ENA-ORXU01003172-ORXU01003172.1-marine-metagenome-genome-assembly--contig:-NODE-3172-length-10489-cov-2.708509_pt1 | contig 10489 bp, 7 predicted proteins | sample MGYA00237869_ERZ511484 | MGnify/ENA metagenome assembly ERZ511484 | reverse complement strand
CAAGAGGCACTTCAACAGGCATAATTTTTTTACAAAATGAACAATAGAATTGTATCTGCATTTTAGTAATGAATATATTTTCCTAACCAAAAAATTCATACCTATGGCAACTATGGAATTTCAAGAAACAAAGGATCATAAAACTATTCAAAACTGGATTCAAAAAAATAATGGCGTTCCCGCTCGACTGGGTTATGATAGCGTCGATAATAAATTAAAAGATCCATTGACCGTTTGGTTTAGAGCAGAGAAAAATGAGTTTAGAAAAACATATCAGGAACTAGACTGGGAAGAATTCTTTGCAGTATTCGATTATCATAATTTCGTATTTAAATTTACAGACGAATCTGAAGAGGATCAAAAATATAAGATAGTGAAAAATGAAAGGTAATTTTAATCAACTCATCAACGGTGAAAAACCCGTACTCATTGATTTCCATGCAACCTGGTGTGGTCCCTGCAAAGCACTTGCACCCGTCATAAGAGAAGTAGCAGTGGAGATGAAAGATCAGGTTCGCGTAATCAAAATTGATATAGATAAAAACCAACCGCTGGCACAGCAATTTCAAATTAGAGGAGTTCCCACCCTGTTACTTTTTCAAAATGGAAAGATCGTCTGGAGAACTTCTGGTATGCAATCAACACAACAAATTATTAGTAGTATCAATGAAAATATATAGGTAAACCAATACCACTTTTTTACTACTCTTTACAGTTTTTCTTTAAAATCCGTTGCGTAGCACGCTCATATCCATCCAGCCATTTTGTATCTTTCGGAAAATCCTCCGCATCTAATTTTTCTGCTTTCACCAATTCTAAAATACAAGGGTGGATATAATATTTTCGACACACCGCCATTGTATTTCCCAATTCTTTAGCCACCTTTTTAACTAGCGTTGGCTCTAGTTTTTTACGCGTATTTTTTTTCACCTCCGCTACCGCCTCTTTATAAAATTTAACTGCCAGCGCAGTACCTCCCCATGTTCTGAAATCTTTACTAGAAAATTCTTCTCCCATGTTTTCCTGAATAAATTCATTGACCTCACTGCTGTCAATAGAATTAGACTTTCCATCCTTACCCTGATAACATAATACTTTGTAGCCCGGTAATTCTGAGCATTGCTGGATGAGTTTAGCAAGTTTTGAATCTGTAATTTGTACGTTTCGATATTTATTACTTTTGGCTTTGTATGAAAAAGTCAATTCTCCCTTTTCCATTTCAATATGTTTACGGCGCAATGTGGTGAGACCGTAAGTACCATTTTTTTCTGCATATTGTTGATTGCCTATACGGATATGTTGTTCATCCATAATTTTTATTGCTAGCGACAATACTTTCTCTCGCGTCCACTTTTTCTTCTGTAGGTTTTTATCTACCGTTTTTCTCAAATCAGGTAATGCCCTGGAAAATTCAAGCAACTTTGAGAACTTTTGTGACTGACGATAAGCCGTCCAGTCAACATGGTAAATATATTGTTTACGCTTTTTCAAATCTCTACCAGTAGACTGTAAATGCCCATTATCCTTTTTACAAATCCAGACTCCTTCCCATATTGGAGGGATGACCAGATCTTTAATTCGATCCAATGTTTTTTTACATGCTAAGGCATTATTTTTTTCATCCAAGTACCTAAATCCCCTACCCCATTTCTTTCTGAAATAGCCCGGCTCATTATCTGAAGTATAGATAAGATTTAAAGTGCGCTTTAGGTATGCTTGCTGGACGGGAGGCGTCATGGATTTGTTTTTTGGAAAACGCCAAATAGGGTTTATTTGTTCACAAAAAAAGACAGATATTATTATTATATATTTTTTGCCAAAGATAAGAGATTCAATGTAGTTAACCAATATAAATTACTACATCTCCATGGCAATCGCAAGAAACCTTTTCTTGCCATTTGCTTTTCGCCACTTGCTATCTCGGATCGCATTTCAAGGGGCTAAAAGCCAAAGGCCAATGGCTAACGGCAGAAGGGATGGCCTTCTTGCGATTGCCCTAACTACATCTCTTTTGCACATCAAATGACGCGATTACAGGAAGGCTAACAGCTAAAGGCTTTCTAAAATCAATACATCAACTTCAATTTAATATTCTCCTCCACAACAATTTCCCCAGAATTAGAAATTTTATTATCCGCGTGCGTATTATTCTTCGCTCCCCATAACAACGCAATTAACTTAACCGGATTATTGGTAAACTTATTATTTGAAATATCTACATTGATAATGCCTCGAGTATTTAACAGAATTCCATTGGCTTCCTGACTCCCACAATTTTTAAAAACACTATTGGTTACTTTCAGATTCCCACCAATTGTAGATTCATCATAACCTCCTCTATAATAGTCAATTACATTAGCTTTCACATTTTCAAATTGACAGTTGTCAACGGTTAAAAATTCGGCATTATAATCGCCCTTATCATTCGTTTCTTCGGATAGCTCTATTCCATTTTGACAATTCTTGATAGCGGTATTGGCAAATAAAATATCATCGGCAAAGGATTGCTTATATGCCTTTAAGACGTACTTAAAGTTTGTAATTTCACTGTCTGTAACCGATAAATTATAGAGGCTTGACATATTCTTTTTCAGCGTAGCAAAAGCATATTGCTGATTTTCTCCGACTAATTTTATATGTTTTAGTTGTAATGTACCGCGAGGATGCAATTCAAATAACGGTGTATTCGCAGCACCTGAAAAAGTAATACCTGCTTTTTCATTCGAATTTTCAGATTGAATTTGAATGGCTTTATTGATTACCAATGAATTAGTAACCGTATAATTTCCAGCAGCTAATTCAATGATGTCGCCAGGGTTTGCAGCAGCAATTTTTGCGGTCAACGCTTCCACATTATTTACGGTATGTGTTTTCGGATCAGCGGTTGGTTGTTCGTCTGAAAACCAATCCGGGCCATACTTGGATTTATCCAAAATTTCTGGGTCGGTAGCTGTATTCCCTAGCGTAGCTCCAGCTCTATTGTTGTCTTTTCTACTATTCCCAAACAAGTCTTTTTCAATTTTTTCAAAATCAAATCCCGCATAAGGCACACTATCCGGCAATCCTTGTGGAATATAAATTTCATCCGTTATTTTGTTAACTGAAAAATCACTGGGAATAATTCCTTTTACATTTTCAAAACTGGTATTTTGATTATTGATAAAATTATTTTTAAAATTAATACCATCTATTTTATCATGTGCTACGACTGGATTTTTGTCACCTTCAGTATTATAAATAACATTATTGGCAACTGTCGTTCTGATCGGTCTGGCAGAGCGAATTTCAGAAGCAGGCAATACATCGCTTTGACTTACATTACTACCAACTCCAAATTGTAGTGGAGACACACAATTGACCCAGGTATTATAGGCAACTACCACATCGGTTACCTGATTATATCTGTTGAGTGGAGATTTAGGAATTCCATTCATGACAGCAAGTGGGCTTCTGAAGGCACTTCCTTTTAGGTTATAAAAATAATTATTAGTTACCCAATGTCCAGTATTAATCAATCGAATGCCACCGACATTTTCATTGCCATCACCGATAAAATAATTTCCATCAATGATACAATAGTTTCCATGTCTGGTAACGAGTGAGCCTTCTGATTTATAAAAAACATTATTTCTAAATTCATTAAAATTGGTCTTACTCGAAATTACTTCTACCTCACCATTGCATCTTTCAAATAAATTATGAGAGACATTCGTGTAGCAGGGCGACATAGACGTATAGCTATCGCCAATTTGTATGGTCTCTCCACGCGGGCCACCTTTTCGAGGACGAGGTCCAAAGTGATTATGGACAATCTGATGATAATTATTAATACTTTCATTTCCTTTAATATCTACTCTGATAGTTGGCCCTTGATTGGATTTTCCAGCTATGTAGCAATTTTTTAACGCATTATGGCGTCCCCAAAATTCAACCCAGTGATCTTTTGTGTCACGGAGTGGTTGATTGAAATTTTCAATAACGGTATTCGAAACCGTGCAATGATGCGCCAAAGAATCTTCATTGATTCGAAAAGTAATGACTGCATTAGTAGGCGCGTAGCCATTTCTAAAATATAAACCTTCTACATTCAGGTATTTCCCTGCAAACTTTAAAAAAGAATTTCCTTCAATGAATACCTTTCCCGGAGTTGCTGCTTTAATTGTGATTGGTTTATCTGCTTCTCCGTTGCCTATAAAGTTAATCGCCACGTCCTTCCAAACCCCATCTGCCAATATAATATTATCGCCTGGTTCTGCCCTACCAATTGCCTCTTCCAACTCAGTCGAATTGGATACTTTATTACCATTATTAGAAGAAATTTCCTGACAAGCCACACTGATTAATAAACAGTAGAACAAAAAACTATACTTGGACATGAGTAGTATTTTAATATTGGTTAACCAAAAAAAACAATAATCAATTGTAGAATAAAACGCCAATTTGGGTAATTATAAGCTGTAAACCTAATTTTTGATAATATTATCATCTTTTTGATTAACCAACTTTTATATCTAAAAATGAAAAAATAACAGCATTTCTAGCTAAAAAGTAGCTTTTCACAAAAAAAGATACCAAATCTTCAAAAAAAAAATCGAAATAATTTTGTAAACCAATAATATTACCTACTTTTGGTCGACCAATTTATTGGTCAACCAATTTTTGACTTAAATTCACAGAATACGTCATGAATAAAATACTAGCAAATTTCAGTGAAATAAGGGTAGAAACGCCAGTAGACAAGATTATCAGACAAATCAGAAATCTTATTACAACAGGACAGTTAGACGCTGGAGATCGACTACCACCGGAACGTAAACTAGCTGATCGTTTAGGCGTCAGTCGTACTCATGTAAGAGACGCTATTCGAAAACTGGAGTTCTATGGTATTTTAAAAACAGTACCCCAAAGTGGAACAGTAGTATCAGGAATGGGAATTACAGCTTTGGAAGGTCTGATAACAGATGTACTAAAATTGGAAAAAAGCGATTTTACTTCTTTAGTTGAAACACGGGTAATTCTTGAAACCCACGGTGCAAAATTAGCCGCCGAACGAAGAACACAAGAAGATATTAGAGCAATTGAAAAAGCATTGATTGCTTATGAAAAACAGGTCAGAATGGGAGGAGCAGCTGTAGAAGAAGACTTGATTTTTCATCTGAAAATAGCAGAAGCAAGTAAAAATGCAGTGCTAAAATCACTCATGCTGATTATCACACCAGATATCGTTAACAACTTTATTCAATACAAGGTTTGTGATGAAAAAGCCAATAATAAAATTTTTAAAGAGCATGAAGCGATTTTACAATTTATTATCGACAGAGATGGAGCATCGGCAAGTCTCGCCATGGAAGAACATCTAAAAGATGTCGTGGATTTTAGCGAAAAAATAAGACTATAAAATACTTTTACTAAACCAAAACACCTAATCATGATCAGACTAACAAAAAAGAAAATTAAAAATACCAGTTAAAAAATGGCAACTTAAGATTGCCAGAAATTTCACCAGACTACAACTATACTTGAGCTCAAATCTTCAGAGAATTAACTATTATTCAACTTTGTATCATTCGTTAAGGTAAACTTAACCAGTACACTATTTTTATAAATTTTAAAGTGTTGACACACTTTAAGGGTGGAAACCTATATATATTCAATAGCTATAACCATGCAAAAGAAACTCACTCCTGAGGAGTTGAGAATTGTAAAACAATTAAAATTTAAATTATGACTTTTAAATTAACCAATTTATTCAACGTGTCCAATCTAATGATTCCATTGGTGGCATTGTTGTTTAGCTTTTCCGCCTTTGCAGGAGGAAATAGCACTTTTTTAGAAACCACTATTCTGTTAGAAGCAGAAGCAAAAATTACAGGAGTCGTTACGGCCAGCGAAGATGGCGAAGCACTAATTGGCGTTTCTGTTTTGATCAAAGGAACCACAAGAGGAACCGTTACAGACATTAACGGAAACTATGCCATTCAGGCAGATGCTGGAGATATTTTAGTTTTCAGCTATACTGGATTTAAGCCACAAGAAGTAGCAGTAGGCAGCGAAACGACCGTTAATGTAGCCTTAATGACAGATTCTGAAGTCCTGGACGAAGTAGTCGTTGTGGGATATGGAACTCGAAAAAAATCCCATGTTACCGGATCTATTGCAAAAATAGACGGAGGTGAAATTGCAAGCATTCAGGCAGCGCGTGTGGATGATGCGCTTGCGGGTAAGCTTTCAGGAGTATTGATTCAGAATCAAACTGGTGAGCCAGGTGCTGATCCAAAGATTCAGGTTAGAGCAGCTTCCTCTCTTTCGGGAGATTCCAATCCATTAATTGTAGTGGATGGTTTCCCAATTACCGGAAGTTTAGCTACTATTAATCCAAACGATATTGAAAGCCTTGAAGTACTTAAAGATGCTGCTTCTTCCGCCATTTATGGTTCTCGGGGAGCAAACGGAGTAGTGCTGGTGACGACCAAAAAAGGTAAGTCAGGCAAAGCTCAATTTAGCTATAATGGATATACCAGTATTTCAAGCAAATATGTGGATGACATTGAAATGCTTAAGACTGCTTCAGAGTGGGCCGCTGATTTACAGACCGATGCTTATGATCTTTCGGAAGTTGACCCAGATTTAAGAGAATATCGATTAAACGCGTATGCTAACGCACCTGACGTGGTGAGTATGGAAGATTGGCTTTTTCAAAATGGCAATACGCAAAGCCACAACCTCAGCGTTGCGGGAGGAGATGAGGATTTAAAAATCTTCGCTTCCGTTGGATATCAAGATACCGAAGGAGTGGTAAGAAGACAAGAGTTTACCAGATATAATGCACGCTTAAACGCCGATGCCAATCTTGGAGACCGATTCAAGGCGGGAGTAAGTTTAAATGGAAATTTCAGTCGACAAGAAGTAGCTCCTCATGATATGAGAGATATGTTAAGAGCTTATAGTATTTCTCCGATTTATCATACAGATGCGTCTATTGCATTCGTAAATGACTTGGATGCGAAAAGAGCGGCATTGGTTGCTGCTGGAGTTGAGTTATTGGATGGCAATGGAAACAATCGACTAGCGTCTTCATTTGACAGTGGCTATAGAGGCGGAGGCTTGATTAATTCAAGTATCGCAGACCTACAACCAGGTGACATTGCACACGATTGGCATTATGGTAGAGGACAAAATGGTATCGGAGGAACCGGTGATTCCGGACCTGCTGCCAAGTATGATAATGCCAGAAGAACGAATAGAACCTATTTCGCCAATGTAAATTCTTATTTACAGTTCAACATCGTTGAAGGATTGAACTTGAGAACGGTAGTAGGAGCAGATATTAATGATAATAGAGCCTACTATTACCAGGGAGTATTAGCAGATTCTCGTGAACGTTCGAATCAATCTGACCTTGACCAAACAACGATCAAAAGAACTTCTACCTTAAGCGAGACTACCTTGAATTATACCAAGAAATTAGGAAGCCATGATATCGGAGCTGTGGCAGGAATCGAATTTCAGAATTTCTTCATTAGAGGAATTTCTCAAGCTGGCACTAATTTATCTCCGACAAACCCGATAAATTATTCTTTTTTAAATCCAACAGACATTAGCACCAACCTTATAGAAGAAAATGTTTCCAGACGAAGTGTTTTTGGTAGAATTAATTATGCTTATGACAATCGTTATCTAGCTTCTGTTTCTATTAGAAGAGATGGTGACTCTCGTTTTGGAGCAAATAATAGATTCGAAACTTTCCCTGCATTTTCTTTAGGATGGAATGTACATAACGAATCTTTCTACAATTCAAACTTTTTAACAGATTTAAAATTACGATTTAGTAGAGGAACGTTAGGAACCACTTCATTTTTGGGTTCATACGACGCTTTGAGACTATTATTACCTCAAAATACCGTTTTTGGAACAGGATTTTTAATTCCTGGTAATGTCCCCAATGAGGATTTAACCTGGCAAACAAATACGGAAACCAATTACGGAATTAGTTTTGGTTTCCTTGGAAATAGATTTACATTAGGCGTTGATTACTATAGTTCCGATGTCAAAGACATGTTAATTAATCAAAGTGTTTCTGAAGTGTTAGGAACTGCTTCAATTGTACGTAACCGAGGGGATGTAAATAGTTCTGGATTGGAAATAGAGCTAGGAGCAAACATTATCAATAACGCAGACCTTCGTTGGAATGTTAGTGCAAACGTCTCAACGGTTAATACCGAAATCACTAGCTTAGGAGATGTAGACGCCTTACCAAATCAGGTATATGGTGGTCCCAGTGGTCGAGGTCCTCAATTTAGAAATTATGTAGGTGGAGAGATTGGTGAAATGTGGGGATACAGAACTACCGGACAGGTGGAAACCATCCATATTGCAGATCCAACCAGAAATATTGGATTCAGTAGTTCTGAATATTATGTAGAAGATGTAAATAATGACGGTAAAATCGATGAAGAGGGTGACTACGTGAAGCTGGGATCAGCTAATCCTGATTTTTACTGGGGCTTGAGTACCACAGTAGGTTACAAGAGTTTTGATCTTTCGATGCAGTTTCAGGGTTCACAAGGAGCAGAGGTTTACAACATTGATCCCATTTATTGGGAGTCTCAATTTGGTGGTAGATTAAGATCCAGCTTTGATACAGAAGGAGACAGAATTGCAGATGATTCTGGTCGCTTTTATCAGCAAACTAGAAATGCACACGGAGCTTTAGTACAGGATGCTTCTTATACTGCTTTAAGAAATCTTACCATCGGTTACACCCTTGATCCAAATTTAATTAGCAACATTGGACTAGGTTCTCTTAGAGTATATGTAGCAGCCTCGAATCTACTTTATTTATTCGACGATAGCTATACCTCCTTTAATCCAGAAGGTGTGGAAATCACCAACAATAATTACGCAGGACCAACTACTTATGGATACCAGGAAGGTGCCAGTCCGATTGTAAGAAGTTTTACATTTGGTCTAAACGTTAATTTCTAAGCACAAAATTCTAAAAAAGTAAAATAATAAAACAATGAAATATTTATATATAACTTTAGCGTTACTGCTATTTATAGCATGTGGCCGCAATGATCTGGAGCAACTACCGCCTTTAGAGGCCGATGCTTCCAGCTTAACCACTTATGGCGAAGTCTTGAATGCCGCCTATTATTATCACCAGGCTAGTACTACACCACTAGCGGTCATGGGGGACTTCAGAGCCGACAATATGTTGATGGACGAAGAGCCTTATCCAGCCTTTGACAGATTTAATGAAGACTTGGCGGGTGGAGATTTGGTTGGACAGTTTTTTCAGCCCTTCTACAGTAATTTGTACAAGGCTATATTAAGTACCAATAACGTAATCAACAACTCTAGCGATGATGAGGAGATTGGTGAAGCACAATTTTTAAGAGCACTATCTTACTTTAAACTCGTAAAGGTTTTTGGTGATGTTACCGTAATCTTGGATGCGGCCCCTGATGTAGAAGACAAATCTATCCTGGCCAGAACCCGAGCAGGTGAGGTTTACAATAACGTCATCATTCCTGATTTTGAAGCAGCTATTGCAGCACTTGATAATTCCGGACTTTCTTCCGGTCGAGCGACTAAAATCGCAGCTCAGGGTATGTTGGGTAAAGTGTATATGCAATTGAGTAATTTTGGTAGTGCTGAAACATTACTTGGTACTGTGGTAGCCGATGCTTCCGGTGCGGGGATTATGTTATTAGACGATTATGCTGATATTTTTGGGGAAGAATCTGATCTAAACGCAGAAGTAATATTTGCCACCCAACAATCAAGCTCTCTCGATGATGCATATGGTTTTACCCTTTTTCCTGGATGGTTTAGTGGAGGAGATACAAAATCTCTTGCGCCATTAGATCCAGATTTGGTTGCTGCTTTTGACGACAGTCCTGGTGATTTAAGAAGAGGTGTAACGATTAATACAGATGATTTCACAAGTCCAAAATTTGGCAATGGTCTTAATCAAGACTGGATAGAACTCAGATTGGGAGATGCCATTCTTTTATATGCAGAAGCATTAAATGAAAATAACAATACTGATGATGCAATTGATGAACTAAACAAGATTAGAGACAGAGCAGGATTAGATGATTACGATGGAGATACTGATCAAGATGATGTTAGACAAGCCATTGCCGACGAAAGAAGATTGGAATTAGCACTGGAAGGCCAAAGATGGTTTGATCTGGTAAGAACAGGAACCGTTGACGAAGAAATGGGACAATCCATTAATCCTAACTATTACGTATTTCCTCTCCCAGATTCAGAAATATTAGCTAGTGGTGGTGTTATCACTCAGAATGAAGGCTATTAATTATTTTCATAAATAACTAACTATAAAGGGAGCAACATCTCAGTTGCTCCTTTAATTAAAAATTCTTCATACAGTAGTTTTAATTTTAGTTATCGGGGTGCTGTTCTAAAATATTTTATTTTAGGACAGTATCCCCAAACTATAAAAATGGAAAAAGAAAAA
>ENA-ORXU01003169-ORXU01003169.1-marine-metagenome-genome-assembly--contig:-NODE-3169-length-10495-cov-12.763678_pt1 | contig 10495 bp, 8 predicted proteins | sample MGYA00237869_ERZ511484 | MGnify/ENA metagenome assembly ERZ511484 | reverse complement strand
TTGCTCAATAAAAGCTTGCCCATTAATACTACTAATGGTAAGCCAATCAAATTGATGCTTATAACTACTCGAAATAGATAGCCAACTCTTAGCAGGGTTCGGATAAATTTCTATTTCAAAATCATCAATTTCGTAAATGTTATCTAATAACATAGAGTCAATCAGCATAGAATCAATTGCAGCAGCTACAAACAAGCTACAAGTATTTTCGTAAGGCAACAATTCAACAACGCCTTGTGTTATAAGGTTCAAAGTAGTGTCTAAATAATTGGGGGCATATTTTTCTGCTCTAAAAGAACCAAAACCTCCAAAACTACCATCGTTAGTGTCTGTGCCTTGGTCAACTGGCCCTATTATATTTACAGGGTTTTGATATTGCCAAACCTTTTCAAAATCAACAGTTACTTCTTCTATTAAACCAGTTTGCGCATCACAATATAAAATATTGCCGTTAGGCATTTGGCGAGCACTACAACCTACAGCAGACCGTATCTCCGCATTATGCGACCAACTAAAATCAGCTGGCCCAAAAGGTTGAAATTGATTGATGAAAAAATTACCATCCAAAGTAACAGGAGGTGTCCAAGCATCTACCGTTCCTTTGTTACCATTGTTCACCACCATAATTTGGGCAGCACTGCTATCGGTTTTTGGCAACCAAATTGCATCGTGTTGGCCTCTTATTTTTCGGTCACTTGGATTGCCTCTTTTATAATTTCCTGGGTTTCCCCAACGGTACAACAAATCTCCACCTTTGCCATAGTTGCCGCCAGTATGGCTTGCTGCTTCTTCGGTGCTTGTGCTATGATCTATTATAAATACTTCGTTTAAATATTTACTACTCAACAAAATCAGATCGTGTTCTTCAATATATTCTATGGAGTTGCAATGCAGCCAATCTGCGCCTCTTAAACTACCTTGAAAACCGCCACCGCCTAAGTTCGCATTTACCAGTTCGGGGTGTTCAAATACATTGCCATAATTTAGTCGGCTACTATCAATATCTTGAATAATGTGATCCCATACCGTCCACTGCCAAACAATGTTAGCTTCGCCAATACCAAGCGGTTCTACCTCAACAATTTGGGTGGGCCAAACGCTCCCATCGTTTTCTCTACCATTAATAAAAGCAGTTGGGCCATCAACATAACCCCAAGCTAAAATAAGTATGTTGCCATTAGGTAAGGGTTCAATATCGTGATGCTGATGGTGACTACTGTTTTCGTAGTATTCGTAATTCCAAACTAAATTACCTTGCCAATCAACTATTTCAACGCCACCACCAATGCCACCACCTTGAAAATTGGTGCTACCAATTCTAATTGCTCTAACTAAATTACCATTTGGCATTAAGTAAGCAGTTGAGCCGGCAGAAAAAGGGCTTTCCCACTTATTGATTAACTCCCCACAGTTGTTAACTAAATAAGTACTTTTTTGCCCGCCAATAAATAGCGTGTAGCCATTAAAAGCTTCGGGAGTATTTAATAATAAACCTACAGTTGGGTTTTGACTCAATGCCGAAGTAGCAAAAAGAAATAGGCCAAAAAATAGCACTAAAAGCACACCGAATTTAGTTTGTTCTATCATAAAGAAAGTCTTCAAATATACAACGGTTTAGATTTTACATATTGTAAATCTTTTGATTTTTTATCAAACAAAAGATTTCATTTTTACGGTATTGTTTAATAGAACATACGGTCTCGCTACGCACAGCTCACCAAGCCATCTTAGCCAGAAAACCTAAACCAAATATATAAAAATTTGCATTTCTTAAAAATTAGACTTACATTTATATTAAAATAACCTATTTTTAACCTCTTAAAACTTTTAAGTATGAAGCGCAACACGCTTATGAACAAGTTTACTCCCTCATCTTCAAAAACATTTTTTCATTTTTAAATGTTATTTACCAAATTTAAATGGCTGTGGCTGTTATTGCTTTTTGTTGGGCTATTGGCAGGCTGTGTAACAGAAATGAGCAAAACAGATAAGTTAAAACCCAAACAAGAAGAAGCAATAACTAAAATAGAAACAACACCCAAAATAGCTACAACAGATGCTAAAATTGCTAAAGATGCAACAGCTGCAAAACATAAGGCAGTAAACAAACCAAAACAATACAAACCGAGACATTACAAACCAACTATTACCAGCCCATTTCCATATAACTACGCCGAATTAAGAGCATGTTGTTTGGATATTATTGAAAACCCACACCCAAAAGTTAAAGAATTAAACTTAGGAAACCATGGCTCAAACATGAACAAGTTTTACATAATTATTGATACCAGTAAATATAAACAACTTAGCATTGAAGAAGCATTTGAGCTTACCAAAGAAGTTTTAGAATTTAAAGATTATGAAGATATTAGATACGATGAAACCCTGCAAGGTGATAAGCATGTAGGCCGTATTACTATTGATGGTTTTGATGTAAGAGATTTTTTACTTCGCTACTGGAGTCCATTAATTAGTGGAAGATACAATAAAAATTTAGTGCATAAAAAAAGATCGTACATTAGTTTTGATGAGGCACTTAAAATAGCAAAAAACAAAGCAAATGATGAAAAATATTGTTGGGGCGAACCTGACTGTGGCTATCCTGTTAAAAAACAAATTTTTCTTGAAAGAAATTCTTTATATAAAGATAATTCTACTACTCGCACTAGTTATTTATTTTGCGTTGATACCCATTGTGGCCTTGGATTTGAAGTAATGGCTGAAACAGGAGAAGTGATTTCCCATAAAATACAAGGCGTTGTTGGAGATACACCTCCATCTCAATAGCTCCAAAACAGATACTAAGCAATTGGTAAAAACATAAACTAAAGCTCCGCCATTAAATTACAACCCCTAATATCGCTATTATCTATACGGCCCAAAACATCAAACGAACCATAATTATGTAAGCGGCCAATATCAGCAGTTTGAATAAATGCACAACTATGTATGTTAGCTAAGTCAATAACGTTTATGCAACCAGTTGCCCCATTTTCAACTACCTTAAAAGGGTCGTACAAATCTTTAATAATAATCTTTTTGGTAAAAATAGGTTGAAAACGATCCGCTATTAATGCATAACTCTGGCTTAGCAATTCGGTCATCCCATATTCCGAATGTATTTGATTTTGCCCAAAAGCTGCTTTTAATAGTTGATGAACTTCTGCTCGTATCATTTCTTTTCTTCTGCCCTTCATACCACCAGTTTCTATAATGGTAGTGTGTTTTAAAGGTATTTGATATTGAGTGGCAAAATCTAACAAAGCAAAAGTTACTCCAATTAGTATAGTTGGTTGTTGTTCGCTTTCCAGTTTTTTTAAAGCATTTGCTAAATCTTTATAATTGTATAAGTAAAAATTATTTAACGGATGCTTGCTTTGTTGCATCAATTGTTCAACCATATATATAAGCGAACTTTCTTTATTTTCTAAGTAAGATGGTAGCAAAGCCAAGTAGCAATATTTTTTGGCTGCACCATAAAAACTTTCAAAACCTTTTAATAAAACCTGATTGTAAATATGGGCTTGTTGCACATAATGAGTACTGCGCTTGCTTTGCGTAGTGCCGCTACTTTTAAAAATTAAACTTGCTGCGTTTTCAGCTTCACTTTCAAAAAAGGTGTTTATTTTATGATGCTTAAATAACTCAACCGGCAAACAAGCAATTTGGTTTATTGACTGAATGTTTTGGCTACGCCCGCCTAGCAGTTGTAAATATTTTTTGTAGAGTGCATTATGCTCTGCCTGATAATTAAACAGCTCAATAGCTTTATCATTAAAGTTAGCATCGTTTAAATTATGAATCAATTTTTCGTAAACTGTCAATATTGTTTATTGTGTTTGTAAAAGTGAACATAGTTAAATTTATTACAACCCTTAAATTTATTGCTGACAAATTACTATATTTAAGCATCATGAATAAAAAATTGTACCAAACCACGCGCCATGGTGCCTTAGGCGCATTAATGGATTTATACGAACAAGAAGCCGAGCTTTTGTTAGAAACCATTAACAACAAATTACCCAATGAAGAATGGAATGCTATAAAAGATGCTAAAACAAAAGATGAGGATTGTAGAAGCTATCAAACCATTTGTCAACATATAATTAGTGCAGCAAAGCTTTACGTTGAATTGTTGATAAAAGGAGAAAACCCAACCTATGAAATGAAAAAAGTAGGCGCAAATTTGACTGCTAAAAATGATTTTGAACCAGCGTTTAGAGCAGTACTCACCCAACAAGCAAAATATTTTGAAAACAGGTGGGATATGAGTGATGAAGCAATTGAAGCAATTGTAATTAAAACAGGTTGGGGCCCAATTATGAATCCAGAAACACTTTTGGAACATGCGGTACTACACATAATGCGCCATCATAGGCAACTTTTGAAGTTTATTGAAAGAAGTAATTAGTTGTAGCTTAACGAAGCTATGGCAATCGTATAAAAAAATGCATACATTGTAAATTAAGCAATTAGGCTAAGCTCCAATATAATCTGTTCCATTGTACAGCAGTAAACACAAGTGAACAGGTTCACTTGGAGCAGAGAAAAACTTTCGTGCGATTGCCTTATTAACGAAGCCTAATTATTTGATATAATAGATTTTTTTTTACCGAAGTATCTACGGCGGGCTGAGGTTTTAAAAGTAGCCCCGATTGTAGCGTTTCCACATCCCGATAAGGGTGGGGAAGTAGCGAAAAGCGGGAGTTTCGTTAATGCGGGCATCACTTTTTCGCTTCTAATAATAAAAATTACAATACGAAAGTTGAAATAAAAAGTTTAATTTAAATAATAAAGTTTCATCTTTTTAGCTGATTTTAATGCATAACTAATAATGTTTCAAGCTATTTTTCTATCTTTGCGTTGAATTTAAAGAAAGTAAAAAAAAGTAGAAAGAGACAATGAGTCACTTAACATCAGAAGAAAAGAAGAAAATTTTCACAGAATTTGGCGGTACATCAGTCAACACGGGTTCAACAGAAGCTCAAATATCAATGTTCTCACAAAGAATTGATCATATTTCGCAGCACTTACGCACTAATAGAAAAGATAAATCTTCTACCAGAGCACTATTGAAATTAGTTGGTAAAAGAAGAAAACTATTAAGCTACCTAGCAAAAAAAGATATTGTTGGGTACAGAAGTCTAATTGAAAAATTAGGGTTAAGAAGATAGTAATATTCCCCACCACCAACACAACATTACAAGTACATTCAAAATTTTGCTGTAAGGCCCAAATTAGGTTTTACATAACATAAATTAATAGCTTACATGACTTTAGAAGCAATTTCGCAATCCATTGATTTAGGTAGTGGAGAGCAGGTAATTATTGAAACAGGCATTTTAGCAAAGCAGGCCGACGGTTCTGCAATTGTTAGAATAGGAGACACAGTTATTCTTGCCACAGTTTGCTCCGCAACAGAAATGCGAGAGGGACAGTCTTTTTTTCCATTATCAGTTGATTACCAAGAAAAATTTGCTGCCACCGGTAAAATACCAGGAGGTTTTTTAAAGCGTGAAGGCCGTTTGTCTGATTACGAAATTTTAACTTGTAGAATTGTTGATAGAGCACTTCGCCCGTTGTTTCCTGATGGTTATTTGTTTGATACGCAAGTTATCATATCATTAATATCGGCAGATAAAGATGTAATGCCAGATGCTTATGCAGCCTTAGCAGCATCAACCGCCCTAACGCTTTCCAATATTCCTTTTGCTGGCCCTATTTCTGAAGTAAGAGTAGGCCGTGTAAATGGCGAGTTTATTCTAAACCCAAAAAGAAGCGAGTTAGAACAAGCTGATATGGATATTGTAATAGGCGCAACCATTAAGGATGTAACTATGGTGGAAGGCGAAATGAAAGAAGTTTCGGAAGAAGATTTGATTGCTGCCATTAAATTAGGTCACGATGCTATTAAAAAACAATGCGAAGCTCAATTAGCATTAGCCAAAGCAATTGGTGGTGTTGAAAAAAGAGAATTTGTATTAGAAGAATACGAAAATGAAGCAGTAAAAAAACAAGTGGTTGATTTTGCTAAAGATAAGATTTACGCAATTGCATCAAACGCATCTGATAAAGCAGCAAGAAAAAAGACATTTAAACAATTAAAAGCAGATTTGATAGAACACCTTGGCGAGTTTGAAGAAGAACACGACGAGAAAATGAGTTACGCCAAATCAGTTTATGAAAAACTGAATAAAGAGGTAGTTCGGGCAATGATTTTGAATGATAAAAAACGCTTAGACGGCCGTGGATTGACCGATGTACGTCCACTTTGGATTAAAACAGACTATTTGCCAACTCCACACGGTTCAGCTGTGTTTACAAGAGGGGAAACACAATCGTTAACTACCGTTACTTTAGGGTCGAAGCACGATGAACAACTTATTGACAATGCACTTGAAAACCGATATAATAATTTTTATTTACATTACAACTTCCCAGCATTTTCAGTAGGTGAGGTGCGGCCAATGCGTGGCCCTGGTCGACGTGAAATAGGACACGGTAATTTGGCAATGCGTTCCATAAAACAAGTGTTACCTCCTCACGAAGAATGCCCTTATACTATTAGAATTGTTTCTGATATTTTAGAGTCTAACGGTTCTTCATCAATGGCAACAGTTTGCGCAGGTTCATTAGCTTTAATGGATGCCGGTATTAAAATAAAAGGCGGTGTTTCTGGCATTGCAATGGGTATGATTTCTGATGAAGATGGCAATCACGCTATTTTATCAGATATTTTAGGCGATGAAGATCATATTGGAGATATGGACTTTAAAGTTACAGGCACAGAAAAAGGTATTTGCGCTTGCCAAATGGATATAAAAATTGACGGCCTGCCTTATGAGCTATTAGAAGAAGCTTTGCAGCAAGCCAAAGAAGGTCGCCTGCACATTTTGCATAAAATGAACGAGACGATGAGCGAACCTCGTGCAGATTATAAAGAACACGTGCCACGAATTGAAAGTTTTGTAATTCCTGAAGAATTTATTGGTGCTATTATTGGCCCTGGCGGTAAAAATATTCAAGAGCTTCAAAAAAATACAGAAACCACAATTAGCATTGAATCGAAAGATGCAGATAAAATGGGTACCGTTACTATATTTGGTGATAATGCCCAAGGCGTAAGAGATGCCATTGCCTTTATTAATGGCATTGCAGCCAAACCAGATGTTGGCGAAACTTATGAAGCAACGGTAAAAGCCATTCAAAGTTATGGCGCATTTGTTGAGTTTATGCCCGGTAAAGAAGGCTTATTACATATTTCTGAAATTTCGTGGAAACGTTTAGAAACAATGGATGATGTTTTTGAAATAGGCGACAAAATAAAAGTAAAACTAATGTCGGTTGATGAAAGAAGCGGAAAGTTTAAACTTTCTCGTAAAGCCATAATGCCTAAGCCAGAAAAAGGTAATAGTTAGTCCGATTAGCCATTTATTTCTACGTAAATTTTAGAAGCGAAACGGTCGCCACTCGTAAAAACTTTGGTCTCGCCATCCGTTCAAATACCATTTTGCCAATACATCATCGTCTAAAGGCATACACCCAACCACAAAATGGTATAACCACTCCTGTCGAGGCTAATTTTTACACTTCGCCCAGTCGCACTAACCGCTTTAAGTATGATTTCTCTAAAAGAAATACACATATCAAGTTAGATTTTCAACTACCATAATTTATGCAATTGTTATAAAAAAACATCTTACCATAAACATAATTACCGAAAAAACAATACACAATAATAAAAAACGCAACAATGTTTGGGTAGCGTACATTTTACCGTGTCTAAAAAAAGGTTTTCAACTGTTCACATTTACCATCCGAATACTTTATCGCTCATTCTTTTCATACTGAAACCTAAAGTTATAAATTTTATAATTATATCTGTTACTATTTTTATCAATTGCTACTGATGAAAGCAAAGTTAACACTGCTTCATAGGTTGGCATCGAATTTCTTATTTTAATTGTTTTCCTAAAATCTTTGTTTAATCTTTCTATCCAGTTGGTGGTGTAAATCATTCTTCTTATACTATAGTCATATTTTAAATAAGTAAAGTAAAAATCTATATCTGTCTTGTCTTTTAATTATTTACTTTAAGTTAAAGGCTTGGCAATGCGTCAACTAACCTTTTATAAACTTTCAAAGTCTCAAATTCAAAATTAACTTCTTAATAATCTTTTCCCGCATAATAAGAACTTAAGCCTCCTTTTCTTATTGGGCGAATTGGCATCAACCATAAAATTTCAATATCAAAATATTTCAATTGTTGTAAATTTTTTTTAACAGCTTTAAAGTGGCCACTTCGGAGTATTGTTTAATATTACCCTCGTGCATCACAGCATCTTTTTAATATGCTAACACAGCGGTTTCAATTGAAGCAACTTCTTTTACTATCTCATAGGTTTCGCTTTTTTTTAACGGATGTATTTACAGCATCGGTTATTATTGTTTCTTTTACTGCTGTAGAAGCTTGCTTTATAATGCAACCAATTATAAAATATAAAATAAATAATTATACGTAAACATTTTTACTTTAAATTTTCCTTCATCAATACTTTAGTTACTAAATTTAATTAAAAAGTGATGAACCATCATTTTTTTCTTCCTCGCCATTAGGTAATTCAAAATAATCAACCGTAGGTAAAGCGTTACCGGCTATGCCTTTAATTGCTCCATAAAAACCAGTAGTACTTAACAACACCTTTTCCAACTGTTTTTCTCGTTGTTTCCATATACTTTGCATTGCTCTCTTCTCCTTGTCTATGCCATATTTTAAAGCGGTAAAACCTTCAACAATTGCTTCAATTTGCATTTTAAATTCTTTACCAGTTAAATAATTGTACAACATATCCATTTTATCACCTTTGTTCTCTTGCAACGCTAAAGTACTGGCTACTTTTACACAACCTTCTCGCAAGGCAACACTTAAGCCCTTAAACTCTTCAAAAGTGCAAACCCAAACCCCATTTTTTAAACCCATACGAGACATATCTTTTGGCATGGCTTTGGTTACTATTACCCCAACATCAATATTTTTAGAGCGCATATCTTGCTTAAACTTCTCTATCCAATCGCCACCAAAATTTTGTGTGCGCTTACTTTCAAAATAAATTTTACCGCAGTTGGTTCGTGTTCTGGTATTTACTATTTGTATGCAATCACCACCTCTTACACCTTTTTTTATCTCTTTAATTTCATCTAACGGAAATTGACTTTTCAACCATTCTTCAATAGCCAACTCTTGTACTTCGCCTTGTAACTGCATTGAACCTTGTTCTGACTTTCGCTTCATTTCTTCTACTAACTTTAGTTGGTCTTCTAATTTTTTCTTATATTCTTTTTCTTTTAATTCAAAACTTTCTCGTTCTTTTAAACGGGCTTTTTGCTCAATTTCATTTTGTTCTTCTAAAAGTTTTTTCTGCAACTCTACTTCGCGCCTTTCCCGTTCTTCTTCCAATATTTTTTTTTCTTGCAAAAATTCCACTTCCTTTTTCTGCAATTCTAAAACCAAAACCCTTTTTTGCTGCGCGTCTTTTTCTAATGCGTCCATTTTAAGGGCTATTTTTTCAGATGCTTTTTCTGCTTCTTCTTTTCTAAGTTCTAATAATTTTTTGTTTAATCTTTCTTGAAAAAGCTCATTTTCGCGTTTTTTGCTTTCTTCCAATTTCTTTTCTCTATTTTTTAACTCGCTTTCTTTTTCAGTATAAGTTTGCATGGCAGCTTGTATTTTTTGATGATATTTTTTCTCTTGCGCTAGTTCTATTTCTTTATAAAATACATCTTCAACATTAAACCGGTGGCCGCAATTTGGGCAGCTAATATCTTGTTTTTCCATAAGCTAAATATACAAATAGTATATGGTAATTTCATTTTTTAAAATAACGGAGTATTTTATTACCCTTGCTGTTATACAGAGCGATTATTATGAGCGAGTAGAAATTTATAACCAAAGGGGTGGCTAACAAAAAAATATTTCTTAATAAGTGAACTTTCTATTTTATATTTTAAATTATTTTTTGTTAGGTGTAATTTTTATGGTACGTTGTTATAATTATAAAATCACCATATTGGCTTATAAAATTAATTGGTGGGCCAAAAATTTAAGGTTGAGAGGTGGTACCTATTGTTTCTATGTTAAGACAACCGGTACTAATAATACAACTTACTCCAACAGTAATTGCTGCTCTACCAATTAGGGTTAAAGTACCATTAGTATTTACTGTAAATTTATACACAGCACCATCACCAACAGATGCTTCATTTAGGGCAAATAATTTCACTATAAGTGAAACCTTGAGCAACTATAGTATTAAAAAGTAAAGAGAAAAAAGTAGCTATTACCTAGTATTTTTATCATATTAAATGAATAAAATTTTTTTTAGATAAGTAAATATTAATTTAATATATTTCAAATTGGAGGCAATGTTTGATAAATAGCACCTTTATTTATAAGTGAAAAATATAAATACAATTTTACATACACGAAAAATTTGTA
>ENA-ORXU01003168-ORXU01003168.1-marine-metagenome-genome-assembly--contig:-NODE-3168-length-10499-cov-5.899923_pt1 | contig 10499 bp, 12 predicted proteins | sample MGYA00237869_ERZ511484 | MGnify/ENA metagenome assembly ERZ511484 | reverse complement strand
CCCCCGCCGCGCCCGACCGCGCCCGGGTAGCCGGGCGCTGGCGGCGGCGGCAGCCCGGGCCTCGCGTACCCCTCACTGCTGTCACTGCTCCGTGCGCTGCGCGGCCGGTGGCTGCTGCTGCTCGGGCTGCCACCCCGCCCGCCGCTACCGCCGCCGCCGCCGCCGGGCGCGCCTCGAGGCACTGCCGCGTTGGCGGCGTGATAAGCGGCTGCGTATGGAGGGTGGTCGGCGGCGGGGTGGCCGTAGCCCGCCGCCATGGCACGCGACGGGGGCGGCGCTGGGTATGCGCACCATGTCGCACCCGCCGGGGCGTTCCGATAGCCGCCACCATTGCCGCCAATGCCAGGCGGCGCGCCGTACGCCCGCTCCAAAGGCGTGATGCCGGTCGGCGACGCCGATGCGCGGCCGCTACGGCGTCGGGGCGGCGGGAAGGGGGCCACTGCCGACTGGGGCGGCCCCAGGTGCGGTCGAAAGCGACCACCGCCGTAGAAAGGCCGCTGGGGCGCGTACGCTAACGATGTGAGCGGCGGGAGAGAGCCGCCGCTCATGCCCACCGAGCCGACAGGCACCAGCGTGCCTCCTCCAACGACAGCGTCCGGCTCGCGCGTGCGCTTGCGCACGAATACAAGCGCGCCGCCCGAGAAGGAGCGGGCTCCGCGGCCGCCAGCGGCCAAAGGCGGAGACGATGCGTTGTGGACAGCGACCGTGGGCGGCGACGCGGCCACACCAGTCTCCTGGTGTACGAGGCCAGAGGAAGGTACTCGGCCGGGCGCTGCGGTCATCCACTCCCTGTCACCACCACCGCTGCTGTTGCCATTACCGCCGCCGCCGCCGCCGCCGCCACCCACACCACCCCCGCCACCACCACCACCGCCACCTCCACCACCACCACCGCCACATCCACCACCTCCACCGCCACCTCCACCACCACCGCCGTCACGCCCATCATCAGTACCAAGCATGTAAAACACCCTAGCCTTGTTCACCGCCAACCCGCCGGTCGCCATGGCAGCGTCCCGCGCGCGACGACTCGCCCCGACGGTAAAGGTCGAGGGGTCGGGACCACCAGGGGACATTACTGGGCCCGAAACCGTCGCGGGACCAGAATGGCGCCTTCCCCCCGCCGACCGAGAACAGCGGAAACGCACGTCACCTGCTCACCGGGACACCACAGCTGCGTGCGCACTCGTGCGACCGGTCGTCGTCCACGACGCCGGTCGACGCGCACGCGGCGTCGGGCGCCCTTGGGGAACAAAGACAAACAAGGCGGTGGCCCGTCGTCGTGGCACACACTCCACCGGCGCGCCGCGTTGGCCCCGGGCCGGGCTCGCTGCGACGGCCGCGCCGCGTTGCCCACGTCTCTGGCCGAAGCGCCGTCCGCGACGCCGACTCGCCACGCAGCTGGGCTGTGTCAAGGCCGCCGCCGAGGCCACCACCGTGCCACAGCTGATTGGCTGGCCGCAGCGCAGCAGCCGTGGCGGGCCAGCCTGGCGCTCAGATCTGAGGTGCGCGGGGGGGGGGGGATGGATGGGCGCGGCATCAACCACAGACGTGCCTCGCGGCCCCCCCTCACCCCTCCACAGACTGACGTAGGCGGGCGGTGCGAGACCCGTGGGCGTGACGTGCCAGCGCAGCACCACAGACGTTCGTCTCTGCACGGGCAGCCTCAACAGAACGCGATTCTATTCCGGCGCGCGTTACCGAACGAGCAGGCAACAAACGCGATTCTGTTCAATTCATGTTCGGCTGGGCGGCTCTGGATCGCGGGATTTTTCCAGAAACGGGTCGAACACACGAGCTCGACGGTCTTAATGCAGATTAAGAGGACAGCGTTTTGGACGACGCAACAAGGTGAAGTGTTCCAGAAGAACCGTAGATCCACGGTCGTGCGTACAACTTTTCAGTGCATGTCGAGGTGGGAAGGAGACGGACCACAAGGAGCACACGGGGGGGTTGGGGTGGAGGGGCATTCGTGGGCAGAGAGTGTGGCATGGAACGTACGCTTGGCGTCGAGAAGCGCTCATGGAGGGGATGCGTCCACAGAGCGGGCGGGCATGCGAGGCAAGGGCAAGGAGCCGCAGTGGGACGAGACGGAATGGTGGCGTCGGGGGGAGGGCGGCAAAGCGGCAGCGTGTTGCAAGAAAGTTGGCGCTAGACTCCGGTGGGCGAGGACGACATGGGTGACGACGGTGCGCGGGGCGTGGGTGGATGGGTGCGCGAGGTGGAAGGCAGCTTGCCACGGTGAGGTCTCACATGGAGATTGCACGAAGACGCTCGTCCAACACTGCTGTGAAGTTTCTGCCAAACTAGAGGACACGTTTGATGATGCGAGCATGCATTAGTCGACAGTTGGATGTTTAAGTATGCGTAGAGATGCGACCTTGCTTGGTTCTTCGTAAGGCACCGGATTGGGGCCGTTTCGCTCATGAGGGCCCAGCCCATGCATGGTTCTCCCTCGAGAGAGGCCAGCAGTATCGGCGAACACGATGGCGTTCTGTTCGGGCTTTGTTGCCCGACCAGACGGACCAACAGATCGGCTATTGTTTTCATGTTGCCAAACAAACATTTCTGTTCGCCGATCTGTTGGCTTCCCCCGTGCAGCGACGTTTACAATGGCTCAGCCGCTGCGGTTCGGCGTGCGGAACGCGCACGAACTGCCAAGCTGTCACAAGAGCACGAGGGGCCGGGGCTTCAACTGGTCAGTTGGGTCGCCCCTCAACGCACCCAGCTTCGCGGCGCAGAGGGTTCGGCAACCCCTGACAGCTGCGCCAGGACGTGGGGTCGTGCGAAAAGGAAGCCCCGTCCACCTCGGAGCCGCCGGCAACACCAACTGTGCCGGCCTTGAAAAATATCTCCCAAACTGCTGACCTCTAAAACTTGGCGGTTGCAGAGTGGTTGCAATCATTCAACAGCGTACATGGACCAATAGAAAGGCTAGGAATCATGTGAGTTCCTTACACAATCTCCTCATGCAGCTCTGCGCACTGGAAACGCACATCAGGAGCTCAAGAAATCTGAAGAAGTTTGTTGATCTCATGAGAAATCACAGGTCTGTCTCAGAACCCTCTCCATGCCCTCTTCAGGCCCAAGCGAGCGGCTCAAAAATCTGAGGAAATCTCATTGTGGGTTGCAATGGCTCTGCGTGACTCCTGCAAGACACGTTGATTGGCTTGCAAGATTACTGGCGGCAACTCCCAGCCAATAGTTTGATCGTGGCTTATCAAACAGCCAATCCGACTTCGTTTCTATGCTGCGTCGTCGGCTCGGCCTCCCTTCTCTCTGCAACCGCCATTTTTTGGAGGTTAGCAATAGCATCGAACGGTGACTCGAGACCGACAACCCAGGGGCGGACTGGCCAGATGACCGGCACCGCCCCTCTCTCCTTCTGGCACTCATTGACCGCAGCGTCGCTGCAGCAAACAGTCTGAACAGACAGCACTTCTGTTCGAATGTCCATTTCGAACAGACCTTCAACGGACGGGACTTTTGTTTTACACTGGTACAGGTGCACTGATCTCGCTCGCGAGTTCACAAAAAAAAACCGGGCCGATCTGCCGAGACAAGCCCCGTTGACGGCCTAACTAAGGGCATCGCCTGGGTAAGGGGTTCTGCCGTAGCCGCTTGGTAAGATGTAATGCCGATCATAACAGTTGGACTAGGGTTTCACACGACGCCCCTATTTCGGGGGCGCGACGGATAAGATGCCATTCTGACGCCCCATTAAGCAGCCAAAACGCCCTCACGACGCCCCAAGTAGCACCCTTAATAATCGCAATATGGGTCAAGTGGCACCCATATTTTGCAATCTTACGTCGTTTTTGTGTCAAGACTGGGTGCCTGTCCCCAACCAAGGTGCACAGCCGCCACCGGCTGAATCATGTCGCCCCCCCTGATATCTTTCTCTTCACGACGCTTTGCTGACGCCCTTTTGAGTTGGGGCGCTCGGGGCGCACGACGCCCGAGTGACGCCCTGGTGACGCCCTTTACGACGCCCATAACGACGCCCCGGGCGTTCTGAGCAACCCTACTTCGGACAGCATATTGAAAAACCAGTACATTTTTGTTGAGCCCGGACCTGGAGAATTGCATCCTCCTAACCGCTCCAGCTCATGTGGCGCCACGTTACATCGCTACAAAAATGGCCACGGTTCTCTTCTACGCGCTTGCCCTGACTGCACCAGCAACACTGCTCTCGACGTGCCAATAGAGGGCACGACGGACAGCGAAGCCAGATGCAAACAAAACTGTCTCGCACTACAGAAACCCGGCACTAAACATGTAAGACAGGGAAAACAAAAGCACACACGACCTCAATGCGCGCATTCTGGGCAGCAACCACCTGACGACGGCGTTGAGCCCCCCACTAAAACAAACAACCCGCGCACAACAGAGAGAAGGAAACAATAACAACAAATGAATGGCAAAGGAGGGGACAGGGACCTGGCCAGTGCGAATCGACCGAGTCATCAGAGCCGTCAAAACACCTGATAGGTAGGCACAGGGACAGTAGACGTAACTCAGCGGCGAGCGGCATAGTAAACCCGCTACCAGGCGGCGTACTCATCGGAGACGGAACGATTCGCCTCGTCTTCATCATCATCGACGACGTGTTGGCGCTGGCGCTCCGCCTCGCGTGCGGCTTGCGACGCCGGTCGGAACGGGTAGCCAGTGAGGAGAGGCGCGAGACGCATAGCGTGTGGAAGGGTCGGCAGGACGACGCCGGCCTGGGGCTCAGGGCGAGTGAGACCACTGGGCGCTGGTGTCTTCGCAGCAGGAACAGTAGGCGGCGGTGCAGCAACCACAACAGCGACGTCCGCCTGCACCAGATGACGGCGGCGATTGGCGCCGTCGAGCAGCTGCAGGCCGTCGTGTATGACAGCGTCCTTGGGCAAAAAATCATGAAAAATGATGAGCTCGCGCCTGTACAGGGAGCGGTGGCCCTGGTTCAGGAGTTCCTGCCCCACTGTGACTGGGGACAGACCAGCGCGGGCGCGAGTGTAGGAGCGCACCTTCACAGTCAGACACGAACAAGTAACGGATATCCACCATGGAGCGCCATCAAGCGTTGACACATAGGCATGTCAAAGAGGGAGAGGCAGTAGCTGGTGTGCACTGTCGACAACCTCCTGATAGCGAGTAGCAGCAAGAATCTGACCGAAGCACGCCAAGACAGGTCCACGCCAGCAGCAGCACACCGTCATTCAAGACAAACATGGGAGCAAGGCACACAAGCTTACTCGGAAGGAAACAATCTAAAAGTGCCCGTAAAGGAATCGGATAACCGGCACGGACCTGTAACGACCCGACCAGGTGATCATCCACGACATTCTTTGAATTTCCTTGACCACCTTGGCCAAGGCGTCAAGCATTGCTCGTCGGCCGTGGGCGTCCTTCAAGAACGCGTCGTCTCGCAGCAGCTCCACAGACTCGTCGTCGTCAAACAGCTTCAGGACGCGTCGAATAGAAGAAGTTGAGGGGGAGCTCCAACTTCCCGTGCCTTTCAGTTCAGGGATGTGCTTGACGTACGCAGCAGTGGCGACGGAGGTCAGCGAGCCGTTGCGGTGGCCAAAGATGCGCTTCAAGTACTGGTGATCCACGATGAGCGCCATCCCCTTCGCCGGCTTGCGCACCGGCAGCATTATTTTCTGCTGCAACTTCGATGCGGTGTCCGACTCGGACATCTTCATCACGCCAGCGGCAACGCTCAGCAGCGGAGCGTTGATAACGGCCATAGACGGATAAACCTCGGCCGAGGTAAAGGCCGCGCGAATCTCGGCCACTAGCGCCTCAAGCAGCAACACCTGTTCAGAGAAAGGCCAGAGCCGTGGCAGCCGACAGTGTGCCGAGGCGTGTCAGATGCTGGGAGCGGGTCATACCCCACAGCACGAATGCTCCCGTCCCCACTCACACGTACAACAGTGAACATACGTTGATATCGCGAATGACGGTTGTCGAGTTGGTGTCAGCAGTACCAGCATCTCCGTCCCCCGTGCGTGCCGTCGACAGACGGTCGCCGAGGTCGGCAAGCGCACTATGCAACAGAGTCAAGCGCTCCACCACGACCCCGTCACGTGACCCGGAACCGTTGGAGGCGGCGGCAACACCGTCAATACGCCGAAGTGTCGAAGCAGATTGGGACTTAACAACCATGAGCTCTGCGCGTGTTCGCATCAGCTCTAGACACACAGACGAAAAGCTGTTGCGCACGACGTGATGGATGTCACGAGCTGTAGTCACATCCAACTCGTGCTGCACTTGAGAAGCCGGAGTCTCAGCCGCAGCGGCTGCGCGCGAAGCGCGCGTGGCGCTGTAACAATGGTGCCGCGCCGAGCCTAGGTGGGTGCTTCCAGGCGACGCCGTCGGGGAAATCGGCGGCGTGATATACGACGCCACGAGCGCATCGTCGTCCATGTCGCAACTGCTTTCGTCTTAGTCGCGTGTTGAAAAAAGAAAGGCGTCAATAGTCCGCTGGGCAGAAGTGGAGCGACGAGGCAGAGACAGGAGGCGGGTCGCGGTGCGCGACTGCATCACACCAGAGCTCGCAGTAACCGGCCCAGGACCAGTATTCTGCCAGAGAGGCGGAGCCGCCGACGGAAGACCACGGTCCGCCGATGAGCGCTGCGAAGCAGCAAGAACGGACTGAGCTTCGGGAAACCATAAGGCGGCGTGGCACAAGCGTGGATTGCGGCTTCGCGCGGCTAGCTGCTGAGTCAGCTCATCTGCCGCGCTCGACATGCGTACCGCCGGGGGCGCCACGGACGCCACCCCCTCGCCACCGTGCTGCCGCGGCTTCGAACGCTTGCCAAGGATGCTTTTCGCCTGCTGCTTGGCGCCGTCCGGTGCGGCAGATGCCGATGATTGGGTGTTGTCCGCCGGCACACAAGTAGGACTGCTTGCCGCCGTATTGCCCTCTTGCGCGATCAGGGAGCCAGTATTTGCAACCGCCGCTTGTACTGCGCTGATGACAGCATCACCGATGTCATGGGCCACATTGGCTTCAGATGTGTCTGCTGCAGTGACGCTATCGACTCCGTCAAAGTCGCTGTCGCGGACGACTTCCTCAATCGTCACATTCCCGTTGTCAGAACTGTTCGACGGGTAAGTGCGCGGAGGCGTCGGGGGATTCGCACTCGCGCCTGCTACCTGCAGGACAGGCGCCTTGCGCACGAACCCACGCGGGTGGACGCGGGGAAGTCTGCGGTACTTGTCTGTGCGGAACGGCGAGCGCTGGGGCGGCGGCATTGCCACCGTGACCGGAGCACCGAGTGCCATTGGCGTCCGCGTCTCGGAGCGCTCGTTCCCGGATAGGTCCGCGACCGTGTCGAGATTCGACGCGGCCGGTGCCATCGTCTTCCTGTGATCATTTCCAGGGACTGACAGTGCCGCTGCAGCTGCTGGCGGCCACTGTATCTGATGCTGCGCCTCGCAAGCAGCGACAATTGAGGCAATAATGTCGTGGCTTTCACAGCCCGCCGCTTGCATGCGGGCCATCACTTCCAGACGAGCGCCTTTGGCGGCCTTCGCGACTGTCATCTGGCGGCCGACCGGCACAGCCGCCCCGCCGAGCGACTTCGCCCCTCTGCTCGACACCACCCTACGACCCGACATGGATCCGTCGCCCAATGCCGCCCCACCGAGAGACTCCACATTGTCGACAGACGATACCTTGCCGCCCAAGGCCGCCTCGCCGAGAGACGCCACTTTGCCGACAGACAACAACTCGCCGCCCGACGCCGCTCTGCCAAGAGACGCCACCTAGCCGACAGACGGCACCTTGTGAATGAGCTTTGCCGCCACGGCCGGCGCTGAACCGTGAGTGGCCTCGGCCTCCTCCTCCCGTACCTTCTTCTTCTGGTCTAACAGCACAACACCCAGTGCACTACTGACCTTCAGCAGCTGCGGCGGCGGTCCGGCAGTCTCAGAGCCAGAAATGAACGAAAGCGCAGTTGTCGCCCACGACGCCGGGTCGTCCACGTCAATAGGCACTTAGGCCTCACGCAGGGCCTTGGAATTACCGCCGTAGGTTGACGTCGCGACATCACCGTCAAGATCCAGCGCGTCCACGTAAAGAACATCTAGCTGCGCCTCAGTCTCGTGGCTTGGGCGGGACGTGAAACCGTCGTCGGCGTTGTCAGTGACAGAGAGCCTTATCGCCGAAAGAGGCAGGCAACAGGGTCACGTGAGTAAATAGAGAGTGGGCGGGGGGACGGGAGGGCGCTTGTGCTCGAACGAGGACAACAAAATGACAAGGGTTGGATGGCAGCGCAGAGAGGGGAAGGAGTGGCAAAGAATGAATGCACCAGGAGTTACCGTACCAGCTTTATATGACCAACCGGCAGTAGCTGGTGGCGCAGCTGACAGTGCCTTACCGACACTCCGCGGCACGTGCACGGCACACAGAGCACGGGACTTATGTTTTTTAAGACTCAGACCCAAAGCGGCTCGCGTAGCGGCAGCAACCCTCAAATGGGTGAGGGGGATAAGTCGAGACAATCAACAATGGCCTCGCGCCGAGTCAATCACGCTACATGCAGATTCTGGGCACCCGTGGTGCCATGAAGCGGAGCGTGGTGCCATGAAGCGGCCTGTCACGGTGGTGGTGTCTGCATGGCAGCGTTCGTTTGCAAGTGGCCACCAAGCGACTAGAAGGCGGATCACTGGTGCGCCTTACCACGCGGCAAGCTGCCCGGCGTACCACAGACAACTTCAAGTGCCCTGACGTGGCATATAGAGCGGTAAAACAACACCATGCATCAACATTGTCGTAGGCACGAGAGCCGGCCCCCACTGGCGTAAGGACGAGGCCCATTGTAGGTCCGTTTCGGCACCAGAGGCAGTCCAGGGCCACTCGTCAAGAGCAGCTTTCTCCACCGTGCACATGGCAGTAGTGGAACGTAGGTGACACGCTAAATGTGGCGACGAAGAGGCTTCTGTACATTCTACCGAGTGCATCGTTTGATGCCCTGGGCATCATTTGATGCACTTTTGTTGCGCTTTCTTTTTCGTGCTTTCCGGCCTCGTACGCTCCTTTTGTCAACAGAAAAGGACTCAGAGATGTATCAATACTCTTGGGGGAACTCAGAGCCATTGTATCACGGGTACAAAAAAAGGGGAGTTAAACCGTCGTTGTCTGGCCCTGTGAGAGGGTGCATCAATTAATGCACCACCAAGCATCATTTGATGCCACTAAGAGATAGAATAGTCGTGGGTGGCGAGGAACAGGACGAGTGGGACCCCTCTGGTAGTTGGTCGCTCCAACAAGGTCGGAGATCGTGGGTGTCAGTTATTGCTAACCTGAAAAATATGGCGGTTACAGGGAGAACGGAGGCAGAGTCGACGGCAAAGCATAGAAATATAGTCGGATTGGCTGTTCAATAAGCCACGATCAAGCTATTGGTTGGGATTTGCCGCCAGTAATCTTACAAGCCAATCAACGTGTCTTGCAGGAGTCACGCAGATCCATTGCAACCCACAATGAGATTTTCTGATATTTTCAGGCCGCTTGCTTGGGCCTGAAGAGGGCATGGAGATTGTTCTGTGCCAGACATGTGATTTCTCATGAGATCAACAAATTTCTTCAGATTTCTTGAGATCCTGATGTGCGTTTCCAGTGCGCAGAGCTGCATGAAGAGAGTGCGTAAGGAGCTCACATGGCTCCTAGCCTTTTCATTGGTCCACGTACGCCGTTAAATGATTGCAACCACTCTGCAACCGCCATTTTTTGGATGTCAGCAATACATGGAGTTTCTGTCGTTTTCAGCATTTCAACAGTCTGTCGGATCAACTCGTAACATGCTTCGAAAAGTGAATCACGGCACACACCAACGACATTGCGTAAAAGAAGCACAGACGGTGCTATACTTCTACTTAAAAACAGACTCCACTGCGCGGTTGCCAAGTAATTGGCGGTAGTTGGCGGTGCCAACGTAGTTCGGTTGCGCACCGCAGGCACAGTGGGGTCGCTCGGAACCGCCCGAGACAGAGGACAGGAGATGCAGGAGCGGATTGCAGGACTGGCCGAGGGCATCGCGCCCCGTCCTGTCGCCCAACGTGGTACCAGCTCATGGAGAGTCCCTCACGGGACAGTGAACAGGACTATGTTCGTTGCCGCTCGTGTTTTGGTGCCATTGGCGGCTCGGGAGGCGAGCCTGCCGGACGCCATGAGTTGCAATCTGCGGTGCTTAGGTCCTGCGGTGGTCCCTGCCCAGCTAGCGTCTCTGGTATCCTCCTAAAAGAGAGTTGCTCTGATCCGTGGTGATATTAGACATCTGACACTGTCGCGCGGTGCTCGTCCCACCCTCCGTTCCCTCGTGGCGCGTTATTGTTTTCACCGCTGATCCGTTGCGGTCTTGCGTAGATTGACTCAGTATGGTCACAAGCACTGGACTGGGTCCGTTTCACCGCTTAGCTCCCCCACCCGTGATGTGGTATTAATAACGTTAGTTCAATTACCAGTGTACTGAGACCGACCGTAGCCAAGCAATAAAGCGAGTTCTATC
>ENA-ORXU01003167-ORXU01003167.1-marine-metagenome-genome-assembly--contig:-NODE-3167-length-10501-cov-2.295472_pt1 | contig 10501 bp, 8 predicted proteins | sample MGYA00237869_ERZ511484 | MGnify/ENA metagenome assembly ERZ511484 | reverse complement strand
TCATAATTATATATACTTGGTGCTATATGGTTAAGCTTGTAATGCGCATTAGCTAAATTAAAATACAACTCTGCCGAATGTTGGCCATTATCTAATACCTTTTTATAAAGATCTATGGCTTTTGCGTAATCTCCTTTATTATAAAAGTCATTCGCTTGTGTAAAAAAGACTTCTTGTTGACTAAAAACAGACCCTAAACCAACAATAAAAAATATAAGAGTTATTATTTTTTTCATCCTTACCATTGTTTATCCATTTGAGTAATTACTAAAGAGGCTTTCTCAAAATCTTCTTCCATTGTTTGTAATGTAGCTGGTGTGTAACGTGCCATTTCACAGGTCTCTAACACACTCAAATAACCACTAATTGTATTGCTTTCAATAGAACGTTTTTCTAATAATTCTTGAATACGCTCCTTATTCATCTCATTGGTATCAATATTTAGGTTAGCTTTCAAATAATTATGAAGTGCTCGTTCTAAAGATTCGTAAAACGCTTTAGAATCGCCCAAATTTTTCTTGGCCGAAAACAAATATTTTTTTACCAATCGACTTGCTTTTCTGGCTTTAGAACCTACTATATCCTTGGCTAAAGCATTACGTTGTTTTACCACTAACATAATTACAGGAATTACCAACAAAGGCAATAACAGCAGTAGCCAATAATTTCTTGTGTTGAAAAACACGGGGCTATCGATCGAGGTAAATGAAGTTGTCGATTTAATAAATTTAAAAGATGTATTTGTAGCAGGTGAATTTCTATTACTATTATCCGGTGCTACTATAGGTTGGTTTACTGTTACCGAATTCTGTACAGGCCCTTGTAATACATCGATAGAAATATTATTAGCCATAAGCTGTTTATACTTATTTTGCTTAGGATCGAAATAAGCAAACTTGATATTTGGTATAGGAAAAGTTCCTTTAAACTGCGGTACCATCGTGTAAGTATCTGTCAACGAACCTTTCATCCCACCAATAGTGGTTCGAATACTTGGTTTACTTTCCGGATCGTAAATTTCTATAGAAGCAGGTGCTTTTAGCTTTGGCAACTCAAATAATTTTAAATTTCCTTTCCCAGAAACTTTTACTCTTACTTGTAAAGATTCATTAGCGTTTAACGACTTTTTTGTTTGGGAAACATTTAAATTAAACTGCCCAACAGCTCCCGTAAATCCATCGGGGGCATTTGAGGGTAATGGCTTTACACTAATATTTAAGCTTCCCGCAGAAATACTTTTGTTTACGGTTTGCATTACTCGTTGCCCAAAAAAATCGCGGCGGTTGGAAGGTACACGGACAGGTACATTAATCGTTAGCGGCTCTAATTTAAGTTTTCCTGTTTTTTGTGGGTACAACACATATTTCTTTAACACTACTTTACCGCTTGGTGCCCCGTTATAGGTAGTTTCTTCTGCATTCAATTGAGTAACTTCTATATTTTGACTCCAAAAATCGGTGAACTTTGGTAACGCCAAATCTTGTGGCGCCGAAATGGAAACATCTGCATCCCAATACAGTATATACTCTAAAGAAATCCCTTCATTTAAGTAAGGGTTCTTGTTAGAAACCCTTGCTACTAAATGTAAGCTATTATCAGCTACAGAATTAGGATTTTCACCTCCCTTCGGTTTATTTACTGCTGGCGTAACTTGTACCGTAGCAGGACTTGTTTTGTAAGTATTTCCTTTAAACTGAATCGTCGCTTGCCCTATGGTTTGTTTCCCTAATTTCTGTGGAGTTAAATAATAGGTAAAGGTTTTATTAAAAGAACTTTTCCCATTCACCCACGAACGACTTACTGACTGGTTTGGGCCTTGTGCTTTGAATCCATCAAAATTAGGAGCTACAAAATTATCTCCATCTCGATCCACCACAAAGTCGACACGAAGGCGCTCATTCATTCCTACCTTACTTTTGCTCACTTTAGCTACAAAACTCACCTGAGCCATTATGCTACTCGAAACAAAAAGCAATACTAATATGTATACTATTTTTTTCATTTTCTATACCGTAAAGAGTACAAAGTATTAAGATCAAAAATTTTACACCATATTAAAACCAAAAGTATAAAGTCTTATTACTTTATACTGACAATTTAATACTTAAAACTACCAATCCTTATCCGATTTAACTCGTGCTCCTTTTACTTTTTGAGCATTAATTTTATCCTGAACTTTCTTTTCTTCGTCTGCCATGGCTTCTAATAAACTTTTTACCTGATCGGGTGACAATTGACCTTCCACTGGTTTAGGTTGTTCTTCCTGTTTATCGTCTTCATTTTCCTTATCAGCGTCTTTAGGATCTTTTTCTTCATCATCTTTTTCATCTTCTTTAGGTTCTTTATCCTCATCTTCTTCATCACCCTCATTATCTTTATCAGAATCGTCGCCATCCTCTTTCTTATCCTCATTTTCCTCTTCTTTTTTATCGTCGGAATCCTTGTCGTCCTCTTCTTTCTTGTTGTCGTCCTTATTCTGATCTTTATTCTTATCCTTATTTTTATCTTGCTCTTCTTTCATTTTTTTAGCAATAGCTAGATTTTTTCGTGCATCGGTATCGTAGGGATTGTTTCGCAACGCATTTTTATAAGATTCAATAGCTTCTTCGAATTTTTGCATTTCGAAATAGGCATTTCCTTCATTGTAAAATGCGGCACTTTTTTCACCTTCATTCTCTGCTAAAACAGCTGCTTGCTTAAATCGATCTGCAGCCTCTTGATGGCTAGCTGTCACATAATGCGAAACTCCAAGGTTGTATTGACCGATATTACTCTTTTTATCTTTGGCAATTGCTCTACGGTAATTCTTTTCTGCAGATAACACATCTGGTTTTTCTCCTGTAAGGATAGAATTCCCTTCGAAAACGTATTGATTCGCTTCTAGCTGATCTCCTTTTAGTTTTTTCTGAGCTTGTATAGCACCACATAATACTAATAAAAGAGAAGTAGCTATATATTGTAGTAACTTCATATTATTTCTCTTTAAAAATATTCAACTTTTGCACCCATAAAGTTCTTCTTTCCAGCACTAAAATATCTAATAACAAAAACAATAATGCAGCCCCTAAAAACCATTGAAATCGATCTTTAAAATCGGACACTTGTTTGGCTTCAAATTCATTTTTTTCAAAACCAGATAATAGACTTACCAATTCGCCTACCGCTTGCGCTGTATTTGAACCATCGATATAACGACCTTTAGCATTTTCGGCAATATCTTTTAGGGTTTTAGCATTTAACTTTGTGATTACCGTTTCTCCATTTTTATCTTTTTTATAATTCTGTAGAATTCCATTCTTTTTAATAGGAATAACGCCTCCTTTCTTGGTTCCCACCCCAATAGTGATAATTCGAATACCATCTTTACTAGCTTCTTCTGCTGCTTTGGCGGCATCTTCACTATGATCTTCACCATCACTTACAATGATCAATACACGATTGGTTTGCTCTACGTCATTGTAAAAAGTTTTTGCTAAATCGATAGCATCGGTAATAGCCGTACCTTGCGAAGAAACCATATCGGTATTTAATGCTCTTAAGAATAGTTTACCCGAACCATAATCGGTGGTAATCGGCAATTGTGGAAAAGCGCTTCCTGCGTAAGCAATAATCCCTATGCGATCGCCTGTTAACTCGTTTATGATTTGAGAAACTAATTGCTGCCCTTTTTTTAAGCGGTTGGGTGCAATATCTTCTGCTAACATACTCTTTGAAACGTCGATTGCAAATACTAGGTCGACACCTTCTCGTTTAATTTTCTTAAGTTTACTTCCCATTTTAGGGTTTACTAAAGCTACTGCTAAAGCTGCCAATGCTAAAGCTGCTAAAATAAATTTTAGCCAAGGTTTAAATGTCGATTTATTGGGTGTTAATTCTCTTAAAAGACTCGCTTCAGCAAACTTTTGTTGTGTTTTTTTCTTCCAATATACATTAGCCAAATACACCAATAACAAAATCGGGATACTCACTAAAAGCATAAAATATATTTTCTGTTCTAAAAAATAGATGTCCATTTTTAAGGCTTTGGGCCACCAGCTATAAGCTTCGGGCTTATGGTTTTTAATTAGGGTTATACCTAAGTTTTACTTTTTTCAATTTACACTTACTCTTTTGCGATTTAGGCACTTAAATAAAACTCCTAAAAATTGTTTGTTTCAACAAATAAGACAAAGCAATACATACAAATGCGATGATGGCAAAAATGCGATACTTTTCGTCGTAGCTTGTAAATTTTAATTCTTCCACATCTGTTTTCTCTAACTTATCAATTTCTGCATAAATACGTTTCAACTTATTGTTGTTAGAGGCACGGAAATACTTACCTCCTGTCTTCTTGGCGATTTCTTTTAACAACTTTTCGTCTATTTCTACAGGAACTGTGGCATATTTAAATTTTCCGTTAGGGTACATTGCTACCGGCGATAATGCATTACCATTCGTTCCTACTCCTATTGTGTATACTTTTATCCCATATTCTGCCGCCAACTCGGCAGCAATTAAAGGATCGATAAACCCTGCATTATTGGTACCGTCTGTTAATAGAATAATTACTTTACTTTTTGCTTTTGAATTTTTCAGTCTATTAACCGCCGTTCCCAGTCCCATTCCAATAGCTGTTCCTCCTGCTAAATCTTGACTAAATTTCAAACTATTTAATGCTGTTAATATGATATTTTTATCGCTTGTAACTGGTGTTTTCGTATAGGCTTCACCTGCATAAACAACCAAACCAATACGATCGGTTAGTCTACCTTTTATAAATTTTGCGGCTACTTTTTTTAAAGCCTCTAATCGATTTGGCTTTAAATCTTTAGCCAACATACTTGCCGAAATATCAATAGCCATAGCAATATCAATCCCTTTGTTGGTTTTTACTTGAGTAGATTCCTGTACTGTTCTTGGTCGTGCTAGCGCCACAATCAAAAAACCAATGGCAATTAACTTTAATATCGATAATATTGGATGTAATCGAGATATAAGGTCGGCACCCATTTTAAACCCTTGGGTACTTCCTAACTTTAATTCTGCTTGCTGCTGATTTCTTCGCCACAGGTACCAACCTATTAATAATGGCAGCAGCAAAAACAACCAGAAAAATTCGGGATTTTCGAAGGTGAAATTTCTAAACATTACTTGCTACTATTAAATTTAACAGAGTTCAACATTCTATCGGCAACTTTTTTGGCTGCTTTATCATTCTTTTCGTAAGCCACAAAAACAATTTGCGCCCCATCTTTTTCAGTAAATACGAAAGCCGTATAATCTAGTATAATTTTCACGTTGATTGTTGGTACAGTCACCTCGAAATCGCCACTAACTTTTGTTCCCTTGACACCTCCTGCGATTTCAATTTCCTCGTTAGATTGCGTTAAATTTTCTGGTTTGTATTGCGCTAACAATTGTGGGATAGCTGCTGTTGCTTGTTCAGGAGTAACTTCTACTTTTTGGCGAAAAGAAATAGTGTTTAACAAAGCATAGAATTTTTGAGCGACACCACCAAAAGCGTATACTTGGTTTCCTAAGATCATTTGCTGTTGCTCTTTCGAAATTTCGACTTGCCTACGTTCTAAAACATCGGGGGAACTTACCGAAATAGAAGGCACACCATACGAACTGGTAAACCAATCTTTTTTTAACCAACCATTCGTAGAACGACTATAAATTAAATCGAGAACAGCCCCTGCTTTTGCAGATCCCAAATAGGTTAAGCTACCAATTAAAATTACCCCAGCCGTAACCCAAGCAATCATTTTCTTTCGTTGTCGCTTGCGTTTCTTTTCTTGTTCTAGTCGATAGGCTTCGTTTTGAAGTTTTTCTTCCTCGCTAAGTTCTGGCTTTCCTTTTTCAACAGCATCTATAAATGCTGTAATAAATTGCTTGTCGGTTTTAGCCGTTTCTAAAGAAGGATTTATTGCGGCAAATTTTGCAAAATCGGCTGTTTGCAAGGTTTTTTCGAATTGAAGTATCGTTTCTTTCTTCAATCGTATTTTTCCTTTTTTAGAAAGTTCTTTTAATGTTTCTATTAATTCGTCGGTAGTACTTTCCAAGGCATTTTCAGAAACATCTTCATCTAAATAGCCCTTGGCAGTATCTGTTAATTTCGAATAAAATTCTTTGTATTTATTTTCCTCTAAAAGTGCTTTACCATCGAAACGAGATAAGGCTAATTTTGCACGATCATAAGCTGGCAATTCACTCTCAGGAATGGGTTTATCTTTGGCAAATTTCCAAATTAAAAAAGCTACAAGTGCTGCCACAAAAAGAATTCCCAAAATCCAATAAATAATTTTTACCCAATTGGTTTCCGATAAATCTTCAACAGGCATAATTCCTTTAATAGGTTCAATTTTTAAAGAATCTAATAAAACATCTCGCACTTCGACCTTCAACGAATCGGTAAAAAACGATTTATCACCAATAATTACTTTTTGTTTTGGAATAGTATAATGCCCTGTATCGAATTGCGTTAATGCATATTGCTTTAATAAACGATAGCGACCACCTTCATCAAGTGTATCGACTTTTAATGCCTTTATGACTTCTAAAGGAGAAAAACTTTTATTATCGGGAAACACAACAAGCTTGTCTCTATTACCCTGAACTTGTATTGCATAATTAATGACCGAGCCGATTTCAATAGAAGTCGAATCGATAGCACTTTGCACCTGGTATTGCTCTTGCCCGTAAATAGTGACTGACAAAAAAACAAAAACAGCAAGAAAAAGTTGTTTATATAATTGTATTGTTATCTTATTCATAATTACCCTCTACGTTTAAAATAACCTAATAATTGTTTTACGTAGTCCTCGTGTGTAGCGCAGCTTAACATTCCTGCGCCACTTTTACTAAAGCTTTCTTTAAAATAAGCTGTCTTTTCCTTATAGTAATTTGCATACTGATTTCTTACTCTTTTAGAAGAAGTATTTACGTATTGTAATTTTCCCGTTTCTTGATCTTGTACTGGAATTACTCCTAAATTTGGTATTTCTTCTTCTTTAGCATCGAAAACCCGAATACCTGTAATATCGTGTTTCCCAGAAGCAATCTTCAAAGTTTGCACAAAATCATCTTCGGCAACAAAATCGGAAAGCACAAAAACGATAGCTTTCTTTTTTTGTACGTTACTTAAATATTTAAAAGCTTCGGATATATTTGTTTTGTTACTTTTCGGACTAAATTCTAACAACTCTCTAATAATTCGAAGTACATGCGACTTTCCTTTTTTAGGCGGAATATATAGTTCGATGGCATCGGAAAATAACATTAAGCCTACTTTATCATTATTTTGAATTGCTGAAAATGCCAATGTTGCTGCAATTTCGGTCAGCTTTTCCTTCTTAAATTGATTTTCAGTTCCAAACAATAAAGACCCCGAAACATCGACCATTAGCATTAGCGTCAACTCGCGTTCTTCTTCGAAAACCTTAATGTAAGGTTCGTTATATCGTGCGGTAACATTCCAATCAATGGCACGTACATCGTCACCAAATTGGTATTGCCGCACTTCGCTAAAGGTCATACCACGTCCTTTGAAGGTAGATTGATATTCTCCCCCAAAAACATTATCGCTTACACGACGTGATTTAATCTCTATTTTACGAACTTTCTTTAGTAATTCTTTTGTATCCATGTAATTCGCCTTTAGCTCATTAAGCATTAAGTACAGGGGCTTTTCTCTTAATACTTTGTACTATTTACTTTGTACTGGCACAAAGTACCTTATGGCACTTCAATCTCATTAACAATCTGGCTAATGATTTGTTCCGAAGTAATGTTTTCGGCTTCTGCTTCATAAGTAATTCCTATACGGTGGCGTAAAACATCGGTTACTACAGCGCGTACATCTTCTGGAATTACATAGCCACGTCGCTTAATAAATGCGTAACATTTTGCTGCTGATGCCAAATTGATACTTCCACGAGGAGATGCACCAAAATTAATTAATGGGCTAAGGCTAGATAGATTGTATTTTTCTGGATAACGGGTTGCGAAAATAATATCGAGTATATATTTTTCGATCTTTTCGTCCATGTATACGGTTTTCACCGCTTCTTGTGCTTTTAAAATTTGATCGGTCGAAATTATAGGATTTACGGTTTCGAAAGAACCCTTTAAATTGGCACGCATAATTAGTTGCTCCTCTTCAATTTTCGGGTAATCGATAACCACCTTTAACATAAAACGGTCCATTTGCGCTTCTGGCAAAGGATACGTTCCTTCTTGGTCTACTGGGTTTTGTGTAGCCATTACTAAGAATGGCTTATCTAACGGAAAAGTTTCGTCACCAATTGTTACTTGCTTTTCTTGCATAGCTTCTAACAAAGCCGATTGTACTTTTGCTGGGGCACGGTTAATTTCATCGGCCAATACAAAGTTTGCGAAAATGGGTCCTTTTTTGATCGAGAAGTCATTCTCTTTCATATTGTAAATTAAAGTACCTACTACATCTGCTGGCAATAAATCGGGTGTAAACTGCACACGGCTAAAGCTACCATGTACTGCTTTTGAAAGCGTATTAATAGCCAAGGTTTTTGCTAAACCAGGCACCCCTTCTAAAAGAATGTGTCCTTGCCCTAACAAACCGATTAGCAAACGCTCGATCATATATTTTTGCCCAACAATAACTTTGTTTAATTCTAATGTCAATAAATCGATAAAAGCAGATTCTTGTTGAATCTTATCATTTATTGCTCTAATGTCAATCGAACTTGTTTGTTCCATAGTTGTTGTATTCATTTAATCAATAATATTAAAAACTAAGCTTTAAGTTGTCGAATTCGTAATGCTTTATAAAAACTAAAATCGAGGCTCTTTATCTTTATCTACAATCTAGATTTAGAGCGGTGAATTTACTATTACTTATTATTCCTTGCAAACGTTAAAACTTTAGCAAAAGTTTACTAAACGCTCACTTTCTGTTGTATACTTAAACCCTATATTTATAATGTTAAAACGAAAGACAAAATTTACTGTTGCAAATATTTAACAACTGCTATAAGCAAAATAGCAACCTTATAGTGCTTAAATAAAAACGTTGCTGGTTTACATTTAGCGATCAACCATAATTATGATCAATAAACGACTTTTAGTTAAAAATCTACTCGCTCATAATGACGAGAATAGCTTTTATGACAAAAAGTTGAAATTAAATTTATCGGAAAAAGAAGGAAAGGCAAAATTTATAAAACACATTTGTGCACTATCGAATTCGAACCCAAAAAACAATTCTTTTATTGTTATTGGCGTTCGTGATGAAGGAAATAAGATTGAAGGGGTCGATTTTTTCGACGATAGTAAACTTCAAAATCTTATTAATGCTTATGTAGAAAACCCACCTATAGTTTCTTACGAAAATATTTCTTTTCCGCACTTACCGAATAACAAAGTAGTTGGTTTAGTTACCGTTCATCCCACTAATAATGGACTGTGCAAACTTCGAAAAAACATTTGGAAATATTATGGGGGTTCGATTTTTATGCGAGACGGTAGTATTAGCATGCCAAAAGATAATACAACGCCACCGCCTGATGTGAATTCTGAAATTGTTAAAGCTATCGAAAATCATTCTCATAATAATATTGGAATGACACTAGACGGTGTTTTCGATTTCATGAACACTCGAACCAATTTAAAACCTCAGTACAAAGTATTTAAAGAATACTTCGTAATGTGCTGGGCAGGGAAACAAAAAAGAGTAAAAAATACTACTTATTATTCTAGAGTAGATATCAAATTAATTAATGAACAGGCACAGCTTTTTTATTCTGAATTTGATGAAGTTACTATCGAGATCACCGACGATGAATTCATAATTACCGAATATATTAATCTAGGGTATGATGGAAAGAAGAAATATTACCCTTTCGAATTGAAAAAATACCAGTTTAAAGAAAGTGGAAAGTATCATTTTGAATTTACCTTGCTATTTGAACCTCCAATTTTTAATACAAGTGTAATTGATTTCTTAATGAAGAAAAACTTCAATTTACTATCGAAATTAAAACATAAAGAAGAATTAAATGAAAAAGATCGTAAAGGGATTTTAGACTTACCCAAGACTTATTTACTTTCGTATCTAAACGGATATTTAGATGCTTTAGATCTATTACACCAAGCCAAACCATTGATAAAAAATTACGACAAAGAGTTGTATCGAATTTATAAAGATGCATTACGAGTAATTAGAAAAGTACGTTACAACAATGATTAAAGGAAATACTTACGTTATTGGAGATATCCATGGAGGAAAAAAAGCACTCGAACAACTCATTAAAAAGTTACATTTATCACCAAAAGACCATCTTATATTTTTAGGTGATTATTGTGATGGCTGGAGTGAAAGTGCTGAAACGCTTTTATTTTTAATGGCATTTGGCAAAACCTCAAAAAAATACGTTTCCCACAAAGTAAATCCCGTAAGCCAAATTGATAAGACTAGAATTAATAAACCAATAACTATAGTAGATGATATAGCTTTCCATTGTGATTTAAAAAGCAACGG
>ENA-ORXU01003166-ORXU01003166.1-marine-metagenome-genome-assembly--contig:-NODE-3166-length-10508-cov-2.948231_pt1 | contig 10508 bp, 8 predicted proteins | sample MGYA00237869_ERZ511484 | MGnify/ENA metagenome assembly ERZ511484 | reverse complement strand
TGCGGGTCGGAAAATTGGCGTAGGGGTCGAGGATTGGCGGTAATTGTCCCTTTGCGTAATAGCTGAATAAACTGGGCAATTGTAGCGGTTTGGGTTTGAAAACTTGGCTCGCTAGCTCTTAGTCGGCGGTCTACTTCCCAAAAGTGCTGGGCGGTTTCCATAAGTTCTCGCAATATTGCCAGGCGATCGCTAGTCAGGGAGCTACTGTTAATAAAATGGGCGATCGCTTCGGAGAGCAGAACAGTAGGAGTTAGAAAGCTTTGCTGCTGCTGTCGTAGTTGATTCGCTTCGATCCAGCTGACGATTTGCTGATAGGCTTCTGTAGCTTGATGACCCAAACGATCCCAACGGGGAAAGGTTTCTACAGGGGCAAGACTGGGATATTCGGACTGATATTGATAGCAGCCATCGGCAATTAAACCCGCCCGAACAGGATCTATTTTCCCCTGACTAAAAACAATCAGCATTTCGGCGACACCATCGCGATCGATTAGACGACCCAAACCTTGATAGGTTAAGCCCAGTAAGGTTAACAAACTTCTAACCAGGGGAGAGCTAATAATTGGACGCTGCTCATTTAGGGGGGTGACGGCAATATTTTTAGCAGCCAGAATTTCGATTAGACTATAGCGAGCAATTTCATCTAAACCAGGGGCAATAATCGCAATATCGGCGGGACTAAGCTGTCGTTCTCGAACTGCATGAATGATGATTTCGGCTGTCTGGCGCAAAAGTTCGGCACGAGAAATGGTTTGTAGAGATTGAATTGTATCGGGTGCGGGGACTAAATAAGCGGCTTCTGTAACTAGATCGACTGCGGTATCGGCAAACTCTAGTCCGAGATTGTTGCTAGAAGATACAAGCTGTTCCGATCGACAACGAGCAGCCAAGTCCAATAGATAACCTGGATCGGCATTCAAACCCAAACGAATCTGACCGTCAGGATTGTAGGTAAAAATACCTTTTGCTCCTCGATCGAGCATTACTGCGAACAAATCGCGGGCGATCGCAGGATAGTCATCAACATCATCGGCAAATACCGCCTGATAACGACTGCTCAAATGCTGACAATATTTAGGATTAGGCAGCAAAAAGCGCCAGTAAAGCTCATAAATCAGACCATAGCTGAGTAAACCCCTGTCCAAGCAGTATCTACGCCAATTAAGCAGTAATTCTCCCATACGCTGATGGAGCCGATTGCGATCGTCTCCCTCTATGACCGATATTCCTTCGCCCAAAATGATAGAAATATCTTCCGTCTTAACTCCGCTAGCCCCTGCAAGCTGCATTAAATCCAGTGTTTGACGCACCAGACGATATTCATTGTCAAACTCACATAACTCTAGCCAATCTGGCTCTTTACGCCACAGCTCGGTCGCTAACTCCTGCTCGGTTTCGGGTCGTAGTCTCAGGGGAAACTGCGCCTTGAGATTTAAGGCTTCAAAGATTAGAGGAAAGAATAGCATCACCTCATCGGTAATGAAGCCCACAGGAGTTTTACAGACGACGGGATAAGTTCCCTCTACCGCCAGTACGAGGCGATCGCTTAGTTGACGACGATTCTGATTATTGGCAGCAAAGACCAAAATCGCGGAGGCTAAGTTTTGAGGTAAAGCCTTAATTTTTGGTTTGAGAAGCTGTTGTCTAACCCAGCGATAAAATTCAGCGATTAAACGGTCGGTTTTACCCGTGCGAGATGCTCCCGAAATCCAGAGGGAAATATTGTCAGAAGGCATGTTAGAAGACAACTTTGCAGACATGGGCGGTCGAGAATAATCTGATTGATTTTTTAATCATAGCGATCGCTTTCGTCCTTGTGCCGATTTCAACCAATTTCCTGCTGGGTAAGATGAATAAGAAAAAATTACTTAGAGCCGAGCAATTCTTGCTTGACTGGGTAAACAATTTGCGTACTGTCTATAGGCTTTGGCTGACCGCTAACTAGATTTTTGGTTTGCCGAGATAGTACCATTGATAATTTTTGGATCGAATCGCCAATTATAAATGGGTTTTTTAAGGTGTGGGCGATCGCTGTCCGCAATTTCTTCTCTTTTATCGCTTCTAACAGGTGATAGAAAGCCAAACGTTTTTGAAATATCACCAAATTTTCTAATAAGACTTTTAATAAGCGAGACTCTGCGGGAGAAGTTATTTCGCGATTGATAAAGCTTGTGGTGATAGCACAGGATTCTGCCAAGTATACAGTGGGTTTTCTGGTGGAAAGAGATACTTCTCTGGTGCGGTAGTAATAATAAGGCTGTCCTAAAAGATAAAACTTTGCTTGCTGACGCAGACATTCAAGGTAGAGAGTAAAATCTTCGCCGACTTTAAGATTTTCGTCATAGCGAATTTGGTTGTCGAGTAAAAATTCTCGCTTAATTAACGGCTTGATATAGCCCAGACTCCAGTTGCGTTTTGCCTTAATACTAGGAAGGCGATCGCTAACTACAAATTTTTCAGCATCGATTAAAGCGATCGGAGCGCGTTTAACATGGCAGGATTCTGTAAGTAAGGTACTCCAATGCTGTCCTGCTCGATCGCCAATCAACCAGAGATCGTCAGCAATCATATCTGCATGAGTTGCCTGACCCGCAGTAAGCAGCTTTTCCAGTCTTTGAGGAGCATACCAGTCGTCCGAATCTAATAGGGCAATCCATTTGCCCTTCGCCCGTTCGATCCCCAAATTGCGACTGTAGCTGACTCCACGATTGCGATCGTTGGCAATAATTTTGAGTCGGCGATCTTGAAAGCTGCTAGCAATTCTGACTGTCGAATCAGTAGAGGCATCATCAATCAGGATGATTTCAAAATGGCGATAAGTTTGATTTAAGACGGACTTTAATGCCTTGGCAATGTAATTTTCGCTATTATAGGCAGGAATAATTACGGATACTTCAGGTTTCATAGAGCTAATGGATTTTCCTGTTTGTCTTTCTATATATAGGATGTAGCTCATCAAATTATGCATGTAGCAGCTCATCGCTCATTTAAAGTTAGGCTTGCCAAAATATTGACCCGCTCGCCAGCCAAGTATGGTTGTTCTAATCGATTAACCTATTTATTCGAGATTGGATTAAAGAAAAGAGAATTAGAATCTAAAATTAGTATTGGGAGAATAGACACGGTTTCTACTACAGTTAGTCTAAATTTAAACGGTTATTATGAGCAATCTCTACCGATTATACCCTTTAGCAAAAAACAGATAGATGATGATGGAAATTCCAGACTATTAAGAGGAAATTAGAATAAGAGAAAATAGCAACAATTAAGGAAATTTTTCACTGATAACGGCAAGATGCCCTTGAGATTCTCAAAAATAAGCTGTCGATCGCCAAGAACTGCTCTAACTGTTAGTAAAAATCCAGTTTGGTTGCATCTGTTCTGCCGCCATAAAGTACACTATCAAAAGTAAATATAAATTGGGTGATGCTGCTTGAGCCGAGTGCTTTGAAAGCTGCACGTTCGGTTCTGAGGGAAGAAATGGGCAATGATGTCCTTGCCCCACTCGATATTAAGGATAAATTATTATGGCTGAAACTTTGATGTTTAACGCTTTGAGAGAAGCGACGGACGAAGAAATGGCAAGAGATGAGACTGTCTTCGTTTTAGGTGAAGATGTTGGGCATTATGGTGGTTCGTATAAAGTCACCAAGGATTTATATAAGAAATATGGCGATCTACGTCTGCTAGATACTCCCATTGCCGAAAATAGCTTTTGTGGTATGGCTGTTGGTGCGGCGTTGACTGGTCTGCGTCCCGTAATTGAAGGGATGAACATGGGTTTTTTGCTGTTGGCATTTAACCAGATTGCGAACAATGCGGGCATGCTACGCTATACTTCTGGCGGTAACTTCAAGATTCCGATGGTAATTCGCGGTCCGGGGGGAGTCGGCAGACAGCTTGGTGCAGAACACTCTCAAAGATTGGAAGCTTATTTCCATGCTGTACCTGGATTAAAAATTGTGGCTTGTTCTACGGCATATAATTCTAAAGGTTTGCTCAAGGCTGCAATTCGTGATGACAATCCCGTCTTGTTCTTTGAACACGTCCTACTTTACAACCTTAAAGACGATCTGCCCGATGATGAATATGTCTGCGCGTTAGATAAGGCAGAAGTAGTTAGAGAAGGCAAAGACGTAACTATCCTGACCTACTCGCGGATGCGTCACCACTGTACCCAAGCCCTAAAGGAAATGGAAAAACAGGGTCACGATCCTGAAATTATAGATTTGATTTCTCTCAAGCCTTTTGATATGGAAACTATCGCTGAGTCGGTACGCAAGACTCACAGGGTAATTATCGTTGAAGAATGTATGAGAACTGGCGGAATTGGCGCGGAATTAGCAGCATTAATTGGCGAACAGCTGTTTGACGAATTAGATGCACCTGTCTTGCGTCTGTCTTCACAAGATATCCCCACACCTTATAACGGTAAGTTAGAAAATTTGACTATCGTGCAGCCAGCACAAATTGCCCAAGCCGTAGATAAAATGATGAACGACAGAATTTAATTTATTATCGATTATTGAATAATGTCTGTTAGGGGCGCTCGTGCTAAGCACAGCGTCTCTTTCTATTTTGCAGGGCTGTTTTAGAAAAAGACGACAGGTACAAACATTCTGTCATCGAGTTCCTAAGTAACCTGAATTCGGGATATTCGGGATAAGAAAAGGAGGGAGTAACGCGCACCTTTGAGCATTCTCATCATTGAGCGCCGCACTTCGGCGTTAATATTTTGTGTGGTTCGATCGCATATTGCTATCAACCTAAAAAAACCTGCTCTTAATTTGGAACAGGATTTAGTCAAATACCCTTAAACCGAACTCAGGTTAAATAAAAAAAATAACAAATTAAAGATTGAAAAATAACATTTAATCTCAATAATCTTTACTCAAATAACATTTTATTCCTCTGCGTTTATACAAGGTGTCATATTATACCTGGGCTGCTGAAGAACTTTTAAACCAATAAAACTGTAATAAATAACTAGTTTTTCTTTTATTTTGAACTAATTTCTTGCTATTAAGTGCTGTAATATTGCGCAGAGCAAGATGATAAACAGCTACTAAGTGAGACGCGGAGTATGGAAAATAGCATTTTAAATTAAATAGTTATATTTTAAAGCTGTTTGGGAACTATAAATTAAGCTTGTATAAGCTAATTATTTTGGTTAAATAGTTTGTATTAATTATGAATACAGCCGTTACGCTGAGCGTAAAAAAGTTTTTAGAAAAATTAGCCATAACAAAAAATTCAGGCTGTCTAAAGAGGGAGCATCCCACTTTTCAACTAAGCAGAAATACTTAAACTCATGGATTGATTCAGATAAGCACAGCGAAGCTTCAATATTTGGGGTACATTGTTTGCATTCCATTGTGCGCCAACAATCTTAACCCTTGACGCTATTTGTTTAATCCACGACTCTACTGAACCTGAACCAATACAAATTCCAAGTTGTTGATAAATTTGATAATCAGGTATTCTAAATCGATGCTTACGAAGATAATTCTGAAAGTTCCTTGCCTGTTTTTTCTTTAAATCATTAAATGTAGCGATCGCATCGTCTACTAAACCCTTCCAAAGATAGCTCTCAGCTTGTCTCAGTCTTTGATTACTTCCTCCTACCTTATGAAGATTTTCCATGAGATGATACCAATCCAAAATTTCTCTTCTTTGATGCTTTAACCCAATCTGCTGTACGATATTCCAAACACCATCGTGTCCGTCCCCCAAGCAGTTTATGGTTCTACTCAGTGGTTGTTGGTTGACCCATTGAAGTAAACTTTCGTTGTCTTGAAAAAACGCCATTCCAATTCGGTCGTGAAGTTTTACCGCTTTATAGTTTTTCCATTCACTCGGATGTCCTTTCCGCGTTCTTAATCTTACTGTACCGCCATCTACGCTTAAAGACTTAGCCCTTTTCATAATCTTTGCTTCTGGCAACTGATAGCTGTTAACTATTCGATGTTGTGTCGTGTGTGGAACTTTTATTCCTGTTAAAACTTGAATATCTTTTTCTGCATTGACGAAAGATTCATTGCTCACAAGTAATAGACAACATTTCTCCAGATGAGGGCTCAAGCGACTTCCTTTCTTGAGCTTTAATCTTTCTGCTTGTTTGCTAGAAATGAGAATTTGACGCAGCGCGTACGCGCAGATCGTCGTAAGACGACTGGGACGCATTCGCGTCCGCGCAAGTTTTTACTGTTCTCTCTCTTCCTGCTTTGTTTCCGCCTGCTGTACTAAAAAAAAATTACCCACTTCTGGAGCTACTGTTCCTAAAAGATGTTCTCTAACACTTAATTCTATGGTTTCAAATGTTTCCAATGCTTCTGGTGAAGTATTTCTATACAGTATCTCTGCTACTTCTCTCAGTTTATTTTTTACTATTGCTTGTTCTTCTGGTGTCATCTTTTATTAAAACAAGATTTTTTTCTTTTTATCCCATATTACTCTAAGCATTTTTACTCACTGCAAAAGTGGGATGCTCCCGTCTAAAGATAAGTGGAAAATTTATTTCTTGGAACATATATATACAAGAAGAAACTGTTAAATATGTCGATCGCAGCGACCAACATTTAGATCAGCTCAAATATTATCTTCATTGTCTTAGATTAAAACCAGCCTTGAAAGCGGTAAGCGAACTGCCAGGATTGTCAAATCAGGAGGGTAAACCAGATTTCTATGGCAGAAGCATTTTATGGCTCTTATCAAAAAACTATCTCGATCTACCTCAAGCAACAAAGCTGATTGAATATATCAATCAAGATCTTTTAATAGAATGCCTGTGGATTGAGCAAGGCGTTTTTAATTGGCTTGAAGATTATTTTGCTCCTGCCTGGATGCCCCCTGAGCTTCACAATGCTTTGTCTTTAAATGTGACAGACTGCTTACGGGCTGAACAGGCAATTCTCCATCAGTGGCAAAAGTGTAGCGCCGAACTGACTTCTGTTCATCAGCGTCCTTACCTGGCTTTGGGCTGGCAAGAACAAGAGTTGCCATCGTCAGGATCGTTGAATAAAAAAATATTGCTGGAGTTGTCCAAGGTTTTGAGAGGATCGACCAGCATTCGACAATTATCTATGCTGCTACGCAAAGATGAATTGAGCGTCGGCAAAATTCTCTCACCATACATCGATAGTAAGACAATCTGTTTGCGTACTCCCGAAGCTCCGTTAAAACACTTACCAAGTATCCCTCGATTTGAAGATAGTCCGACTGTAGTTTCAGATTTCCCGTCCGACCTCAAAAAAATCGTTTGTATTGATGATAGCCCGACTATTTTAAGCGAAATTAAACGTTTCCTCGACGCAGAAAAGTTTGCGGTCACGGCAATAGACGACCCGATTAAAGCAGCTTCTAGTATTTTTAAGATTAAACCAGACCTAATTTTGCTGGATATTACGATGCCCAAAATCAATGGCTATAAGCTCTGTGGACTCTTAAGAAGCAGCGGAAAATGCGATCGCACTCCCATAATTATGGTCACGGGAAATACAGGCTTAATCGATAAAGCTAGAGCCAAATTGGCGGGAGCGACTGATTATTTCACCAAACCTTTTACGAGAGAAGGATTGAATGAAATTGTCGATAAATATCTCCCATGACCTGAGTGTAGAACAAGATATCCCTTACCAAACGTTCATTACCAACTTATTTATTACCAAGAGTAAAAACATGAAAACTATTTTAGTCGTTGACGATTCACCAGCAGAACTAGACATGATGATCGCCTATTTAACCCAAGCTGGTTACAAAATCGTCTCGGCAAACAATGGAGAAGATGCCCTCGCTAAAATCATAGCCGATAAGCCCGATGCTGTGGTTACCGATTGGATGATGCCTAAAATGGGAGGCTTGGATATCTGCCGTAAGTTGAAGAAGAATCCCGAAACAGCAGATATCCCCGTCGTTGCCTGCACTGCCAAAAATCGCGATGTCGATCGCATGTGGGCAAATAAACAGGGGGTCAATGGCTATGTAACTAAACCCTGTACCCAAAACGAATTGGTCGATGCAGTAAAAAAATTAATCGGATAATCAGCGAGCAATGTCTAACCAAAGTGCAGCCTCCAAAGTTAAAGCCAGTCTTCAAGAGCTATTTAAGAGCAATCTAGATCCTGGTAACTCCTATATCAAGTTTGAACTGAGCGAGGATGTTACTGCTTTGTTATCGATGGAGCAAGTACAAGAATCCATCGTTGTTAACACAGAGCAGGTGACTACCATTCCTGGAATGCCCAAATCGGCGCTCGGTATGATGAATTCTCGCGATCGCGTTTTTTGCGTCTTCGACATGGCTCAATTACTGGATTTGCCTAGCAACCTCAACAACGTACGACAATACCAGATCATCTTGTTTCAAGCAGGTCTGGCAGCAACTTCAGTAGGATTTGCCGTTGGTCAACTACAGGGAATTCAGCGTTTATCAGTAGATAATATCGAGTTACCCAGGCAAGATGTTGCTGCTAAATTTAATGCTTGTGTTTCTGGAGTAGTAAGAAGCGATCGAGCGATTCCTGTCTTGGGATTAAGCCATATTCTGAAGACTTTGACGAAGTGAACGCATACACATGTATGTGGAGCAATATTATTCACTTAATTTCTGTACTGGGACTCGAACATATTTTGCGTTTTTTAATTGTCAAATAGAACCAGCAAAACTAGATTTTTTATATTGTTTACTTTTATATTAAATATCATGACTACAGAACCACAAATTGCCCAGCCAGCATTAGGAGTAAATACTTCTACCAAAAAATATAAAGGGGTGGGAACGCTTCGCCGACGTTTGTTGACTTTTGTATTACCGGCAATAATTCTGCCTATAGTTATTGTTACTATTGCTGAGGAAACAATTATCAGACAAAAGAATATAGCAGATGCAAATTCAGAACTTTATAATAGTTCTTATTTAGCCACCAATAGCTTTATTGAATTTTTACAGAATTCCCAAGACATCAACCAAATTATTGCTTCTAGTCCATTAATAATAAAAGGATTGCGATTAGCAAACCAAAAAACGCTACAAGAAAATTTGCCATTAATTCCAATTCAAGAATTAGAGAAAAAATTCTCACAGAATAAATTATTAATTTCTGACCTCGATACTAATAAATATTTAAAGCAAATAGTAAAAAATAATAAATTAGCAGAAGTCATTATCACTGAAAGAAATGGTCTAAATGTTGGTTATAGTTCACCCACTTCTGACTTTGTCCAAAGAGATGAATCTTGGTGGAGAAAAGCTCTGGTGCAGAAATATACAGTAGAACCATCTGAACTAGACAAATCAGTTAATACAGAAGTAATACCTATTTCGCAAGAAATAAAAGATCCAGATACTGGAGTATTTTTGGGGATTATCAAAACAGGATTTTCGACAGAATTTATGAAGAAAAATATCGAATCTTATTTTACAGATAGCCTGATAAAATCTCAAAATATCAAGGTGTTGGACACCCAGAATGACGTAGAAACGATTGCAATTAATTCGTCAGGTTCTAATTCTAATTCAGGGCAGCTAGAGGTTGACAAAAAAATAATACCTATTGCTAAAACCATTGTTGGTTCTGTTAATACAAATAGAAATGTACAAGATATACGAAAGATACTCAATCAAGAGTACGGAATTTCAAATATCGATTTAGAGCAGAAGCAAATATTAGCTCAAACTTCACTATTTGCGCGATTAAGTTATCAAGGTAAAATTTATAGCCTATCTACAATTCCTGATACCAACTTAATTACTATTGCCTCAATTAATGAATCTGATATATATCAACTACAAAAAGAATCTTTACAAAGAACAGCATTAATTACGATAATTTTTGTTATTGCTTCAACTATTTTGGTTGCTCTGTTAGCGCAGAGGATATCGCGACCCCTCAATAATTTATCCAAAAAAACACAGTTAGTAGCGGAGGGAGATTTAGATACTCAAGTTGATTTAGAGGGAACTTTAGAGACATATATCTTAGCGGATAACTTTAATAATCTAATTGAACAAGTCAAAAAATCGCTACAAATACAGCAAAATATTGCTGAAGAACAACGTGAAGAAAAAGAAAAGTTGGAGTCAGCAATTTATATTCTGTTAGACGAAGTTTCTGATGCTACGGAGGGGGATTTAACTGTTAGAGCTAATTTAGACTCGATGGAACTAAGTACTGTAGCAGATTTATTCAATGCCATCATTAGTAACTTGCAAGACATCGCTATTGAAGCAAAGCAGTCTACTAGCCAAGTAGGTTCATCTCTCAAACAAAACGAATCGGCAATTCGCCTGTTGGCAGAGCAAGCAATTGAAGAAGCTAGAGAGACTCGCGATACATTGTTTTCAATCGAACAGATGTCTCAGTCAATTCAGGCAGTTTCTACCAACGCCAGCCAAGCCGAAAAAATTACCAACGATACCTACAATACGATTATTCTCAGCACGGACAATATGGATCGCACCGTAGATAGTATCTTAGAGCTTCGTTCTACAGTGGGCGAAACATCGAAAA
>ENA-ORXU01003165-ORXU01003165.1-marine-metagenome-genome-assembly--contig:-NODE-3165-length-10508-cov-4.438213_pt1 | contig 10508 bp, 7 predicted proteins | sample MGYA00237869_ERZ511484 | MGnify/ENA metagenome assembly ERZ511484 | reverse complement strand
GGTTCGTTGAAACAACACCTCATTTTCCTGAAAGAAGACCATTACTTTGAGCAGATCCGTCAACAGTTCGAGAAAAAATTGGAAGGCCAAGGCTATGGTAAAAACCCCGAGTTTACTCTGCAACGATTTTTACGATCGAAACCCGTAAAACGGGTAGAGGAACAGATACCGGAAACCAGCGAGCAACTACATACAGCGCCAGAAGAAAAACGGTTTGAGAATCCTGAAGAAATGGCCCGCTACCAGTTCGACCAAAATGGGATAATCGATTTATCAAAAATAGCGGAAGCGTTCAAGACCAATGAAAAGGACCTGTTGTTGACCGCGCTCGAAACCCGTTCGTTTTTTTTGGAACCCGATCCGCAGTCCGAAATCAGATATAGAACAGTTCCCTATTTTCTATTTTCCAGCGGCTACATCCAAGATAAGATCGACTACGTTAAAAACAATCCTCCACCATACGCAATCGAAGCGGCTAAAATGGAAAGGGCCTTATCGGATCTGTTACCCGTTAAATTGGACCTGAACGACATCGAGTTCAATTTCGAAAGCCATTTTATCCCGATTACCGCTAAGGAGTCTTTTTTAGAGGAACTCATTAACGAAAAAGTGCGGATCAACGTTGGTCAGTTCAATTCAACTTTGACGCTTCTATTTCAAAGGGATTATAATCTAGAGGCCCATGAGCGTTTTAGCGTAGTACTGCATCATGAGGTCAAGGCGGGTTACAAACGGATATTACAGCATTTCGCGGAGAACAGGTATCCCGTCATTTTCACTTCTTACAAGGACAGCTCGGGAAAGACCGTTAGAAAGTTGGATAAAGACGCGACCTTGATGGCCCAAAATCTGTACGAGGAACTACAGCTCCATTTCAAATCCTTTATCGAAGGGCGTCAAGAACTGAAAGCAACCATTGAGGATAACTATTACCAAGCTTTTTTGGCGGACATCAATATTACCGTACCCAAGGGTTGGCTCACGTTTCCGCAAACCTTGGTGTACCCGCCCTATCAACATCAAATCGATTCCACATTGTTCGGTCTTACAAGGGGAAGTGCCTTGAACGACCATCAGGTCGGCAAGGGCAAGACCCTTTCTATGGCCATGTTGGGCTATAAATTGAAACAGCACGGGAAAAGTGAGCGTACTATGCTACTCACGCTAAAAAGTGTAGCCCCGCAAATCGAAGCGGAAATCAGGGCCAACTTTCCTGAACTGAACATCCTACGGTTGAGTTCCAAGAATATGGCCAAGAGCAAACGCCCCAAAACCTTACGCACTATAAAAGACAATAAATCCATTGACCTTATTATCGCCGAACATGGACATTTAAAACAAATACCGAAAGAACGGGGTTTTGTTCTGGAGACCTTGGAAGAAAAAATCGAGATGATAGAGCAGGATCTCGAAACCGCAAAGCAATATGGAAATGGTAAAGAATCCAAGAAATTGATCAAAGGGATGATCAAACGAAAGGAACACTTGGAAGACAAGCTACAGGCCACCCTGAAAAAGTTAAAAGAGCGTTCGACGGAAACCGAAACCACTTTGACTGATTTGCGTATCGAAGCTCTGATGATAGACGAGGCCCATTATTTCAAAAACATCGGTTTCACGACCCGGCATCAGAACGTTTCAGGTCTCAACAGTCATTCCGACAGTCAACAGAACCTCGACCTTGAGATAAGTATCAAATCCGTTCATGCACGGATGGGAACGGACAATAATATCTTTTTTTATAGCGGTACGCCTTTGAAGAACTCCGTCACGGAACTGTACGCCTATCAACGCTACCTGACGCCGTCGGCATTGAAACGCAAGAACATTTTTAATTTCGATGCCTGGGCCTCTATATTTCTGAAGCAAAGTGTAAGTATTGAACCCAATATCTTCGGGGACCCTAGAATGCACGCCCGTTTTCGATATTATACCAACCTCCCCGAATTGAGCAAGATGTACAATTCCTTTACGCACATCTGCCGGGACAAACATTTCAAGACACATGATCTGGAAGCCGATAGGGAGTTTGTGATTCTAGAGTCCACTCCGGCATACGAAGAACTTAAGCAAGCTTCCTTGGAATTTACCAAGAACCGAAACCAAAAAGCACTTTTCAAGTTGCCCATATATGATGATGAGCAAATGAAATCCGCTCATATTACCGCATTGAACATCAATAGGTCGCTTTTGATCGATCCACTTGCCAAGGATAATATGGCCGTGAAATTTACGGAACTCGACCAGTTCAAACTGCAAAGGCTCTGTCGCGATGTAGCAGAACTTTACAAAAAAACATCGGAACATAAAGGGGTTTGTTTGGTATTCTCCGACTTGAACGTTTGGAAACCGGGCCAGTACAATTCCTACGATACGGTGCGCGGGATACTTCTTGAAGAATACGGCATCCCTGCAAATGAAATCGCTTTGGCACAAGAGGAAAAAGCAAGGAATAGGACCGATAAAATGCAGGAGAAAATCCGAAGCGGCGAAATACGGGTAGCTCTGGGCAGTACCCAAGTATTAGGTACGGGCACCAACATTCAAAAAAGGGTGGTGGGCATATTTCATATGGATATTCCCTATTCCCCCGATGCTTTTGACCAACGGGCCGGACGCGGTTTACGAAAAGGCAATGAAGTGGCGCAAATTTATGGTAATACGGTGGTAGAACGGTTCTATGGCATCAAGGATTCCACCGATATATTTTCCTATTCGCTCAATACCCATAAAGAAAAGTTTCGGGAGCAGATTCGGGAAGCCGACCCCAACAAACGTGTTTACGATGACCTTGTTCCCGATGACAAAAGCCTTTCGTATGAACAGATGCAGGCCGCCCTTATTGGCGATATGGACCAGTTTCAATTGGTAAAGCTCTCCGACGATCTTAAATTTTTGCAGTCGCAGAAACGATTGCACGAACTCAATAAGGCCAATTCCTTTAAGGCCGTTGAACGGATCGAAAAGGAGAACAAAGAAATCATCTCACAATTGGTCGAGCTTGAAGGCGCACAAAAAGTAATACAAACTTTCAACTTACCGACCGATGAAGATGCATTCGAGGATCTGTCCCAATTAAAAAAAGGATTGAACAATCTAATTTCAAATTCCGTTCTTGTATCCAAAGAACTAGCGACCAAGGCCCCCAAGGAGTTTATCAAGCATCTAGGTTATACGATAGTAGAACGGTCAAAGCTAAATCTAAACGTTCAAAAGCATAATAGGGTCGCCCATTTTCCATCACTTAATGCGAATCTTGCTTTTCAGGCGGACTATGTACCTGCAAACGAGCATTATCTTTATTCTTTTAGATTGGAGTTTAAAAATATACACATTTCAGGTAGAAAGCAGCAGCGCTTCGACCCTGAAAAAGTGGCCATGCAACTTATCAAATTATGTCAAAAAGTGGCGCGTGAAATCAAATCGAAAAAATTTGATGTGAACTATAACCTACGTACTTTGAACACCCATCGTAAGAAAACGGCCATCGGTTTTCCTGATGACAAGATTGCGAAAATGCAGGTTTTAAAAGATGAAATTAAAACGCTCAAACGAAAACGGGCAGGTTAGGTATAATCTTGATTTCTTCCACTAATCTGCTTACATTTTGATTATCGTCAAAGACATATATCCTCTTTATTGGTGGTGTTCGAAAATTATGTAGAAGATTTTCAAAAAGTACGAAAGTCACGTGGTGTGCTACGAAAACGGCATCCTCAGTAATCTCGACGATTTTTTCGGCTATCTCCTCGAACAGCGGAGCGGTTCGTACCATATCATCATCGATGCCGGTCAGACCGGTTATAAAATTGGGAATGCGCACTTGGGGATTCACTAACGGAACGAATTTGCCCAAAATTTTTCCTCGTTCATCCGCACGATGCAAATCTCCGTAATAATGTTGTTCCGAATACCTTGTCCGACTGTCTCGATATCGACCACCACATACTCCATTTCGTTAAAATTTTATTTCGATCAATAAAAATACCATAATCAATGGAATTAATCCATAATTTTGGATATATTCCATAATTAAATAAATTTAAGAGAGAATGAACTATCCCAATCTGATACGCTTAGAAGAAGAAATTAAAGTTTTATTGGATTACAGACTGGTTGAATACCAATATAATCAAATAATCGTAGAGACTTATTACGCAATGGATATGACCGTAATGTGTCGAATTGAATTATATGGTTCGAAAATCACAATAGCGCATCGATTGGCCAAATATGAAGCTGAACTTAAAGAGGGGTTTTATTATGAAGCAGAGCAAAAATTAATAGGTCAGTTGGAGTTGAAACCAATAAAACAAGCGTCTTAAAGAGTCTGAAAAATCAAAGATGGAAAGAGCAATAGTACATATGGACATGCACGATTACTACATTGCATGTGAGCGTTTGGCAAATTCATCCCTAACAGGAATGCCCCTCATCATCGGAGGTGGTACGAATAGGGGTACGGTCGCCGCCTGTTCCAAGGAAGCCGCGAAGTTCGGTGTACGGGTCTCAATGCCAACGGCCTATGCGGTAAAATTATGTCCAAATGCTACCGTGCTCAAAGGGGACTATGGTTCTTATTCCAACAAGTCGAAAGAGCTCACTGAAATAATTAAGGAACACGCTCCTGTGGTGGAAAAATCATCGATACATTCCTTCTACTTGGATATTACCGGAATGGATCGTTTTTTTGGCTGTTACGATTGGACCAAAGAACTCTCGAAACATATTTCAAGAAATTCCGGGCTAGACCCGTCTTGGGCGCTTTCGGTCAATAAGACCGTTTCAAAAATAGGGGCGGTCGATTCCACACCTTGGATGCCCAGATTTTTGGAGCAGCATAAAGTCCAGAATTTTCTAAACCCTTTGCCGATACAGCGATTACCGCAAATCGGGGATACTACTTTCCAATTGTTGTCGCGTATCGGCATACGCCAGATCGGCAAAGTTTCGGAGATGCCACCGACGGTACTACAGAAAATGCTGGGCAAGCGGGGCAATACCATTTGGGAGCGTGCCAACGGTATCGACAAAGAACCCGTAAAGCCATATTTCGAAAAGAAAGCGGTTTATATGGAACATGACTTCGAAATGGACTGTATAGACATGCAGACCATTACAGCCCAGCTCATGGCCATGGTAGAGCAATTAGCTTTTAAGTTGAGACAAGATAATCTCGTAACGGCCAAGGTCATTGTCAAGGTGAAATATAATAACCTTGACACGGAAACCAAACAATCTCGAATCAGCTATACCTCGCTTGACCATATTCTCAAAAAAGAAGTACAACTGCTATTCTCCAAATTATATCATAGAAGAATGCGTCTTGTAAAGATCGGAGTTCGCTTTTCCGATATCGTATCCGGTTCCCATCAAATCAACTTGTTCGAGGATACAGGTGAAATACTATCGCTCTACAAAGCCCTGGATTCCATTCGAAATAAATATGGCGTGAACGCCGTCGGCACATCTTCCGCTTATCAAAACTATAGGTCTAGATGAAATTATTCCTGAACTGCCACTCATACCATAGCCTAAGATATGGTACAATACCATTGGAGGAGCTTGTGGAATTGGCCGCTAAAATGGGCGTGACCGTCTTGGGCCTCACCGATATCAATACGGTTACGGGAATCTATGATTTTGTCCGTATGTGCGAGGCTAAAGGTATTAAGCCTATCGTAGGTATCGAGTTTCGAAATACGGACCAAAAACTGTACACCGGACTGGCAAAGAACTCCAAGGGTATCGGGGAACTTTGTAAATTTTTAACCGACCACAATCTTAACAAAAAACCGCTCCCGACCCTCGCCCCTAAGTTTAAGAACGCATTCATAGTCTATCCGCTCGACAATGTTCCCGTGCGTTTGGAAAAGAACGAGTTCCTTGGAGTCGCTGGACACGAGACGACCCAACTGATTAAACCGGTTTATCAAAAACTTTTAAGAAGAACAATCGCGTTTCACTCTGTTACAATCCGTAACCACGAAGAATTCGAGCTACACAAAACGCTAAGATGTATCGACCACAATATTCTGTTATCTCAATTACCGGAGCACGCCCATTGTCACCCTTCCGAAATAATGGATACAACTCCTAGCTTGGAAAAAGAATTTTCTAGATATCCCGGAATAATTCGCAATACCGAAAAATTGGGAGCCCGCTGTGGCTTTAAGTTCGACTTTGGCGTTCCACGGAACAAGAAGCTGTATACGGGAACCAAGTCCGGTGATATGTTGTTATTGGGTCAATTGGCAAAGGACGGTATAGTGAGGCGTTATGGCGCCAAGAATAAAGCTGCTGAAGTTCGAATGGAAAAGGAACTAAAAGTTATCGGTGAACTCAATTTTACCGGTTATTTTTTGATTACTTGGGATATTGTCAGATATAGTCAAAGTAAAGGGTTCATGCATGTGGGGCGGGGTAGTGGAGCGAACAGCATCGTAAGTTATGCACTTGGCATCACTGATATCTGCCCCATTGAACTTGATCTTTATTTTGAGCGTTTTCTAAATGAAAATAGAAAAAGTCCGCCCGATTTCGATATCGATTGGTCTTGGCAGGAACGCGATGAGATTCTCGATTATATCTTCAAAAGGTTCTCTACTGGTCATGTTGCTTTCTGCGGAACGATCGTCGAATTTAAACATAGGTCCATAATGCGCGAACTAGGCAAGGTCTATGGTCTGCAAAAGGCGGAATTGGACCAACTTTCCAGAAATGGCCTGCAATCCGGTGGCACTGATTCCGTAGTCGACCGTGTGGTAAAATTTGGTGCAATGCTTTCGGGATTTCCCAATAAAAGAAGTATGCATGCCTGTGGAGTAATCATATCCGAACAACCGATTACTAATTTTTCCGCTTTGGAGATAAAACCCAAGGGTTTTCCGATTGTACAATTCGATATGTACGTAGCCGAGGAAATCGGATTCGAAAAATTCGATATCCTCAGCCAACGCGGGTTGGGAACGATAGCCAACACCGTGGAACTGGTCAAGCGTACTAAGGGAATCAACATAGATATTGAACAGGTAGATAGCTTTAAGAATGATGCACAATGCAACCTTAATCTGCAGATTGGTAACACTTTGGGGTGCTTTTATATTGAAAGTCCCGCCATGCGCGGTCTTCTTCGAAGGTTGAAGTGTAGTGACTATCAGACCCTTGTAGCCGCTTCGAGCATCATACGCCCCGGAGTAGCAAAAAGTGGAATGATGAAGGAATATATTTTTCGCCATAATAACCCGACCAGTTTTGAGTATTTCCATGAAGTCTTCGAAGAGTTTCTGGGCGATACTTATGGCATTATGGTTTACCAAGAGGATGTCATCAAAATCGCGCTTCACTATGGGGGTCTTGAAGCAACTTACGGCGATATACTTCGAAGAGCCATCAGTGGTAAATCCCGCTCTAAAAAAGAAATAGAAAGTTTGAAGTATATGTTCTTCGAATCCTGCAAAAGACTTGGGCGTAACGAACAATTGAGCATCGAGGTTTTTAGGCAAATCGAGAGCTTTGCGGGATATTCATTTTGTAAGGCCCACTCCGCATCCTATGCAGTCGAGAGTTATCAGAGCCTCTACCTCAAAACGTATTACGGAATCGAATTTATGGTCTGTGCCATAAATAACGGTGGGGGTTTTTACCGCACCGAAATCTATGTGCATGAAGCGAAGCGCTCCGGTGGTAACGTACTTGTGCCATGCGTAAATAACAGCGAGCAGAAAACTACCTTAAAAGGTTCCGATATCTACCTTGGATTCGGCCTGATAAAGTCTATGGATGAAAAACTGGCTTTGCACTTGGTTGCGGAAAGAAAGGAAAATGGCGATTTCACTTCTTTGGAGAATTTCTTATCAAGAACCGAAATTGGAGGTGAAACATTACAATCTTTGATATTCGTTGGTGCATTCGGTTTTACGGGAAAACCGAAAAGCGAGCTAATAATTATTTCAAAAATGTTACAGTCGGGGGAGGTAAAAAAATCTCCTACCCTTCTTATAGAAGAGCCATTGCAAGAATACAAATTTCCGGAAGTTGAACACAACATCATCGAGGATGCATTCGATGAAATTGAGATATTGGGCTTTTCCGTTGCACTATCTCCCTTTGAGCTTTTAAAAACAAAGTTTCGTGGCGATATCATGAACAATCAACTTCTTGATAATTATAAGAAAACGGTACGGATGTTGGCCTATTTGGTATCCACTAAACAAGTGCCTACAAAAAATGGGAATATGTTTTTTGGAACGTGGATCGACAACAATGGTGATTATTTCGATACCGCACATTTCGCGAGCTGTTTAAAGAAATATCCTTTCAAGGGGGGTGGCTGTTATTTATTGCTCGGACGCGTTGAAGTTGACTTCCATTTTCCCACTATAGTTATATTCAAGATGGAAAAAATGCCCTTTGTTCCAGATCCCAGATATGAAAATGGTACCGATAGGGACTATAAAGTACATGAAAGATTAAAGGAGGATAGAAGCTTGACCCATAGGGCACCTTACCCACAAGAACATGAAATCGGTTTACCTCGATTTAAAATGAATTGAGTAAATTGTAGAATTAGGTAGAACTGCTTATTTAAATTCGAATAATGAACTTTCAGGAATATATGAATTACCGAGCCGACGAAAATTGCGATGTTGGTGTTATTGCTTTTGATATAAAGGAAGATGAATGTGTACCTTTCGATTCAAGTGATAGATTGATATTCTTCTATGTCGAGAGTATTCTAAAAGATGAATTATTGCTGCAAAATTGGATGAAATTGAAGTCCGATTACATTCAACAAGTAAGTTAAACTTATGTTTGGCACTAACCCATTTTGACCAACTGCTCGGAAAAAGAACCCCATTATAACATTCTCTAGCCTAAAATAAACTCCCCTGCTCGTTCAATTCAGGATAGTCCACCTTAGTTATAGCTACCGCGGAATTTTTCTCGGTAAATTTAGGTTTATAAAGTTCCCTAGTAACAGGATAGCATTCGAACTCTTTCGTGGTAAATCCCACTTTCATTAGTTCGCTAATATTTGACTCATTTAAATCATCTCGCAACCATTCCTCGGTAAATTCGGGGTCTAGAACCAATGGCATCCGTTTTTTCTTATTATGTACCTCCTCAAACTGTTCGTTTGCTTCCACCGTGATTATCGTACAGCTATGCAGTTCCTCATCCAGTTCGCTATATAGTCCGGCGAACATGAACAAGCTGTTATCCGTATGGTGGCAGAAATACGGGTAAGCATTCCCTCCGCTGTGATGCGGTTCAAAAAATCCATTGGCCAATATCAAACATCTGTTCGTTATCGGAAAGTCTTTAAAAGATTTCTTTTCGAAAATCGATTCCGAACGGGCGTTGTTCGTATAATTTTTTTTGAGAAATTCACTCACATCACCTTTCATTGCCCATTTTGGCACCAAGCCCCACGTGGCAGGTCGAATCAGTTTCGGTTCCTTTTGTGGAATTATGTAAAGGTTATCGTGGTTGAAAGCAGATTGATAGAAATAAGGTTTGTACTCCATAGGGTAACGGAATTCCCTTTTCGTTACTTTCTCGATTTCTGTTTCGCTTTTTGTAAGGGTAGTTGAATAGCACATCTAGCTAATTTATAGATTTTTATAAGATCTTAGTAGAAAATGAAACCTTTTCTATACAGAGCTATAAGAGGTTGTGCATATTGTTCCAATATCTTACCAGTGAGCAACCTCCTTTTCAAAAGGGAATCTCGAAAGTAACTTTCATATAAACATTTTCCATGAGTACCAGTTTACTCTTAGAACCGGCCCAAGCATAGGTTTCCGTAAATGCGTTGAAATTATGACCTAGGATAGGCTTAATCCATATAACTTCTGAATTGGCCCACTACGACCAATGCCGCTTTTATCCCTAATGCTTGCGCCCTATCGGGCGCTTTTTTGTGGATAGGGAGAAAGAAGTCAAGGGTGGTATTTAGCTAGATTTGGCAGGGGTTTCCGAAGGTTCGGGCGTATCTTGAAGAAGAGTTGAGGAATGAGCGGGGCTGATTTTTTGAGTTATGTCTGGCCCCGCTTTTATCATCGAACACCTTTGTATAACCATAAAATATCTTTGTAAATGAGCAATTTCTTTTCTGTATTAAAAGACATTGGTATCGAACAGTACGGTATGAGTATTCTGTTTGATGGAGATAAAGTAAGTATTTCCGTTTTGCCTAAATCAAGTGCCAAGGACAAGGCACTCCAATCCCTAAAACCACTTACCCTACGGGGAAACGTTACGGAAGTGGACGAGAAATTCTTTCAAATACTCCAAAAACCTTTGGAAAAGACAAAAGCCCTCTTCAGAAATACTGTTGCCTTTGAGTTAGCCCTAAAGGAAACTGAGCAAAGGACCCAACAGGCCAAAAAGAAAAAGGAATCCGTTTCCAAGAAGGCGACCGAGTTAAAACAACTTTTAAAGGAGAAGGATTTTAACCCGATGGAAGACCACAAAAAGGCGACCGACCTTGCCAAAGCAATTTT
>ENA-ORXU01003163-ORXU01003163.1-marine-metagenome-genome-assembly--contig:-NODE-3163-length-10518-cov-2.436261_pt1 | contig 10518 bp, 10 predicted proteins | sample MGYA00237869_ERZ511484 | MGnify/ENA metagenome assembly ERZ511484 | reverse complement strand
ACCCCTCTCCGCCCTGTCCCCCGCCCTCTCTTCAACCGCCGCGCGAGCGGGCGACGCATCCCCGGCCCGGGCCGAGATCGAACGGACGGCAAAGGATTTCGAGGCGGCCTTCCTGGCCGAGGCCCTCGGGCATATGGGTCTCGATGCCGCCCAGGGCGTGCAGGGGGCCGCCCCCTTCGCCAGTTTCGTGAACCGCGCCTATGCCGAACGGCTGGTCGAGAGCGGCGGGCTGGGCCTTGCCGAGAACATCGTCCGCTCCCTCGCCGCCCGCACCACCGATACCCCATAAGGAACCGACCCCAGTGGCATTCAAAAAGAAGACCGATCCCCTCGCGAAGCTGCGCAGCGCCGATTCCCTGACGCGCTACGGCATCACCCTGTTGCAGAAGGAGCGTTCGGCGATCCTCTCCGGATCGTTCGACGACCTCGCCGACCTCGCCGACCAGAAGGCGGCGCTGCTGGACGAGATCGAGAACCGGGCGGAGGCCATCGCGCCGGACCAGACGAACCGCGACCGGCTGGAACAGCGGCAATCCCTGATGGGCGTCGCCTCGATCCTGTCGCGCCGGGCATCCGAGAACCAGAACCTGCTCTCCTCGGCGGTCAACGGCGCGAAGAAGGCGACCGACATGATCGAACGGCTGAACGGGGGCGGCGCGGCCGGCTTCTACGGCGCGACGGGCCACAAGATCGCGACATCGCACCAGGGCGCGGCGGTGCTGAAGATCTGACGGCGGGGCGATGCGGCGCGGGCCTGTGCCACCGCGCCGCGCAGCACCCCAAATACAGATCAAGGAATACGACCCGTGGCGATTAACCCTAATAGAAAATAATTTCCCAAGTAGAGTATTCGTTTTACCCGCCCTTAATTCGGAAAGCCTAGTTTCTGTCTTGTCGGAACGAACACACCGGCGGGTCGCCAGCGGCTCTCATATCAACGAACCCCAGCGGAGGAATTCCGCAACCGGTTCATGGCATCGCATGTGCCATCAAGTATTTGGGAATATCCAATGTCCAGCATCCTCACCAACAATTCCGCCATGGTCGCTCTTCAGACGATGAAGAGCATCAACAGCAACCTCGGCAATATCCAGAGCCAGATCTCGACCGGTCTCGAAGTCGGTTCGGCAAAGGACAACGCCGCCGTGTTCGCCATCTCCGAAGTCATGAAGTCCGACGTGACGGGCTTCGACGCGATCTCCGACTCGCTCTCGCTCGGCTCGTCGACCGTCAGCGTCGCATCGAGCGCGGCGGAAACGCTCAACGCGACGCTCGACGAGATCAAGTCGAAGGTCGTGTCCGCGAACGAGGACAACGTCGACAAGGCAACGCTCCAGAGCGAGATCACGTCCCTGCTCGACCAGCTGGGCAGCACGGTCGAGGCCGCGCAGTTCAACGGCCTGAACCTGCTGGACGGCAGCACGGGCGGCAATGTCAGCTTCCTGTCGTCGATGAACCGCGACTCCTCCGGCACCGTGACGACCAGCACGATCGACCTCAACACGACCAACACGAACTTGTCCACCGAGGCTGGCGCTGCGGTTGATGGTTTCGGCGCGACGGTCGGTAACAACGGCGCTGGTAGCTCCTTCGCATCCACCGTTGCCGCTTCCGGTAACTTCTCCGTGGTCTTTGAGGATCCTGCCGCTGCTAATCAGAGCTACGAAGTCACTCTCGGAGAGGAAACTTTCTCGTATAAATCCGTAGCCGGTGATGATGCTGAAGCTGTCGCGCGCGCGTTCCTGTCCCAGATCGAGGACAGCGGCATCAACGTCGATCTCGACGACACGGCGACTGCCGGTACGTTGGCCATCACGAACAACGATGCCACCAACGCTCTGGCCATTTCCGGTAATGCCCAATCAGGCGGAACTGGTGGTCTGGCGGAAGTCGCCGGGATCGACGTGACGGTCGATGCAGCGGCAGCACTGACCGCCGTGAACAAGGCGATCGAGACGGTGATCGGTGTCCAGAGCGATCTGGGTACCACCGAGAAGCGCATGGAGATCCAGAGCGACTTCCTGTCCAAGCTGTCCGACAGCTTCACCTCCGGCATCGGCTCGCTGGTCGATGCGGACATGGAAGAGGCTTCGGCCAAGCTTTCGGCCCTGCAGGTCCAGCAGCAGCTGAGCACGCAGGCCCTGTCCATCGCCAACTCGGCACCGCAGCAGCTGCTCTCGCTGTTCCGGTAATCTGATCCCGAGGGGGGCGGGACGACCGCCCCCCTCTTCCCTTTCTCTCGGCAAGTGAAGTGCAATCGGGTCGCCTATACCCGACCCGATCGCCTTTCACTTCGACCCCTTCCTCATATTTCTCCGGAGAATCTGGATGCATGCCACGAATGTCGCCGCCGCTTATGCAAGTGTTTCCGCCAGCGTTCTCGGACATCGCGACATCGAACAGCGCGTCTTCCAGCAATCGAACGGACGCCTGATGGCGGCCAGGAACAACCCCGACCCCTCGACCGTGCAGCTGGCGGAGGCGGTCTACACGAATTCGAGACTCTGGACGCTTCTGGCCGCCGATGTCGTCTGCGACCACAATACCCTGCCCAAGGATCTGCGCGCACAGCTCGCGTCGCTGGCGATCTATGCGCAGAAGGCCGGACGCGCGGTGCTGCGCAAGGAGGCAAAGATCGACGTCCTGATCGACCTGAACAGCGCCATCATCGCCGGGCTGGGCGGCGAGAGCGGCGCGCAGCCGGTTGCCCGGACGGTGCAGTAATGGGCGGACTGGTCCTCAAGCTCGCGCCGAACGAGCGCATCCTGCTCAACGGGCTGATGATCGAGAACGGGCCGAAGAAGGCGCGCATGACCCTGCACAGCGACGGGGCGCACGTGCTGCGCCTGCGCGATGCCCTGCATCCCGACCAGGTGACCGGCCCGGTCAGCATCGCCTATCACGTCGCCCAGCTTGCGGTCGCCGGACAGACCGACCCGCAGAATGCCCTGGACGACCTGCGCCTGCGCCTCGACGACCTGTCCCGCACGTTCGAGAACACATGGGCCTTCGATGCGGTGGCCAACGCCCGGCGGGCGCTGGAGGACAGCAACTTCTACAAGGCCATGCGCGAACTGGGACCGTTGCTTCCGCTCGAACGCGATCTGCTCGGGGAAACCGCATCATGAGCTTCACGCCCGCGATACCGCTGTCGGGACTGACCGGATATCGCTTTCTGGAGCGTACCGGCGAAGCCCAGAAGGCGAACCTTGCCGGTTCGCCCGAAATCCGGCGCAATATCGAGTATTTCAAGGAAAACATCGGCAACGTCACCTCGGCGGAGGAACTGGTCAATGACAGCCGGTTGCTCGAAGTCGTGATGGGGTCGTACGGGTTGCAGGACGAAACCTACAAGAAAGCCTTCGTTCGCGAGATTCTCGAAGGCGGGGTCACGCTGACCGGAAAACGCGGTGATGTCAGCGTTTCGGCCCAATTGGATTTCGGCCAATTCATTCTGGATGAAGTCGGCGTTGAGAAATTTTCACTGCCAAATGGAACCTTGTTCGAGGACCGCACTGAACGTCTTACATTGTCTAATCAACGCCCTAATGCCAGCCTATCTCTGGGATGGACACCCCAGTCCGGCGCGCTGGCGGGTCACGTCGCCAATGTAAACCTATCCGCATCTTTGTTAAATCGCGACACATCCGTCCGAGAGCGGTTCACAGCTGTGACTAATGCTGGCCGAACAGGCGTCAGCGAAGTCGGCACGGGTGAAGATGAGATCGAATATGAAATCGGGGCCGATTACGCCCTACCCGCCGGACCGGGGGAGTTAAAACTAATCGGGCTTTACCGAAGTGAGGATTCAGATTTTCCGACTCGCTTTGTTTTCTCCGAGCTAGGCCAAACCCCATTGAGACAAACCATTTTCCGCGACGATAAAGAGACAGAAACCATCCTCCGTAGCGAATATAATGTTATTCCTGCGAAAGATCATACGCTCCAATTTTCCGGTGAATATGCGCTCAATACGTTGAAGTCGGACTCGCTTTTCACTTTCACCGGGGCGGCTGACACAACAGATTTCGTAGAGGTAGAAGAAAACCGCTTTGAGGCGTTTGTGACCCATGGGTGGAGGCTCTCCGAAAAATTCAATCTCCAAACCTCCCTCGGCGCGGAATATTCAAAAATTGATGTATTGAGTATTCCAGCACAACCGCGAGATTTCGTTCGGCCTAAAGGGACCCTGTCGGCCAGCTATGTAATCTCGCCGGAATGGACCGTTCGGGGTAATTTGGAACGACGCGTTGGACAGCTCGGATTCGGTAATTTCGTGTCCACAGTCAATGTCACGGACGTAAACGCCACGGCCGGAAATGATAAAATCGTCCCGGATCAACGCTGGGTCATTGGCGCGGAAGTGCAGCGCAATATCGCCGTCGGTTTATCAGGTACGGTCAAGGCAGAAATGCAGTTTCTCGAAGATAGTATTGAGAATATTCAATTTGCAGACGGCAGCTTTGGACCGGGAAATATTGATGGAGGTCATCAATATAGCTTGGAAGCAGATTTGACTTGGGTTCTTGACGAGCTTGTCACAAAGGGACTGCGTTTGGGTCTTCAAGGCGGGGTATTTGAGTCTCAAATAGACGACCCCATCACGAATGAGAGCCGCCCATTCTCCGGCGATACGCAATGGTTCTATGAAATAAATGCGCGATATGATCTCCCAAACTCACCCTGGGCCTTTGAGAGCGAAATCGAACAATCCGGCCTGCAACCGAGATTTCGTGTAAATGAGAAATCACAGATCCAGTTTATCAGACCGGAAATTGAATTTAGCGTTATTCATAAAGATTTTCTGGGCATTCAATGCACTGTCGGCGTACAGAATATTGCGGATTTCAAATTTAAGCGAGACCGTCAAATTTTCGATACGGATCGTTTGGGCAATCTTGTCCGGCAAGAGAGCTTTACGCGCCGCCGGGGCCGTCGTTTAGTGATTGAATTGACAGATACATTTTAGCCTTATCAAACATTAAACCTAATAAATACACTCTGTATAGGCACGCATGATATCGCCCGCCCATTCCCGATTATATTTGGTAATCAAGCGGTCCGCACTGGATTGCTTTGACGCCACCTTCGCGTCCAAATCCTGAAGGAAAACCGTTTCATTCTCGCCATGCGTATTCAATTTTGCGCGCGCATTTAGTCCCGCGCGAGAAATATCCAAAGCCTGTTTCGCAAGGTCATTGATAATGCCTTTTCTGAACGGTGTTCGCAGACCGAATGTCGGCACGGTCTCGCGCAGAGTCTGGCGCTCTTCTGCTGTCCAATCTTTGACCATGTCCCAAGCCGCATCCAGAGCGGGTCCATCATATAACAGCCCCGTCCAAAACGCCGGCATAGCGCAAAGCTCGTCCCAATGCCCGGTATCACAGCCCCGCATTTCCAAAAATTGTTTGAGGCGAACCTCAGGAAATATGGTCGACAGATGATCTTCAAAATCCTGCATGGTGGCAGTCTCGCCCGGGACAACGTCTAAATCACCCGATAGAAATTTGCGAAAATCCTTGCCCGCCGCGTTTAAATATTGCCCGTTGCGATAGACGAAATACATCGGAACGGTCAGCGCATAATCGACATATTGTTCAAAGCCAAAGCCTTCGTCGAAAACAAATGGCAACATCCCGGTTCGGTCAGCATCCGTGTCCATCCAAATGCGGGACCGAAAGGACTTATAACCGTTGAGTTTCCCGTCCGTGAAAGGCGAGTTTGCGAAGAGCGCTGTCCCAATAGGTTGCAAGGCGAGACTGACGCGAAATTTTTTGACCATATCGGCTTCAGACCCGAAATCCAAATTGGCTTGAACCGTGCAGGTGCGGAACATCATTTCCCGGCCCATCGTGCCGACTTTCTGCATATAGTCACGCATGATTTTATAGCGGCCCTTTGGCATGATAGGGACGTCTTCTAATTTTGTATCAGGACGAAAGCCGAGCGACAGAAAGCCAGCGCCAATTTCATCAGCGACTTCGCGAACTTCGCGCAAATGTCGAGACACCTCGGCGCAAGTCTGGTGAATATGCTCCAGCGGCGCGCCGGAAAGTTCCAATTGCCCGCCGGGTTCTAGCGACACAGACGCACCTTCGCGTTTCAATGCGATCAGATTTCCATCCTCAAGCACCGGTTGCCAATCAAACCGCTGGAGGCCTTCCAGCATGGCTTTGATCGAACACGGTCCGTCATAGGGCAGCGGTTGTTTCTTCGCGTCGCAAAATCCAATTTTCTCATGCTCAGTCCCCACCCGCCAATCGGATCTAGGTTTGGACCCTGCGGCCAGATAATCAATCATCTGGGCCTTGTTGGAAATAGGCTGTGGATTTGGAGCGGAGGAACCTGACATGTGGCGAGGTTTAGTCCTGCCCGCCTCCTGCCACAAGACGCAAAACCGTAGTTATACAAAACGAAAATGTGAATGGGTTGAGCCTCGCTCATTGCGGTCCACGCCTCTCCCGCATATGAGGCAGTCACTTAACTGCCGTTTTACGAGTCTTGACATGAAACTTCTTCTGATTGGTTCCGGCGGGCGTGAACACGCTCTGGCTTGGAAATTGGCGCAATCGCCGCTGGTGAAGACATTGCACTGCGCGCCCGGGAATGCGGGCATCGCAGAGGTCGCCGACATTGTGGATGTGAAAGCGAACGACATCATCGGATTACTCGCCCTCGTCCAACGTGAAGCCTATGATTTCGTTGTGGTTGGCCCTGAGCAGCCCTTGGCTATGGGGCTGGTCGATGCTCTGCAAGATATGGACGTCAAATGTTTCGGCCCGACAGAAGCCGCCGCTCAACTCGAATCCTCTAAAGCCTTCACGAAAACCCTCTGCGATAAATATAATATCCCTACGGCTGGCTATGGCGTTTTCACGGACATTGATGAGGCAACCGCCTTTCTGAAGACCATGAAACCGCCTTACGTCTTGAAAGCCGACGGATTGGCGGCGGGTAAGGGCGTGGTGATTCCTGAAACTCTGAAAGCGGCAGAAGCCGAGCTCGCAGAATTTTTCTCCGGCAAATTCGGCGATGCGTCAAAGACCGTCCTTATCGAGGAGTTCATGCGTGGACAGGAAGCCAGCTTCTTCGCGATATCGGACGGAGAAACCGCCCTGCCCCTCATCGCGGCGCAAGACCACAAGCGCGCATTCGATGGCGACAAAGGCCCGAACACGGGCGGGATGGGAGCCTATTCTCCCGCGCCTGTTTTCACGGACGATATCTTAGAAACCGTCATGGAGAAAATCATCCTGCCCACGGTCTACGGAATGGCCAAGGACGGGCACCCGTTTAAAGGCGTATTATTCGCAGGGCTTATGCTTACCGATGAAGGCCCGAAACTCATCGAATATAATGCCCGCTTCGGCGACCCCGAATGCCAGGTCGTCATGCGTAGGATGCAATCCGATCTCTTGCCGATCCTGCTGGCGGCAGAAGCCGGGGAGCTGGATAAAACCGAAGCCCCGGCTTGGTTCGAGGAGCCCGTCGTGAATGTCGTCCTCGCCGCGAAAGGCTATCCCGGAGAATATGAAAAAGGTACTGTGATTGAGGGCGTCGGGGACGCCAATGAAAAAGACGGCGTTGTTGTCTTTCACGCGGGAACGCGGCGCGGTACAAATTGCGGGAAATTGAAAGCCAATGGCGGGCGTGTATTGAATGTCACCGCCTCCGGCGAAACCTTGCAAGAGGCCGTCAACCGCGCCTATGCTGTCGTGGATGAAATTGACTGGGCCGACAAACAATTCAGGACTGATATTGCCCATCATGCCTTAAAGGAGAGCTGATATTTTTGGATTTGGCAAAAAGAAAAAACCGTCTGGCAAGGCTGCTTCAGCGCAAGTGAGCCACCCTACCGATTTTGATGGGCTTATGGAAAAAGCAAATCATCACATCAGCGCCCTACAATCCGCCCATCAAGAAAGCTGGGGGTTTGGCCGCGCAGATAGATTTGAAGTCGATTTCGAGGAGGGGGTCATCCGCTTTATTTTTGAAGGCGATAAAATGGCCGTCGCTCCCGTAACGCTTATCGGAACTTGGTCGGCAGGCCCAAAGGAGTTTCTCTGGGCTTGGGACCATCCCATGTGTCCACCCGCGGATAATGCCGCGGCTTCAGCCGTCAAAGCCTATGCTGAAACGCATGATATCGATTTACTCAAAGATCGTTCCTTAAATTGCGAAGGGGATGATGGATGGGGCCTCGCAGCCATGGCTTGCCTGCTGGGTGATCTGCAAGGCGTTTACCGAACGCCAAATGGCGAGAATCTTGTCTATCTGGGGTTTGGTAATATTACGCTGAGTTCAATCGCCTGAAAGGCGAGTCCGCTTCCCAAAGGTTAAGAATGTGTTAACAGGTCTGATGACCTATCGCATTACCTATCGCAGGCTTTTGACCTCCTATCTCGCGCTCTGTCTATCAGTTGGCGGCTTTGCCGTCGCGTCAGAGGCTTTTGCACATGACGACGCGCATGACAGTTATGAGGATTACACTCTTATCCATGCCGGGCATGTGATGGCAGTCCCGGGCGAAGCGGTCCTCTCAGATCAGACCATCATTATTCATGACGGCAAAATTGTCGGCATTGAGGCTGGCTTTCTGGATGATAAAGACGCGGTCATTATTGACGGACATGGATTATTCTTCCTGCCGGGTCTTATTGATAGCCATGTCCATTTACGCGGCGAATGGAATCCCAATGGCCGCTTGGAAACTTTCACAAAAGAGCCGGGCGATGTCGCATTTGACGCGGCAGATAACGCCCGCAAAACGCTGATGGCCGGTTTCACTGCCGTCCAAGATGTGGGCGGGCCGCCGGAAATCAAAGCGCTGTCGCGCGCGATTAAAGCCGGAAAAGTTCCGGGGCCGCATATCCGCGCCTCCGGCAATGTTAGCATCACAGGCGGACACGGCGAAATGAATGGCTACCGCGCAGACATTTTGGAACATTTCCAGCGCCCGACAAATTGTGACGGTGCAGATGATTGCCGCCGCGCGACTCGTCTGGCGATTAAGAACGGCGCCGACCTCATTAAAATCGCCTCCACAGGCGGCGTATTGTCCAATACAAATGCGGGCACCGGCCAGCAGATGACGGATGACGAGCTTTCCGCAATTGTTGACGCGGCTACATCTATGGGCCGCAAAGTTACCGCCCACGCCCATGGCAAAGATGGGATCGATGCCGCGTTGAAAGCCGGCGTGAAATCCATTGAGCACGGGACGTATATGGATGCAGAAACCACGCGCCTATTCAAAGAAAATGACGCGGTTTTGGTGCCAACTGTCCTTGCGGGCATGACTGTCAAAGAGTGGGATTTTCTCCCGGCCGCCAGCTATAAAAAAGCGCAAGAGGTCGGTCCCAAAATGCTCGATATGCTGGCCCTCGCGCACAAGAACGGCGTGACCATCGCTTTCGGCACAGACACAGGCGTTTCCAAACACGGCGAGAATGCCAAAGAATTCGAATATATGGTTGAGGCCGGGATGAGTGAGACCGAAGCCATTCGCGCCGCAACCGTTGTAGCCTCAAAACATATCGAATTGGACAGTGTCATCGGCACATTGGAAGCCGGGAAATATGCGGATCTCATTGGCGTGGACGGCGACCCGCGCGATGATATCAGCGAGTTGATGGATGTTGATTTCGTCATGAAGGGCGGAATTATCTATAAAGGCGAGAAATAACGTCTCGCCCTTAAAAAACCAGCTCAAGTCACCTTAGGGGCTATAACTTTTACAGCTATCCCGGTCGAACCGAAGTCCGGCTTCGCTGGCGTTCTCTTCGCGTTGCGCAAGTTGTTTCTCCGTTAAACTCGCACATTTATTTGATGGTTTTTTCTGAGCGCTAGAGCGCAATCCGGATCGAGCGGAATTAGAATCTGCGACAGTTTTTTGTGGCCCGGCAGGGACACCATTTTGTGTGTTCTTTGCAATATAGCTTTGACGAATTTCCTGTTCTGATGTTCGGTTAGAACAAGTCGCCATAAGCCCCATCATCGTCATTAAATCTGCGGCGTCGTCATCATCTCCCGACATAACGACTTCTACAAGAGCGCTGGCTGCCGCATCCTCATTTTTGTTGTTGCGCGCTTTTAGTATGTTTGCATAATTTTCTGACAGATAATCATAATTTGGCGTATCAATATTGGCTGAGACTTCACGCGCCAAACACGCACATCCGGCGTAATTGCTCGCGCCTTCCGTGAACTCCACTCTATACTTACGCATTGAACTATCGCAGCTCTTTGCCAAGGTTAATGTTGGTCCGCTAAGGCCATATTCTTTAAAAGTGTTCGCACGGTCTTTTGCCACAAAGGCTGACGCCCCTCCCAAAATGAGCACACCTACGACAAGCTTAATTCCATTTACTGACATCACATCCCCCCTGCTGAGAGATGTTCTACAATGACTAGTCTAAGAATGTTCTCGAATTTATGTTAATATTTAATTGCTGACCCAAATTAATTTAGAAGAGTTGGGTCATTCGCACAAACGGCAATTAAACAAATCAACCGCCA
>ENA-ORXU01003162-ORXU01003162.1-marine-metagenome-genome-assembly--contig:-NODE-3162-length-10520-cov-2.856076_pt1 | contig 10520 bp, 9 predicted proteins | sample MGYA00237869_ERZ511484 | MGnify/ENA metagenome assembly ERZ511484 | reverse complement strand
AAGGGGTGGTGGGTGCCGAACCCCATCAACATGCCGAAGGGGCGGGCGGCCACCTGGGGCCTCACCTGAGCGCCTGCCTCGTTGGCCTTGTCGCACTCCTCCATGAGTTCGCGCCACATGTCGGGGACGGCGTCGATCTGGAGCAGTGCGAAGGTGACGGGTCGACCGGTCCGTTGGGACAACTCGGTCATCCACTTCATCTCCTCCCGGGGCGCGATGACGTCTTCGCCGGCGCTGCCCGCAGGAGCGAGTTCCATGAGTCCTGTACCGGCGCGGGCCAGGCCGTCGCCCAGGCCGAAGAGTTCGTCGGCTGCGGCGAAGGTTCCCGGAACGGGCTCACCGTTCATCGCCCGATGGGCCACGGTGCGACTGGTCGACACCCCGAAGGCGCCGGCCTCGATCGCCTCGGCCACGAGCGCGGTCATCTGTTCGATGTCGTCGGGGGTGGCCGGCTCATTCGCCGCGCCGCGCTCGCCCATGACGTAGGCCCTGAGTGAGCCGTGGGCGATCTGGGTGCCGAAGTCGATCGCCAGGTGGCGGTCGTCGATCTTGTCCAGGTACTCGGGGAACGACTCCCAACCCCAGGTCATGCCTTCGGTGAGTGCCGAGCCGGGGATGTCTTCCACCCCTTCCATGAGCTGGATCAGCCACTCCTCGGAGCCCGGGCGGACGGGCGCGAAACCGACCCCGCAGTTGCCGGCCATGACGGTGGTGACACCGTGACCCGAGGAGGGGTCGAGGACGTCGTCCCAGGTCACCTGACCGTCGTAGTGGGTGTGGATGTCGACCCAACCGGGCGTGACGATCTTGCCGGTGGCGTCGAGGGTCTCGGTCGCCGTTGCGCCTTTGCCGGCGAGGTCGGGCTCGATGGCGGCCACGAGCCCGTCGTTGACGCCGATGTCGGCACGTCGTCGCTGTGCCCCCGTGCCGTCGACGACCGTGCCGCCGCTGATGATCAGATCAAAATGCATGTTTCCCCTCCGGAGAGGACCGCCCCCGGGTCCGCTTCCAGTATCGCTGATCAGCCGGGCGATCTCTCCCCGAGGGCTGACGATTCAGGCGAGCAGCTCGTTCACGAGACCCTCGATCACCGGTCGTCGGGAACGTAGCGACCTCGCGACGTGAGTGTGATCACCTCGGGGGCCACCGGACCCGGCCCGCAAGGATCGGCGGAGGTCGTCGATGCGCTCGGCCACGAGTTGGTCGGTCCAGTCCTCGGGCGAATGTTGCCGGGTGACTCAACCGCGTCGATGGTCACGGAGTGGGCAGTGTCGGCCGCCGCCTCCGCCCCGGGTGAATCTCGGGGGCGCGGAGTACGGTGCCAGAGGTGCGCCTCACTCATGCCGACCGTGCAACTGCTCTCGACGGACTGGAGTCGACACAGTTCGACCTGGTGGTCATCGGGGGCGGCATCACCGGAGCCGGAGTGGCGAGAGATGCAGCCCTTCGTGGCCTGAGCGTTGCCCTCATCGAGAGCGACGATTTCGCTGCGGGGACCTCGTCACGCTCGTCCAAACTCATCCATGGTGGTCTGCGCTACCTGCCGATGGGCGACGTCGGGCTGGTCAGGGAGACAGCGTTGGAACGCAAGGCGGTCCATGCCATGGCCCCCCACCTGGCCGAGCCCTGCTGGCTCGTCGTGCCCACCCGCGGCCACCGTTCCTCACTCAAGTTCAGGGCTGCCATCGGTACCTACGAGAAGCTCGGAGCGGTCGAGGCCCAGGACCGCCACCAGAACTGGGACGACGACGAGCTCGCCGGCTCCGAACCCATCCTTCGCCAAGACCGTTTCGACGGGGCGGTGGTGTACCGCGAGTACCTGACCGACGACGCCCGCCTGGTGCTGGCGGTGCTGAGATCGGCCGTCGCTGCGGGCGCACAGGTGTTCAACCGGCTTCCCGCAGTCGACCTGGTGATCGAGGGCGGCCCTGGGAATGCTGCGAGTGCTGCGGAGCGCGAGTCAGGTGACGTCAGTTCGTCCGGGAGCACCTCCTCCGACGTCTCGTCGGAGGAAGGCGATGCTGGTGATGGAGCGCCGCCGGCGGCGGTGACCGCCGTCGTGGCTCGCTGCGGACTGACGGGTCGGGAGGTGACGCTGGATGCGAAGGTCGTGGTCAACGCCGCGGGGCCGTGGGTGGAGAAGATCACGGCGCTGGAGAACGCCGACGCACCCGATCGGATGCACCTCTCGAAGGGCGTCCACGTGGTGATCTCGGCCGATCGGCTACCCGCCACCCGGATGGTCATCATGACCACGAACGACAAGCGCAACATCTTCGCGATCCCCAAGGGTCGTTCGGTCTACATCGGCACCACCGACACCAGCTACCTGGGTGATCGGCCCCTCTGGCCCGAGATCACCACCGAGGACGTCGACTACCTCCTCGAAGCCGCCAACGCCTACTTCGATGTGGAACCTCTCGGTCGCAGCGACGTGATCGCTGCGTGGGCGGGTGTGCGGCCCCTCATCGCCGAGGAGGGCAAGGAAGCCCGCGACATGTCACGAAAGGACGAACTGTGGGACGGCCCGGCGGGGATGATCACGATCGCCGGGGGCAAGCTCACCGGCTTCCGCAAGATGGCGATCGACGTGGTCGAGAAGGTCGAAGAACGGCTCGGTCGTGAGAAGTCTGACGCCCCCGAGCCGGAGCCCCTTCCAGGCGGCGACATGAACGGGGACCTGACCGCCCTCGCCTACGAGGTCGTCACCACCATCGGGCACCCGGCGGTCGGCCTCGGTGCCGAGGTGCTCGACCGACTGGTGCGGCTCTACGGGACCGAGACCCACGATGTGTTGGGGCTCGGTCCCGACCGGATCGTGCCCGACGGCCAGGTCGTGGTCGGAGAGGTGCGCTGGGCGGTCGAGACCGAGGCCGCCCACACCCTCGTCGACGTGCTCTATCGACGCACCAGGGCGGCCTGGTTCTGCCCCCACGAGCGAGACGCCCTCGTCGAACCCGTGGCTCGGCTCATGGCCGACCTGCTCGACTGGGATGATGTACGCGTGGCCGCCGAGATCGAGGCGGTCACCGCTCGCTATGCCCAAGAGCTCGAACTCCTGGGGGAGGAAGTGTCGCCATGAGTGGAGTCGGTTCGGGTACGTCCGGGGCCAAAGAGGCCGTGCTCGATGCACTACTCGCCGAGCTGGTCGGGGCGGTGTCGATCCTCGATGACGAACGAGCGGCCAACATGCGCGACTACTGGTGTCGTTCCGAACTCCAGGGATGGCTCGGCCATCCCGGACCCCTGCCGATCGCCGTGGTCGAGCCTGCTTCGGTGGAGGGTCTCGCCCGTGCGGTGGAGATCTGTCGAGCCCACCGAACGCCCATGATCCCCCGTGGCAAGGGCTCGGGCGTGGTGGGCGGCGTACTCGCCGACACCGAGTCGGTGGTGATCAGCACCGATGGTCTCGACGGCCTGCGCAAGCTCGACGAGGTCGACCACCTCGCGACCTTCGGGGCGGGGACGAGGGGCAGCGAGGCCGAAGCCCGCGTGGCCGAGGCCGGCTACACGATCGGCAACTGGCCACAGTCGATCGAGCTGAGTTCGGTCGGAGGCTGGGTGGCCACACGAGCCTCCGGTCAGTACTCGACCGCCTACGGCAACACAGAAGACATGGTGCACTCGCTCGAAGCGGTCCTGCCCGACGGCTCGATCTACCGGTCGGCCGAAACGCCCAGAGCGGCGGCGGGTCCCGATCTCCGTCAGCTCCTGCTCGGCAGCGAGGGAACCCTCGGGATCGTGTCGGAGGTGACCTTTTCCCTCTTCCGTCAACCTCCAGCGAGCCGCCGTCAGGCCTTCCACTTCGCCACCATGGGCGAAGGGCTCTCGGCGATGAACGAAGTGCTGACCGCCGGTTGGCGGCCCCCGGTGGTACGTCTCTACGACGCCAAGGAATCGAGTCGCCACTTCTCGGGCAGCGTCCCCGACGACCGTTCGATGTTGATCTTCCTCCACGAGGGCCCCGAGGGGCGCCCGGAGCTCGAGGCCACGGCGGTCGGCGGGCTCTGTGTGGCAGGCGGCGGCGTGCCCGCCGAGGCCGCCGTCGTCGACCGCTGGTTCGAGCACCGCAACGAGGTGCCGAGCTGGAGCGAGCTGTTCGAACAGGGAGTGGTGGCCGACACCATCGAGGTGGCCACCACCTGGTCGAAGTTGCCGAGCCTGTACGAGGCCGTGACGGCCAAGATGGGCGCCGTGCCGGGTGTGTTGGTGGCCAGCGGTCACTCCTCGCACGCCTACAGGTCGGGCGCCAACCTCTACTTCACCTTCGCCGCTGCGGTGGAACCCGAGCGCATGCTCGAGACCTACGACGCCTGTTGGGCCGCAGCGATGGAGGCCACCACCGAACTCGGCGCAGGTATCGCCCATCATCACGGCATCGGTCGGGTCCGCCGCGAGTGGTTGGGCGCCGAACTGGGCAGCGCCGGGCTGTCCATGCTGAGAGCGGTCAAGGGTGCCCTCGACCCCGACGACCTGATGAACCCCGGCGTGCTGATCCCGGAGGTCCCCTCGTGAGTCTCGTCGCCACGTTCGACGTCGGCACCACCAATGCCCGGGTGAGTCTCTTCGACCCCTCGGGTGAGGTCGTCGCCACGGCCGTTCGCCGCCTGGGAGCGAGTTTCCCCGGTCACGGTCTGGTGGAGCAGGACCCGGCCGAACTGGTCGAAGTGCCGCTGGGGTTGCTGGGCGAGACCCTGGGCGACCTGGGAGCGACACCCGGCGACGTGGCCGGGATCGGTGTGGTCAACCAGCGCGGCAGCGTCGTGGCATGGGACCGAACAACCGGTGTTGCGTTCGGCGGGATGATCGGCTGGCAGGACCGGCGGACCATCGAGCGGGTCGAGGAACTGAAATCGCTCGGTCTCCCGCTCAACACCCAGGCCTCGTGCACCAAGTTCGAATGGCTCACGACCCAACACCCCGAGGTGATGGCTGCTGCCTCGGCGGGGACCCTGTGCATGGGGACTCCCGACGCCTGGATCACCTGGAAGCTCACTGGAGGGACGGCGTTCGTGACCGACCCGTCCAACGCAGGGGCCACCGGCTTGTACGACCCGGGCACTCGTGAATGGCTCGACATGGGCATGGAACTGTTCGGCCAAGATCTCGCCTGGCACGCCACGCTGGTACCCACCTCGGAAGTGGTGGGCACCACGCCGGCGGCGCTCACCGGGGCGGAGATCCCCGTCGCGGCACGCGCCGGCGACCAGCAGGCGGCCGCATTCGCCCAGGGTCTGTTGAGCGAAGGGTCGGCCAAGTTGACCCTCGGGACATCGGCCATGCTCGACGTCTGTGTGGGACAGGTCCCGGTGACCGACACTCCGACCGGCACCTACTGCTTACCCATGTGGCGGCTCCATGCCGAGAGCCTCGCCCGGGTCCCCGGAGCCGAGTTCGACGCCGCCGATGGCGGCGGTGGCGGCGGTGGCGGTGGCGGTCAAGCCGACGGAGACCGACACCGAGGTGAAGGTCGCGGCCTCATCGAGACCTACATGACCGAGGCCTCGGCTGCGACCGCCGGCGCCGCGATCGAATGGCTCGTGAGGATCGGACTCCTCGATGGGGTCGAAGCACTCGACGAGGTGGTCGCCGGAGCCAAGGAGACCGACGCCCTCATGGTGCCTGCCCTGGCCGGCCTCGGCGCCCCGTTCGGGCTCGACCAAGCCCGGGCCACGCTGGTCGGCGTGGGCCAGGAGACCGGCCGGGCCGAGCTGGTCACCGCTGTGGCCGCTGCACGGCGAGGCGAGACCGAACTCATCGTCGGGAACCTGCTCGGGTCGAATGTGTTCAACAGCCTTGCGGTGGGCGCCGTGATCGGCTTCTTCGGCCCCGGGACCGCTGAAGGCATCGTCGTGGGTTGGGGCCTGGTGGTCATGCTCTGCGTGGTCGGTTTGGCCTGGGTGCTGCTCGTCACGGGCTCTCACGTGACCCGTCCCCAAGCCGCTCTCTTGCTCGCCGTGTATCTGGCCACCCTGCCGCTCCTCGGCGCCGAAGACGCCTCCGACGATGCAGCAGCACCAGCACGGGAGGCAGCAGCACCTGAGACAGGGGTCGGCGACCGGGCCCGAGGGGTGAACCCCGAGCGCCCGGCTGGCGTCGATGCCAGCATGGCTCCATGACCTCCGAGACCAGCCGTGAGCCCCAAGACCTCCAGATCATCGCTGAGGGTCTCTCCTTCCCGGAGGGACCTGTGGCCATGGCCGACGGATCGGTGTTGGTGGTCGAGATCCCCAAAGGTCGCCTCACCCTCATCGCCCCCGACGGCTCGACCGAGCTCTACGCAGAGCCCGGCGGCGGGCCCAACGGAGCGGCGCTCGGGCCCGATGGTGAGATCCTTTTGTGCAACAACGGGGGCTCGTTCGGTTGGGTCGAACTCGACGGCCTGACCGTGCCCGACACCCAATGTCCCGACACCTGGCAGGGCGGGTCCATCCAACGCATCGACCCGGAGAGCCGGGAGGTCCGCACGCTCTACACCGAATGCGACGGCCACCAGCTGAGGGGTCCCAACGATCTGGTGCTCGACGCCGAGGGCGGGATCTGGTTCACCGATCACGGCATCCGATCGGGTCGCACCTCTGACCTCACCGGCATCTATTGGGCTGCGCCCGACGGCTCGGGCATCACAGAGGTGGCCTTCCCGATGGAATCACCCAACGGAATCGGCCTCTCGCCCGACGGGAGCCACCTCTATGTGGCCGAGACCAACACCGGGCGGGTGTGGGCGTGGGAGATCATCGGATCGGGCCAACTCGGCGAAGGTGACCCGTTCTCGGCCCACCACGGCCTGCTCCTCGCTGGCCTGAGCCGACATCGTCTGCTCGACTCCCTCGCTGTCGACGGTGAGGGTTGGGTGTGTGTCGGAACCCTTCTCGAGGGCGGCATCACCTCGATCAGCCCCGACGGCAGCGAGATCGAGACCACCCCGTTCGAGGATCCCCTCGTGACCAACATCTGTTTCGGTCCCGCCGATCCCGACCGAGCATTCGTCACGCTGTCGGGCACCGGCAAGGTCGCCTCGATGCCCTGGCACCGACCAGGTCTCGTCCCGAACTTCAACAGCTGACACCAGAGCCCACGCCGCCCCGACGCGTCGGGCTCAGGGAAGCTCTGCCAGCCAGTCGTCCAGCCGCTCGTGAAACCAGTCCGGGTTCTCGCGCCAGACCGAATGGCCGCCGGTCCTGATGAACTGGACCGAGGAGTCGACGAAGCGCTCGCCCAGTGGCACGGCGCGCTCGACGGGGACGACGTCGTCGTCTTCGGCCCACAGCAGCAGTGCGGGCACCTCGATCGGCGCAGCTTCCGGGTCGAGGGTTCCCGCCGGAGCGACCAACACGACTCCGGCGAAGCGGGCTTCGACGAGACCCACCGCGTCGAGGATCCTGCCTCCTCCGAACGACGGTCCGACCATGACGGCCCGGTCGATCTCGAGCTCGTCGAGGAGGGCCTCGAGAGCAGCGCCCAAGCCGCGAGTGCGAGCGACACCGGCGGCCACGACACCGAATGCAACCACCACCGATGCCGACCCGCGCTTGGCGGAGCGAGCTCGGTTCACGCGGGTGCGGTGATGTCGCCCTGCGCCAGTTCGAACACCGACATCTCTTCCTCGGTGTCGGCCCAGTCTTCGAACTGGATGACGCCGAGCTCCCCGAAGCGTTCCCGCAGCCAGCCGTCGCCGGCATCGAGCAGGCCGAGCTTCTTGCAGTTCGGAACGATCTTGGCGAACAGCATCTGCTGGAACAGGATGCGCTCCTCGGAACGCAGGACCAAGGGCACGGCGTCGCGGGGGTCGACGCCCACCCGCTCCCAGACTTCCTGCTGGAGCAGACGGTTCCGCATGCGCAGAGCCGCCTCGAAGGCGAACTCCTGGCGCTCACGGATCTCGGCCTGGTTGAGATCTTGGTAGTGGTCCTTGAGTGAGAGCACCCCGAACGCCACGTGGCGTGCCTCGTCGCTCATCACGTAGCGGAGGAGCTCCTTGAGCAGGGGCTCGGTGGTCATCGGACGCATGAAGCCGAACGCGGCGAGGGCGAGACCCTCGACCATGATCTGCATGCCGAGGTAGGTCATGTCCCAGTCGGAGTGCTCGACGATGTCGTCGAGCAGCATCCTGAGGTGGGCGTTGATCGGGTAGCCGCCACCGAGCTTGTCGTTGAGGTACTGGCTGAACACCTCGACGTGGCGGGCCTCGTCCATGACCTGGGTGGCCGCGTAGTACTTGGCGTCGATCCATGGGACCGTCTCGACGATCTTCGCCGTGCAGACGAGGGCGCCCTGCTCACCGTGCATGAACTGGGACAGCATCCAGTTCTGGGACTCGAGGGCGACCTTCATCCACTCGTCCTCGCCCCAGTTGCGAAAGACCGTGTCGGAGAGGTCGATGTTGCCGCTCATCATGGAGAACGGATTGGCCGCAGCGTCGGCTGCGACGACCGCTTCGGGGTCCACGTCGATCGACCAGTCGAGGTCGGTCTGGCCGTTCCATTGGCTCTTCTTGGCCTTCTCGTAGAGCCGGTCGAGCGCCGGCTTGGAGCCCTTGGTGTAGTCCCAGGTGAAGAGGGTGTCGGCGTTGTTCTTGCAGGTGTGGACGAGCTCGTCCACGTCGGTCGCCGTGACACCCAGGATCTCCTCGATGTCGATCTCGTTCGGGTCATACGGGTTCTTGGCTGCTGGTTCTTCGGTGATGCTCATCGTGCTCCTGGGTTCGTGCTGGGGGTTGATGTTGTTGGGTCAGTTCCGCTGAGTCGAAATGTGCGGGGATGACGAAACCGACCACCAGGCGTTCGGCGTCGGATCTGAGGGTGAGATCGATGTGAGACGACGGCGAATGGACGTAGCTCATGACGACCCGGACGAGATGCTCGACGAGGCGATCGGCCCGCTCGGCACCGATGTGGTTCGACATGAAGGGAACGAACTCGCGGCCGCAGACCTCGAGCACCCCTTCGATCGTCCGGAGCGTCACATGAGGCTCGATCACCTCGGGCTCGTAGCGCAGGAGGTAGCGGAGCATCTCGTTGTTTGCCATGGCGCAGGCTGCGGCGTGGCAGATGTCGACGAGGAGATCGTCGAGGGGGGCGGTGAGGTCGACGCTGGTCCAGAGGTGCTCGATCAGCTCGGCGGTCTGGTCGACCTTGACCGAGTCGAAGAGTGCGTCGATCCCGCCGGGCACGAGGCGATAGACCGTGGCCCTCGAACAGCCCGCCTCTCGAGCGACGTCGGCCATGGTGGTCTTGGACCGACCCCAACGGGTGAGGCATCGGACGTAGCCGAGCTTCACTCGCCGCTCCACGCTCAGGTTGTCCCACTCGCCAGCGGCGAGCTGGGTGAAGCCGATGCGTTCGCCGAGCCCGTCGGGCCCGAGTGGCGTGACCTTGGACACTGTGCCTCCCTACTGAGACACTAAGACGAGAATCGTCCCACTTCAACAGGTTCTTCGAGATTTGGGCCCTACGCCTCTGTCCAGCCCAGAAACTCGTGCCGGACGAGCGAGGCAACGCCGGCCCGATCATGAAGCGAGACCCTCCCGGACGATCCCACATACGACATGACCATCCGGGCCAGGTACTCCCCGCCCATGGCCCAGTCGACCTCGCGGTGGCTGACCCCCATTCGCTCGAGCTCACCCGCGAACTCGGTGCTGAGGAGGTCGAGCACGAGGGTGCTCGCTCCCCCGATCTCGCTCAGGAACTCGATCGGATCGTCGGCGACGAGACTCTGGAACACCTCGTGACCCTCCAACGCCTCGACCGCGCCCACCACCAAGAGCTCGAGCCGTTCGAAGAGGTCCTTGTCGGCCCCCTTCTTCCCCCCACCGCCGCCGTCCCCGACGTCGACAGCGCGCAGCCGGTCGACGAAGCGGCCGAGTTCCCATGTGATGGCCGAGGTGATGAGCTCGTCGCGACCCTTGGCCACCCGGCGGTAGATCGTGGCCCGGCCAACTCCGGACGCCTTCGCGACCCGCTCGACGGTGAGGCCCGACAGCCCGTCCTGACCGAGCCGTTCGATCGTGGCGGCGAGCACCCGGTCCCTCAGCTCGAGCGGCTCGCTCAATTGCTCACCCGTGGCCTCGACGAGCCCGTCAGTGCCTGATCCGGAATCGGCGGAGGGTCAGGGGTGTGAGCGTCTCCCGATCCGGGTGGGTCGTCGAGGTCATCGAGGTCATCGAAAGAATCGAGTTCGTGTTGGCGGATCGAGCGTCGCAGGATCAGGGGGTAGCCAACCAGAGCGATGATGGTGAAGATGAACCACTGGGCTGCGTAGCTCAGGTGAGGCGGCGGGTCGTCCTCGATCGCCGGCACGGGTTCGAGCGCCGAGCGCACCGGTGCCTCCTCACCTGCGACATTCGGCGCGGCCTGGGGTGCGATCTCACCGGGATCGACGATGAGCTGGGCGAACACCGGGCCCAAGTCGGCCTCCACCTGCTGGTCGAGTCGTCCCACGTCGAGATCGGAAGAGCACACGTCTGACTCCAGTCACACTTGAATCTCGTATGCCGTCTTCTGCTTGAAAAAAAAAAA
>ENA-ORXU01003158-ORXU01003158.1-marine-metagenome-genome-assembly--contig:-NODE-3158-length-10528-cov-3.683188_pt1 | contig 10528 bp, 5 predicted proteins | sample MGYA00237869_ERZ511484 | MGnify/ENA metagenome assembly ERZ511484 | reverse complement strand
TGAAAGCGAATAAGAGACAACGTCAGAAAATGAACATCAGCATGCGTGCACGTGAAGCATACACGGATGAGGTGGTAGAAAAGTTACGAAATGAAAATATTCCTATAAATCGCAGAAATATATTAAAGTATAAATTATGGGAAGAATGTCAGCGTGTGTGTCCTTTCAGTCAACGGTCGATTGGACTTTCTCAATTGTTTGGAAAATACCCTGAAGTTGAAATAGAACACATCTTGCCATTCAGTCGAACACTTGATGATAGTTTTAACAATAAGACCCTCTGTTTCGTTGAAGTTAATCGAAATAAAGGGAACCGAACACCATATGAATATTATACGCAAGACTTTGGCGAAGAAAGGTGGGAGGAGGTAAAAATGAGTGTACTTCACCATTTTAATACTAGTAACTTATTTCCGAATCGATATTATAAATTTAAGCGATTTGCGGCACAGAATTTGGAAGAATTGGATGGCTTTATTAGTCGACATTTAAATGATACACGATATATTTCAAGGGTTGCTAAAGATTATTTAGCACAAGTTTGTGATCCGAAAAACATATTAGTAGCGCCAGGTAAAATGACCTCAGACTTGCGTTACTTGTGGGGGTTGAACACAATTTTATCGCAAGAAAACGATGAAAAAAATCGTACAGATCAGCGTCATCATGCCATTGACGCCATAGTTATGGCAGTACATACTAGATCAATTTTATTGGCATTAACAAAACACAACAAATACAATACGCACGAAATGGATCCTGAGCCCATACCTGAACCATGGGACAGTTTCAGATATGACTGTATGGAAGCCATGCGTGGTATATTGGTGTCCTACAATAAAAATAGAAAGGTACTCAACGTCAAGAAAACGCGAGTCAAAAAAAATGGGGTTGTACATACTTCAGAAGGGAAAGGAGCGCGAGGTCAGTTGCATTTAGATACTTTTTTTGGAAAAGTAGTTGGTGAAGATGATACAAAATTTCATGTTCGTAAACCGATTACCGAAATTACAGATCAAACTAAACTGAATAAAATTGTCGACCATAGAATTCGAAATTTAATTATTGCTAGACTAAATCAGTTGAGTGTTGATACGACAAAGAAAAAATTTAAAGTGCCAAAAGGTGCTTTTTTTGAAAAAACTGAAGATGGGAAGCAAATACCGCAAATATTGCTGCCAAATGCCAATGGAGATCGTGTTCCTGTATTCAAAGTCCGCATCGCAGAGTCGATTGGGAACGCCGTGAGCGTTAAAGATGACGAACAATGGGTGAATCTCAAAAATAATGATCATGCATTTGTCTACAAAGACAACAATGGTAATTGGCTTGAATCAGTAGTTACTTTTTGGGAAGCCGTAGAAAGAAAGCTTAATGGTGAGCCAGTTGTGCAGCTACCTCCAGACGGTTTGAAAATGCTTTTTAAATTTCAAGAAAATGACATGTTTCTAGTTGGATTAACAACTGAAGAATTGGATGAACAACGACTGGATATTTTGAGTCAGCATTTATATAGAGTAAAAAACGTATCAAAAGGGGATTATGTTTTGAGACATCATTTGGGATCCGGTGATCAAATTAAAGATCAGAAAGTGCGAATTACCAGTATTAAGAAAATCAAGGAAAGTAATTTAATACCCGTTCGAATTTCTGTCTCTGGAGAAATTAGTTTCGCTTAGACCCTTGGGACAACGATTGGAACGGTTTTTGCGATCATTATTGATTGATGCCATCTCAGACCATTTATATATCGTCAAATTGCCGATTATCAACGGTGAATCGGCAATTGCAAATTGAGAAGGAAGGCGAAAAGTTCAGTAGGTCGCCTGAAGACTTGGATTATATAGTATTAGATCATCAGCAAATATATATTACCCAGGGTACCTTGTTGAATTTGTTGCGACATAATGTGCAATTAATCTATTGCGATGAGCATCATATGCCAGTCGCAGTATGTCAACCACTTTCCAGACATCATTTACCCAATAAGCGGGTACGTCTACAATTGAATAAGAATGCCGCATTAAAAGATGCTTTGTGGAAGTCGACCATGAAAAACAAAATAGGTAACCAGGCCTACGTGTTGCAATTATTAGGGCAAAATGAGGCCCCATTGTTGAGGTGGAGGAAAGAATTAAAAAATGGTGATCCCACAAATGTCGAGGCTAAAGCTAGCAAGTATTATTGGAGATATTTATTCAGTGACCTTTTTTCTTCCTTCAAAAGAGGTCGATATGAAAGTTGCCCTAACAATCTTTTGAATTATGGATATGCGTTATTGAGGTCGGCGGTATCAAGAGGTATTGTAACTGCTGGTTTCATTCCACAAGTGGGCATTCATCATCACAACCAATACAATCCGTATTGTCTTGCTGATGATTTGATGGAACCCTATCGGCCATTTGTAGATTTGTTAGTCTTGGATGCGCTTGAAGAATTCAATGACATTGGCGAAAATTTGTCAATAGAACATCGCGCATATATGCTGCAGCTGTATCAAATGAGCGGATGCATTGGAGATAAAATGTACGAACTTCCAAGGATGATTGCAATGACTTGTGAAAGTCTGTATCAAGCATTCTTACACGACAAAAAAAATCTGGCTTATGGCGCGATTCACGCAGAGATATACGCCACTTAATCCGTATAAAATCATGTGGATAATTGTACTCTTTGATTTGCCGACGAATACGAAGACTGAACGGAAAGCAGCGTCTAAGTTTAGGCAGTGCTTGTTAAAGGATGGATTTCATATGATGCAGTACTCCGTTTACGCGCGACATTGCCCAAACAAATCCACTGCCACGGTACACGCAGGTCGTGTGAAAAAGAATCTGCCTCGGGAGGGACATGTGCAAATATTACGCATCACGGATAGACAGTATGCGAATATGGCAAACCTCTACGGTCGTATCGCCAAAAAGCCAAAACATAGTGCTATACAGCAGCTCGAGCTCTTTTAGTATTGTCCAACTTATTGATATATAGATGCTTAAATCAAGCTCTAATATCGTGATTTCCTTTTAATATCAATCCACAACTGTCAAAGTCTTCTTCAACGAAGATGAAGCAATATCGTGATTTCCTTTTAATATCAATCCACAACAGTGGCAACTAGAGAATCAGAAAAAGTATTAATATCGTGATTTCCTTTTAATATCAATCCACAACACCATCACCAAAAAGAATTTCATTGTCAACAATATCGTGATTTCCTTTTAATATCAATCCACAACTATGCGGTTTATGTTAAAGAAGGCGGAACAAATATCGTGATTTCCTTTTAATATCAATCCACAACACCAAATTCAGCAAGCAACCAATAATTGCAAATATCGTGATTTCCTTTTAATATCAATCCACAACAAGTCAATTGGGCCAACCTTCACACCTTTCAATATCGTGATTTCCTTTTAATATCAATCCACAACAGTTTCCTGAAGAGGACAATCCGACCAATGAATATCGTGATTTCCTTTTAATATCAATCCACAACATGGTCATGGACACAACAGATAAGATCGCTAATATCGTGATTTCCTTTTAATATCAATCCACAACAGAAATTAAATAATTACAAATTTAAGACAAAATATCGTGATTTCCTTTTAATATCAATCCACAACAATGACAACCTCCCCCTCATCGGTGAACGTAATATCGTGATTTCCTTTTAATATCAATCCACAACAGAGTCGCTATCTGAGAGAGAATTGAATATAATATCGTGATTTCCTTTTAATATCAATCCACAACTATTAGTCCTGACGTTGGATCAATGATGTCAATATCGTGATTTCCTTTTAATATCAATCCACAACAACTAACGATAATAAAATTGAGGACATCCTAATATCGTGATTTCCTTTTAATATCAATCCACAACTTGAGCCAATCATTGCCTTGTTATTCCAATAATATCGTGATTTCCTTTTAATATCAATCCACAACAGGTAAACAATGACCCGTCATTTTGGAAAGAATATCGTGATTTCCTTTTAATATCAATCCACAACTCAAAGCATTTCTTTACGCCAATGCAGATGAATATCGTGATTTCCTTTTAATATCAATCCACAACCGCTGCCCCGCAATTTGAACGAGCTCAGGCAATATCGTGATTTCCTTTTAATATCAATCCACAACTATTCGTGCGCGAATAACTACGCTTACGAAAATATCGTGATTTCCTTTTAATATCAATCCACAACAGGAGACATCCAAGTCCTTCAAGTGCCAGCAATATCGTGATTTCCTTTTAATATCAATCCACAACGGCAGCTAGAAGACTCATTGTTTTAAAAAAAATATCGTGATTTCCTTTTAATATCAATCCACAACATGTGATAACCATAAAGACAGACCTTTGTCAATATCGTGATTTCCTTTTAATATCAATCCACAACATGCGACAATCATAAAGACAGACCTTTATCAATATCGTGATTTCCTTTTAATATCAATCCACAACTGAGGTTCCTATCGCCAAAAGTAACACGTTAATATCGTGATTTCCTTTTAATATCAATCCACAACATGAAGGCTACGTTGGAACAGCCTACCAAAAATATCGTGATTTCCTTTTAATATCAATCCACAACTGTTTACGCAAAAGTTAGGTCACAGGATACAATATCGTGATTTCCTTTTAATATCAATCCACAACAACGTTATTAGATTCCTCCACTACTTTTAGAATATCGTGATTTCCTTTTAATATCAATCCACAACTGCATATACTATCAATGTGATATACCAGTCAATATCGTGATTTCCTTTTAATATCAATCCACAACAGGTAGATTTTCCAAATGTTCCTCAATCTTAATATCGTGATTTCCTTTTAATATCAATCCACAACTATCACAAGTAGAGCGGTTTTTGGAAGCATAATATCGTGATTTCCTTTTAATATCAATCCACAACAGTTAACGATGTATCATACATAGCCCCGTGAATATCGTGATTTCCTTTTAATATCAATCCACAACTCGAAGCTGGCACTTACTGGGTGCGTGGAGAATATCGTGATTTCCTTTTAATATCAATCCACAACTTAATAACGCCATGGATCAAAATGGATCACAATATCGTGATTTCCTTTTAATATCAATCCACAACTGTCCGAGATGACACCCAAAGAGCGTGATCAATATCGTGATTTCCTTTTAATATCAATCCACAACGTTTGGCTATCTCATAATTTGAGATATTGAAATATCGTGATTTCCTTTTAATATCAATCCACAACTAGCGGAGTTAATGCGATTTATTTCCAATGAATATCGTGATTTCCTTTTAATATCAATCCACAACCCCGGCACGTGCACCTGAAATGCAACACGGAATATCGTGATTTCCTTTTAATATCAATCCACAACCGCAACTTGGGTATAGTAGCCACAATAATCAATATCGTGATTTCCTTTTAATATCAATCCACAACTCCATCTGCATTTTTAGCAGAAACAAACTGAATATCGTGATTTCCTTTTAATATCAATCCACAACTGTAAATTCAGGATTTGGCAATTCTTGGAAAATATCGTGATTTCCTTTTAATATCAATCCACAACACGATACATAACCGTCCTTTTGTCGTGATGAATATCGTGATTTCCTTTTAATATCAATCCACAACTTCAAACAAAAAGTACTATGCCGAAGAATGAATATCGTGATTTCCTTTTAATATCAATCCACAACATCCCTATCGGGAACGATACTCAGCGTGACAATATCGTGATTTCCTTTTAATATCAATCCACAACTAACAGATAATGATAATGGAACTACAAATGAATATCGTGATTTCCTTTTAATATCAATCCACAACGTACAACGCCGTCTTTCGACGTTACATTAAAATATCGTGATTTCCTTTTAATATCAATCCACAACAAAAGAAGCAGGAATGGAATTTAATGTATGAATATCGTGATTTCCTTTTAATATCAATCCACAACGAAATAACTATTAATTCAACAGCTAAAAAAAATATCGTGATTTCCTTTTAATATCAATCCACAACTACCATGCACGAAATGAAAATATTTATGAAAATATCGTGATTTCCTTTTAATATCAATCCACAACATCCATAAAAACTTGCGTAATGCCAACACAAATATCGTGATTTCCTTTTAATATCAATCCACAACTGAAGACTTCGAGTGTTTGTGATGTCCGGTAATATCGTGATTTCCTTTTAATATCAATCCACAACACAAACAGTAGAAAGGTTTGCTGGATTACAAATATCGTGATTTCCTTTTATTATAAATCCACAAAAGAATTGTCACCAGCTATTATTACACTGATGCGTCGTTCTTCCTGCTTAGACTACACAACCTTTTTACCTAGTCCCCAAAAAAAATCATATTATCCTTGTTGGCGAGACGCCAAACAACGGAAAGAGACTATACTCATCCCGTAGGTCTCAAAACCTTTGATGTGGTCGATTTATGAAGATCCTCGCCTATTTCATCACTGCCTACTGGAACTGCCGACTGCTGACTGCCGACTGTTCACCTCCACCAATAATAAAAATACCCGCCGCCAATAATCACAAATGGCGCGGCAATACACAACAGGACCACAGTCCAACGATAGAGTCCCCAGTATGAAACAACTTTTACTTCTTTAAAATCTTCGGGGTTATAAACCACTTTGACCTTTTCACCCACGTCGTAAGGGGCCGGACTTGATGAAATAGAACTTGTAAATGTCCTTGGTGTCTTTTTCTTGTCTATATATGTGAATACTGATGTGTATGTATTTCCGTCACTATCGTAATTAACCAATAGGTCGCTTACAGTCGCTTCTGTGATAGTTCCGGTTCTAACGAGATAATTACTATTGTGATATTGAGAAATGGCCCAAACGCCTAGCGCTAAACCAAATAATAAAAGAATTGCATATAAAATCATGGCCGTCTTATGTTTTATACGTGTCATTGTCAAGAACAATATAAAGATAAGCTGTCAAAATATAGAAGATAATTGTCTAAAATATTAAAATGCTTATCGACGCTTGTCTAACGCTAGCTTCACTCAGTCAGCATCGAGAATTCTCAGTTTCTCATTTTTAAAACTTAGGTTTTCGATAAAACCTCCAAGGTTTCGCTCTGCTGAGGCCTTTCAAAACCTTGCAGGTTGGATATATATGCTACCGTCGGTCAGCACCTTGAATTTCGGTCTCACAGGGGTACATTTCTTCAATCATTAATACGCCGTCATACATCTCATGCCAAGACGCTCGTAGATTGCTACGATGACTTCGACCTTTCATATAAAATGAATTTGATGGACCATCGTAATTGGTGAAATCAATAAAACTGCCTCGCGAATTCGGATCGCTGAGCCAAGCCTCCAAATTCATGCTATGCGTTTTTTCAACCTCGCATGGTTTCATCTTTAGTTCACCTCCCGCCATACCCGTATGGGATGTAAATGCTAGGGTATAGACTTCGTCGTCCGAATATGATTTTAATAAATAGTCCGTAATTGTTTGATGTTGTTCATCCGGATTGGATATATCTGACGGTGATTGCGCGAAATGATTATTATGGGCCCAAACGATCATCTTTTTATTTGGATAGGCAATTTCCGCAAGCCACTTCAAATTTTCAGCCATGTGTCGATCACGATCATAGGGCTGAAGGATGGAATGAATGGCTTGATGGTAAAATGAGTTTTGTAATCCTTGATTTTCGAGTTGAGACTTAATATTTCCTAGCTCGACTTTTAGATCTTGTTCAGCTGACGGGTGAATCGATTTATACGAGTTGATATATTGATCAAAGAATTCAATAACTAATGGTGAATATGTGATTGTATTGGAATCCAAATAGAGAAATAAATCAGACGTAAAATTATTGTCGATTCGGCGTAAAGCAGCGCCAACATCCATTGCACTATAGATAAGTTCGTTTTCACTTTCGAGATGCGATTCGATATATTTCATAATAGGTGAAAACTCAGAACATGCTTTCCATGTCAAAGCAATATTACCTGGAATTAACGACGCAGCATCTATTTTTCCAGTTTTGAATAATTGCCATTGATGATTAATGGTCACGAAATCACTTTCAAATACAACGACTTCAAAGCCGTGATGCTGATGCAAGCGCTCGATTAACTTTTTCTTCATCAAAAAAGATGGTGCGTCACCGTGGCGTTGCTCGCCCAGAAACACAAAGCGTGCATCGGCCATAGTAGCTGCAATGTCATCGAGTATAGAATCAGTATAAACATGGACGGCATGCTTGTGAACGTATTCCTGAATCTGAGCATTTGCCGAAGACCAGAAGAAGAATGGAAGAAATAGTGCTATCAGAATACGTTTCATAATGAGCAAACTATCGAAATTCCAATATTGTTGTGCCGTCTTGTCTAAGAGACGAGCTCTTCACGTTTTTCTTTGATTTTTTCTGATTCGAGATATTCGTCGAATGACAAAAGGCTGTCCACGATACCCGCGGGAGTCAATTCGATAATTCGATTGGCCACTGTCTCAATTAATTTATGGTCATGCGTATTAAATAAAAGGCTGCCTGAAAAGTCGCTCATACCATTATTCAACGCCGTAATCGATTCCAGGTCAAGGTGGTTTGTCGGCTCATCCATAATGATAAAATTTGGATGTTCGAGCATGACTTTAGACATGATGCAACGTTGCTTTTCACCACCTGATAGCACATTGGATTTTTTATAGACCTCTTCACCGGAAAATAGCATGCGTCCTAAAAATCCACGTATAAATTGCTCTTCTTTATTTTCTGAATATTGACGAAGCCAATTCATTAAATCCAGATTGTCAGCTTCGGAAAAATATTCGCCATTTTCATTGGGCATATAACTCGCAGTAATTGTTTTGCCAAACTCGAATGTGCCTTCATATGCATGATCTCGACCAGCGAGTACCTCAAAGAATTTAGTGATAATTGCCGAATCCTTACTTAGAATGGCAATTTTATCGCCCGGATTCATGGTGAATGTGACATTGTCAAACCATTTTCCGCCACTCGGTCGATCAGCGGACAGTTGTTCTACATGTAATATTTGATCACCAACTTCACGTTCTGGTTTAAAATGAATAAAAGGATATTTACGACTCGATGGTTGAATATCCTCAATATTCAATTTTTCCAATGCTTTTTTACGACTTGTTGCCTGTTTTGATTTAGAGGCATTGGCACTAAAGCGCTGAATAAATTCAAGCATTTCCTTACGTTTTTGCTCGATCTTTTTATTTTTATTCGCCATCTGTTGAGCCATTAATTGACTTGACTCATACCAAAAGGTATAATTACCTGTGAAAATCTGAACGCGCTGAAAATCAATGTCCACGATATGCGTGCATACCATGTCCAAAAAATAGCGATCGTGCGAAACGACAATCACTGTATTTTTAAAATCCGCTAAAAAATCTGCCAACCACGTCACCGTTGCAGCATCCAAATCATTCGTTGGCTCATCCAACAATAAGATATCTGGTTCACCAAAAAGCGCCTGTGCCAATAGGACCTTCACTTTTTGCGGACCAGTCAGATCTTTCATATGCAGATAGTGTAAATCTTCCTTGATGCCGAGATTACTCAATAATTCTGCCGAATCACTTTCGGCGGTCCAGCCACCCATCTCTCCAAAAGTGTTCTCGAGATCAGCGGCGCGCATACCGTCAGCCTCGGTCGCTTCCGGGTCCATGTAGATAGCGTCCTTTTCTTTCATAATTTCATACATGCGCTTATGACCCATGATGACTGTTTCAAGCACTGGGTATTCTTCAAATGCAAAGTGATCTTGGCTGAGCACCGCCATTCGATTATTCGGTTCTAAATTGACTGATCCACGATTTGGATCAATTTGACCTGAAAGTATTTTTAAAAAAGTGGATTTTCCGGCACCATTGGCACCAATCACACCATAGCAATTTCCAGTTGTGAACTGTAAAGAAACATCTTGAAATAAAATACGCTTGCCATATTGCAGCGCGATATCATTTGTAGAGAGCATATAATATTAGTTTAATCGGTCTATAATTTCTGAAGCAATCAAATCAGGAACAGATTTTTGTTCACCAGTTTGAAGCTTGTTTTTTAGTGTGTCGTATCCATTTAAAATGGACGCACGAACATCACTATTTTCTAATTTAATTAATTCTTCTTGAATGCGTTCAGGATTACAATCCTGTTGAATCAATTCGCATACAATGGCCTCATCCACGATGAGATTTGCGAGCGCAATATAGTCGATATTCACTAGTCGCTTAGCAATCGCGTAAGACAGCTGTGAACCATAGTAGCAAACGACTTGAGGCACATCAAAGAGTGCACATTCCAAGGTGGCCGTACCAGACGTCACCAACGCCGATCGACTATGATTAAACAATTCATAAGAGTCGCCGTCAAAAAGCTGAAAGCGATCGTGGTCAGCTATTAAATTTTCATAGAAGCTGCGCGGTACACTCGTCGATTTTGAAATGTAAAATGTATCTATATTAGTCCTTTCAGCACCAGCTATCATGC
>ENA-ORXU01003157-ORXU01003157.1-marine-metagenome-genome-assembly--contig:-NODE-3157-length-10533-cov-2.745888_pt1 | contig 10533 bp, 6 predicted proteins | sample MGYA00237869_ERZ511484 | MGnify/ENA metagenome assembly ERZ511484 | reverse complement strand
GATTACCCCTGCGTGTTGAATCGTATCGTCGGGATAGAGCAACAAACCTCCCACCGCGCCGATAGATTTCCTTTGAGTCTGTTCGACCATTGCCTCGATCCAGTCGGGACTAATTACTTCGGTGTCGTTATTGAGAAACAGTAAATAATCTCCCTGGGCTTTACTCACCGCATAATTATTGATCTGTGAATAGTTAAACGGGATGTCGTAGGCGTAACAACGGAAGCGTTCGGGTTCTAAAGCTCGCCAATATTCCACACATTCAACAGTTTTTGCTTCAGTGCTGCCATTATCAATAACCACTACTTCAAAATTAGGATAGGTGGTTTGGCTAAAGATAGACTTTAAGCAAGTGTCTAAAGTATCGGCTAAATCTTTGGTAGGGATAATAATGCTAACCAGCTTATACTCTTCGATCTTGTAGCGGACAGTATATACCCCTGGAAACTGGGATTTAGGAATTACCCTTCCTGGCTCTCCCCGACGAGTAAGGGCAGCGGCGATCGCTTTTTGTCCCGCATCGAAGGCATAGGTTTTCGCATCGGCAAAGGCTGCCGTAGATTGGCTATGGATGCGCCAATGATAGAGTACGTCGGCAAGATGATAGATCTGTTCTGTCTTTTCTGTAACTCTGAGAACTAAATCGTAATCTTGACTGCCTTCAAAACCTGGACGAAAGTTACCCACCTCTTCGACTAAAGTTCGGCGGTATATTCCTAAGTGACAGGTATACATACGCGACAAAAAAGTATCGGGACACCAATCGGGTTTGAAGTAGGGATCGGAGTGAATGTTTTGAGAGTTGACCTTATCTTCGTCGGAATAAATAAAATCTGCTTCGGGATGACTATTGAGCAATTCTACTACCGAAGCCAGAGCATGAGGTGCGAGAAGATCGTCATGATCTAGTAAGGCAATATATTCTCCTGTAGCTAGTTCTAAAGCCGAATTAGAAGCGCGGCTAATATGTCCATTAGTGGCTCTGAGGATAACCTTAATCCGACTATCTTCTTGATACTCCTTCAGAATCTCCCGCACGTAAGGCTTACTTAGATCGTCCGCCAGACACAACTCCCAGTTAGGATACACCTGTGCCTCTACAGAGGCGATCGCCTGTCGCAAAAATTCAGAATCGGGGTTATAGATTGGCACGATGATGCTAATAAGAGGCTTATAGCTCAGTTTTTCGCAGGCGTTTTTTAATTTGTTTAGCTTTTGCGGATGGGGATAATGGCGATCGAGCCACTTTTGATAGGCAGGATCGTTACTTTGAGCTGGCTCTTGAATCGAAATACTGGGTGGAGCGGGTAATAAAGACTTTATACTCCAAATCAGGCGTTTAATTGCAGCCTTCTGAGGAAAATTTTGCTTAAGCCATTTAAGAAAACTAATACTTTTGCCAGCATAAACTTGGGACACATCACTGCTGCTATTAATATCTACGCTTTCAGAAGATACTAAATAATCCTGATAAAGGCGATCGTTCCCAGACAAGCTGAACTTTTGTTTCCAAGCTTGCCATTCATTCCGCAAACGCCAAAACTTGCTGCTTTGCATTGCCAGAACTAAATTTTCGAGATTAGCAGCTTTCTTTTCAGCAATTAAAAGTTTTCTTTCGGGTTGAGATAACTCCGATGTCAGAAGCAAATTTTCGAGCCTAGCAGCTTTCTGTTCGGGTTGAGATGATTCCGATTCTAGCTTTTTGGATTTACCCGATGCTGAGTTGCGATCGCTCCATTCGAGTAGGATGCGCTCTCGAACAATTGATGTTTCTACTTCTACTGGCTGGATCTTTACTGACGAATTGTCCCCTAGCTGCCGATACAAATCTATAGCTTCGGGAAAAAACTGAGTAATTAGCGCCTGACGATAATCATCGCGATCGCTTTGAAAGATTGCTGGCTTATATAAAGCCTTGGGCGATCTCAATTTTAAATTACACTTTTGATTAATTAAATCGATTAGCTGGGCAGAATCAGCAATAATACTCTCAATATCAAATAACAAACAGCAATCGCGCTGACGCTGCTGAAAATCTAAAATCGCTTGATTGTAATTACACCATTGGGTCAAAGCCAGATTGGGATTGACCGCAAAAAGAGGGTCTTTTCGGCGGAATAAAGAGTCCAGCACTTTCCAAGGAGAACGATAGACAAAAATATATTTCGCATTCGGCAATAGCTGCGACCAAAAATCTAGAAACAGAGTAGTGCGCGGATCTTTCCAACCCCAGACTGGATAATTTCGACGCGCTGTAACTAGATCGATTGCTAGAGGAAGGTGCTTCGAAGATACTGAAATCCGATTATCTTTCGTCCAGCCAGCAATATCTAAATCCAATTCTCTCAACACCTGCTGATGAAACTCAACAAAATCTAGATCTTCAAAATGTCCCTGACTATTGCCCGTATCTGAACCCATTAGGCGATCGCCAATTTCAACCCCCGCACTCTCCAATAACGAAGCGGTTAGAGAAGTTCCCGAACGATGCATCCCCGTGATGATAATTACTGACGGCTCGGATAAAGTCATGTTTGATTACTAACTACTAAAGACTAAAAACTAATTACTAAAGACTAATTAAGCCTTTGCTTCAATTGATGAAGAGCGATCTCGATTGAGGTTAAAGCCAGCCAAATATTGCTCGACCACTTCTTCGGGTTTACCAATCATTTTGACCTGTCCCTGTTCCATCCAAATTGCCTTTTCACAGTTTTGGCAAATTAGTTCCATCGAATGAGAAACCAGCAGAATCGTAACATCATCGCGCCAGAAGTCCTGCATTCTTCGGCCACACTTGCTTTTGAACTTAGCATCCCCGACCGAAAGCACTTCATCGAGAATCAGAATATCGGGAGAAACATCTGTAGCGATCGCGAATCCCAATCTCGCCGTCATCCCTGAAGATAAGCCTTTGACGGGAATCAGCGCCGAATTTTCTAACTCAGCAAATTTTAAAATTAGCTTGGCTCGCGACTTCATCTCTGCTTGGGAATAGCCCAGCATAACCCCATAGAGAATAATATTATCAATAACAGATAATTCTGGGTCGAATCCCGCACCCAATTCAATTAGAGGGGCAACTTTTCCTTTGATTCGCACCGTTCCCGTAGTCGGTTGCAGAATACCCGAAATCAGCTTGAGCATGGTAGACTTTCCCGAACCATTCGCGCCAACAATGCCAACTTTTTCTCCGCGAGCGATAGTTAAATCCAGGTTGTCGATTATTTTTTTCTTCGCAGGCTGACGATACTGACCATTGAAAAAAGAAAGAATAGTTTTTTTCAGGTCATAAGAAAACTCTTCCTGAGTCCTCCGCCAAAGGGATACCCCTTCTAATCTGATAGATTCTTGCATGATTAATTTATCTAGAGTAAATCCATAAATTGCGATCGCCATTGAGTAAAAGCGATCGCGCCAATCGTCATAACTACAGCACCGCTAGCCAAACTATGAGCAATTAACATCGGATCGGGGAGATTTCCTGAAAGAACAATTTGACGAATACTTTCGATGATGGGCAAAATCGGATTTAAAATCAAAAACTTCTGCACCGCAGCGGGGACAATCTCGGCGGGATAAAAAATTGGCGAACCCATCAACAGGACAAAAGTGACTAGTTCGTAAAAATAGGGCAGATCGCGAAAGAAGACATATAGTCCACTCATTAATAGACCAACTCCCATACAAACCAAAACTAAACCCGTAAAGGGCAATAATAAAGCGATCGCATTGAGCGGGTTGCGAGAAATTATGAGGGTGACAATAGCCAAAAGGGGAAAAGCTCCCAGCAATAGCTGAAAGACATTTGCGCCAATTGCGGCGATGGGAAATACCGCTAGAGGCAAACGAATTTTATTAACTATACCACCGTTTTCCACCACGCTACGCAGAGCCATCAGCGTCGAAGCAGAGAAGAAATTTACTACCACCAGACCAGTAAAGGCTGCCAAAATATAGTTGATGGTAGAGTTTCCATAATATTTAGCAAAAGCAGCCCCAAAAATTGCGGTATACAACCCTGTCATTGCCAAAGGGTTGAGTAATGACCAGTAAATTCCCAAAAAAGAACCACGGTAGCGCCTTTTCAAGCTGCGTCTAATCAAAACGATTAACAGCTCGCGATACCAGAATAAATTCTTATTTTGCTGCGGATTAAAAAGAGATCTGACCATATATTAACTGCTGTAGCTGTCTCGTATGGAGTGTATTGCTTAATCAGTCCCATGACAAGCAGACTAGCCAGCTTAATTCAATTAATCGTATTATGCCAAATCTGTTCTTCGCTTTTAGCTTTTAGCTTTTAGCTTTTAGCTTTTACCTATTCAGGCAAATCGTACTGTCCGACAATCTTCTTCGCATATTCGGGTACGTGCTGCTCGACTTTATTGGGATAGTTGCGCTTGAGGTTAATATAGTTGCGGGTAAAGTGAGAATCGATCGAAAAACGGGCGTATTCCAGTCCTTTAGGTCCAATCTTCTCGATGACTACTCCCATCATTTTCGCTGCCCACATCGGCAAAGTAACTCCCTTATCGTAAGCAGGAATACTCTGCTGTACCGCATTATGGCGATCGCCTTGGGACATGACATCCTGAGTATCTAGCTGGTCTTGGACTAAATCCAGCATCTCTTTACCCGTGTCGTTCCGCACGACAATCCACTGCCATCCAAAGGGCGCACCCATATAGCCAACTACCAAATCCGCCAGAGAATTAACATAATCGAAACAGCTCATACAGGAAGGAGCAAAGACATCCTTAAGCTGATTGGTTTTTAAACCAAAGAAAGGTACTTTTTCGATCGAACCGTCTTCGTGTTTGAAATGAATCCGAAAGTCCTGCATAAACTCATAATGGACAACTGTATCGGGAGAGCGACTGGTAGTGTCTAAGAATTTTTGTAAGCCATCGCGACTAACGTTATCGACGCAGGGAGTACCTAATATATAGAGCTTTTCTAAACCGAGTTCTTTTTCTACGGCTCTTAATGCCTGAATCTGACAGCCCACACCAATAACCAGCAGGCGCTTCATTCCCGACTGTTCGATCTGTTCTAAAACATTGAGATTAGGAGAAAGGGTCGGCTTATTTACCTTCGCTGCTAATACTTCTTCGGGAGTACGGGCAATTACGGGCATCGGCTGAAAACGATCTTCGGCAGTATTTTGGACGCATACCACTCCTTCTACTAGACCTTTTTCTAACATCTCGCAGGCGATCGTGCTGACAATTCCCGTCCACTGCGCTCCTTCAATTGGCTGCTTCTTCCGCGCTGCCATCATTTCTTGGCTCACGCCAAAATACCAGTCGTCTTCATTTTCCAAGTCGCGACTGCGTCCATGGGCTGCTGTTTCTAGCTCCGTAATTTGCTGATTGAGAAAAGCGCAAGCATCTTTAACATAGTGGACATAGTAAGTGTCGCAAAGTCCACACTCGCTACAAAGTTCCTTGGCGGGACGACGACTACCTGGCTTTAGTGCTTTAGCTTTACGGTGGGGAGAAACAGTCATATAAGAACAAATATTAATTAGGCAATATCTGTCAGGTTAAAACAATAACTATAGACAGAACAAGGGATGCAAAATTTCGTAATGGAATACTGATGGAGATTTGCGATCGCATTGTTTTTTTGCTCGATCGACAAATTAATCAATGGCTCTATAAAAAGGCTGTAAGATCGATCGCCTGTAGGTTATTAGTAAGCTAAATGCAGACATTGAACTGTTATATGCCTGCATAAGTAGCTATTTGCGTGGGGGATAAAACCTAACAGCTATCCTCAAAACTGATAGGAAAGCCCCAAAGACCCAACGGGATAGATATTGATAACGTCTAGCTCGTCTTCTAGATCTTCTTCCTCATCTTCTAAAGCGCGATCGGCTGCTGCTTCTACTTCTTCGCGTAAGGCTTCGGGTACGTCATTGGAAATATTGCTGGATACTTCTACTTCGGGAGATCCACCAAAGACCACGCCCAAATTCCACCAGAAGCCCAAACCTTTCCCCGACCCAACTGCGTTACCTCCACCAATGCCAATATAGGGAGCAACGCTGTTGTTGATATCAATGTCCGCATCGATAGTAGCTAGATCGTCAATATCTAGATCGCGAATATCCACAGTCTGCCCGCCAACTTCTATCTCTCCTAGTTCATCGGCTACGCGATCGGAAACATCCGCCGTACCTTCAATATTGTTATTGCTAAAGACTGCTCCCGCACTGAGTCTAAAGCCCGAACTTTTGAATGGGTGTATATCTACCAAAGTTGAAACGTTAAACAGATTTAGATCCCCTTCATAATCGAATTCAGTTTCGTTAATATCAATCCCCAAGCTAAAGGCATTTACTCCTACCCTAGCGTTAAAGTTAGGCGTAATTTTACGAACAATGTGTCCTCCTAGTCCTAGAGTGCTGACTTCGGGTACGATTGCCCAACCGCTTTTAGCTTGACGACGATCTATATCTACCTGGGGTACGGGAATTTTGACGGGCGATCGCTCTATTTCTACTCGACCTGGTTGACTTGGGGTAACTCCAGAGCAGCGAGAATTATAAGGATAGTCCTGGCAGAATTTTTCTAAGTCAAGCTCTCTTTGGCTCAATTTAAAAGGGGTCAACGACTGTTCGGCAAATTGCTTTTCGGAAACTAAATCCCTGGCTCGATGAGACACTGTTGTGCTGGCTCTGGTCTGATAATCTTCATTCCCTGGGGCTTCGGCGGCGACCGCACGACTGCTACTAATACCAACTACACTCCAAACACCCAATAGAACTTTAATACCCGTTTGAAAATTAAATGCTGTCATTCTTTTTACTCTTCACACTATTATTGATTAATTATTAGTACGCATTCTCTAATTTGAAAATGCGATCGCGACAAACTATTCTGTAATGTCCGAGCATACAGACGGGTTGGAAAGCGCCACAAACCACATATCTTAACTAACCCGATCGGAGGATAATATAAATTTAAATTTGCTAGCATTTTTACATAACCCAAAAATAGCAAAATGAGCTATATTCTTGTTATTTATTTACATTTTGGTTCTTTGTGATAATATCTGGGTGATTCTAAGGCAAAGAAAATATCGGTTATACTAATCGACCTATTGGTGAAGGAGTTTATTAATAAAGTGCATACTAATTTCGATCGGCAGCTAAACCAAAGCAAAAATCGGTCACAACCTCTAAAGATGGGGGTTATTGGTGTGGGCAATATGGGACGACATCATGTTCGTATTCTCAGCTTGCTCAAAGACATTGAATTAATTGGAGTCTCTGATGTCGATTTGACCAAGGGAATTGAAATTGCCAGTCAATACCAAACTCATTTTTATGAAAACTATGAGGAGCTTTTGCCTCGTGTCGATGCGGTATGTATTGCTGTCCCTACTAGGCTACATCATGAAGTAGGTAGTCGTTGCCTCAAAGCAGGGGTACATATTCTGATCGAAAAACCGATTGCTGCCGATCTTGCCGAAGCCGAATCATTGGTGAACTTAGCTTCGGAAACGGGATGCATTTTGCAGGTGGGTCACATCGAGCGATTTAATCCAGCCTTTCGCGAATTAAGTAAAGTCATTCAAACAGAGAGTATCTTAGCACTTGAAGCACGTCGTCTTAGTCCCTATAGCGATCGTGCCAACGATGTTTCGGTAGTCCTAGACTTGATGATTCACGATATCGATCTACTCCTCGAACTTTCTGCTTCTCCTGTAGTCAGATTAACCGCTAGTGGCAGTACCTCCAACAATTCGGGCAATCTAGATTATGTAACTGCAAACCTTGGCTTTGCTAACGGCGTTGTCGCCACTCTCACTGCTTCCAAAATTACCCACCGCAAGATTCGTTGTCTGGCAGTCCACTGCAAAAACTCTTTGATTGAAACCGATTTTCTAACTAACGAAATTCTAATTCATCGTCATCAGACCCAAAACTTGTCTCCAGAGCGACAGAAAGTCTTTTACCAGCAGGATGGTATTACGGAGAAGGTTTACACCAGTAACGTCGAGCCGATTCATGCCGAGATCGAACACTTTGTTAACTGTATTCGTGGCGGAGAGCGTCCTTCTGTCGGTGGAGAACAGGCATTAAAAGCCTTACGTCTAGCGAGCCTGATCGAGCAAATGGCGCTTGACGGTCAGATTTGGCACGGAGGACAGGAAATCGATTCGCCAACTATGTCTATTATTTAGACATCAGCAATCCGTTTACCTCAAAAGCCCGATAAAATATTAGCGCAATTGCGTTTAATACATCGAAAAGATTCCAGACCATCATTACTCAAAGAAGTTTTGTATCATTGTTGACATTAATTTTTTTCCGAACATAGAAATATAGGGGCAAAGCAGAAAAGTGTTATAAGTCTATCTGTTTGCCATTAAGGTGTGAGGAAAAATTTAAAATGAAAAAGATTAAGCAGCCTGTCCTATTTGGTACGGCAACTTTGTTTTGCGCTAGTATGCTTGCTACCAGTTCCGTATCGGCTCAAGAGGTAGATCTCTCCAATCCAGATGCGATCGCCGATTATGCTAATTTCCAGTCGGATGATAATAGCAATCTTAATAGCCCCGCTAATCCCTTACCCATGGGACAGGTTACGAATGTCAACCAGTTAAGAGACGTTGCACCGACAGATTGGGCTTATGAAGCTCTACGCAGCCTAGTAGACCGCTATGGCTGTATTTCTGGTTTTCCCAATCAGACCTATCGTGGCAACCAGCCTTTGAGTCGTTATGAATTTGCTGCGGGTCTAAATAGCTGTCTCAATCAGATCGAACGTCTAATTGCCAGCAGTGGTGATAGTGGTGTAGAGCAGACAGACCTAGAAAATGTCGAGCGTCTGAGCCAGGAATTTGAAGCCGAACTAGCTAGTATTGGCGGTCGAGTCGATGAGGTTGAGAGTCGGACGGCTATTCTTGAGGATAATCAATTTTCTACCACTACCAAATTAGTAGGGGAAGTTGTATTTCAGTTAGCTCAGGCTTTCGGAGACGAACGAGCTGAAGGTCTAGATAATGATGGAGCGGGTATTGAGGGTAATGCCGATCTCGATTCTGAAGTTGTTTTTACCGATAAAATCCGTCTACAACTGGTCAGCAGCTTCACGGGGAAAGATAAGCTGTTTACTCGCTTGACCGCAGGTAATATAGGTAATTCGTTTCAGAATATAACTAATACTAGAGAAGGTCGTTTCTCTCACGATGGTCCGGCTGGCAATGACATTGTAATTGACCGTTTACACTATAGTTTTCCTGTCGGCGAAGATCTAAACATTACGGCAATGGCAGTATTGGGGGCGCACCATTTTTATGCCGAAACCTTTAACTCTGGTTTGAACACTGGTGGTGGTGGAACGGGTGCTTTAACTCGTTTTGGCGAACGTAACCCAATTTATCGTCAGGGTATTGCTCGTTCTACCGCTGGTATCGGTGCTAAATATACTGTCGGCGAAAAGCTAGAATTTTCCGCTGGTTACATTGCTCCGAATGCCTCTCTTGCCACCGATGAAAACGGTCTGGCTGCGGGTAGTTTTTCGGCTTTGGGTCAGGTAACGCTGAAACCCTTTGAAGGTCTGAAAATCGGTGCTACCTACGTTCGCGGTTATGATAACGAACAGACTCAAGTCGATCTAGATTCCGACACTGGATTTGCGTCTCCGCGAGGCTCTTTCTTATGGGGCGGTACGGGAACTAATGCTGCTAACTTTAGAGGCGTTGGCTTGGGCAATTCTCCTGTAGCTACCAACACCTTTGGCGCACAGTTTGAGTTTGATGTTAGCTCCAAAATCAGCGTCCGAGGCTGGGGTGGCTATACCGACGCAAATATTATCAACGAAGGTGATGATAATAACGGTAGTGCTGAAATATGGAACTATGCAGCCGCTTTCGTCGTTTCTGACGTCATCAAAGAAGGCAATTTGGCTGCTCTAATTGTCGGTGCAGAACCATACCTAACGGCGATTAATGTTGATGGTCAAGATGGTGATGAAGCGATCGAAAGAGACGTTCCAATTCATGTTGAAGCTCTGTACAAGTATCAGTTCAGCGACAATATTTCTGTTACTCCAGGGGTAATTTGGCTACCAACCCCCAACCAAGATGGTGATAATAGCGATATTGTCATCGGCACTGTCAGAACGACCTTTACTTTCTGATAATCAGCTCAATTTAAGCCGAGTTGCGATCGAAGATTGAAAATATCTTAAACACTGAGGTTAAAGGCATTGAGCTAATTACAGCTAGCCTTTAACCTTTTTTTGCATATTTAAATTAGATCGTAATTACCAAAATCAGGCTAAAGTAGAAAATCAGTAAAACTGCTATTCCCAAAAAGCTTTAAGTACGGCACTAAACTATAGATCCTCTGCGATCGCTATAAACACGCTTAAATTTCAAAAGCGCGTTTTAGTTAATTTAGAAGCTCTAGTCAGATCGAAGCTGAAGTAAATTACTGGCGACTTTGGATTAATAGCTGATAATATAGGCGATGCCTTTGGTGGATTGAGAAAAAGATTATGGCTTTAGTTGTAC
>ENA-ORXU01003156-ORXU01003156.1-marine-metagenome-genome-assembly--contig:-NODE-3156-length-10533-cov-2.852334_pt1 | contig 10533 bp, 6 predicted proteins | sample MGYA00237869_ERZ511484 | MGnify/ENA metagenome assembly ERZ511484 | reverse complement strand
AGAGGCAGCAATACAGGCAGTTGAAACTGTCGATCGCTGTTTGGGCAAGGTAATTGAAACGGTAAATCAAGCAGGGGGAACTCTACTAATTACTGCGGATCACGGCAATGCCGAATATATGCGCGATGCTGACGGTAATCCTTGGACGGCTCATACTACTAACCCAGTACCCTTCGTTTTGATTGAAGGAGAAGCCCGTAAGATTATCGGACATGGTGCAGATGTGCCGTTGAGAGAGGATGGCTGCTTGGCGGATGTTGCCCCGACTATCTTAGAGATTTTACAAATTCCGCAACCCGAAGAGATGACTGGAAAATCTTTAATCGAGCCAGCTATCTATGAAGCAAAGCCCAATCGAACTCCGATTAGAATATCACGGTAGGAAAAAACTAATTATATCTGTATGTTGGTAACGGCTTTTTTCAAAAAGCTTCTACTTTGTATTAGGGGAAAGTTTGGATCTGCTTCGGTTGACAGCATACAATGTTAACAAAGTTAAATTAGCTCATAAAATTTAGAATTTCATAATGAACGCATATCAAATCGTGCAAATTGTTTGGGCAGTATGTGCCTTTCTAACTGTTGTCTTAATTCTATTGCACAGCCCCAAAGGAGATGGCTTGGGTGGAATTGGCGGACAGTCGCAGATGTTTACCAGTACTAAAAGCGCCGAGAATGCGCTTAACCGTATTACCTGGGGTTTAGGTATTGGCTTTATTACCCTAACTGTAATTTTAAGTGCAGGCTGGATCGGTTAATCCGAGCTAACTAAGCATTTAAGATTGAAAAAGATAAAAAAAGCGATCGCAATTTAGTTTTAGCTAGGGCGATCGCTTCGTTTTTTGTGATTTAATTCAATCTGGTTTTTAAAAGAAGATAGCTAAACCACGATCTTTTAAATAATTTTTCAAATAACGGCGCTCGTTCATTGTTAGGGGTTGAACGGCACGCATCATAAAGAATACTGCCTGACAGTAACTCCAGAACGTAGATTGTCGGCAGTAGTTTTTAAATCCTGTAGTTCCCGATCTAGCTGCAATTCCAAATTGTTGAGATTTATAGTTTTATGTAATTCAAAATACGCCTATGGCTTATTGGGCTTTAGAATATAATTAGCTTCGATAACTTCCAAAGTAAAGTAACATTTTGGCAAGAAAAAATTAAAATACAATCTTAAAAACATGAATAAGTAATTATGATGCTTAATGCGGATTAAAACATCGTAAATGCATTCACTACTATCTTGTATTTAGAGAACTTTCGTTTATAGGATCTGTCTGATGTTAATCAAAAAGCAAATAACCTTTTACCAAAGAGAATTCGTTAAAGCTATATAATCAATACACAATTAAGATTAAGTCAAATATAAATATGACCGTAGTTGTCTTTGGCAGTATCAATCTAGATCTAGTAATCGAAGTACCTCATTTACCGACGAAGGGGGAAACAGTGGTCGGCGATCGCTTTTTTTCGGCTGCGGGAGGCAAGGCTGCAAATCAGGCGGTGGCAATTTCTAAGCTGGGTACGAAAGTAAGCTTGGTCGGTCAGGTAGGAGACGACACCTTCGGTAAAACGCTGGTTGATGGTTTGGCAACTGCGGGGGTCAATACGGCAGGAATTACCGTTAATCCTCATACCTATTCGGGTATAGCTTCCATCGTCGTCGATCGCCATGGTGCAAATACCATTTCCTGTGCGGGTGGGGCAAACAATTTGGTTCGCGAGGCGGAAGTCGAACAGTTTAAAAAGCTGCTGCCCAAAGCCAAAATCGTGCTGCTGGAGTTGGGAATTCCTATTGCTACTGTTCTAAGCGCAGCCCGAGAAGCGAAGGCAAACAACTGTATCTTAGTGCTAGATCCCGCCCCAGCGGTGGGCAATTTACCCTCCGAGCTGTACAGTCTGATCGACATTATTACTCCCAATGAGGTAGAAGCCAGTCAGCTAGTGGGATTTACCGTCGATGGTGTGACTACCGCCAGACAGGCAGCCTCATCTTTGCACCAGATGGGAGTTAAGCATGTCATTATCACTTTAGGCAGTCAGGGATCGCTTTACAGTAACGGTAAAGAGAGCGATTGGGTCAAGCCAATTGAAGTTCCCGTAGTCGATACTGTCGCAGCGGGAGACGCCTTTAACGGTGCGTTAGCGGTAGCCTTGGCATCGGGTAAAAAAATCGAAGAAGCAGTGGGCTGGGCAACGGTAGGAGGGGCATTAGCCGTCACTAAAAATGGAGCGCAGTCGTCATTACCCAATCGCGAAAGTTTCCAGCAGCTATTAAGCCAGCAGAAATTCTCGAAGTAAAAAAGGTTCTATATTAAACGTGGGCGCTGCATACTCAGCAAACCGTTTTATTCTTGCTTACTCGTTAGTGAATCTATGTCTCATCCTCTCTATGTAGCTTTTGTTTGGCATCAACATCAACCTTTGTACAAGTCAAGTGAAGCTGACTCTGATGCTTGGGGACAGTATCGCTTACCTTGGGTAAGATTACACGGAACAAAAGATTATTTAGACCTGGTTTTGATGTTGGAACGCTATCCCAAGCTGCATCAAACGGTAAATTTAGTCCCTTCTTTGATGTTGCAGCTCGAAGATTATGCAGAAGGAGAAGCGATCGACCCATATCTGGCTTTAGCTCTGACTCCCACAGCCCAACTTAAAGCTAAAGACAAACGCTATATTATCCAGCATTTCTTCGATGGCTATTTCCATACCCTAATCGAACCCCATCCCCGCTACGCACAGCTATATTATCAGCGCCAAGAAAAAGGTGCTAGCTGGTGCTTAGAAAATTGGACAGATGTTGACTATAGCGATCTTTTAGCCTGGCATAATCTCGCCTGGATCGACCCCTTGTTTTGGGACGACAAAGATATTGCTGGTTGGCTGAAGCAAGGCAAAAACTTTACCTTGAGCGATCGCCAGAGAATCTACAGCAAGCAGCGATCGATTATTAAGCGCATCATTCCTAAACATAAGGAAATGCAGGATCGGGGACAGTTAGAAATTATGACCACGCCCTATACCCACCCGATCTTACCTCTGCTAGCGGACACAGATGAGGGCAGAGTAGCCGTTCCCAATATGTCTTTGCCCCAGCGTTTTCAGTGGTCAGAAGATATTCCGCGCCATTTAAGTATTGCCTGGGAAATGTATTGCGATCGCTTTGGACAAGAACCCCAAGGCTTATGGCCCTCCGAGCAGTCCGTTAGCCCCGCAATTTTGCCTTATATCAGCCAGCAAGGATTTAAATGGATCTGTTCGGATGAAGCAGTTTTGGGTAAAAGTATCGACCGCTTTTTCCATCGTGACGAAGCGGGTAATATTGACGAACCCGAACTACTCTATCGTCCCTATCGCCTAGAAACCGAACACGGTGACTTAGCGATTGTCTTCCGCGATCATCGACTGTCGGATTTAATTGGTTTTACCTACAGCGGTATGAATCCCCGCAGTGCAGCAGCAGATTTAGTCGGGCATTTAGAAGCTATTTCCCGTTCTCTCAAATTGCGCCAAGAGAATCCCAATAAGTCTTTAGAGCAGCCTTGGTTGGTTACAATTGCCCTCGATGGCGAAAATTGCTGGGAATATTACCCTCGCGATGGCATTCCCTTTTTAGAAGCTCTTTACGAAAAATTGAGTCGTGACGAAAATATCAAGTTAGTCACGGTCAAGGAATTTATCCAGCAGTTTCCCGCAACAGTCACAATTCCTAGCCAACAGCTACACAGCGGCTCATGGGTAGACGGCAGCTTTACTACCTGGATCGGCGATCCTGTAAAAAATCGCGCCTGGAATTTACTCACCGCAGCCAGGGAAACCTTAGCCAGACATCCAGAAGCCACAGAAGAAGACAACCCAAGAGTTTGGGAAGCACTCTATGCAGCAGAAGGTTCGGACTGGTTTTGGTGGTTTGGAGAAGGTCATTCTTCCAATCAGGATGAGATGTTCGACCAGCTATTTCGCGAACACATTGCCGCTATTTATCATGCCCTCAATGAACCAGTACCCGAAAATGTTCATCAGCCAATCGATCGACATGAAGCAAAAGGCGATCGCTCCCCACAAAGCTTTATCCATCCAATTATCAATGGGGTAGGCGACGAACAAGATTGGGAGCGGGCGGGCAGAATTGAAGTTGGTGGCGCTAGAGGCACAATGCATCAAAGCAGCACCGTTCAGCGTCTATTTTACGGAGTAGACCACCGCAATTTTTATTTGCGTCTCGATTTTAAAGCAGGAGTGACCCCAGGCAAAGATATTCCAGGAGAGCTTCACTTACTTTGGTACTATCCAGGAGTGACCAATCATAATAGTCCCGCCCCGATCGCTCTTTTGCCCGACGAAGCACCGCTAAACTATTATTTTCATCATCACTTGGGCATCAACTTAATTACTGAATCTGTCTGGCTACAAGAATCTCAGAACCATGCTCAATGGCAGACGCGCGCCTGTCATGCTTCAGCAGCATTCAACCAGTGTTTAGAAATTGCCGTTCCTTGGGCAGATTTACACATAGAACCAGACTATCCTCTAGAGATATTGGCTATATTTGCTAACCAAGGCGAGTTTCATAGTTTTGTACCAGAAAATAAGTTTATTTGCCTGCAAGCACCTTAGTGGGTAACTCCGCTTTATTAAACATCAAATATATTTTGTTTGTAATAGAGGCTAAAACCTCTACTATCTAGGGATTAGAGCGACCTTAAATGATCGATTACGAACTAACTTGATTTAAGTCGAGCTACTTATCAGTTAACAGTCAGCGGTCAACAGTCAATAAAGAGAAGTTAATTTAATGACTATTAACCAGTCGCTATCTATTGTTCGCTAGATTAATTTAACAATTCTGCAAAACTAACTTTGGTTTTTAGAGGTTTTATTAAATTTTGTAGTCAACAATAGTAGTTTATGGAGTTTAGCTACTGCCAATTAAAAATTTATAGCTGAAAGCTTTTTAAAGTCCATCTCGCATTAGATTATCGTAAACTTTTTGAGGATTTTTATACCACCAGATCTCGGTATTAGAACAGACCTCAGTTCGATCTGGCTGTCCATAGCGTTGAGTAATTGCTTCTGGATCTAAGTTCGCCATAATAATAAACTCAAACGTTGGCGGACTACCGGGATTTTGCCAACTATCTCGATACCAATTGCGATTACTGTTCCAAGTATATGGTTCGCCTAGCTCGTTAATCGTGGCAATTTGTATTTTGCGCTGCGAGAAAGCAATAAGAGGTTTTGAATACCAATAATCTGCTAACCCCGCTTGAGGCTGCTCTAGATTAAAACAGTTCGCATAGTCGGGGGGAACTATTTTTGACAAAATTGGTTCTTGTTGTCTTAGTAAAATACTTGATGCGATTACGCCAATGGCGGTAGCGGTAGCAAGAATAGTGCTGATTTTGTATCTAATTTTAGCTCGTTCAAATTGCAGACTAATTAGAAGCAATGCCATTAAGCCAGGCATATAGTATAGGGTAATTAAATATCTAGCTTCAGAAATTCCAGTATATTTACCTAGTATTATAACTGCGGCTAAGTTTGTCACACAGCTCGTAATGACGAACAAAGAGGCGAGAAAGCTCCGCTTATTTAAATTGTTAAAGCCATCCTCAACATCGGAAGTTATTTTGCTACTAGCAACTTTTAAATGCCAAGCTAAATAACATAAGGGCAAAAGAATAGTTAGACTCATAAATATTTTTTGGTCTAAAGGCATTTGCCACAAACTATTAAGTAAAGACTCGATAGACGTAATCGCTTTTGTTGGCTTTAGCTTAATAGAAGCTGTTGCACCTAAAGGATCGAAATATTTGTTATAAATGTAGCCTACTAAAGAGGCAATAAACAGAAGCCCTAAAAAAACTCGATGCTTCTTGCTATTTATAAGACTATTACGGCTGCATATAACAATAGTGAAGATGAAAGGTACGGTGAAGGTAATAGCAAAAAGTAAATCTGAAGCGGTCGTAATTAAAGCTATGCTGATAATTGCCCAAGCTAAATACTTGTTTTGAATTCGATAATATTTTAAACAGGCTGCAAAACAAAACACATAACAAAGGTAAGTTCCAAAATGGATATAGCTGACTAAAGAAAATACATAAGGAGTCATTAAATTGTTATAAATTTTGTCAAACAGAACTGTATAAGCGATTGTAAATAAAATTAAGCAGCTCAGATATAGTGTCCAAAAATATTGGATTTTTTTGCCTCCTAACCCAAAATAAATCCAGCTTATACCGATGGTGAATCCGAGAGATTGAGCCAAGCTATATAATAAAATTGACCATAGTGAATCCTGCACTAAATAATTAATTAGCAGAAAAACCAGTGTATCGGGAAAGTAATAAGGTGCATCGGGCAGTTGCCAATTCCAAAAATTGTTTAAATCTACTTGCAGATCTAGAAACAGAGTAGGCAGCTGTATCATGTCAGCGGTAGTTAACATGTCAGTAACACCTGGAAACAGATATAGCTTTTTAATACAGGTAACTAAAACTAAAAATATTAGACTAATCCAAGCAATATACTGTAGATTCTTAAAGCGAGATTTCTGAGAGATTTTTATCATTAAAAACGAATAAGCAATTTCAGCACATGTATTCTAATGCATAACTTTTAGATCTAAAGAGTGAGATTCTCAAACTTAAGCTGTGTCGAATCTTGGTTTAAGAAATTGCTACCCTTAAGCAGTAGATAAGCAGTGTCTCAAATAATTAATGGGGTAAATCTAGACTTGTAAAGCAAGCTAAGCTTGTAACTCCTGTCCTGTAAAGATGATGCGACTCTGAAATAGCTGTTTTATTTCTTCTGCGGATCGTTTCTGGAATTTTGCTTAATTTTTTAGCTATCTTGACCTTTGGGCGGAAAAATTAGGGGGTAGATTAATTACCTCGATAAATGCCAGAAAGAAAACGAATTGGTATTCTAACTAGCGGTGGCGACTGTGCGGGTTTAAATGCAGTAATTCGGGCTGTAACTCGCTGTGCCGTCAATGTTTATGGTTGGGAAGTATTAGGTATTTGTAAGGCGACTCATGGTTTAATGTCTCGCCCTCCCGAAGCCATGCCTTTAGACGTTACCCAAGTAGATCGCCTGTTGACGATGGGGGGAACTATTTTAGGTACGACTAACAAGGGAGATCCCTTTGCTTTTCCGATGTCAAATGGAGAATTGCGCGATCGCTCTGAAGAAATTATTGAAGGCTATAAGCAGTTAGATTTAGATGCCCTAATCGGTATTGGTGGTGACGGTAGTTTGGCTATTTTGCGTAAGCTAGCGCAGCAGGGAGGAATTAACTTAGTTGGTATTCCCAAAACTATTGATAATGATGTCGGTATTACCGAGCGATCGATCGGTTTTGATACGGCAGTCAATATTGCCACCGAAGCGATCGATCGCCTGCACTTTACCGCAGCCAGCCACAGTCGGGTGATGATCCTCGAAGTGATGGGACGGGATGCGGGACATATTGCCCTCAACGCAGGAATTGCGGGGGGAGCAAACATGATTATGATTCCTGAAATTCCTTACAAAATTGAAAACATCTGCGAACATATCAAAAAAAGACAGGCACGAGGACAAGATTATTCGATTGCTGTTGTCTCTGAAGCAGTCTGTACCGAAGCAGGAGAAGTACTGGAACAGGGTCATTTTGCTGACTGTCGCCTAGGCGGCATTGGACAATATTTATCCGAACAAATTACGGCTAAAAGCGGTGCAGAAACTAGAGTTACGGTATTAGGTCATACTCAGCGGGGCGGCATTTCTTCGCCTTTAGATCGCATCTTAGCTTCTGCGTTTGGAGTAGCAGCAGTTAATCTAATTGCTGAGGAAAAATACGACCGCATGGTGGCGTGGCAAGATCGGCAAGTAACTAACATTCCTATTGCAGAAGCGATCGCAAATTATCGCGCTGTCGATCCCCATGACACTTTAGTTAAAACCGCCAGAGGTTTGGGTATCTGTTTGGGTGATTGATTACTTAGCTAAATTTTAGTTTTCACAGGTAAAAGTTAGATCTCATAAGCTTTTGGGAAATCTATTTGTATGTAGATAAATAAGATTTCCTAAAAATGACTGCGATTAAAATTGAAGGTGCGGGATATCCAATCAAAAAAGTCTTTAGTGATGATTTTGTTTTTAATATTCCTAATTATCAACGTCCTTACGCTTGGACAACCGAACAAACAGAGCAACTATTAATCGATTTAATCGATGCATTAGGAGATGAGTCTACAGATATCAAAAATATACCTCCCTACTTTCTAGGCAATATCGTTTTAATTAAATCCGCAGATAAATGTGAGTCTGAAGTAGTAGATGGACAACAAAGATTAACGACCTTGACCATGCTTTTTGCTGTGTTGAGAGAGTTACTTCCCACACATCAAAGCTTCTTAGAGACTTTAATTGGTCAACCTGAAAATTTGCTTACAGGAACACCTGCTAGTCCCAGATTAGTTTTGCGAAAACGAGATAGTCATTTTTTTGAAGAGCATATTCAAAATTCTAATGGTATAAGAAAGCTGCAAACTATTAATGCAGGTTCACTTTCAGACAGTCAATTTAATATAGCTGAAAATACACGTTTACTAATTGAGAGAATTATTGAAGAATTACCAAAAGAATCGCAAAAGCTACGTTTAACTCAATTTCTATTACAACGCTGTTATTTAGTAATAGTTCATACTCCTGATTTCGACTCTGCTTATAAAATCTTTTCCGTACTCAACGGTCGTGGTCTAGATTTGTCAATTACAGATATTCTAAAAGCTGACATAATTGGAAAACTATCTCATAATTTAATTCAGGAAGAAAAATATACTCGTAAATGGGAAGATTTAGAAGAACTATTAGGTAGAAAAGATTTTACCGAGCTTTTTTCTTACATTCGAATGATTTATGCTCAAAAAAAGCTTGAATCTACAGTACTCAAAAGTTTTAGATTTTATGTACTAAAACAATACGAAAATAGAGATTCGTGCCATCTAATTGATAAAATTATCGAACCTTACGCTGAAGCCTTAGAAAATATTAAAAATTGTACTTTCGCCAGCACCGAAAATGCTTGGGAAATCAATCATATATTTCGCTGGTTACAGAGGATAGGTCATTCAGATTGGACAGCACCAGGAATTCTCTATCTAACAAAATATCGCCATAAACCAGAACAGTTACTTAAGTTCTTTATTTATTTGGAACGATTAGCTGCTGGATTGATGATTTTAAAAGTTAATATTCTTAAGCGTATTAAGCGTTATGCAGATATCATCAAAGTGATTGAAAGCGGTCGAGACTTATATACTTTTGATTCGCCACTGCAATTGAGTATTGAAGAGCAACAAGAAATTTGCTATCGTCTCAACGAAGATATTTACATCACCTACAAAGCCCGTAATGCAAGACTATATATTCTGTTGCGTTTAAATAGTGCTATTTCTGATGGAAATCCCAACTATGATTCCTACAAAAAAATTACCATCGAACATATTCTTCCGCAAAACCCTAAGCCTGGTAGCGATTGGTTAGATTGGTTTTCGCCAGAAGATAAAGAAAAATGTTTACATCGTTTGGGGAATTTAGCGTTACTCTCTCGCCAGAAAAATGCTAAAGCAGGCAATTATGATTTTCAATCTAAGAAAGAAAAATATTTTAATAATCCTGTTTCCACATTTGCTTTGACAGTACAGGTTTTGAAAGAGAAAGAATGGACACCAGCAATAGTTGAAGCTAAACAAAGGTATTTACTAGAAGAATTAAAAAGAGTTTGGCAACTTGAAGAGATAAAAGAAGATGATTTTGCTGAACCACCTCCATACATTATCGATAGTCAAGAAAATAAAACCTATCAAGAAATGGGTGATACTTTTCCTCAATTTTGCGAATATGTGTATGGCGAACCAATACGTCTAATATTCTGGAACAAACCCGATAATAAAAATAAGTTTGATTTACTCTTTCGAGAACGCCGTCGTGGTTGGTACTTTCAATTGTCCCTAACTAAAGTAAAAGGAGATTGGAAGCCTGAATATAGAGTTTACAAGCCTTTTCTGAATTTATTGGAATCCAAAATTAAATGGAAAAAACTGACCACAAGAGCGACTAAAGAAGATTGGTGTGCTTTAGATCAAATTTTCCTTAGCAGCTTAATATATCCAGAGAGTAAAATTATTTTTGTTAGTTCAGACTTAATTTGTGAAGAAGTGGCAGACGAAACTTTTGAAAACTTTGACTTCAGCTATGTTTCAAATGAAGATACGCTTCCCGCTTTTGTTTTTAAAGCTCCTAATTTCGGAGTCAGGCTTATTAGCTATTTCCGACATCCAGACGGATTTGCTCGAGAAAATATGGTGAGCGATCGCAATTTAAATGAATGCGAAATATACTATTCTTTAACAGAAGCACAACAGATGATAGAACAAAAATTATTTTACTACGCGAGTGAAGTTTGATTTAAAGCAGTTCTGATGAGTGGATTATAATCTTTTTAAATTTGAAAAAAAGGAGAACCTGGCACTGAGCTAT
>ENA-ORXU01003154-ORXU01003154.1-marine-metagenome-genome-assembly--contig:-NODE-3154-length-10539-cov-3.944083_pt1 | contig 10539 bp, 15 predicted proteins | sample MGYA00237869_ERZ511484 | MGnify/ENA metagenome assembly ERZ511484 | reverse complement strand
CCAAAAGGACTTGATATACCAGATGATCAAGAGTCATTTACTTGGACTTTCTATAGATTAGCTACAATTAATGGTTATATAAATATTAGATGGTATGGAGATAGTAACGGTTATTACTCTGAATCAGTAGACTTTATTATGCTTAATAAGAACGATAAATGGTAGTACTTGATAAAAAATAAGTTATTTTAAATCTCTAACTAATACGGAATGTGTTGATTCAGATGATCTAACAAACAGAGATTTTTTAAATAGGTTTAAGGCAAGTCAAAAGTTTACCTTTCAAAAATAGAGATTTTAAAAACTTTAACATTTTTTTAACAAATATTGACGAATCTTTATTTATATTTGAATAACAAACAAAAACAATATATTATGCCAAATTATATATACGCTACCATCACAGTACACAATGATAATTTAGAAAAACAAGTTGAGGAGTTTACTTACATAGGAAATTGGGTAAAATCTTGTAAAACATTAGAGCAATTAAATACTGTGGAAAATTTTTTAAACACTAAAATAAAATTTTTAGCCAAACAAAATTTTTCACGTAAAGATATTTCTGCATTGAACTATCATTTAGGAGTATTAGATGGTACTATAATGTCTATAAAAGGGAATTATCAACAGTCTCTACAAAAAGTAAGACTAGATTTTCTGTAAAAGTAGCTGAATTTTTTAACAACAATTAAAACTATTAAAAGATGAATAAAGAACAACAAAAAATACTAGCACAATTTGATGATTCGACACTATTTGAATTTTTAAGACAAGTAAGAAATAAGGCATTTATTTCTTGGAGTACAACTGATGTGATAGAAAGAGCAAAAGAAATTGGTTTTGAAATGATGATGGAAGATGCCGTGACCATAATAGCAAATATTGATAGGAAAGCTGATTGTACAATTGGAATTACTTGGGATACTATAGACTATTTTATTGGCGAATGGATAGAGGATAATTCATTTGAAGTAGTGATAGAAAAAGATAGTTCAGGCGAAGAAGTAACAACTAAATTTTGTGCTTTGACCACTAACGATAATATCGAGGATTATTGGAATGATGATAATTACTACTTTTATGGTATTTCTAAAGACGAGGTAAAAAACCATATTGAAAATAAAATAACGATAGGAGATATCAATGTAATTAAAGTAATTTAAAATGAAAGAACAATTAATAAAATTTGAAACAGCTAAATTAGCTAATGAAGTAGGTTTTGATATTGAGTGTGAAAACTTTATAAGTATTTACAATAATAAATCTGAAAGTGTATATGGTTATATTGGGGAAGTTTTTGAGTATCAAAGAGAAGTGGCAAAAAAGCATATTTTATATGAACAGCCAACACAATCATTACTTCAAAAATGGTTGAGAAAAGAACATAATATTATTGTTTTAGTAGGAATTACAGATCACCCAGAAGGGAATATTTTTACATTTGAAGTAAATAAAAATTTATGTAAAATTAATTTTGAATTTAATGAAAATTTCTATAAAAAAATTATGAAGAAGCCTTGGAGAAAGGATTGCAAATAGCGTTAAATTTAATTTAAAATGAAAACCATACAAATTAAAAATATTTTTGATAAAGTTCTTTTCGAGCACACTTGTAAAAATAATTCTATAAAAACAACCTTAGAATTGGCTGTTAGAAAAAGGGTTATATTACACTATGCCGATTTAAAAAACGCTGATTTAAAGTTTTGTTTTTTAAGAAATTCTAATTTAAAAAATGCTGATTTAGAAAATGTTAATTTAAAGTATTCTTTTTTAGAAAATTCTAATTTAAAAAATGCTTATTTAAAAAATTCTAATTTAGAAGGTGCTAATTTAGAAAATGCTAATTTAGAAAACTCTAATTTAAAAAACACTAATTTTAATGGAGTAAAAGACTATCATTCTTTCTTTGCATATGATACTTCAAAAAGAACAGTACATTGTTTTAAAAATAACAATACTTGGATGGTACATGCAGGTTGTTTTTGGGGATCTTTAGAAGAATTAGAAACTAAGGTATTAGAAACCCACAAATCTAAAGTGTATCTTTCAAATATAGAGATTTTAAAAACTATTTAATTTCAAAAAAATGATAATTGAAAATATGCGCCTAAAAATTGTGTTCAAGGAATTAAAAATGGAGGTAAATTAGAAAAAAAGAAACTGAAAAACTTGTATTCAAAAAAACCTCTAAGTATAATATAAAATATGAAGGATGTAAAACAAAAAGAAATAGTATATTTAAATCTAAATGAAAGGTACTTAATTTTTACAATAGAGGGTGAAAGTTTTATATTAGAATCTAAGGATCAATTTGATAGGTATTTAGAAGAAAATAGTAAATAAAACAAATAAATGAAAACCATACAGATTGAGGATTATTTTAACAAAGTTCTTTTTGAACACACTTGTAAAAACAACACTTTAAAATTTACTTTAGAACTAGCTGTTAAGGAAGGTGTTAAATTAAACTATGCTGATTTAGCAAATGTTAATTTAGAAAGTGCTTATTTAGATAACAATAATTTTAATGGGAATAAAGGATATCATTCTTTCATAGCATACGATACTTCAAAAAGAACAGTACATTGCTTTAAACACAATAATACTTGGATGGTAAAGGCAGGTTGTTTCTGGGGATCTTTAGAAGAATTAGAAACTAAGGTATTAGAAACCCACAAATCTAAAGTTTATCTTATGAATATAGAATATTTAAAAAATTTAACATAATATACTTAAAAAATTAACTTAAAATCATTATCTTTAAGTATAACAAAAAATATAAAGATAATATATTTTTAATAAAATAAAATCAATGAGTAAAGAAAATAAAATAAATGAAGTTTACATTTCAATACTAACACTTCCAAAAGAAAACTCTTTAGAAATTGGTAACGAAACTTTTAACAGGTTCAAATCTACTTACACTGAACATAAAGAATATTTAAATGACAAACAAGTTATACAATCTTATCTAGAAGATGCCAGTAAATCAGTAGCGTTTTCAAAAGTTCATCAAATAGCACTAGGATTTGAGTTGAATGATGAAATAAGAGTAAACATTTTAAATGGAGAAGAATCTAATATAATTAGAAAATTTCATAATCTATTAAGATCAGATTTTTTTAAAGATTCTAAATTGTATGGTTACAACAATAAATTTATATATGACGTGTTATTTTTCAGAGGAAGAGTTTGCAAAATACCTTTGGAATTAGAGGCTCATCAATTTAAAGATATAAAAAATCAATCCTGGAAACAAACTAAGTCAGTTTGTTTAATGGATGAGACAGTATCTAATTACAGAGGTAAAATATCCTTATTAAATGCGCTATATGCTGCTAACCTAGATTATTCAAATATTATAGCAGGAGAAGACATATTTTCTTTATACTCTGAAGAAAAAACTGTAGTTATAAATAAAAGTAGTGCTGCCATTATAAAAGGGTTAGTAAATTTGAATAGATTCTTACATAACAAATCTGAAATAAAACAATTTTCTTGTAAAGAAGAAATTGTAGGAGATATTATAAAACAAGAAATAAATGTACTAGATCATTTGCTGTGCTCAGGAAGTCTTTGTAACAAAACATTAGAAGCATTGAAAGATTTTGCAATTGAAAGTAAAGAACCTAGAATAAATATTCTAAACTTATGTCTTGCAGCACTCTCTGGAGCAAAACAAGATCAAAAAGTACCAGAAGAAGATATAGAAAAATTAAAAGAAATATTAGGCTTAAAAATAGATTATAGTAAAATTAATTGTGTGATAGAACGAAAGAACTTACAAAAAAAACAAGCAAATGAATTAATAAAATTATATAAAAATGAAGATGAAGAAGTAAGAAAAGAAGTTATATTTTTAGTAAAAAAGTACCTAACAGATGCTAATAAAATTAACCAAAAAACTGCTAAAGAAAGTCTTGAATTTCTAAAAACAAAACTATTAAGTGATACCTAGTCAAAGTATTATTTAATAAAATTGAAAATAACAAAACAAAAAATTTTAAAAACAATTTAAAATTAAATAAATGAAAACCATACAGATCAAAGATATCTCTAATAAAGTTCTTTTTAAACATACTTGTAAAAATAATACTATAAAAATAACCTTAGAATTAGCTATTATGGAAGGTGTTTTATTAGAAAAAGCAGATTTAAGAAATGCTGATTTAAAAAATGCTTATCTATATGGTGCTAATTTAATAAATGCTAATTTATATAATGCCAATTTAACAAATTCTATTTTAACAAATTCTATTTTAATAAATTCTTGTTTAATAAGAGCTAATCTAACAAATGCAGATTTAAAGAATTCTGATTTGATAAATGCAGATTTAAAGAATACAGAATTTAACAATACTAATATTAAGAATGCTATTTTAACAAGTGTTAATTTTAAAGAAGCTAAAGGATATCGCTCATTTAAATCGTTCTACACCTCAAAAAGAAAAGTACATTGCTTTAAGTATGAGAGCACTTGGATGATAAAGGATGGTTTATTTTGGGGTTCTTTAGAAGAATTAGAAACTAAGGTATTAGAAACCCACAAATCTAAAGTTTATCTTATGAATATAGAATATTTAAAAACTTTAACATAATATACTTAAAAAATTCATAAAAAATCATTATCTTTAAGTATAACAAAAAATATAGAGATAATTTAAAGTTTTCATACAATTATAAAGATTGTTATATTAATAAAAAAAAGAAATTATGCTAGGAAGAAAAATATTTTTTATAACAATTGGTTTTATAATGATCTTAATAACAATATTTTTATTGGGAGAAACTGATTACTTTAATAAACACGATTATTTTATTAATAAAAAAAATGGATTAATAAGTATAATTACTGGAAGCTTTCTTCATGGAAACATGAAGCATTTGATTGGAAATATTAAGGTACTTTTATTAACAATGCCTTTATTACACTACTTTTACAAAAAAGACTTTTGGCAACTAACCATTATCGGAATATTTATTCCTGCAACCACAATTTATTATTTAGAATTAAGTGTTTTGGGAATCAGTGGATTAACATACTGTTATGTTTGGTTTTTAATATTTTCAGGTATTGGTAGTAAAGATGTGTATAGATTTATTTGCTCCATATTTTTTATAGTTTTTTATGGAAGTTCATTGATTGGAGTCACTCCTTTAGTTGGGGTTGGAATAAGTTGGCAAACACATTTAATTGGAATGTATGTAGCATTCTTTTATTCGATATATAGATATTTAAGAAAATAAAATTAAATTTATGAAAAAACAATTAGAATTGGTAGAATTATTCCACAATATATTTGGTCATAATGTATCAAAAAAACCTCAACTAATACATAGAGATAAGTTCTTTTTGAGACATGACTTAATGAAAGAGGAGAACGACGAGTATATTGAGGCTTGCGACAATGAGGATTTGGTTGAGGTTGCGGATGCTTTAGGAGACATGCTTTATATACTTTGTGGAACTATCTTAGAACACGGTATGCAGTATAAGATTGAAGAGGTGTTTGATGAAATACAATCTTCAAATATGAGTAAATTAGGAGCTGACGGAAAGCCAATATTAAGGGTTGATGGAAAAATACTAAAAGGTAAAAATTACCATCAACCAAATATAAAAGCTATACTAAAAAATAAATACAAAGAAGAGGATATTGATAAGATAGCTGAAAGAGGAAGAGATTAAAAAAAAATAAGCAACTAGCCAAAGAGTCTGTAAAGCTTGAGTTTAGCTAGTAGGTGGGGGAATTTACAGTTCTTAACCACCCCTGAACACAGCCCAATGTGTTCCACAATGACTAGGAGAATTGGAATTAAGGTGAGGCAGTCTTTCGATGTAAAGTGTCTAAAAAGCCTTTGTAGGTTCAAGGTTATTGAAAAGTTATTAGGGATTCTGTGAGAGAATGACACGCACAGCAGATAGCAAGCAACCGAAAGCTGTACATTAGTGTTTATGTACAAAAATTGATTTATGGTGTAATGGTAACACACTCCTTCACTTTTATTGGGGTAAATAAGGTTCGATTCCTTATAAATCAACTAAATATTATTAATTATGAGGTATTATATTGAAATATTGATTGATAGATTAGAGTGGATAGAGGACGACTATAAGTTAGAGTCAAAATACAGGAACATGACTATGGAGGTCATAGTGCATGAGGAGGAGGTGATTAATATTGAGGGCTTTGTATATAATAATGATGATTGGGATATTATGTATGAGCTGGGAATAGATAATGAAGAAATAAAAAAATCAATAAAAGAAAAGTTCTTAACATGATAAAAACCAAATAAATGAAAACTAAAGGAGAGAGATTAGGGTGGAAGTCTATAAATGAATTAGATAACATTGATCTAAAAAAAGCCTTGTCAAACGGAAGAGAAGTTTTACCAGAAGAATTTAAGACTAAACCTCTTTTAATGGAGTGATTAAAATTATCGAAATTATAATCAATTATAGAAAATAATCTGGGTTTACCAAAGCCAATCCTAATTAATGTAGTATATTAGCACGTGCATTAAGTAAAAATCTCCTTCGATTTAGCTAAGGGGAATGTCAAGATATGTAAAATAAATAAAATAAAAGTTCTTAACATGAAAGATAGAGATATAGTAGTGATATTAAATTTAAGGAGTCAATTTGACAGAGCATTAAAAAAGGCAAAAGGTAGTATTGATACATGTTCTCATATTGTGGCAACCTTAAGTTATTATTTGGATGAGCCTGTGGAAGATCAAAAATATAAAGAATTATATTTAAGTTTAATTGACTTATTTGATGATGAGGAGGAATTTAAAGCTAAAGTGGAGGAATTTTTAATAAAAGAAGAAGCTTATTCAATATTACAAGGGTTAGAATTAAAAGAAAAACAATAGAAAGATGACTGAAAAATTAAATTTGCCCAGAACTTATGAAGCAAAAATTGAAAAGTTTAAAAAACATAATGGAAAACCAAAACTTAGTTATTCTCAATACACTTCTTTTAAAGATCCAAAATATTTCTATAGTTATATATTAGGATATATCTTTGGAATACCTCAACCATCTAATTTTTGGGCTGAATTTGGAACATATTGTGGTACATCTTTGGAACACAGAATGCAAATTAATCAAGCTAATGAGAAAGACAAGAAAACCTTAGATGAGGCTTTTAAGTATTTTAATCAGAAAGATATTGAAACCCTTCATAAAGCAAACAAAATATTCCCGACTAATTCTGTATATGAGAGAGAAATAGTTTTAGACAGAGGTTTTTATGTGATCCAAGGATTCATAGATGTAAATTTTGACACATTTAAAAACAAAGATACATCAGAAACTAATGTTATAGATATAAAAACAGGAGGCAAAAACAGCAAAAATAAAGGTACTTCTTTTTACGCATCAAATAAGTATGGTCAAACAAAACTGTATGCCAAAGCATTAGAAGAAGAAGGAGAGAATATAGGATATTGTGGGGTAGTTTTTTTAGATAGAATATTCGAAACTAAAAAAACTCATCCGAATACAACAAGTACATTTGAAACTCCTGTTTTGCATTTATCTGGTGAAATACTAGAAATTGAAACACCATATGAAAAAGAAAGTGTAAATAATTTATTAAAAGATATAGATAGGGTTGCTAAAGAAGTGTCCTCTTTAAAAAATACCTACGACAAGCTTTCTAAACTTACTGTTCAGTTTTAGTATAAAATTATCCAAACTTTTTTGACAGTAAAATAATTAATTAATTTTAACCTTATATAATTGTAACTAAGACTTGTTTTTAATATATTTGTAATAATAGAATTTGTAAAGCAATAATTATCGTTAGATTGAGCTTTTAAGAAAATTCTATTTTTTTATTAACTTAATCTATTTAAATCTAACCTAGTTTGCTTTTCTGGGCGGTGTAGCAAACTAGGTTTTTTTATTCAAGAAGTAAAACTATTTAAATACAGTAGTATTTTTAATTATAATATTAATCTATAGGAGCGTAAATGCTCCTTTTTTAAACACTAAATATAAAATGTCAATATTTGAAAATAAGGGATATAACTCTTTGAAGTATAATTTTTTAAATCATTATTGTGACAAAATGTACAAAAGTTTTTGGACCCCAGGAGCTTATAAGTCACTAATAGAAGAACAAGATGCCCCTTTTTATCATAATATAATGAACGAAATCGATAAAACAGCTGTAAAAAGATGTCTTCTCTCTATAGCAACAGTAGAAGATAAAGTGAAATCTTTTTGGATGAGTCTTCACAAAGATATTCCTCAAACAGTAATCTCTGATATAGGGGGATTATTTGGAGCTCAAGAAGTAATACACAGACAAGTATATACACATTTATTGGACGTACTTAAAATAGACACTAACAATATAGAGGAATACAAAGAATTACAAAATAAAATAAAATATCTAACTAAATATTTATCTACCGATAAAAGAGCTGTAGGTAAAAGAGGAATACTAAAAAGATTAGTTTTGTTTACAGCTTTGACTGAAAGAATAAGTTTATTTACATCTTTTTATATTTTGTCTTCTTGGTCTAAAAACAAAAAAGGATTAGACACTATTGCGGCAGTTCAGAAATCAACTGCTCAAGAAGAATTATATATGCACTATAATTTTGGATTAGATTTAGTAAACATAATTAGAGAAGAAGAACATAATCTTTGGAACGATTATGTAGAAGAATTAATTACGAAAAGTGTCAAACAAGCCTATAAGGCAGAAAAAGAATTGATTGATTGGTTTTTTGAAAAAGGAGTACCTGAACATTTAACAAAAAAAGAGGTTATTAATTTTTTAAATTATAATTTTAAAGAGTTATGTAAGGATTTTAAACTTGAGTTGAATTATGAAATAGATCAGGAATTATTTGAAAATAAGAATAATTGGTTTATGATAAAATTATCTTCTAGTAATGGAGATTTTTTTATGAATGAAAAAGGAGGTTATTCGAATCAAGAAGAGTTTATAGAAAATACAGAAAATTTTAAATTTTAATTATGTCACATAAATATTCAAAAAAAGCAATTAGTTTTTTTAAAAATAAAGATTACTTAGTAAAAGGAGAAACACTAGAAGAAAGAATAAAGGCTATAGTAGGTGTAGTTAAAAAATATGAAAAAGATTATAGCGAAGGTTTAGCTGATAGAATTAAATACTATATAGAAGAAAAAATATTAATACCTTCAACACCACAATGGACTAATTTAGGAAGAAAAGTTGAAAAAGGAACTTATCCATTACCTGCTTCTTGTTATATTGTTTCCCCTGAAAATTCAATACAAGGTATTTTCTACTCCTTCGGAGAAACAGCTATGATGTCAAAATTAGGAGGAGGAGTAGGTTCATCTTATTTGAAAATAAGTGAAAAAAATACTTTTTTAGAAGAAAATTTCTATAGCAATTCTGTATTAGATTGGATAGAAATGGGGATAAAAACTTCACAATCTGTTAGTCAAAGTTCAAAAAGAAGAGGATATAGTGTACCCACATTGAGAATAGATAGTGAGGATTTTGATTCTTTTTTAGAAAGATTAGACAAAAAAAACTCAGATAAAAATGACCCCTTAGTTAAAAACAATGGTTGTATATTATTACCACAAGGTTTTTGGGAAAGATTACCTAAGGAAATTGAATTACAAAAAAGATACTTAAAACTTATACAACAACGTAAATCTAAAGGAAAAATTTACATTACTGACGAGGCTAATTGTAATATAAACAAAAGTGAAGTATATGAAAAATTAAATCTAAGGGTAGACTCTAGTAATATTTGTCAAGAAATTGTGACTCCTTCTTTTAAGGATAAATCTTTTGTTTGTGTTATAAGTGCTTTAAATTTATTAAAATGGGATGAAATAGAGAAAAACCCTCAAATAATAAAGGATGCTTATATGTTTTTAGATATAAATGTATCTGAATATATTAAATTATCAAAAGGGATACCTTTTTTAGAAAAAGCACGTAGAAGCGCAATTGAAAAAAGAGATATAGGTTTAGGTACATTAGGTTTCCATGATTTGTTACAATCAAAAAAATATGCTTTTGGAGACATCAATAGCAGAAGATTAAACATAGATATTTATAAGACCATACAAAAAATAGGACTAGAGTACACAAAAGAATTAGGAGAAAAACTAGGTGCACCTAAATTGTGTAAGGAAGCTAATATGGTAAGAAGAAATGTATCTTTAAATGCGATTGCTCCAAATAAAACTACAGCTAGTATCGCAGATACTTCAGAAGGAATTCAACCAAGAATATCTAATTATATGGTTGAAGAGTTGGCAGGTATAACTAATGTTTTTAAAAATGTTCATTTAGAAAAATTATTAAAAGAAAAAAATAAAGATAATTTTGAAGTATGGGAAGAAATTAGAAAAAATAAAGGATCTGTTCAAAAACTAGATTTTCTAACAGATTTAGAAAAAGCTATTTTTAAAACTGCCATAGAAATTAGCCCTAAAGACATTATAGATTTAGCAGCCGATAGACAATTATATATAGATATGTCACAAAGTCTGAATCT
>ENA-ORXU01003151-ORXU01003151.1-marine-metagenome-genome-assembly--contig:-NODE-3151-length-10547-cov-2.655683_pt1 | contig 10547 bp, 7 predicted proteins | sample MGYA00237869_ERZ511484 | MGnify/ENA metagenome assembly ERZ511484 | reverse complement strand
CGAGAGGCAAAGCTAATCTCTCCCGTATGAGGAGCAACCAAACCATTAAGTAAGCGTAGCAAAGAAGTTTTTCCCGAACCAGACGCTCCCACTAAACCGACAGTCTCTCCCGCACGAACGACGCAGGAAACATCTTGAAGCAAAAATGTACCCAATGCGGTCTGTAAGCTAACCCGCTCTAAAGATAATAGTGTCGATACGGAGCTATCTCCTTCGAGAGACGGATTTCGTGGAAATCCTGAATGACTCATAGATGATTGCTTTGGGTAGGTAGAATATTCTACAGCATAGTATAGAACTTAAGCTAAAATTTAACGGGAGAAACCTCGGTACTGTTGTTTTTATCTTGTAACTGATATCTTCTCTGCTAATCTAATCGTTTTTGAGCTTAGAGTATGACGACAAGGTAAATCGATTGCTGATAGGCTAACCCACTACTCTACTACTATTGCCATAGGGAATAATTTGATGCCTAATATACTGACAAATTTGTTTTCTGGTGATGAACCAGAGCAAAGCAAGCCTCCAGAGCAGCTCCAAGCGTCAGCCCAGCAGCAAGGATTGTCCAAAAGCCAGTTAAAAATAGAACGGCTCGATCGCGAGTTACAGGCAGCTCAAAAAGAACTAGCTCAAACTAAAGCCCAGTTGCAAATTCATCAAGGTTTTCAAATAGAGCTTGGTGAAACTCAATTAAGACTACAACAGGCAGATATCGAACTGCAACGCTACAAAAAAGATCTTTTCGAGCAGCAAAAAAAATTTAGTGTCGTACAGACACAACATCACCAGGCAGAGCAAAATCTGGCGCAGTTAACCCAGTCACAAAATTGGTTAAATCAAATTAAAACACCAATCACAATTACGGAAATTAACAAAACCTTGCCTAAAAAAGATTTTGAAACTCTTTGGGGTTTCGGCATCTTAAGCCCTGCTTCGGAAACGACAATTACTACGGGAGCAATCTTTGTCCGAGGCTGGGTATTGGGCAAAAAAGCTCAGGCAAAACAGATCGGAGTCAAATATCAGGATGAAAGCCTCTTACTCGCTCCCGTCAAGCTGCGCCGTCCTGTCGTGGCACAGCAATATCCCGATATTCCTGCTGCGAGCAACAGCGGTTTTGAGTTTACTCTCTCTGTAGCTGGCATTACCACCGAAATAGAGCTAAATATCGAGGCTCTTTTAGAAGACGAAACCGTTATCTCTCTGTGCAATTTTGTGCTGCAACCCCAAACAATTGAATCAAATGACACATAAAGTTCTGCCATTGATTAGTTAGACTTATCGAGCATACTATTGTAGCCCAAAGGCTATCTTAAATATTAAGAAAAACTTAAAGAAGTACTTGAGCGTCTACAATAAAATTTAAGGTGTTCGGAGGAACAAAGTGTTTACAAGACTTGCACAGCAGCATTGCCAATTTGTTCGGGACTTAGTTATGACTCTCCAAGCTTTGGCGATTGTTCTGGAAAACAAAGGCTATTTAGCATCTTGCTATACCTGTGGGGGCGAAATGAATAGTGCGTCTTTTATGGTTAGCCTGGGAGAAAATCATCTGATTCGTTTTCTGGTTTCTGACTACGGCATCACCTGGACGGAAATGAGAGACGATCGCGAATTAATGAAATTGGAAGGAGCAGAGGCAATCAATCAGCTACAAGATTTAGCGGATTTGATTAAATATCAGTCTCCAATGTCTACAGCTTTAGTTTCTGAGTTAAATAGTCCTTCATCTTTATAGCCCAAATAGCTGTAACTTTCTTGAGGCGATCGTGAATATTAAAATTGAGTAATACCCAAACTAGTTAGATAGTCTGGGTATTTTAAGTTTTATCGATCGCAGTTTAGATTGAGCCAATTATTCAACGGCTGACTTCAATTCCTCTTTCGTGTAGTTGCTGCATAAAAAATTCTTCCAACGAAGGTCTTGCTAGATGGATACTAACCAGTCGAGCCTCAGAATCATTTAACTGGGCGACAAACTGATTTGGCTCTACTTTAAGCTGACCGTGCCAATACTGATTTTCCCTAACTAAGTTGGTCATCCAGGGCGATAAAATCTCAGAATTACCTCCCGTTACTGTTGCCTGATAAGCGTTGCTCGTACCCAATAAATCGTCGAGAGAACCCTGGCAAATTAGCTCGCCCAAAGCCAAAAAAGCAATGCGATCGCAAATCTGTTCGATATCCGATAAAACATGAGAATTAAAGAAAATTGTTTTGCCCTGCTGCTTGAGAGATAGCACAATTTCTTTCATGCGGTAGCGTCCCATCGGGTCTAGTCCCGACATCGGTTCATCAAGAAAGACAATTTCAGGGTCGTTAATTAAAGCCTGTGCCATGCCGACTCGCTGAAGCATACCCTTAGAATATTGCTTGAGCTTTTTACGACGAGCAGTGGACTGAGCCAAGCCAACTAAATCTAATAGTTCGGTAATTCTGGCTTTTTGCTTCGCTTGAGGAATTTGAAACAGTCCCGCAATAAATTCTAAAAATTCCCAGGCGGTCAAAAAATCATAGAGATAGGCATTTTCGGGCAAATAGCCAATTTTTTGCTTGACGCTACGATTACCAATCGGCTGACCAAAGATAACCGCTTTTCCTGTGGTCGGACGAGTAATGCCCAAAAGGGTCTTGAGCAAAGTAGTTTTGCCCGCACCGTTTGGTCCCAGCAAACCAAAGGTTTCTCCACGATAAATACTCAAAGAGCAGCTTTTTAGGGACTCAATTTTTTGATTCATCCAGAAACCCGCACGGTAAGTTTTGCTGAGATTCCAGGTCTGCACCACAGGGGTCGGATCGTTAGAGGGGGGAGTGGGTGAGAGATCGGCAGAATGCATAAATTAAAGTTTGCCTAACAAAAGTATTATTTCCCCTTATAATTCCCCGATCGCAGCTTTTTTTTACACTATCGATCTTTTTCTGCCGAATAATTCACCAAAAAAACATAAAATTTATCAGTAAAATCACTTACTGTGAATATTTACGCAACAAAATTTTTAAATTCCTATTTTATAAAACATGAATATTCTGTTTGTAATTACTAGAGCAGATGCCATCGGAGGCGCTCAAGTACATGTAAAAGATTTGGCAACCGCACTCCAGGCAGATAATCACAAGGTTTTGGTTCTTACAGGAGAACGGGGAGTTTATAATCAAGATTTAGAGTCAGTAGGGATCGAATCAGTTGCCTGCCAGTATTTACAAAAACAAATTAATCCAGTTGCCGACGGCAAAAGCTTACGCTATATTCTGCACGTAATTAGTCTTTTCAAACCAGATTTAATTGCCGCTCATTCTAGCAAAACAGGAATCTTGGGTCGTCTGGCGAGTCAAATAACTAAAGTACCCTGCATTTTTACGGCTCACGGATGGTCTTTTACTACAGGTATTCCCGAACCCAATCGGACTATCTTTCGCTGGCTAGAAAAACTAACTGCTCCTCTGGCAGACAAGATTATCTGTGTTTCCGAGTACGATCGCCAGATCGGATTAGAAGCGAAGATGAACTCGGAGCAGCTACTAACAGTCCATAACGGCATGAAAGACATTGCTCCCAGTCTCCAAGCCGAGGTTCGCCGAGGTTCGCCGATTGAGATAGCGATGGTCGCTCGTTTTGATAAACAAAAGGATCATGCCACCTTAATTGAAGCTTTTAAAGACCTCGATGCCAAATTAGTTTTAATTGGTGATGGGCCGAGCTTAGATAAAACCCGTAAGCGTGTTGAAGAGTTAGGAATTAGCGATCGCGTCTCTTTTCTAGGTTTTCGCCAAGATATTGCCGAGATTCTGGCTCGCGTGCAGATTTATACCTTGATTTCTAATTGGGAAGGTCTGCCCTGTACGATTATTGAGGCCATGAGAGCGGGGCTTCCCGTCGTTGCTTCAGATGTTGGAGGGGTAAAAGAAATAGTGCTGCCAGGCAAGACAGGCTATATCGTTCCTCGTGGCGATGCTGCCGCTCTCAAACAAAAATTGAGCTATCTAATTGCAAACAAGCAGGCGAGAATCAGCATGGGCATTATGGGTCGTCAGAAATACGAATCTCAACTGACTTTTCAACATATGTATAAAAAAACTCTATCCATTTACGAAACTGCAATCGCTCAGAAATCCTAGTCTCACGCAATTAAGTCCCAATATTATTTTTTCTAAGTCCATGAAACAGCCGATCCTTCTTTCTACCCCTCACATTGGCGATCGAGAGTTGGAATTTGTCCGCGAAGCATTCGATACAAACTGGGTTGCTCCCGTTGGTCCTAATATCGATGCTTTTGAACGAGAATTTTCCCAAGTCGTTGGCACAAAGCACGCCGCTGCCCTCTCATCGGGTACTGCTGCCCTGCATCTTGCTCTGAAACTAGCTGGAGTTGCTCCAGGAGATGAAGTTTTTTGCTCCACCTTTACCTTTATTGCCAGCGTCAGTCCCATTACTTACTTAGGTGCAACCCCTGTCTTTATCGACAGCGATCGCAGTTCCTGGAATATGGATCCAGACCTCCTGTCAGAAGCTCTAGCAGCTAAAGACAAGCAGGGTAAGCTACCCAAAGCTCTAGTACTGGTGCATCTTTACGGTCAAAGTGCCGACATCGAACCGATTGCCCAGTTATGCGATCGCTACGGAGTAATTTTAATCGAAGATGCTGCGGAGGCTTTGGGTGCAACCTATAAAAACACCTCTCCTGGCACCTGGGGACAGTCGGGAATTTTCTCTTTCAACGGCAACAAAATCATTACCACCTCTGGGGGAGGAATGTTGGTTGCCAATGATGCCAAGCTAATTGAGCAAGCAAAATTTTTGGCAACTCAAGCAAGAGATCCTCAAGCCCATTATGAGCATACTCAAATTGGTTTTAACTATCGATTGAGCAACATCTGTGCGGGTATCGGCAGAGGACAGCTTCAAGTTTTGAGCGATCGGGTTGCAGCTCGCCGCCGCAACTTTGACTTTTATCAAGAGGCTTTAGGACACCTTCGGGGAGTAGAATTTATGCCTGAAGCCGACTTTGGCAAGAGTACTCGCTGGTTGAGCTGTCTGACTTTCGATCCTGAAGTGGGAGGAATCGAACGGGAGCAAATCCGCCTCAAGCTGCTCGAACAACAGATCGAAACTCGACCTGTTTGGAAACCCATGCATCTTCAACCAGTTTTTGCTAACTGCGAGTGCTTCAATCGCCAAGTTGCAGAAGATCTATTCCGCAAAGGCTTATGCCTACCATCTGGTTCTAATTTAACTCAGGATCAACTCGATCGGGTAACAACTGAAATCAAAGAATTATATAGCAAATAAAGATGTTTTAGCCGATTCTTCAATGAAACTTATTATTAATTTAGAAGTTATTCAGCTATTATAGTTTAAGCAGATTTACGTATGTGTTTTCTCTTAAAGTAATTTTAAATAACGCCACTTACTATAACAATTGATTATGAACTCTTCACAAACCTCTTTGGGTACCGATCAATATTGGCAAATACTAAAAAGACGTTGGCTTCCTGGTAGTGCAGTCTTCTTAACAGTATTAATTTTGGGTGTAGTTGCTAACACCTTAAAAAAAAGCATCTACGAAGCAAACGCCAAGTTAAAATTCGATAGCGATACTGCGATCGGTAACATCAATGAGGTCAGTAAGGCTTTAGGTGCATTTTCTCCCATTGCAGAGCAGGGTAATCCTATCGATACAGAAGCAGAAGTGTTGCGTTCTGTTCCTCTAATCAAAAAAACAATTAACGATCCTGAACTTCAGCTCAAAGATGGTGAAGGAGAAAAATTAAGCGTTACCGATTTTATAAAAAACCTCAAAGTAGGCTCGATTACAGCCACAGATATTTTAGAAGTCAGCTACATTAGTGAAGATCCAGAAGAAGCATCAAAAGTAGTCAATACTCTGGTCAAAAACTATCTAGAAAACAACCTAACCGTCAACAAAGCAGAAGCAGTTTCCGCACGGGAGTTCTTGGAAGAACAGCTCCCAAAAGTAGAAGATTCTCTAAGGAAAACAGAGACGGCAATTCGTCAGATTAAGGAAAGCAATGACTTTGTTGCTCCTGAAGAAGACACTAGAGCCTTGATCGAAGGATTAAGTCAACTTCAAGCGCAAATAGCTCAAGCTAGAGGAGAAATGGCAAATGCTGATTCTCAAGCCAACTACATTATCGACAAATTAGGTTTAACTGCCGAACAGGCGGTAGTTCTAACCACAGTCAGCCAAGCGCCCGAGGTTCGAGAAACAATTTCTAAGCTCCAAAGCGCCGAGTCCGAGCTGGCGATCGTTCAAGCTCGTTTTACCCCGAATAGTCCAAACGTAATCGAGCTGGAAGAACAGGTAAATTCACTCAAAAACTTGCTGGGAGAGCAGACGGTTTCAATTGGTGGACAACAGGCAAAAGATATTGTAGACAATATCAAAACGGGTGAAATTCAAGAACAGCTCACTAGCGAACTAATTAAGCTAGAAGCAACCAACTTTGGTTTGAGAAAGCAAATTTCGAGCCTGAGTGAAATTGAAGAAGGTCGTCGCAATAAAATTAGAAGAGTACCCGAATTAGAACAAAAACTACGCCAGTTGAATCGAGAACTAAAATCTTTTGAATCAACTTACGAGGTTTTGTGGCAGCAGCTACAAACTGTAAGAATTGCCGAAAGTCAAGACCCTGGTAATGTAAGGGTAATTTCCAATGCGGTAATTCCCAATAAGCCAATTTCTTCTCGTGCGGTTGGATATCTGGCTTCTGGTTCTCTAGCTCTTTTGGCGGCGGCGGGAGTCATTTATTTATTAGAAATCAGCGATAAATCAATCAAAACTATTGATGAAGCTAAGCAGCTGTATGGCTATCCTTGGTTGGGGACAATTCCTGGAACAGATAAAATCAAAGTCCTGAACTTACCAGGCTCGAAGCAAGATTCATCAATTCCCAAAATAGTAGTGCGAGACTACCCTTCTTTGCCTTTGAGCGAATCATATCGGATGTTGCAATCCAATATTAAATTCCTTAACTCCGACAAATCGGTTAAGAGTGTCGTCATCACTAGCTCTGCTGCTGGTGAAGGTAAATCAACGGTAGCAGCAAACCTTGCCGCGTCAATGGCTCAAACGGGTAACAAGGTCTTGTTAGTCGATGCTAATCTGCACCATCCCATGCAGCATCACATCTGGAGTACTCACAATGATAACGGCTTGAGCAATGTGATTGCCGAGCAGCTAGATCCAAGAGCGATTATGGAAGAAGTGCTGCCTAATCTGGATTTGATTACCTCCGGGACAATGATTCCTTCTCCCGCCGCTCTATTAGATTCTCAAAGAATGAGAATGCTGATGGACTACTGGTCGGAAACATATGACTATGTAATTTTTGATACGCCTTCTTTAGACTTAACTGCCGATGCTCCAATTATGGGTCGTATCGTTGATGGTGTACTTCTAGTGGTTAAACCTGGTTCTGTAGAACGTTCTCAGGCTTCTTTCTCCAAAGAAATTTTAGACCAGTCTGGCTTAAATATGCTGGGTATTGTCTTTAATGGAGTTGCACCTCAATTTGACTCTCGTTCTTACTCCGCACCCGCCGTGACCGAAGCTAGAGTTGAACCTTCCTTGAATAAGCTACCAGGAACTTCCGACCGAGGAGAACTGTGGGATACAATTTCCACCCTAGCCAAGGAATCAAAGAAAGACCGTCTAGCTAGCAATTTGGATGAGTCGGAATTGAGACAAGCACCCCTTGATAAGCTAGAAGAGATGGTGTTCCATCTACAGCAAGATTTATCTGACCTAACTCGCCTTGTCAAAGAGCAAGAAGATGAGCTTTCTGTTCAGCGTCAGAAAGTTAAAAAGCTTCAGCGCCAAGTAGATGTTGCAAGTGAAGACGAGTTGTTGCAGATTGAAAGTCAACTCAATCAAGAGCAGGAAAGGAAGAAAATGCTGGACGAAACTTTAGTCGGTCAAAGACGTAATCTTGAAAAACGCCGTGAGATGCTGTTGCAATATCAACAGGTATTAGATAGCCGTAAAGACACCGCCGATCTATTTTAGCGATCGCCTAAATGCAGCTAGCTCGGCAATAGGTAAAAAAAGACGATCTTTTCTCATACTGAGAGATATTAAATTAGCTTTGGCGACGAGTATCGGTTATCAATGTCAATATTCATCGCCAAATTGCTGTGACAAATAATAAACAGTAAGCAGCATTTTAGATTGCTATGGCAAATAGCGAAGGCAGCCAAAACAGCGTAAATAAACCTCAACTTTCGACGCTCGATGAGTTATTTGTTTTCGATCTTGGGAACAATACGGTTGTAAATCAAAGTCAGTTTGCAGATTAAAACTGTTATGAGGATCTGTGTGTGTTACTTCTGCCAGCTACTTTTAACAGAATTGTCATAATAGAACTATAGTTCTACCGTTTAGTTACCAATCTTCTCGATCGCTTATGGATTTACCTTCACCAACTTCGTCTAGCCAGACAATTATTCGTTTGGAAGAAGTAGAAAAACTATATGGTAGTGGTAATACCGAAATTTACGCTTTAGATCGAGTCAATCTTACCATCGAAAAAGGAGAATACTGCTCGATTATGGGCGCATCGGGTTCGGGAAAATCAACTGTCATGAATATCATTGGCTGTTTGGATCGACCAACTGCTGGCAAATATTATCTCGATCGCCTGAGCGTTGCCGAATTGAGAGACGAACAGCTAGCCGAGATCCGCAATCGTCAGATTGGCTTTGTGTTTCAGCAGTTTAATTTACTGCCTCAGATTAGCGCCCTAGAGAATGTCATCTTGCCGATGGTGTATGCGGGCATACCTAACCTCGAACGAAAGGAACGTGCGGCAGAAGCCTTGATTAAAGTCGGACTGGGCAACCGTCTAAACAATCGTCCCAATCAGCTTTCGGGTGGGCAGCAACAGCGAGTAGCCATTGCTAGGGCTATTGTCAACAAGCCCTTGTTATTGCTGGCAGACGAGCCGACAGGGGCGCTAGACTCTCAAACTACTAAAGAGGTACTCGATATTTTTGGAGAATTACACAGTAGCGGAATTACGGTAGTCATGGTTACCCACGAGCCAGAAGTTGCCAGACTGACTGAAAGGATTATCTGGTTTAAAGATGGGCAGATCGTTCATTCGCATCTAACTCCAGAAGAAATGCTCACTGTAGCAGTCTCCTCTTAAACAACCTAATTTAATTTGCAAATCAATTCCCATTGTAACTAAACGAATTTGACCGAAGAAAACCCGAAGATTAAGCATAATGTAGTTTTGTATACTAATATAATTACTAACTAGTTAAAATTCGTAGCTAGATTGACAAAGTTTAAATCAAGTCTACAAATCTACATTTAAATTCAAGAGCGAAACGTATTTATCTCCACGCCTCGGCGTTCGGCAACCAATAATGAACTATTCTCAGCTAGAACCTGGTCAATCCTTACGTTACGACGCGAAAGCAATCGCGTCCTATTATCGTTTTCGACCCTGGCAGGTAATCTGGCGGGCATTAGCAGTTGTCTGGCTATTTGGCAATTTTGCGCTACACCTGTATTGGGACAAAATCACCAACCGAGAGCTAGCTAATCAGCCGAAGAGAGCGAGAGAAATACGCAAAATTATTACGGCTTTAGGTCCTGCATATATCAAGGTCGGACAGGCACTATCAACTCGACCCGATCTGATTCGTAAGGACTTTTTAGACGAGCTGACTAAGCTACAGGATCAGCTTCCCGCCTTTCCCAATCATATTGCGTTTAATCTGATTGAATCGTGTTTGGGCAGATCGATTGACGATGTTTACCGCGAGTTTTCGCCTCAACCCGTTGCTGCGGCAAGTCTAGGTCAGGTATACAAAGCTGTTTTATATAGTGGCGAAACTGTTGCGGTCAAAGTTCAGCGCCCTAATTTGCGTCCGAAGTTAAGTCTCGATCTGCATTTGATGAGAATTTTAGCAGGAATAGTCGAACCCTGGTTGCCTCTCAATCTCGGTCACGATTTAACTTTGATTGTGGATGAATTTGGCTTGAAGCTCTTTGAAGAAATTGACTATCTCAATGAAGCAAAAAATGCCGAGCAGTTTGCTGCCAACTTCGCAGGCGATCCTGAAGTCAAGATTCCTGTTATCTATAATCAGTATTGCGATCATTTTGTTCTAACCTTAGAGTGGATTGACGGTATCAAATTGACAGATATGGCTAAGTTAGAAGCCGCGGGATTAGATGCCGACGATCTAATTCGCATTGCTGTAACTTCTGGGCTACGCCAACTTTTAGAATACGGGTTTTTCCATGCTGACCCCCATCCAGGTAACCTGTTTGCAACCCTCGACGGACGCATGGCATACATTGACTTTGGCATGATGGATCAGCTATCTGAGTCGATGAAAGAAACGATCGCTAGTGCGGTAGTGCAGCTAATTAATCGCGACTACGAAGGCTTGGCTCATGATTTTGTTAATTTGGGCTTTCTGACTCCCGATACAGATATTCGTCCGATTATTCCCGCTTTAGAAATTGTTCTCGGTAATGCGGTTGGCGAAAGCGTTGGTAATTTTAATTTTAAAA
>ENA-ORXU01003150-ORXU01003150.1-marine-metagenome-genome-assembly--contig:-NODE-3150-length-10549-cov-2.457506_pt1 | contig 10549 bp, 13 predicted proteins | sample MGYA00237869_ERZ511484 | MGnify/ENA metagenome assembly ERZ511484 | reverse complement strand
GCATGCCCGCTCACTTCCTGGTGCGGACGACCGACGGATCGGACCGTTTCTTCGATCCGTTCGCAGGCGGGCAGGAACTCGACGCGGATGCCGCGCAGGCGCCGGGGCTGGTGCAGCGGCTGTCGATGTATCGCCTGCGCTCGGAGGTCGGGATCGAAGCGACCGCGCGCCCCGTCCGCGCCGGGACGGGCGAGGCGCCCGACGGCGCGATGACCGATCCGCGTCCCGGCATGGGCTGGCGGGCCTACGATGCGGGCGAGACGCCGGCCGTCGACTGGGACGCGATCCGGGTCGAGCACCGCGTGCCCCAGGCCGGGATCGAGCTGATCCCGAACGAGAGCTACATCCTGGAGATGGGGTTCGAGCGTCTCGGCGGCGTCGATTTCCGCAAGGGCTGCTATGTGGGCCAGGAGGTCACGGCGCGGATGAAGCACAAGACGTCGCTGCGAAAGGGCCTCGCGCGCGTCACGCTCGACGGCGATGCCGTGCCGGGCGACGAGATCACCGCCGGGGACCGCCCCGCCGGCACCCTGCACACCCGCGCGGGGGACCGCGCGCTCGCCTATCTGCGGTTCGACCGCGCCACCGGCCCGATGCGGATCGGCGGTGCGGTCGCCGCTCTCGACACATGACGCCACCACCCGGAGAAAGACCCATGCGCGACACCCGCACCTTCGACGCCGCCAGCACCGGCGGCGGCGATTTCGGCGACCTGCCGGAATGGGACCTGAGCGACCTCTATGCCGCGCCCGACGCGCCGGAGCTGTTGCGCGACCTCGACTGGTACGTATCCGAGGCCGCCGCCTTCGCCGCCGATTACGAGGGCGAGATGGCGGGGCTCGATGCCGCCGGCCTGCTGCGCGCCATCACCCGCAACGAGGCGCTGGATGAGGTGGCGGGCCGCATCCTGTCCTATGCGGGACTGCGCTACTACCAGCAGACGACGAATGGCGAGCGCGCCAAGTTCATGTCCGACATGCAGGATCGGATCACCGCCGCCTCCATGCCGCTGGTGTTCTTCGGGCTGGAATTCAACCGGCTGGAGGACACGCATCTGGATGCGCTCTATGCCGCCGATGCGGGGCTGGCGCGGTATCGCCCGGCGCTGGATCGCTTGCGCGCGATGAAGCCCTATCAGCTCTCCGACGAGCTGGAGCGGTTCCTGCACGATGCCTCGGTGGTGGGCGCGAGCGCGTGGAACAAGCTCTTCGACGAGACGGTCGCGGCGCTGGAATTCGAGGTGGCGGGCCAGACCTACGGGATGGAGGGGGTGGCCAACTTGCTGTCGGAGCAGGACCGCGCCACCCGCGAGGCCGCGGCGCGCGAGATCGCCCGCGTGCTGGGCGAGAACGTCCGCACTTTCGCCCGCGTCCACAACACGCTGGCCAAGATGAAGGAGGTCGACGATCGCTGGCGCGGCCTGCCCGACCCGCAGGCCGGCCGCCACCTCGCCAACCATGTGGAGCCCGAGGTGGTCGAGGCACTGCGCGACGCCGTCGTCGCCGCCTATCCGCGCCTGTCGCACCGCTACTACGCGCTCAAGGCGCGGTGGATGGGGCTGGAGACGTTGCAGGTCTGGGACCGCAACGCGCCGCTGCCGCTCGAGGCGGATCGCCGCATCGGCTGGGACGAGGCGCGCGCCACTGTGATGGACGCGTATGCCGGCTTCGATCCCCGCATGTCGGAACTGGCGCAGCCGTTCTTCGCGGGCGGCTGGATCGATGCGGGCGTCAAGCCGGGCAAGGCGCCCGGCGCCTTCGCCCACCCGACGGTGACCAGCGCGCATCCCTACGTGATGCTGAACTACCTCGGCAAACCGCGCGACGTGATGACGCTGGCCCACGAACTGGGGCATGGCGTGCATCAGGTGCTGGCGGCGGATCAGGGCGAATGGTTGTCCTCGACGCCGCTGACGCAGGCCGAGACGGCGAGCGTGTTCGGCGAGATGCTGACCTTCCGCGCGCTGCTGGACGCGGCCCCCGACGACGCGGCCCGCAAGGTGCTGCTGGCCGGCAAGGTCGAGGACATGATCAACACGGTCGTGCGCCAGATCGCGTTCTACGATTTCGAGTGCAAGCTGCATGCCGCCCGGCGCGAAGGCGAGATGACGCCCGACGACATCGACGCGCTGTGGATGTCGGTGCAGGCCGAGAGCCTGGGTCCCGTCTTCGAGTTCATGCCGGGCTACGAACACTTCTGGTCCTACATCCCGCATTTCGTCCACTCGCCGTTCTACGTCTATGCCTACGCGTTCGGCGACGGCCTGGTGAACGCGCTCTATGCGACCTACGTGGACGCGCCCGAGGGATTTCAGGACCGCTATTTCGACATGCTGCGTGCGGGCGGGTCCAAGCATCACCGGGAGCTGCTGGCGCCGTTCGGGCTGGATGCGAGCGACCCGGCCTTCTGGGACAAGGGTCTGTCGATGATCGAGGGGTTCATCGACGAGCTCGAGGCGATGGAATAACCAGCTCCGTTTCATGGCGACGAGGCAGAAAAGTTATTAGTCTCTTAGGATTTTCGGCGGATGGGGAAGTATCGCCTAGTCAAGGCCGATTCTCGGAACCGGAGAGACAGAATGAACCCACGCGAAGCGCTCGCCGCCCTGATTGCAAACCCCGCCGCTTTCCTGAAGCACTATCCCGTCAAGATCGCCGGGGCCGGAGGCAATCTCAATACTACCAATGTGCGGACTTACTTCTTCGACAAGCAGGGTGCCTGGTCCGGGATCTTCCCGGGCGAGACGCTCGGCCATAAGGGCGCGACCAGGCCGGGCTTGTTCAAAGACCATCAAATCTCGTCGTTCCGCTTCAACCATTCGCGCGTCAGCGCCGACACCGCACTGACGCGGGCGCTGGTCGTCCCGATGGTGAACTATAATTCCACCCTCTACGGTTGCCATGACATGCAGGGGGACGTCACCGCCATGCCGCACTTCCGTCTGGATGGCAGTGGCGACGGCCTGATGCTGACCGGCGAGCTGTCGGGGTGCTGCTTCTCCTGGATCGATTATGGCGCGAACCTCATCTGCACCCACGTCCAGCCCCATGCCGGGATCGACGGCATCAAGCTTCAGACGAAGCTGACCACTCAGGGCCGGTTCGCCGCCGTCCCGACCGCGCCGCTCAACACGTTTGGCCGGACCGACTATCCCAGTCGGGCCTCGATCATCGGGGTCTGCAAAGGGGCGCAATGGTACCTCTACGCGCAGACCAGTAGCGATTCACTCAAGACGATCACGGGGGCGTATCAGATCCACCCCGGACCCAAGCGACGCCTCTGATCGCAGTGCAGGAACAAATGGGTGTTCGCTTCATTCTCGGGCTTGGGGCCGCCCGCCCGCGGCCGCATAGGCCATGTCGATGGCGCGCTGCGTGCCGGCCGCATCCTCCAGCGTCCACGGAAACGCCGCATCGCCCCGCACCGCGGCGGCGAAGGCCTCGACCTGCAGGACGTATTGGTTCACGCCGGGCCAGCGCTCGATGCACGTGCCGTCGCCATTGCGCAGCTCCAGCCGGGCCTCGCCGAAGACGCCCGGATTGTAGGGCGCCGTCAGGCGGATCAGCCCGGCCTCGCCGTGGAACAGGATGAACTGTTCGGGCAGCAGCCGCATCGAGTTGACCCAATGCGCCGTGAACCCCGCCTCGAAGCGCGCGCCGACGCGGGCCAGCACGTCGCAGCCCGCCTCCCAGTCGATGACGCTCGACGTGATCTCGACCGGTTCGGACCGGGTGGCCCAGCGGGTCGAGCCATAGGTGTAGACGCCGATGTCGGGCAGCGCGCCGCCACCCGTTTCGGCCGCGTTGCGGATGTTTCCGGGATCGGACGAATTGTCGTAGGTGAAGACCGCATCGACATGGCGCAGCGTGCCGATGGCGCCGTCGTCCAGCAGCGCGCGGACGCGGTGCCATTGGGGGTGGTGGACGATCATGTAGGCCTCGGCGCAGACCAGCCCGGTGCGGTCGCGCGCCGCGATCAGGGGGGCGATCTCGGCCTCGGCCATGGCGACCGGCTTCTCGACCAGCACGTGCTTGCCCGCCTCGAGCGCGCGGATCGCCCATTCGACGTGCAGCGTGTGCGGCAGGGGGATGTAGACCGCGTCCACCCCGTCATCGGCCAGCAGCGCGTCGTAGTCGCCATGCACAACGATCTCGCCCGCGAAGGCCCGGAACGGCGCGGCCTTTTCCGGCGATCGGGTGGCCAGCGCGGCGAGGCGGTTGCCGCGCGCGGCATGGATCGCGGGGCCCATGTGCTTGCGCGCGAAGTTCGAGGCCCCGAGGACGCCCCAGCGTAGATCGGCCATCTTTCATCCATCCCGAATTGATCGCCGGGACGTTACCGACGGGTCCGCGGCATGTCACGCGGGGCCTCGGGCGGGCACCTATTTCAGCTGGCTGTCCTTCGATCCGCGCCGGTTGATCCCGCCGCGCGGCGCCGCGCGGCCATCGCGCTGGGAAGCACAATCGATGCACAGCTTGACGCCCGGCAGGGCGGCGCGGCGGTCTTCGGGGATCGGCTCCTCGCATTCCGCACAATGGGCGAGGCTGTCGCCCTGCGGTCCGCGGCGCGCCTTGAGGCGCGACAGCTCGTCGGCGATCGACGCCTCGATCTGTTCTGATACCGCGCCATCCCTCGCCCAGCCGCCCGCCATGGGGTCAGGCCCGCAACTGGAGGATCGGCTCGAAACCGCCGAAGATCATCCGCCGGCCGTCGAACGGCATCTCGCCCATCCCGGGTGCGAAATCGGGCGCCATCATCTTCTCGTTGGCCGCGTCGTGGGTCGCCTTGTCCGGCCATTCGATCCAGGAGATCACGACGGTCTCGTCGGCTTCGCACTTCACCGCCATCGGAAACGACGTGACCTCGCCATCGGGCACGGAATCGCCCCAGGCCTCGACCGAGGAGAACGCGCCGAGCGGTTTGAAGATCACGTCCCAGGCCTTCTCCGCGAAGGCGACGTATTCGTCGCGCCTGGCGGTGGGCACGGCCGCCACGAACCCGGCATAGTAGGACATCCGTCTCTCTCCGTTTCGCGGTCCTCGGCCGGAGCATATCACGAATTCCGCGTGTGGGGCGCGGCCGAAGGATCGCTCCCTGGCGGCCACGCCCCGTGCAGGCCGATCCCCGTCAGGCCGAGGCCAGGTTCTTCTCGCGCGCCAGGTCCTTCACCCGCTTCTGGAGCTTGTCGAAGGCGCGCACCTCGATCTGGCGGATGCGTTCGCGGCTGACGCCGTACTTGCCCGAAAGGTCCTCCAGCGTGACGGTCTCCTCGCTCAGGCGGCGCTGGGTGAGGATATCCCTCTCGCGGTCGTTCAGCACATCCATCGCCTCGGCGACCATGCCGATCCGGCTCTCGTACTCGTCCTTCTCGGCGTAGTCGCCGGCCTGGTCGGCGCTGTCATCGGCCAGCCAGTCCTGCCACTGCGTCGACGAATCCCCGTCCGAGCCGACCATGACATTCAGCGACGCGTCACCGCCCGACATGCGCCGGTTCATCGACGTGACCTCGGCCTCGGTCACGCCGAGGTCGTTGGCGATGCGCTCGACGTTCTCGGGGCGCAGATCGCCCTCCTCCAGCGCGCCGATCCGGTTCTTGGCCTTGCGCAGGTTGAAGAACAGCTTCTTCTGGGCGCTGGTCGTGCCCAGCTTGACCATCGACCAGGACCGCAGGACGTATTCCTGGATCGAGGCGCGGATCCACCACATCGCGTAGGTCGCGAGGCGGAAACCCTTTTCGGGGTCGAACTTCTTGACCGCCTGCATCAGGCCGACATTGGCCTCGGAGATCACCTCGGCCTGCGGCAGGCCGTAGCCGCGATAGCCCATGGCGATCTTGGCGGCGAGGCGCAGATGCGACGTGACCAGTTGATGCGCGGCGTCGGTGTCCTCGTCCTCGACCCAGCGCTTTGCGAGCATGTATTCCTGCTCCGGCTCGAGCATCGGGAACTTGCGGATCTCCTGAAGGTAGCGGTTGAGGCCCGCCTCGGGAGACGGGGCCGGAAGGTTCGCGTAGGTGGCAGCCATGCTGTCGGTCTCCCTCATGTTAAGGGGATTAACACCCCTTTGAAGGTTGAGATGGGGCGTCGCCCCGTCCCGTTCAAGTCGTGCGGCGCAAAAACTGCACCGACCGGTTCAGTTTAGTATAGCGGTTTGCGCCGCGCGGCGCATCCCCGCAACGGGCCGAAGCACCTGTGCTCGATCGCACGCTAGCGCGTTCGCGCATCGTCCGTACCGGCGAAGACGCGGCGAATTCGAGACAAATCCTGCCTGCTGGTCCGGCATTCGCCCTCCTACCGTTCCGCCGTATCGGCCAGCCTCGGATGACTGCCCGGATGCCGACGATCCCGGTCGCATCGGCGGCCGCTATCACGCGCGGTCGGACCGGCGTCGGCGTTCCAACCGCCCATCAGGCGTCCGGTCGACACGACGAATTGCGAGGATCGATTTCATGTCGAAGGATCGGGGCACCCGCCTGACCGAGACTTGGACCTTCATCGACGGGATCCGCGGCGCGCCCGCCCCTGTGATCCTGGGGCTCAAGGCGTATCACGACAACCTGACCCGGGCCCAGCGCAGCGCCGTGAACGAGGCGGTGGCGCAGGGCGACCATGTCAGTTCCGCGCCGGGCCTGACGGTCGGCGACGCCCGCACGCGGCGCCGTGAACGCGGGGCGGCGCACGCCATGCGTCAGGCGCCGCGTCCCGCGCCCGACGGATTCCGAAGCGCGTCGATCAGATCGGCCATGTCGGGCGGCACCGCGCTCTCGAACCGCATCTGCGCATCGGTGACGGGATGGGCGAAGCCCAGCGTCGCGGCGTGCAGCGCCTGACGCGCGAAGCCGGCCGCGACATCGCCCTGCGCGCTGGGCAGCCGGCGACGCCCGCCATAGACGGGATCGCCGATCAAGCCGTGACCGGCATGGGCCATGTGCACCCGGATCTGATGCGTGCGCCCGGTCTCCAGCTGGCATTCGACGCGCGCGGCGGCGCCGAGCGGCTCGACCACGCGCAGATGGGTGACGGCATGGCGCCCGCCGTCGCGGAACACCGCCTGCCGCTGCCTGTCGGTCGGGTGTCGCGCCAGTTGCGTGGCGATGCGCAGACGGCCGTCCGCCCAACTGACGCCATGCAATCCGCGCAGGCGCGGATCGCCCGGATCGGGCACGCCGTGACAGATCGCGGCGTAGAGGCGCGCCACCGTATGCGCCGCGAACTGTGCCGCCAGCCCGTGATGCGCGGCGTCGGATTTCGCCACGACCAGCAGGCCAGACGTATCCTTGTCGATCCGGTGCACGATGCCGGGACGCAGCCGCCCGCCGACGCCCGAGAGCGCCCCGCCAAAATGGTGGAGCAACGCGTTGACCAGCGTGCCGCCGGGCGTGCCCGGTGCCGGGTGGACGACCATGCCGGCGGGCTTGTCGACCACGATCAGGTCGGCGTCTTCGTGCAAGATGTCGAGCGCGATCGCCTCGGGGAGCATCTCGACCGGCTCGGCTTGCGGCACGTCGATCTCGATCAGGTCGCCCTCGGCCACATGGCGGCCCGGCGCGGCGCCGTTGACCGTCACTCCGCCGGCCTCCAGCAGGCGCGAAAGGCGCGAGCGGCTCAGATGCGCCGCCTCTGGCACGTCGCGCGCGATGGCCTTATCGAGGCGCGGCGGCGGATCGGCCGCGATGCGAAAGCTGACTTTGCCTAACATCGACCCCCCAGAGCCGCCGAACCTGCGTTTCCTGCGCCGCCTCGTGACGGTGCTGACGGCGGTGATGATCGTCGGGCTGATAACGGTGGTCGGCCTGCTTGTCATCCGCCTGCAGACGCCGCGCGTGACCCTGCCCGAGACCCTGGACATGCCCGCGGGCACGGTGCCGCACGCGGTCACGCAGACCCCGACGGAATGGGTGGTGACGACGGCGGATGGCCGCGTGCTGTTCTTCGCGCCGGACGGGACGCGCTTGCGCGAGATCGAGTGAGGGGATGGTACCAGCGCCCCGGCTCGAACGGGGGACCTCCTGATCCACAATCAGGCGCTCTAACCTACTGAGCTACGCCGGCACTCGGCCGCGCTCTAGCGAAGCGGGCGGGCCCGTGCAAGGGGCGGGCAGGTCAGAGGCCGATCTCCCAGTTCTGCTCCACGGTCGGCTGTCCGAATGCGTCGACGGGCCGCTCCGACACCAGCCGAAACCCGCTGAGCGCATAGAGACGGCCGGCCGCCCGGTGGCTCTCGTGCGTCCAGAGCACCAACTTGCCCGCGCCTGTCCCGCGCGCGAACGCGAGGCAGCGATCCAGCAATGCCGAGGCGAGGCCGGTGCCGCGCATCTCGGGCTCCACCAGGAACATCCGCAGCTTCGCCGCCTCGGGCGCCGGCCGCGTGCAGAAGATACAGCCCAGCCGCGCGCTCCCGCGATGCGCGATCCAGGCGCGCTCGGTGGCGAGGTCGCGGGTCTCGATGAACTCGGCGAGGATACCGAGCACCAACGCCTCGAACCGGATGTCGTAGCCCTCGTCGACCCAATAAAGCGCGCCGTGACGCGAGGCGACCCAGCCCGCATCGCCCGGTTCCAGATCGCGAAACTCGATGCCGTCCATGTCCCATCCGTTGCACGGTCCGACACCCCGGTCTAGACGGGCGGCATGGGCATCAACGACGAATCCGACGCCGAGGCGAACCTGCAGTTCGGCCCCACCGATCAGGGCATGGTCCGTCTGTTCATCGAAAGCCGGGGCGCCGAGATCCCGATGGATTTCGACCCCGACGAGGCCGACGACATCGCCGAGGAGTTGCGCGCCGCCGCCGCCATGGCGCGCAGGATGCGCTGACGGTCGCGGTCATCTGCGACCGGGGAGCGCGCGCGACCGACGACCGGCTCTGGCCATGGTGGAGCCTCACCAAGCTCGCCATGGCGTATTCCGCCCTGCGGCTGGCCGGACGCGGCGGGCTGGACCTCGACGCGATGCTGCCGGACTGGGCGTTCACCCTGCGGCACCTGCTGGGTCATACGGCCGGCCTGCGCCGCTACGGCGCGCTCCCGGCCTACCGTGCCGCCGTCGCCGCCGGGGCGACGCGCCGTGGCCCCAGGAGGACATGCTGGCCCGCATCCCGCCGCCCGTCGCGCCGCCGGGGCGGGACTGGGCCTATTCCAATGTCGGCTACCTGCTGGCCCTGCGCGAGATTGGGCGCGTGACCGGCCTTGACCCGGACGCGCTGCTGACCTCCGAGGTCATCGTGCCGCTGATGCTGGACCGCACCCGCCTCGCGCGCGGTCCGGAGGCCCTCCCCCATCTCCCGCCGGGCTACGATTTCGGATGGGTCTATCATCGCTGTCTGATCGGCCCGGCGGATGCGGCCGCGCGCCTCGTCCATGCCGCGACGGAGAACGGCTACGTCGACCGCGCCGACCTGACCGCGCGCCGCCGGCTCGGCGGCGCCGTGCCCGGCCGCCCGTGGACCGATCACGGCTACGGCCTCGGTCTGATGAGCGGCACGATGGGCGGAGCGGGCCCGGCGATGGACCATTCCGGCGGCGGGCCGATCTCGACCTGCGCGATCTATCGCTTCCCCGACAGCGGCCTGACCGCCGCCGCCTTCTCGCGCGCGACGAGCGAGGCCGTCCCGGAACGCGCCGTGGCCCGACTGGCGCGCCGTGCCCGCCGCGCCTGACCCCGGGTCTTCCTCGTATCGAGAATAATCCGCGGGGGGGCGAACGCCGGGGGGGGGGCAGGCCCCCCGCCAGGTCAGCCGGCCGTCGCCAGCATCGGGTCGCGCGCCCAGTGCAGCCGCTGGGCCGCGATCCGCGCGAACCGGATGCACAGCTTGCGCCGCTTGCCCGCACCCAGCCGCGTCTCGTCCGGCATCCGGATCACCTCGGCCCCGAACCCGTCGCCGATGATCAGGCCGGTCCGCTCGGGCAGGATCTCGGTCGGGAAATCGCAATCGACGGCAAAGAAGAAGCGGTCGGCGAAGGGCAGATAGCCCTCCCATTTCAGGTCGGAGGTGAAATCGGCGCGCGACGACTTGCACTCGATCGCCCAGAATTCCGATTTCGGCCCCATCGCCATCACGTCGATGCGCAGGCCGCGGTCGGGCACGAATTCCTCGACGCAGGCGAAGTCGTGATCGCGCAGATGCCGCGCCACGCCACGTGCCAGCAGACGCCCGGGCTGAAGCGGCGCGTCGGGCAGGAGGGCGGGACGGTCGAGCATGGGGTCATGTTGTGAACGAAAGGTGAATGTCTGTCCAGCACCGATCGGTCCTTGATGGCGCGCGGCACGGCGCCTATCTCGGATCCTGCGGGTTCTGCGCGTCTCGTCCCATGTGGCGAAATTCCAGTGGCCTTAAGCAATTCCGAGGGGGCTGGCGCTGTCGCGGCCGTGGTCGCGTTACCTGGCTCCCACCTGTACATACAGGTCCTCGGGAATGTCCGTCCGACGGTCGTCGCGGTTCCCGCACCCTTTCCGCTCCGCAGAAAGGGTGCACCCGATCCACTGGCGACCTGCGCACCCGAAACGCCCCGAAATCCGCGGGAATTCGATGATCCGGACGATCCGCCGCC
>ENA-ORXU01003149-ORXU01003149.1-marine-metagenome-genome-assembly--contig:-NODE-3149-length-10549-cov-2.511650_pt1 | contig 10549 bp, 9 predicted proteins | sample MGYA00237869_ERZ511484 | MGnify/ENA metagenome assembly ERZ511484 | reverse complement strand
AAAGGTAAACGCAAACGGTCAAAATCGTTCTGAAGTGGTAGGGCTGGCGCAGATTTTTAGAGCGCGGGTTGTCGATGTTTCTGAAGAGTCACTAACGCTTGAAGTGGTGGGCGACCCCGGTAAAATGGTGGCCATTGAGCAGGTGTTGAATCGCTTTGGGATCACAGAAATTGCCCGTACCGGTAAGATCGCCTTGACTCGCGAATCGGGTGTGAACACAGAGTACTTAAAGTCTTTGGAAAGTAAAGTCTGAGCCCAGCGCCTGACTGGAACCTGCACGGCTCTGGAGCTGCCCTAGATGCTCAAGCAGCTCTAGAATGATTAACCTTTGTGATGTCTGCTGGTCGTTCTATGGGTGCGATCGCGGTTGGCTCAGCGTGCTGTATCTCCCATACCTTGAGCAAAATTAAATACTCGTAGAAGGCTTGAAGAACGCACCAGGTAAAGCCTGCACGGCCGTCCCGAATGCCGCCTAAGAAAAAATACATGTACAAAAATCGGACAACCGGGCGGCCGGGAATGCGTAAGGAGAGATCTTTGAGAGCACGGCGGCGCTCTACCTCCGATTTACCGACAAACAGCGACTTCCATTGAACCTTTCCCTCTGAAAGCTGCTTGACGGTTTCTTTGGCTTCGTCTGTAGAGTAGCGGTTGTGCTTTTCTATCCAGCGGCTAAAGCCTTTCCCACAGGTGTAGTGAGGGTAAGTTTCTGTTAAAAAGCCGTGCGTGCCATTAATCACTTCGCGCTCGGTGTGGCCGTAGTCGTCAAACCAAACGTGCTTTTTATCGAGTAGCCGCAGCTGATAGCGAGGATACTGCGTGCTGTGCTTAATCCATTTGTTCATGAACATGACACGTTCGGCGGCGTAGTAACCGACGTGTTTTCCAGAGGCCGCTGCTGCTACACACTCAGCCAAAAGTGCGGGAGTCATGCGCTCGTCTGCTTCTAAAATGTATGACCAGGGGTGCTTGGTTTGAATGTTGCGCAGCATCCAGGTGCGCTGCTTGCCATGACTTTCAAACGCGTGCTGATAAAGGCGAACGTTGGGGTATCGTGCCTGCAAGTTTTGAACGATGTCTGGCGTGCGATCGCTACTAAACGAATCCACCACAATCACATCGTCACAAAGTGCGGCAGACTCAATGCAAGCGGCGATGTCCAACTCTTCGTTGTGAGTCAGAATAAAGATAGAAATCATAATAGAGTGCTTGCCCTTTGCTGTCGCCTTCACGGTTTGCCCTTTCGCCTATGTTCGGATGTGAGGGCCGCGCCTACATCTTGGCCTAAACGTAAGCTTATTTTTCCCACTTTTACAGGACTGCTGAGCCTGATCCGTATGGTCAAGCTAAGAAGTTCTACAAATGATGCGTGTATGAGCGCGTGTAAAAAGTACGAAGGCAAGCGAGTTAAGGATTTTAGAGATCAGCGTATCTACTCAAAATCTAAGCAGTTAATGGCATTTTCTGAAAACGCTTCTGTAGGATGCACCGAACACTTGAGGCGATAATCGTTGGTCGAGTATCGGCAGTTTGCACAGGGAATGCGGTGCATCTGACGTATACGCGCGGTGCCCTGCTTGAACATGGCAACTAAGTTAACTATTACGATTGCGGTGATTGTCCATGCGAGCACCAAACAGATGGTAGGAAGCGCGGGACGCAGATTGATAATGAGTCGAGCGAGATTTGTAAAGGTGAACTGAAGTAGCGAGTCGATCACAGTGAGAATTCCACACAGAAGCACTTGAGCCGATCGTGATAGATCGCCATCTATAGATGATAGAATTGGCTGCTTTTGGCTGACCAAAGCGTTACAGAGATGAAACAAATTTTCAGGTTTGTTAAACATTTTCGTGCAATCGTTCGCACCGGGCCTTATTCACTGGATCTTATGCACTGAACTTTATGCACTGAATCTTCTGATCGCAGCGGCAGCTCTCTATTTTTTCTTCTAGACTATTTTTCTTCTAGACTATTTTTCTTCTAGACTATTTTTCTTTTTAAGCTTTTGTGTAATGTCTGCATGCATCAAGGCAATGTTAGGGTCTCGCTGAATGGCCTGAAAGTAGTGTTCTCCTAACGGCGTGAGTGAGTGCTCGTTTGGTTTCATCATCAGACGCGCTTTTTCGAGCAAAATCGCTGCACTTTCTGGCTCTATTTTATCTTTTTTGCGCAGGTCGAGCAGCTCATCTATTTGCACGATAAATTTGGAAATCGGGCGCAGCCAGCTAAAGGCATCGTCGTCAATGACCAGCCGAAAAAACTCACCGCTGTTGGCAATGGGGCCGTTGGTCTGCTCATATACGATGCGCTCTGAGTCGAGTAGGGCTTTGTGCAGCCGCAGCAGCTCGGGACGAATTTCTTTAAGGCGTGCAACGGCTAAATCGGGAGAGGAGGCACTCATGAGGCAACGTAAAAATCGAAAGGGTCAGCTTGATTACACTAGCATCTTGGTATCGGGCATTTTGGTATCAGGCATTTTGGTATCAGGCATCTTGGTATCGGGTATCGGGTATCGGGCATCGGGCATCGGGTATCGGTGAGTTTGATTCCTAGTTTGATTCAGGGATCGCTAGGGCGGTAAGCTCAAGGCGATCGCATAGTAGGGATACTGGCATGCTAAAAGTTGGCGGCGTGAACATTACTGAGCAGGAGTGCGAGGCGGGCGGGCTGCGGTGGTTTTACCGGGAAGCTCAGCCGATGAACCCGCAAGGAAAGCCGCCGGTTGTTATGCTGCACGGTCTGGTGTCTCAGGGATACAGCTGGCGCGAAGTGATGGGGCCGCTGGCCGAGGCTGGATATCGTTCGCTGGCCCCAGATTGGATTGGGCATGGCTATTCGGCTAAGCCAGACAAAAGTGAGTTTGCCTACACGCCTGCTGCTTTTTTAGACGCGTTTGAACAATGGCTTGCGGCGCTAGAACTTAAGAAATTCACGCTGGTGGTGCAGGGCTTTTTAGGATCGATCGGACTGCTGTATGCGGCCAAGCATCCGGATAATATTGAGCGATTGGTAATGGTGAATACGCCTTTGACCGCTGAGGCGAAGCTGCCATTTAAGATGGCGCAGTTTGGCATTCCACTGCTGGGCCAGGTGCTCACGCAGGATCCGATTTTGGTAGATCGGACGCTGGAAGGGGGCGGGCCTTATTCGGTGAGTGATGAGGCTTTGGAGGTGTATCGTAAGCCATTTTTAAAAAGTTCAGACGTGGGGCGATCGCTTCAATCTACCGTCAAAAATCTACAGCTTCCAAGCGTGATGGCCGATATCGATAAAGGCTTCAAAGACTGGCAGCCCTCGACGCTTATCGTTTGGGGCGTGGCCGATAAATGGCTGCCGGTGAGCCTTGCTGAGAATTTTGTAAAAACGTTAGGTGATGCCGCGCTGATAAAGCTGGACGAAACTGGCCACTATGCACAAGAAGACTGGGCTGAAAAAGTCAGTGAGGCCATCGTTCCTTTTCTTCGTCGCGCTAGTTTGTAAACAGTAAGAAAAACAGGGCACGTAACTGCTAGCTAGCGGTTGCTGCGCCTGCTAAAGCAACTCTCAAATTCCCATTGTGCTCTGTCAGTGCTGCTGCCGCTTTTTCCTTACCCAACCCTGCTAAATGCATAATCAGCGCTACTTTTACCTGCAAATCACTTTTGTCTAGCAGCTCGCCTGCTGCTGTACGGTCAAGTTCGGTAAGATCGCACAAAATGCGGATCGCGCGATCGCGTAGCTTTGTATTCGTCACGGCCACATCCACCATCCGATTGCCATACACCTTTCCTAGCTTCACCATTACGCCCGTCGAAATGATATTCAACGCCATTTTCGTCACCGTTCCCGACTTCAGCCGAGTCGAGCCTGCTAGCACTTCTGGCCCTACAATCAATCGAATGTCCACATCCACATCCGCAGGCACCTGATCGGCTGGGACACAGGCAATAAATACCGTGCTAGCGCCACACTGCTTTGCAGCCTGAAGCGCGCCATGGACATAGGGCGTTGTACCACCTGCTGTAATTCCCACTACCACGTCTCGCTTAGTGATCTTGTGGTCAAAAATGGCCTCTTTACCGCCTTCCGCCTCATCTTCCAATGCTTCGGAGCTGCGTAGTAAAGCCGCTGCGCCCCCCGCTAAAATACCTTGAACCATTTCAGGCGGCGTGCAAAACGTAGGCGGACATTCTGCGGCATCTAAAACACCTAAGCGACCGCTGGTGCCTGCCCCGATGTAAAAAAGGCGACCGCCTTCTCTCATGCAGGCAGCAGCTAGGTTGATAGCCTGGGCGAGTGCGGTTCTAGCCTGGGCGATCGCATCCACAGTCCGCTGATCTTCTTTGTTAAAAACATCCACCATTTCCAACGTAGACAGCTCATCCAAATTCTGGCTGTTTGGATTGTTTTGCTCCGTCAATAAATGCCCGCGATTTTTCATAACTCACCCCAAATAAAGCATATAAATAAAAAGTAGGAGAGATAAAACGATCGTTTACCCCTCCCTATCTAAAAAAGTGTCATTATCTCAACAGAAGTCTGTTGCTCTTAGCCGAACTCTTCAAAGTTCAACACCTTAGCTACCGTTTGCACGTCTTTGTCGCCTCGCCCAGAGCAGTTAATCACAACCTTCTTATTTCCCAGCGTTGGGCAAAGTGTCTCTAAATACGCGAACGCATGAGCTGTCTCTAACGCTGGAATAATTCCCTCTAATCGCGATACGAGCTGAAACGCCTCTAACGCCTCTGCGTCCGTCACGCTGTAATACTCCGCTCGCCCTAAATCTTTAAAGTAGCTATGCTCTGGCCCTACGCCAGGATAATCGAGCCCTGCGCTAATCGAATGCGCCTCGGTCACCTGGCCCTCACCATCCTGCAATAGATAGCTCATTGCCCCGTGCAGTACGCCCACACGCCCCTTCGTCAACGTCGCCGCGTGCTTATCGGTTTCAGCCCCTTCACCTGCTGCCTCAATCCCAATCATCCGAATTTCAGCATCCCCTACAAACTCGTGGAACAAACCCATCGCATTCGAGCCACCGCCCACACAGGCCAGCAGCAAATCAGGTTTTCCGCCCCACTTCTCCAAGCACTGCGCCCGAGTCTCCACGCCAATAACGCCATGAAAATCACGTACCATCATTGGATAAGGATGTGGCCCCGCCACAGATCCCAAAATGTAATGTGTCGTCTCTACGTTCGTTACCCAGTCTCGAATCGCCTCACTCGTTGCATCTTTGAGCGTGCCGCTACCCGCACTCACCGGACTCACCGTTGCCCCCATCAGCCGCATCCGAAACACGTTTAGCTCCTGCCGCCGCATATCTTCTACGCCCATGTATACGACGCACTCTAAGCCAAAGCGAGCGCACACCGTCGCTGTTGCCACGCCGTGCTGACCGGCACCCGTCTCAGCAATCACCCGCTTTTTACCCATCCGCTTCGCCAATAAAACCTGACCTAGCGCATTGTTGATCTTGTGTGCGCCCGTGTGGTTTAAGTCTTCTCTTTTCAGGTAAATCTGTGGCCCGCTGCCGTCAGGCTTGGCATAGTGATCCGTTAATCGCTCTGCAAAATACAGCGGATTGGCGCGACCCACATAGTCTTTTAATAGGCCGTTAAGCTCTTTTTGAAAGCCAGCCTCTTCTCTGTGGCGATAGTAAGCTTCTTCTAGCTCCTTTAGCGCGGGCATCAGCGTTTCGGGAACGTACTTGCCGCCAAACTTTCCAAAGCGCCCAAGTTTGTCAGGGCGAGCAGCTAGAGAAAGAGAATTTTCAGTTACTTTATCGGTTGCTTTACTGGCAGGTTTAGAAAGAGGCGTAACAGTCACAGCGGTTACCTATGAGTTGAGAACAATGAGTTTGAAGCAGCTGTTGGGCAGCTAAGCGAGGTCATTTTTTAGAAGTCCCCCATTCTATATATACATCTGTCGTTTTGCAAAAGGGGTTGCTTTCGCCATCGCCACCTAAAATAAGAGACAGGTAGATAAAGAGCAATTCACCATGACGGCTACTGTTCCTAACCGTATCGCATCGCCCACCATCACCTGGCCACTGCTGCCCGACGACTTTGACCTTCCTGATGATCCTGTGGAAAACGAAACTCAGCCGCTGCTCGCTGCCGCGCTCACTCAGTCCTTTGCGAGTCTTCCAGAACTGGCTAAGGATGCATTGATTGTGTCTGATTTCGCCCTGTGTGCGGGTATCAATGGCCGAACGGTTTGCAAAGCGCCAGACTGGATGTACGTTGCTCCGGTTCAGCCTGCCGACTACATTCGCCGGAGCTATACGCCCCACACACAGGGCGTTATTCCACCGGTTGTGATGGAGTTTTTATCCGAGAGCGACTGCGGCGAATATTCTATGCAGATGGCTAGACCGGGTAAGGCAGAGCACAAGACCGGAAAATGGCATTTTTATGAACGCATTATTGAAGTGCCTAGGTACATGATCTTTGATCCGGTTTCAGCTGAGCTGGAAGTATATGCGCTACGAAACAATCGATACGAGCGGGAAACAGCCGATGCACAAGGTCGCTACTTAATTCCTGGCCTAAACCTCTACTTGGGCATCTGGGAAGGCACTCATGAAATTCGTACAGGCATCTGGCTACGCTGGTGGACGATAGACGGTGATCTTGTGCTGTGGCAGGAGGAACGCGCGCAGCAGGCTGAATCTAAAGCTCAAGAGGCTGAATCTAAAGCTCAAGAGGCTGAATCTAAAGCTCAAGAGGCTGAATCTAAAGCTCAAGCAGCGAAGGCTGAGGCTGAAAAAGAACGGCGTGAAAAAGAAGTGCTTTTGGCTAAGCTGAAAGCGGCTGGTTTGTCGTAAAAGTAGGGATGTTGGAGAAATGACGGGAATAGACCTGGGGCTGTACTAAAAAGAGAGCCCTTAGAAGGATTGTGAATAGTTTTTACGTCTCGTAGCATGGCCCAAGAGTATTTGCTTACTCTGTACTTGTCTGGGGCTGTTGCAGCGCTGGGAACTTTGGCTCTATACACAAATCTACTCTATACCTTATGGCACAGCTGCTTTCTGGGGATATCGGCGGAACGAAGACTATCTTGCGCTTAGCTCAGGTTAGAGACGAGGATGTGAGGCAAAAGGCTAGCCATAAGGTTGAGATAGAAACGCTGCACGAGGATCGCTTTCCTAGCCAGGACTATCCTGAGTTTGTGCCAATGGTGAAGGAATTTTTGGCGGCGGCGGGTCAGAAGATTGAGACGGTCAAACCAACTTCAGCTTGTTTTGCGATCGCAGGCCCGGTCGTTCACAACACCTCTCAGCTCACCAATCTCTCCTGGTTCTTACGCGGCGAGTTCCTGCGTGGCGCGCTGGGCGTTGATTACGTTCAGCTGATCAATGACTTTGAAGCGATTGGCTATGGCGTTTTGGGGTTACAGCCAGAGGATATTTTTGAGCTGCAAGCAGGCGTGCCTAACCCGCTGTCGCCCATGGCTGTGCTAGGGGCAGGCACTGGGCTGGGCCAGGGGTTTTTGCTGCCGACGGGTGATGAGTATGCGGTGTTTCCTTCGGAAGGGGGGCATGTGGATTTTGCACCGCAGTCGGAGCTGGAGTTTCAGCTGCGTAAGTATTTGATCGAGAAGCATTCAATTTCGCGGGTATCAGAAGAGCGGGTGGTCTCGGGAATGGGGATTATTTCTATCTATCAGTTTTTGCGCGATCGCCAATACGCGGGTGAATCTGACAAAATTGGCCAAATTATGGACGATTGGGAGCGCAAAGCCGGTCAGCGCAGCCAGCTTCAAGACCCGGCGGCAGCGATTTCTATTGCCGCTACTGAAAAAACGGATTTACTCTCACAAAAGACGATGGAGATTTTCATCCGCGCCTATGGTTCAGAAGCTGGGAATATCTCACTCAAGTTTTTGCCACGCGGCGGGCTCTACATTGCCGGTGGGGTGACGGCTAAAAACCTAGCGCTGATTAAAACTGGCGAGTTCATGTACGCTTTTAAGAGCAAAGGCCGCGTGAGTCACTTGCTAGACGAAGTGCCTGTGCGGGTGGTGCTTAATCAGCACGTAGGCCTAATTGGGGCCACGATTAAGGCGGCTCGTAACTATAAGGAGCGGCTTGAGGCAACGAGTCCCCCTTTTGGTGAGGCGTAAGGTCTTGATGGCAAACGATTTTTTGTAAGCTGGTAGGCTACTTCCAGTGAGTGCCCTTTTTAGCGATCGCATATGGCAGGACATAGTAAATGGGCAAATATCAAGCGACAAAAGGCGCGGGTTGATTCTAAGCGCGGCAAGATATTTGCAAAGGTTTCTAGAGAAATCATCGTGGCGGCTCGACAGGGCGGTGGCGACCCTGATGGGAATTTTCAGCTGCGAACGGCGATTGAAAAAGCAAAAGCCGTGAGCTTTCCGGCTGAGAATATTGAGCGGGCGATCGCCAAGGGCTGTGGCTCACTCTCCGGTGAAGGTGACTTTGAAGCTATCCGCTATGAAGGCTACGGCCCTGGTGGGGTCGCTGTTCTTATCGAGGCGCTTACAGATAACCGAAACCGGGCCGCCGCCGAGCTGCGTTCTGCGTTCAACAAAAACGGTGGTAACTTGGGCGAAACCGGCTGCGTCGGCTGGATGTTTGACCACAAGGGCGTCGTCACGCTTGTGGGCGACATTGATGAGGAAGCGCTCTTTGAAGATGCCTTAGAAGCTGGTGCAGAGTCTTACGATCTAGTAGACGAAATTGACGAAGATACGCCCGGTGCTGAGGTGTTTTGCGATATGCCGAGCCTGGAGAGTTTGAGCAATGCGCTCAAGGCAAAAAATTACGATGTTCGTGAAGTAGATATGCGCTGGATTCCTTCAAACACCGTTGAGGTAGAAGATGCTGAGCTAGCTACCTCTCTGCTGAAAATGATGGATGCGCTAGAAGATTCGGACGATGTTCAGTCGGTGACTGCAAATTTTGATATGAGCGAGGAGATGATGGACGCCGCAACACAATAATTTGGCGATGATCTGGTCATCATCTGGTAATGGTCTAGCGACGCTGCAAAAGGCTAATGAAAACCTTTAATCCGTGTCAGTTGAGTTGATATATCTGGTTTTGCGAGTCAGAATGTAAAGGGATGTAAATCATCACCTGCGCCTATAAGCAAGAGAAAACCAAGTAAGAGAAAGCGCTCATATGTCCGTTGCTTCGCCTGCTCGCACGTCACAACCATTTTCTGCTGCCGTTCAAACTTATGACGTGGTGATTGTCGGCGGTGGCATTGTCGGGCTCACCTGTGCCTGCGGCCTGCGAGACTCTGGCCTGCGCGTGGCCGTGATAGAAGCCCAAACGGCTGAGCAAGCTGCCGGACGCCAGCGAGCCTATGCCTTTTCACCCGTGTCCGCCAAAATTTTAGACGGACTTGGCCTGTGGGATACCGTCGGCCCACAGCTCACTCATTTTCAGCGCGTGAAGCTTTCGGATGCAGACTACGGCAAAGCCATCACCTTTAGACCTCAAGACGGCAGCAGTGACGCTGTTTACTACTCAGCTGAGCATACAGTGCTGATGGCCGCGTTGCAGTCAGCCATTAGAGCGGCAGAAAACATTGACTACTGGTGCCAGAGCAAAGTCTTGAATGCTGAAAAAGATCATGAAAACAATCAGCTATGGGTAGAGCAAGCGGGAAAAACCTATCCGTTTCAAACGCCGTTGCTAGTAGGCGCTGACGGGGCTCGCTCCTTTGTACGTGATCTCGCGAAAATCAAAACGTTCGGCTGGAAGTACTGGCAGTCCTGCGTGACTGCGGTGCTAGAGCCTGAGCATTCTCACTGTGATACTGCCTATGAAAAGTTTTGGCCCAGCGGCCCGTTTGCTATACTCCCCTTGCCAAACAACCGCTGCCAAATTGTGTGGACGGCCCCTCACGAGGAAGCAAAAGCGCTGTTGGACTTACCCAAAGAACAGTTTCTATCGGCGCTGAAAGTTCGCTACGGCAATGATATGGGTGATCTTACGTTGGTGAATGAGCCGATGATGTTTCCTGTACAGCTTATGCAAAGCCAGCGCTATGTACGGCCTGGTACGGCACTAATTGGCGATGCGGCTCACTGCTGCCATCCGGTGGGCGGGCAGGGGCTGAATATGGGCATTCGAGATGCTACGGCGCTCGCTGAAATTATTCAGCAGGCGGCTGATAAAGGTGAAAATTTTGGTAGCTTGAAGGTGCTGAAGCGATATGAGCGCTGGCGCAGAACAGAAAACTGGTTCACGCTGAGCCTCACAGATTTCTTGAACCGTTCTTTTTCTAATCGTTTTTTGCCGCTACTCATCGCTAGGCGGGCGGGTATTTGGGTGCTCGATAGCATTACGCCACTGAAGCGATTGATTCTGAAATTAATGACGGGCTTTTTTGGCAAGCTGCCGATAAAAGCAAAATAGAAAAAAAAGTCAGAGAAAAAAGTCTCCCGTATGCCTATGCTGCTGGCGCTGGTTATTGTGGGTTTTCGTTAACTATGCACCTGTTGCAAAAGGCTGACAGGCGGAAATCAGTTTTTGAGTCAGGCCCTGGTGCATCTCTGGCGATGGATAGTTGTAGTTGTGAGTGAGTTC
>ENA-ORXU01003147-ORXU01003147.1-marine-metagenome-genome-assembly--contig:-NODE-3147-length-10551-cov-3.630514_pt1 | contig 10551 bp, 8 predicted proteins | sample MGYA00237869_ERZ511484 | MGnify/ENA metagenome assembly ERZ511484 | reverse complement strand
AATTGCTTGCGGTTATTTTGTAACTACCGTTTTGCGCGATGCTGGCGTGAGAATTAACCGAGTAAAAATGGCGCAGTGTGCTTCGGAGACTATGATTAATTCTTTGACAAAAAATAAAGTGAACTACTCTAGTCTTTCATTTAATGAATTTATTAATAAAGTAAAAGCAAAAGGCATTATCCGCGCGCTGGATTATATGGGCCTTAAAGCCGGTCAGAAAATTCAGGACATTTATGTAGATCGTGTGTTTATTGGTTCATGTACAAATTCTCGAATTGAAGATATGCGTGAAGCGGCCAGAGTGGTTGAAGGCAAGCAAAAAGCAGCTAGCGTTAAGCAGGCGATGATTGTTCCTGGTTCTGGTCAAGTGAAACTTCAGGCCGAAGCCGAAGGGCTTGATAAAATTTTTGTTGCGGCCGGATTTGAATGGCGCGAACCAGGCTGTTCGATGTGTTTGGCAATGAATCCCGACAAGCTACAGGGCGATCAGGTTAGTGCTTCTTCCTCTAATCGTAATTTTAAAGGTCGTCAGGGTTCGTCTACTGGCAGAACTTTACTTATGAGTCCCGCAATGGTGGTAGCCGCAGCCGTTAAAGGTAAGGTAGCCGACGTGCGAGAACTATAAATCTTAGCAAATAGTAAAAATAGATTTACTGCGCTCCTTATATACCTTATATATATGAGGAGTTTTCTATGGCGAGCTCTCTCATTATTTGAATATAAGCAAAAGCTATCACTTCAATCGTCAAGAGTTATGTAACAAAAGTTGACAAACCTTATAAAGTTAGTTATATTAGTTACATAAGGAAAAGAGACACATTATTTTATTCGTCTCCAACCTAGCTCTGGCAACAGAGTATACCTTGAAAAATAAATAACGCAATCATAACCAAAATGACAACTACTTTACAACAACGCGAAACGCGTGGTGTATGGGAGAACTTCTGTCAGTGGATCACAAGCACTAACAACCGCATTTATGTCGGTTGGTTCGGTGTCTTAATGATTCCTACACTTCTTGCAGCCACAACTTGTTTTTTAATCGCCTTCGTAGCAGCACCTCCTGTTGACATCGACGGTATCCGCGAGCCTGTAGCTGGTTCACTAATCTACGGAAACAACATCGTTTCCGCAGCAGTAGTACCAAGCTCCAACGCAATCGGTCTACACTTCTACCCAATTTGGGAAGCAGCTTCTCTTGATGAGTGGTTGTACAACGGTGGTCCTTACCAATTGGTAATTTTCCACTTCTTGATCGGTGTATTTTCATACCTTGGTCGTCAGTGGGAACTTAGCTTCCGTCTTGGAATGCGTCCTTGGATCTGTGTTGCATACTCTGCACCAGTATCCGCTGCAACAGCAGTATTCCTAATCTACCCATTAGGACAAGGTTCATTCTCCGATGGTATGCCTTTAGGTATCTCCGGAACATTCAACTTCATGTTGGTATTCCAAGCTGAGCACAACATCTTGATGCACCCCTTCCACATGTTGGGAGTAGCAGGTGTATTCGGTGGTTCATTGTTCAGTGCAATGCACGGTTCCTTGGTAACATCTTCACTTGTACGTGAAACAACTGAATCCGAGTCACAAAACTACGGTTACAAGTTCGGACAAGAAGAAGAAACTTACAACATCGTTGCAGCACACGGCTATTTCGGTCGTTTGATCTTCCAATATGCATCCTTTAACAACAGTCGTTCATTGCACTTCTTCTTAGGTGCATGGCCTGTAATCGGAATCTGGTTCACAGCAATGGGTATTTCCACAATGGCGTTCAACCTAAATGGATTTAACTTCAACCAGTCCGTAATGGATTCTCAAGGACGTGTAGTAAACACATGGGCAGACATTCTAAACCGTGCAAACCTCGGTTTTGAAGTAATGCACGAACGTAACGCACACAACTTCCCTCTTGACTTGGCAAGTGGCGACTCTGCTCCTGTAGCATTGACTGCTCCTTCCATCAACGGATAAGTACCATCTCTGTGTAAAAGAGATATTTTGAAAGCGTCTCCTTAAATCAAAGGGCGCTTTCTGCCTTATAAGGCAAAGTAAACAAAAACAGAGTAATTATTATGTTTATCATTTCTCTTGTACTAATCGGTTTAATAGCAATCACGATTATTACGGAGCAAGAGTCAGCTGTTGCTGAACAAGAAGAATTAATTGCTATTCCTGTCAAAGACGAACAGTAAATCTGTAGATAGCGTGTTTGAAATAACCGCTACTACTAAAAATAGAAAAGCACTCATGGCGATCGCTGTGGGTGTTTTTTGCGTTTTAAGAGTTAAAAGATAATTGCTTGAAACAATTTAACAGTATCGATTCTGTCTTCAAAATAGGAATCGAATTTTACCTAGGTGATAATATGCTTGTGTAACATCAATATCTTTGCCCATGACTATCGATCTTTTTATTGGTACGTGGCTATTAATGGGAAGTGTTTCTTACCGCAGCGAACTTGAAATCATCGATGGTAGACGAGATCCGATGGGAGTTCTCAATTGGCTCAATGGTAAAGGTGATAATTCTATCTCTGAAATTATCCCAGCCAAAGGTTTGACTCTGACAATTGCAGAATCGGGAAGTTTTCAAGAAGAAAAAACAGGAGAACCAGAAATTAAGTGGTTCAATGCTAGTGGTGAACTATCTAAAGTTCAAACTTTTTCTGGAAAGGTGAGCTTCCACAGATCCAGAGCCTATTTAATTGCCAATAATATTCCTGACTGGGCAAAACCCTATGGGAAAGTAAATAAAGCGAAGCTACGATATGATGACGGAGATACAAAGATAACCGATCTGCTAGAAATACGAGACAAGAAGCTGGTACGAACTATCAATGTCGTTACAGACGAAATGTTCTTCGATCGAGTAATTATCGTCTATCAAAAAGATAAATCATAAATGATTAGCTAACGATCGCAATTACCTAAAAAATATAATTAGAGCGATCGCCATTACCTCAATTCTATTTAACTTTTGTGGCTTTATTTGCGCCTCGTTCCAATTCGCGCATTTTCTTACCGCGCCAGATTAACTTTACGGGTGTCCCTTTAAAACCAAGCTGATCGCGAAACTGGCGATCGACATAGCGACGATAGTTATCGTTAAAACGTTTGGGATCGTTGACGAACAAAGCAATCGTCGGGGGTTGAGAACTTACTTGAGTACCGTAGTAAATTTTGCCCTGCTTACCCTGACGGCTGGTTGGAGGAGAGTGCCAGCTTACGGCTTCTTCTAACACTTCATTGATCACGGAAGTAGTTACACGACGACGATGGGATTCCGCAGCACTGTCTACCAAATCGAGAATTTTGTTAACTCTTTGTCCAGTCATGGCGCTCACAAAAATTATCTGCGCCCACTCCATAAAGTAGAGACGAGACATGATTTCCTTTTTATGCTCGTTAATCGTGTCGTTGTCCTTATCTTCAACCGCGTCCCATTTATTAATAATGAGAATAACCGCCCTTCCCTCATCAATAATGCGCCCTGCCAATTTTAGATCTTGTTCTGTAACGCCATCAAGAACATCGATTACAAAAAGCACTACATCCGAGCGGCGAATCGCTTTAAATGCCCGATTAATGCTAAAAAACTCTGCACCGTAGTTGACGTTCTTCTTACGCCGAATGCCTGCGGTATCAATTAAACGATAGACTTGTTCTCCTCGTTCGACAATCATATCGATTGCGTCGCGAGTCGTGCCAGAAACAGGACTAACAATCGATCGCTGTTCTCCTGTTAAAGCATTGAGTAAGCTAGATTTGCCGACATTAGGACGACCAATAATTGCCACCTTAATTTCATTGTCTTCTTTTAATTCATCTACGGGAGGTAAATGGGTTATCGCCTCATCTAAGAGTTCCCCCGTACCGCTACCGTGGATTGCCGAGATTGGATAGGGTTCGCCCAAACCAAGTTCCCAAAATTCCGCAGCCTGAGACAAACCCTGTTCTATAGACTCGCACTTATTTACGGCTAACATTACGGGTACAGACTGACGACGCAACCAGCCCGCAATTTCGCGATCGCCTTCTGTTAAACCAAACTGACCATCGACAACAAAAATTGCCGCAGAAGCCTCGACTAGTGCCGCCATTGCCTGTTGACGGATCATGGGTAGAAACTCAGTATCATCATCAAATACGAGTCCTCCCGTATCGACAATTTGAAAATCGCGATCGCGCCAGAATGTGGGGCGGTAAGTGCGATCGCGGGTAATTCCTGGTTCGTCGTGGACGATGGCCTGTTGATCTCCAGCTAAACGATTAACGAAAGTAGATTTCCCAACGTTGGGTCTACCAATAACAGCCACTATGGGTAATTTCATATTCTGTTAAGACGCTACACATCGCGCCTATAAATTTGCTTACAGTTTGATTTCTATTAATTTCTGAGAATGAAGCGATTATGTTGCTTTTATCGAAGTTAATACCTTATTAATAGTAGTTCATTTATGGTCTGGATATTTTTGGCTGGCTATAGTTAGAGAACTGATAGATCGAAATTGCTATGTTCAAACGTAATGATTCAGCCAAGCTCATTAATTCGTTAGAGTCTTTGCCCTACCGCGATAAGCTTGGCAGCATGGCTTCGCAACGCATTTTAGCAATGATTGAGTTAGGTAGAGAAACTAAAAAAGATACTGAGAAGGTTCGGTTAATCGATAATTTGCAGCAGGGTAATCATTACGAAAGGCTATTAGCCTTGTATTCTTGTTACGGTAGCTATAACGGTGAGCGTGTCTTAACTGCAATTAAAGATACTTCTCGCAGCATCAGAAATAAGGCGATCGATTTGATTACGGTTGTTGGTAGCGACGAACAGATTGTGGCTACAACAGAAAACCTCAATTTCAAGCAGTGTCGAACCTTATTTAAGTACCTAATACGCAGAAATAGATTAGCAGTAATCGATCGCTGTCTGGAGACGTTAATCGATCGAGAAAATTCGCAACTTGATAAACTGTTGCCCTACGGTACGGCAAATATAGTCAATCGTTATTTGGACAAAATATTAGAACGTGCGGGAGTAGATGAATGGTGTAGCCTTGCCAAACTGCATCCCGAAATTGCTCTAGATGCTTTGCAACAATATGTCGAACAGTCGATCGGCAAAGATTGGCGACTAATCTGGTATTTCAATAGTGTAATTCCGAAGCTATCAGAACTATATCCCGATCGCGTTTTAGATTTCATTAGTAATTTAATCGAGCATCCTGTTTTTAGCTCCCTCAGATGGCAGAATTTAGTTTGCTATCGTCCCGTAGAATCTGCACAGCTAGCTTTAAAACTCGAAGATAAGGTAAATATTAATCTTAATTCTGTCGCTCAAAAGTTGCCCCCGGATTTATTAATTGAGTTGATAAATCGGCAACCACAGACAGTTAATCGCTATAGTCAATGGCTGCCAAAACTAAAGCCCGAACAGCGCACGCAGATATATAACCAATGTAATTTAGGCTGGCGCGATGACAAAGGTTATATGACAATCCAGCAAATTAAATTATTTCCTACGGCAATTCGGGAAAAAGAAGCCCGATATCATTTGGATCTGCCGATGCTGATAATTCACCCTACTTTGCGTTTGCCCTATGCTGCTTATTTACCCTGGGACGAAGCATGGTCGGTTATACAGCCCGATTTAAAAAACCCCGATCCAGATTTGAGAATCTTGGCATTAGCAACAATTATCGATGCCACCAGATACCATCGTTCTCGTTTGCCAGAACTATTAAAAGTAATTCGCGATCGCCGTAACGAACAAGATCCAGTCCGTAACGCCATGCTGTATGGTTTGGCTAGTTTGCCACCAAGTATTTGGCAACAGGAACATCTAGCAGATTTGGATACTATTTTAAATGATGCTTTAAAAGCTGCCGATCTCAGTCAAGCCACTGGCAATCATGCTGAATCTTTAGTGCTGAGTGTCTTACCATTTCATGCTCAATGGTCGGCAAAATGGTTGTCGAAGTTAACCCAGGTTCGAGGAGAAGTTCAGTTTCATAATCTAGAGAGTCGTCTAAACGATCGTCAAGTTCGACAGCTAGCACCCATATTACTGACCGTCTTCAAAGCTTGGTCAACCAGAGAAAGAGAGTGGAGTCTAATTAGGGCTGCGGACAGTTTCGGTAAGCGATTAGCAGTTTTTGATGGTTTAGTAGATATATTAGAACGAGTTTTAAGCAGTACTCGCAATACATATCACGCCTCCTGGATCTTAACTATCTTAAGGAAACACAGACGCGATCGCCTAGCGTTTCTTATTCCCCAACTGCTTAAAAAAGATAAAAGCTGGTTTACTCAAGGGGTTGTAAATCAATATCTGCATAGCTTCCGTCAGGATTTACTCACACCCTATCTCGGACAAACGGCATACAGAGGTAAGTTCGCTACGGGCAAGACTCGCTTTGTAGTTTTCTTTAGTGGAGGCTATAGTCGTTGGACATACAAACAGCAAGTTATATATGGCAAGTCTCTTGACGGATTAACCAGAGATGACAAAAGAGATACTCCTGCGGTTTGGAGTGCGCTAGAAGAATTGGCTTTGCTACCCGCGATCGAACAGACAAGATTAATTGAATTAGCTAGCCTAAAAAATCCTAGAGAGGCTATTCGCGATCGCGCTTTACGTGCCTTGGCTAGATTGGATGGGGGACAGGGTATACCAGTGCTAGTATCGGCTTTAGATGATGCCCGTGCCAGAATTGCTATCTATGTCTTGCGGAAATGCTTATTAGAAATGCCCGTAGACAATGCCGTCTCAATTCTCAAAAATGTTGACTCTGGCAAAGTTACCGTCGAAAAAGAAATTGTCCGTTTATTAGGAGATCTCGATTCGACCACCGCCTATCGAGAATTAAAGGCTAAAACTAGTCAAGACTGCCATCGTGACGTGCGGATTGCTTCTCTCAGGGCGCTATGGCTACATTTAGAAAAAGATGAAACCTGGACAACCTTAGAACAGGCTGCTTTAGAACCCGATGAAGCAGTGGCAACAATGGTTGGTAGAACCCCAGGAGATAGATTATCAGATCGAACTCAGGCTAAATTAATTTCCCTGCTGGTAACATTGCTAAATCGCCCCGAACCAACATTGCGCTTGGCTATCTTGCAACGCTGTTATCAGCTACCCGTTCGAGATACAGAGCAAACATTACTGCCTCAATTGTTAAAATCTCTCAGTTCAGACTATCTAGACGAAGTAAAAGCTGCTGCTAACGCTGTATTTGTTACCTATCGAGATGGAGATGCTATCGCCCAAACCATTAAGCAAATTATGCCTAACCGTCGTAGTCTGCATTTTGTTATGTCCAGCCTGCAATCTCGTACATCTAGATATGGTAAGGATTTAATACCAATTGCCAAAGCAATTTTATCCGTACTGGCGATCGATCCTTTAACTGCCTCATGGCAAATCAAATTAGCCGTAGCTGCCTTACCCTGGAATGAACTAGCAGAGTTTCTAATTGAGTTAAACCAGCGCGGAGAACTTCATGCCGATGCTTTAGCCGTTGCCGAAAATGCAATCTTTCATGCCTACTCTCGTCCCGATTGCGATCGCCTGCATCAGTTGGAAACAATTCTTGCAGCTAGCGCCGATGAAAAAATGCGCCGTCTAGCTTTAGCAGCTTTAATGGCACAAACAACGGCTCGTTTTGGCTGGGATCGAGATAAAGTAGATAGACTTCTTGCTTATCAGCAAGATAACTCAGCTTTAGTTGCTGCTGCTGCTCAATTTATCTTCCCTCCAGACAACATTATTGGCAGTGAACTGTTGTAAAAGGCGATCGCATTTATTTTTACCCTGCTGCTTTTCATTCTTTTAGCGATCGCAGATAAGCTTATGATTTTCTATTATCAAGTTGAAATAGTAACCGAATTCAAAAAAGTTGCACTATTACAATATGCTCTGACATATTCAAAGAGACATTTTAATTGGTGATTGGCTGGCGATAGCTATGCAGGATCGGAAAAAACTTATCAAAGTCAAAACTTCTAGGATCGAATCTCGAACCAGAGCGATCGACGTTTTGATGAGTAGCAATGCGATTATCTGGTACGTCAGTTAGAGTTAACAACCATGCCAGAGACTTATATTGACTTTCGGTGTAGCCACTATGAGTACGATTAGATTTTCCCCATGCATCAACTGGGGTTTCTAAAGATACATGATAGGCAAAATTATTGACCGATGATGCAAAATTGGGGTTAGTTTTAACTGTCTCAACTCCCGATGCACCGACAAAGGCTGAATTTCCTGCCCCAAAAGCTCTTTTATCCCAAGCAACAAGATAAACAATCGTTCCGTCTAGAGCAATTAAAGCATGGTAACTAACCTGATTGCGAGCATTAGGATGACTAGTTCTAAAAGTATTGATTGCACTTAAAGCAGAGTTGGTTGTTTCGTGCAGCACTACAATCGGGGAGTTATATAAAGCATCACCGTTTACGTCAACGGTATAGCGATCGCCATAGTTACTCGGATGAATAGCGATCGCCGTATATCTAGGCTTATATTGTTCAAAGGCTAAAGTTGTTTTATGTTTAGCTGTTCTGGTCGTGACTGTTTCAGTTGATGTGCTTAAAAACTCAACTTTTGGCGCTGCTGTTTCTACGGTTTGAGAACGATAACTTAGAGCTGAACTAATATCTTGGTTGTTTATCGCGATCGCAATTAAAATCACGGCTGTTAACACAAAGAAAAGCTGGCGATACTTGAAAACTTTTGACATAGATTTTTAAATTAGCAAATACATTTAGTATTGCTAATTGATTATAGTCACCAAAATTAAAGTCAGCGAGGAATCGTCAGGCAAATGTATATTTTGAAATAGATATGTTAGAGGATCGTCTTCTATTTGAGCATCAGGCGATATGAAATGGGTTGTGGCGATCGCTTTTCTGTTCATCTTTGAAATCCGCCTTCACTGGCTATAGTCTGCCCTGTAATCCATTGTGCGTATTCGCTATGGAGAAAATGAACTAGCTTGGCTGCATCTTCTGGAGTTCCCCAACGCCCACCAGGAAACCCCCATTCGAGGGCAACGGCATTCTGGCGACGCGATCATATGCTTCACCTGTTAAATAGCCAGTATCTGTTGCGCCTGGATTAATACAGTTAACCCTAATCTTATAAGGTGCGAGGGCAGCAGCAGCTTGAGTACATAGTCCTCGAATGGCTTCTTTAGAAACGGCATAGGCAATTTCATCAGTCATCGCCCCTAAATATTGCCCGCTAGTAAAAAGAGTAATTACACCCCCGCGATCGCAATCCGCCTGTTTGGCAAATGCTTGGATCATTAGCATTGATGCTCTGACGTTGATGTTGAGATGATTATCGATATTTTCTGCCGTCCAGTTAAAAATGTCGGCATTGACAGAATAAGCATGGTTGAGTACCAGTCCATCCAAACCGCCAAATAACTCTCTTGCTCTTGTAATTACTTTTGCAGGTTCATCGGGCATCGATAAATCGCTGGGTGCAATCGCTTTTAAATTATATTCTTCGGCTAAATCCCTATAAAAATTATCTGAAGCGTCTGAATATTCCCGTTCGGCATCATACTCAGGATTGCCGTGAGTGATAACATTTGCACCTGCCTGTACGCATTTTTTGGCGATTGCTGCACCAATACCAGATGCTCTACTAACTCCTGTTATAAGTATATTTTTATCTTCTAGAGAAAGAGGGTCTAACATTGAGTATGTATCTACAGGGATGCAAAAAGTTGTGACCAGTCAGTATTTTGAGGGCGATCGCCAGAATTGGCAATGGAGAAGTCTTTATTAATTGTCGAGTCATGAAATAAACACTCGACACAGGCATTCGCCACATCGATACGGCTAGTTTCACCGTCTAAACTATCTCCCGATTTAATTACTACAGCTTTCTTGCCGTCAGTTTTTGCCCGTAGCAAGGTATTTAGATCGTAGGAAGTATAAGGTCCGTCTATCAGTCTGGCGGGACGAACAATGGTATAGTCAAATTCCGCTTTAGCGATCGCCTTCTCTCCCATAAGCTTGGCATCTAATACGCCAAAGGCATTGAGAATGTTATAGGGCAGATCGTTTTTACGCAATACACCCGCAGAAGAAACAAACACGAATCTTTCCAAGTTTTCAGGTGCAGCAGCCACTAAATTTTTAACTCCTTCTCCGTCTACCGCTTCGGGACTATTGGAAGGTTGAAACAGGTTAGCAAAATCCCAGCGTAGGGAAGGGAAAGCAGTTGTCCCAGTACAGCAGATAATATAATTTACGCCTTCAACAGCATTAACTAAAGTATTAGAGTCGCGAATATCTCCTTCGACAATTTCAACGCGAGCGTCGAACATTGATGTCGCTTTGGATCTGCTTCTAGTTAAAGCGCGGACATTAATATCTTTGGATAACAGCTTCGCTACAACTAATTGTCCTACACCACCTGTTGCACCGGCGACTAGAACTTTGTCTGTATTAGATATCATTTCGGCTACCTGATTGAGCTTTATTTATATTTTGAGCAATAATCTTCAACTTTGCTCGATTTTATTCTATCGCCTTT
>ENA-ORXU01003146-ORXU01003146.1-marine-metagenome-genome-assembly--contig:-NODE-3146-length-10552-cov-3.651074_pt1 | contig 10552 bp, 5 predicted proteins | sample MGYA00237869_ERZ511484 | MGnify/ENA metagenome assembly ERZ511484 | reverse complement strand
CGTAAATACGCGGCCGTACGTGCTATGGCGGGGCACGAGCACCGAGAAGGAGACGGGGCGCGTGACGGTCACACCACTCTCCACCGTCACCTTGTCCGTGGCCGCCGCCGACGCTGCTGCCGATGCATCCACCGCGCCGCCATCCGGGCGGTAGACGACGCGCACCTCGGCGTTGCCGGCAAACTCGCGGGGTCCAAACTCTGCAACCTCGTACCAGAGGATGCCCTTGGAGAGCACCGCATTATTGGCCTGCAGCGTCGACAGACCCACTCGTCGGCCAATGGCCGACAGCGATGGGCCCCGCGTTGGTGGCGTGGCGGGAGTGTCGGCAACCGCCGCCGGCGACCGGCTATCCAGCTCGGGGCCACCCAGCGGGGTGGACGATGACGTCAACCACGAGCCCGTCACCGGCGTGATGTTCGGCAGCATGTTCGCCAACGACGGATGGCTGGATGCAAACAGGCGTTCGGGGCGGGCGAAATCGGAAAAGTCGTCGTGCGCAAAGAAGCGTAACTGGTTGGCCGGTACCGACAGGCGGAGGGCGGCGGCTGCCTCCTCCAAGACCATGTCGAGGGAGTCGGTGGAGAGCAGCTCGAGCGTGAAGGTGCCCTGGGAGCCCACAAAGTCGCTGCTCCACCGCTCCCGGAATTCGACGATCACCGCGTACCGCAGGTAGTTGTAGTAGTGTAGTGCCGTCGGCATCGGCCGCCCACCGAGGGGCACCTCTGCGCGCTCTGACATGGAAAGGGCGGGCTGCCGCTCTGCTCGCGGGAGCGCCAGCGTCGTACTCACCTCGTTGGCGTGTGACTTGAGCTCGACCACCAGGATGTCGCCACCCAAGTTGAGCTCCGCCCGTACTAGCGTCATGAAGGGAGAGACCGGCTCCACCGTCTCCAGCTTCACTTCCTCGTACACGGTGGCGACCGCGTCGGCCGTTTGGCCAGGGGGGACCGTAAGCCCACACACCCGGACAGCCGCCGGAATGAGGCCTCGCACAAAGCCGTCCTTCCACGCGAGAAACGTCCCTCGGAACACCAGGCGAGCCTCGTGTGGCAAGTACTGCTTGACAAAAAACAAGGCTGCATCGGGCGGTGCCACAGGCCACCGACGGGGAACGTGGGAGCGCTTGCGCTTGCCGAGAGGGAGTTTGTCACCCGCCGCGCGGACCACCGCGTCAGCCGGTGGTGCCGCACCTGGACTGGGGCCTTCCAACGACGGGGAGCCCGATGGAGGGGTGATGGACGACGACTCGAACGTATGTGTCGAGTACAGGCCGTCTCGGTCGGCAATCAGGTCCGGACCTGTCAGCACCTGCGCATAGATGCGAAGCTCGTCTGCTGCAGGCCGGGGGGTAGAGTTGCGCGTGATACGCAGAGGTACGGCAGGTGGCTCCAGCACCCCGTCGTCTACCCCATTCGCGACGAGCCCTTCCGGCCGGGTAGTCGAATTCTCCCGCCCGCTGCACTTCCACAAGCGCAGCCAGCCGATGGCCTCCGCGTCGTCCTCGTCCCGGCTGCCGTCGCTCACGTTGTCATCGCCCCCCGCCACGGCAGGCGCCTTGGTCGGCTCCACTGCCTTCATCCCATCGCCGTCCGCGTCGCCGTCCACATCGACAACCGGGGATGCTGTCGGCACATCCTTTCGTCTCTTGGCCTTGGGGGTGTCCCGGTCGGAAGCGGGGGTCGTGGTGGTAGGGTCCTCAGGCGGGTCGCCACTCTTGACCGTGGCGGGGGAGCTGCTCTCTGCTGCGGGCGCAGACTTGGCTTCCTGCGCCGGTTGCCAGCGGGAAACCACGCCCGCTCGTATCAGAGCCCGCTTGAGGTCCAGGAGCGTCCCATCGCGACGGACGCGGATGGGCGGGATTTTGGACCAGCACAAAAGGTCTCCGGTCACGTGCTCCTTCAGGTGCGCATCGGTTGCCACGAACACATCCCGGTACAGATGGGCGTCGGCAGCGCGGGCGCGCCGCGCGGCTTCCGCGGCTTGGTCCTCCGCAATTCGCGCCGTCAGCGATGCCGGCACCTCCTCCTCCGGCTGCAGGAGGTCCTTAACCCGGTCTTTGCGGACGTACTGGAGCATATACGCAGACGAGAAGCGACAGTTTGGTGGCCGCGCCCGAATGGTCCGCACCATGGGCGCGGCCGGTAACGGCAAAGAAGCAGACGGCAACGAAGAGGGCGATGGGGAAGTGGTTTCCCCTGTCGTAATCTCCGCCACGGGCGGATCCGGGGTGTCGGTGTTAAGGCCGGGGGCGTCCGTTGCGGCGGTGATGACGTTGTAGTTCTCATCGCCGTCAAAGTTGCCCTCCCCCCTAAAGATGCGCGGCAGATGCACACCCATCACATCAGTGCCGTCGTTGAGCATGTTGGACACATCAATCTCAGGGCTTGGGCTCCGCACCACCCGCGGCGGTGACGACGACGGCCGCGACTGGGGTGACGGCACGGGCGGGAGCGGCGGCGGGGAGAGGCCAGTCGGGCTCTCAGGCAGGACCTCAGGTGGCGGCAGCGGCGGCTGGTGGGGGCCCCCAAACCCATAGTTGGCGTCTAAGGCATCCGCGGCCAACACGCACGTGACGGTCTCGTCATCAAACTTGAGCCAAGAGCCGCCAGGGCCGTCGGGTCGAATGTACGCGCAATAGTGGCCCGTGTCCACATCACCGATGTGCACTAGCACCGTGTGCAGCACATACACATCGTCGCCGCCACCCGGCACGCCGTCGGGACCCTTGACAAATGGGCTCAGGTCGATCTCGTCGCCGTATTCAAAGTAGTCGTTGATCTTGACCTGCACCGGCGGGTCACGAGCAAAGTCATAGTCAAACCGCTTGAGGTGCAGCTGCAAGACGGGCGGCAGAGAGGTAAACCGGACACCCTTCTCCGCACGCTGAAGCTCATCAAATCCGTCCGCCCGAACGCGGTTGTCGCCGTCCATCAGCTCCACCTGCGTGTAGGCCGCAAACGCTTCGAGGACCCCCCGCAAGCCCGACACGGTCAGGGAGATGTCAAAGAAAGACTCGCCCCGCTCCGAGCTGTACGCTACATCCAGGCAGCGGATGACGTTGGCGGTGCGACCTTGGAAGAGTGTCTCCACAAAGTCCCTGGGTGGCGGTGGACCGAGGGCGTTCTCATCGGTAAGGCGTCGCGGACCGTCCCCATCCCGGAGCGTCGCGTCGGCCAGCTCGCCACGTTCCGTCTCGTCTTCATCGTCGACGCTGGCCACCAGAAAGCTGCGATTTGTCGCCGCCACCGACAACCGGTCGCACAGAATACGGTTGAGCTCCTGTGCGTCGTGCTGCTGGAACAGCTCCGCCGAGTCCCACCCGAACGACTCGGTCAGGCGCTTTGTCCGCACCGCCGTCGGGGCCGTTTGCAGGCCGTGGAACACCTTTTGCAGCTCGTGGCACTGGTACACCGACGCTGGCACCTTGTCCGCCCCCGGCGTGCCTTCGGGGGGCGGAATTGGCAACGCATACACCAGCCGCCGGAAGCCCGGTACGCAGTACAGCATTTGGAGTAGGGAGTTTAGGTAGCACGTCGCGCCCTGGTTTCGCAACCCGACGTAGCCCGTCTCGGCGCGCGAGTCCCAGTCAGGCAGCACCGTGATAGGCCCAACCGACGCCACCAGTTGCACGTGCGCATCAATGTGCAGCGCTGGCGCATCGGACAATGAGATGCCACGAGCGGGACGCACCGACGACAGCGCGATAAAGTCCTTGAAGCCCCAATCCGACTCTTTGGGCGTGAAGACGTGCGTCGCATCCTTGAAAAAGTCGCTTGGCCGCACCCCGTCCGCCGTGCCGCCCCCATTGCCACCGGCGTCCCCCACTGGTGGCCGTATCAGCACAAGCTTGAAGGCCGTCGGTCGGGTCCAACTGCTGCCCCGCCGCAGGCGCGGCAGCGACGCGTCACCGCCCTCGGCGGCCGGTGACGCCACCGGCCCGCCGCACTCTATGTATACCGACAGGTCCGACGTCTGCTGGTTGCCCCGCGGGTAGAGGAAGATGCGCCACCGGAAGCCGCCAATGGGGTGCCACAACGACTGGAGGCGCCCTTCCTTGGCCCTCCACACGGCCGTGGCGGGGAGCACAAAAGAGAAGACGTGCCAGATGTTGCTCGCATCATTGACGGGGGCTGGCGGACCGCGGCCGCCACGGGTGGACGCGACGGTGCCGGCAGTCCGGCTGGGGGGAGGGAGGGGGGAAGGGGCAGGCGCCGCCTCGATGGCGTCCATCGTTGCCCTGGGTGAGTCTGCCATCGGCGGCGGTCAACGACCGCAACGTGCCCCACGTTTCTCACGGAGAGGAGGCGGGCGCGGGACGAAGTCCGTAAGGAAGAGGAAGGTAGAGGCGATACACGACAGAGAACGCGACTCGCGCAAGCCGAGACAGTCCCAGGTAGCTCCGAGAGGAGCCACGACAGCACGAGAAAAGAGCAGGGAGCGGAACACGAACTGGAGTCGGACAGCAACAAGGGGGGCGCGGGGGCGCGCGGCAGCTTGGGCAGCCCAACGCGGGTGCAGCCACGCCTCTCGCCAGCACGCCTGACCGCGGCACACACAAACGACAGAAAAATACGAGCACAATGCAAATGCACAGAGGGGGTCAGGGGAAGGCCAAGGAGAACAAACGGCAGAGCGCCGAAGTCCACCGCGAGCCGCAGGCCGGCAGAGTCGGCGCCGGCGAGGGAGCGCGGCGCCCGACGTCTCGCGCGCGGCCGTGCTCAACGACAAACCGAGCGCGCCGACGCGGGCAGACGATGGGCGGCGGAGGTAAAGTTGTGACGCCCGCCATCGGGCCGAGCGCCTACGCGTCTTTGCGGCCAGCAATTCCATGACGCGCGCGTGCGTTGCAGTCAATTCGGCCAATCTGTGGTCGAGCGGATCCCTGACGTGGCGCGCCTTGGGGGCGTGCCTCGGGTGCATTGGGGGTATGCCTTGCTGCCGGCCGCGACAAACCGCCTCGCTGTGGTGAAATGGCCTCGGGCACATACGACAGTCGTCACGGAGCGAGCTGCCGAGATTAGGAGCAACGTCAGCCGCTGCGGGCCTCCCGTGCGCGTCTCTGCGGAGCTTGGACTGAAAGATTTTCACCCGCTCCTCGCGGCACTCTGCTGCTGCCGCGATCGCACCGGTTGCCAGCCGTAGGGGTTCCCAGGGCCAAATCGCCATGCGTCGTGAGTTGCAGGAAGCAGCTCAGAAAAACATGAGCTGTGGCTGCTATGAGACGGCGGGGAAGTGTGTCCGTCACAGGCCGGAGGGGTGACGGGAGAGCATTGTGGTGGTTTGACTACAGCACCGCGGTGGTCATTCGCTACGCCAGCTTTCTACCCTATCTCTCTCCTCCTCGCGTGTCCTATTTAGATACATCCCGGCCATTGCACAGGGGCCAGCGTAGGCACGGCCGCCGCCACATCCCACCAGCACAACCTACACCCGTCACAATAGCTGAGCAACCGCCAGTTTTGCGTGACGAAGCTGTTCCCGCACAAAAACGTCAACTCGTTGTCGGTCGCGTCGTGCACGGTCGCACAGACGGACAGCAGGGCCTCGGGCGACGGCTCCGTGCCGGCGAGCGGTAACAGCGGCCCGTGCTAGTCTGGGGCACACACATAGAACGCCTATTCATCAACATCTTTGGCCAGCGAGTTGGGCACCGCCTCGTCCATCGCGGTCGGTACCACGCCTTCGGCAGGGCAAGCGGGCAGAGAGGCCATCTCGGCACGCACGACGTGACTAGCCCTGCGGAATATGGGGTCGTCCGCCGCTTCCTTGATGCCGACGCGGTAACGGATGACGCGCGCGCGGCTGCAGGGGTAGCGGGATGATGTCGGGGGTTTGGGGACAAACACAACGAGGATGGGAGCAGGTCGGTGTCGGTCGGTGCCGCTCTGTGGCAGTCGGCCCGCTGCAAGCCGCCGGCAGCGCGCAGTCGGCAGCGGCCATCCATGTGGGCCGGGCGCGTCCACGTTGGGCGGCGGCACGAGCGCGCGGCGGTGTCGGCGAGGTTGACGGCCGTGGTACTGTACTTGCCGCCTGCAAGCGCCGGTTGAAGTGCGACTTTCGGGAAAGAAATACAGAAATCAACGGTCTCTCAGCGAAATCGAAGGGTGCTCATTGCGAAAAGTGTTCATACTTTTGCTCAGATATCATGGCCGCTCTGATTTATGTCGACCTACGACCCGCTCTGCATGCGTCGCCGGCGCCTCCACCGCCCTGTCGTCGCTGCCGCCGCGCTACCGCCGCCGCCCCATCCGTCAACCGCCGCCGCACTACCTGTCAACCTACGCAGCCCTACCTGTCAACCGCCGCAGCCCTACCTGTCAACCGCCACCGCCCTATCGGACAACCGCCGCTGCCCGTCGCTCCAGCACTGCCTCTCGTTGCCGTAGCTGCAGTCGCCGTTATCCGTCCAGCCCGCCCCCTTGTAGTCAACCCCAGAGCCGGTCGTCATGTCGTTGAAGCAGCCAGTATCGCAGGTGCGACTGACCAACGTGGCGGTCGTGCGGCTCAAAGCAAAAGGCAAGCGCTTTGAGGTCGCCGCGTACAAGAATACGGTGCTCAGCTGGCGGGAGGGCAACCAGAAAGACCTGGACGAGGTGCTGCAAATCACATCGGTCTTCACTAACGTGTCCAAGGGTGTGCTCGCGAACAACAAGGTACGTGGCGGGCGGCAGTATGCGACGCTACTTGTCAGGATGGCCGTTTGGGCAATGGAGGAGAGTGGGTGGTGGGGTTGGACTCGTGTGGTGAAGGTGGGCAGGGCTGCGGCCTGGACGCTTCTGGCTGTGGTGTGGGAGGGCGGGACGATGGCAGGAGAACGGGAAGGTGGTATGAAGGGGATGCACGTCAGGGGGTGGGCACCCAGCGGGCGGCAGGGTGGTCCCTCTGCCCAGCCCTCTGGTGTTGTACCCGTGCACTGCTCTATTGGCGGTGGCGGCGGTTCGGCAGCCAGTGGAGCGCTGTGGCTTGTGTACTTGGTCCAACCCCGCACAGTTTGCTGACGACCCTTCCCCCGTCCGTTGCCCTCTCCACCCAACCTCATCTCTTGTGCTGTTCCAATGCCTACACTATTCTGTTGCCCTCGCGCGCTTTTGTTGCCTCCCCCCTCCCCAGGATTTGCAAGCCGCCTTTGGCACCACCGACGTACCCGTCATCTGCGAGCGCATCCTCCGCACGGGCGTCTTGCAAGTGTCTGACCGGGAGCGCGAGTACACATCTGGCCGCCTCTTCTCCTCCATCGCCTCCATCGTTGCCGACAAGTGCGTGGACGCCGAGACGCACCGGCCCATCCCCGTCGGCGTCATTGAGCGGTCGATGCGGGACCTGCTGTGCTACTCGGTCGTGCCGGGGCGGTCGGCCAAAGCGCAGGCGTTGGAGGTCATCAAGGCGCTCGCCGCGCACATGCCGATCGAGCGCGCGCAGATGCGGTTGGACGTGGAAGCGCCGGTCAAGTGGGGCAAGGGCGTCAAGGCGGGGCTGGACAACCTGGTCGTCGGCCTCGTCGCGGGCCCAGATCACCACCAGGTCGGCGAACGTCGAGTTGCCGATCCACTTTTTCTGGCCGTTCAGGATCCAGGTGTCGCCCTCGCGCCGCGCCGTCGTCTGGACGCCGCCCGAGATCGCCGACCCGACGTGCGGCTCAGCCTGTTGACGCGTCGTCGCGCACGCCGCGTTTCATCGCCTGCAAGACCGCTTCCGGCTGCTCACTCATGACCATATGGCCGCAGTCCTCAAGCACCTCGAGCCTGGCGCCGAGCGGTTCGAGGAGGTTCATCGTCGCTCGCCGCGGCGTCATCCGGTCCTCCTGACCGACGATGATACAGGTGCGGCCCTGACCGAACGACGCCGCGGCCTGCTCCCCTCCTTGCCAGGTATTGCAAGCCGCGAGATCGGCATGCAGAACTCCCGGCGCGGCCTGTTCGAGCAAGGCTGCTGCGTTGTTGATCACACTGATCCCGGCGACGGTGTTGCGTCCGAGCCGCGAGGCATGCGCGTGTCCGTAGATCGTGATCATGTCGACGGCCGCCCGTTCGTTGGCGTGAGCTGCATCCAGCAAGGCCTGGCCCACGCCCATCGGGTAGCCGACGCCGAGCAGCACCAGCCGAGCAACCATCGTCGCCCGTTGCCCGGCCATGGCCAGCGCAGCCAGCGCACCCATGCTGTGACCTGCCGCGATCAACGCGCCTTCGGGTAGCACTGGCGTCTCGCCATCACCGCCCACGCGCAGCGTATCGATCAGTCGCCACACCCAGTCAGCCTGGGACTCGATGTCGCCGAGCACGACTCCACCGGAGCCACCGTGCGCTGGAAAATCGGGAGCCACGACGTTGTAGCCATGCCGCGCGAAATAACGCGCCAGCAGCACCCAGACCGTCCGATCCATGCCGGCGCCGTGCAACAGGAGGAGCGTGGGCTGGTCCTCGCGCCAGTCAACATGCCCGGTGCCGACGAAGACGACATGACCGTCGATTTCCGTAATCACGAACGTGCCTTCCGGGTGGCGCGTTTCAGTGCCTGCGCAAGATCTGCCACCAGATCATCCGGATTCTCGAGCCCGATCGACAGTCGAACAAGCCCTGGGGAGACACCGGCTTCAAGCAGCGCTGCATCATCCATGCGGGAGTGTGTCGTGCTCGCCGGATGAATCACCAGCGACTTGGCGTCGCCGACATTGGCCAGATGACTGAAGAGTTCGAGCGCCTCGATAAAGGCATTGCCCGCGCTCCGGCCACCGGTCAGTTCGAAGCCGAAGACCGCGCCGGCGCCTTCGGGCAGAAGCTCGCTGGCAAGATCATGGTCCGGGTGCGTCGCCATGCGGGGATGATGGATGGCGCTGACGCCGTCCGCACCGGCAAGGTAGTCGACCACCCTTTCGGTGTTCGAGACATGTCGTGACATGCGCAGAGCGAGCGTCTCAACCCCTTGCAACAGATGGAAAGCGTTGCCGGGCGAGAGCGTTGCGCCAAAATCGCGAAGCCCCTCCTTGCGCGCCCGCATCGCATAGGCCGCCGGCCCGAACTCTTCGACGAAGTCCATGCCATGAAAGCCTTCATAGGGTTCGCTCAGCTCAGGAAAACGTCCGGACGCTTCCCAGTCGAAACGCCCACCATCGATCAGCACGCCGCCCACCGCTATGCCGTGGCCACCGATGAACTTGGTCAGCGAGTGCATGACGATGTCCGCGCCGAGTGCCAATGGCTTCTGCAAGACCGGTGTGGTCAGGGTCGCGTCGACGAGCAAGGGCAGACCGGCTGCATGCGCGACGGCCGCGACCCGAGGCACATCGAGTACTTCGCCGCGCGGGTTCGAGAGGGTCTCGGCAAACAGCAGGCGGGTTGCCGGCGTGATCGCCCTGGCAAAGGCCTCGGGATCGCGCGGGTCGACGAAGGTCGTCGTGATGCCGAATCGCGGCAGGGTGTAGCTGAGCAGGTTGTGCGTACCGCCGTACAGCGAACGTGACGCGACGATATGCCCGCCCGCACCGCAGATCGTCGCGATACCGACATGGATCGCCGCCATGCCACTCGCCGTACAGACCGCGCCGACGCCGCCCTCGAGCGCTGCCATGCGCTCCTCGAGCACCGCGACAGTCGGGTTGGATATGCGCGAATACACGTGGCCGCCGCGGGCAACGTCGAACAGCGAAGCCGCCCGGTCACTGTCCTCGAAGACGAAGGAGGTGCTCTGGTAGATCGGCACGGCGCGAGCGCCGGTGGTCGGGTCCGGTTGCTGGCCGGCATGCAGGGCCAGGGTATCGAAGCCAGGATGGTTCGGTGCGCTCATCGTTTTCTTCGGTTCAGTTCGGGTTGCCGACCGAATCGGCAGGCGTCGCTCACGTTATACCGAATTCTTCCTCACGGGCCCGCTTGACGACATCGTAGTGCTCGGCCAGGAGATCGCTCTTCAGCACCACCCCGGTCAGTCGCCAGCGTGTGACATCACCACTGCGGGCCCCCTTCGCACCGATCGCATCGACGACGGGCACGAAGTCGAGCTGGCGTTCTGCCATGGTCTGCAATGCCGTGACGATGTTGGTCGTGGCCGCGATCGAGTAGCCAGGGTCTTGCGCCGCCTCGATCGCGGGCGATGCCAGGCCCGCCTCGATGGCGCGTCCGATAAGACCGGACAGGTTGACGCTGCCCCGGAAGTCGTTGTTCTCGTCGACGAACATCGCGAGCCGGATACGCTCCGTACCCATGCGTGAGGAAAGTTCGCCACAACTGATCGTGTCGGGCACGGCCACGAAGCCCTGGCTGACGATGTCCTCACAGCGATGAGTGGTGAGCAGACTCACATCACGCCCCAGCGCGATGTTGACGTCGCGGCGCGCCAGTTGCCATCGAAAGAACGAGGGGTGTCGACCGAACTGCATGGCGGTACTGGCAACGGCGGCAGCGGTCATGACGCCGAGCGTGATGCCGTAGTCGCGGGTCAGTTCGAAGACGATCAGGACCGTCGATATCGGCGCACCGAGCAGGGCCGAAGCCATCGCCGCCATGCCGATCGCGACGAACACGCCTGAGCCTGCGACCAGCGGCAGACCCAGCGTATT
>ENA-ORXU01003144-ORXU01003144.1-marine-metagenome-genome-assembly--contig:-NODE-3144-length-10555-cov-3.096774_pt1 | contig 10555 bp, 8 predicted proteins | sample MGYA00237869_ERZ511484 | MGnify/ENA metagenome assembly ERZ511484 | reverse complement strand
ATTACCTGCACACTAGGATCTTGCTCTTTGAGGTACTTGCCAGCGCCGCTAATCGTGCCACCTGTGCCTACCGGAGCGAAATAGTGAGCGAGGTCACCACCGCATTGCGTCCATACTTCAGGCCCGGTACTTAGGTAGTGCGCCAAGGTATTTCCTGTGTGGAAGTACTGATTTACATACACAGAATTGGGAGTCGAAGCATGTATTTGCTTGGCCACCTCATAGTATGATCGCGCGTCGTCGGGAGCGACTTTGCTAGGGCACACCTCAACTTCGGCACCTAGCGAGCGAAGTGCGATAAGCTTGCTTTTCGAAATCTTATCATTTGTCACCAGCACGCATCGGTACCGACGAACAGCACAGATCATAGCGAGGGCGTATCCCGTGTTGCCGCTGGTAGTTTCGATGACTGTACCCCCCGCTCGTAAGTCGCCACTGCACTCCAAGGCTTCGATCATCTTGAGTGCAATGCGATCTTTCGCAGACTGTCCGGGGTTGGCACCTTCTAACTTAGCTAACACTTCGAGTCCAGTACGCTCGCTCAGGGTTTGCAAGCGCACCATTGGGGTGTCGCCAATACAAGAGAGGATAGAATCGTGAACCTTGTGTTGATTTAGCGTCGCTGTCTCCATACGCGTTGGCAAAGTAGTACCTTACTCCGCGGAGCTAACCCGTAGAGTGTCAACAGCGAATTAAACTCTGCCGTGAATTTCTTAGCTGGTCCCTTCGACCTGTTCGGTACAGCTACATTGCATCCCAATCGCTGCGCTGCCGAATTTTCTTACACGCTGCTAGAATTCTAGCGAGAGGCCGCTTCCCGGACTTACCCCTATGGCCAAATCATCGTCCTACAACGTCAAGTACAAGGCGCGCCTCATCCTCTATGATCGAGGCCGCATTCTGCTGCTGCGACAAACGCGCGGCAACGGCGGCAACTATACCCTGGTAGGAGGCACCGTTGAGAATAATGAGTTTGCCAGAGATTCTCTTATTCGTGAGACTCGGGAGGAAGCTGGGATCAAAATTGCTGCCGATGCGCTAACGTTGGTGCACGTGCTCCACAAGCGTAGCAAGAATAGCCACCGAATTAACCTCTACTTCAAAGCATCGAAGTACAAAGGCATCGTCCAAAATTTGGAAGATCACAAGTTCAAGGCTGCGCAGTGGTTTCCGATAAACAAGCTTCCTAGCAACGTCACGGCGACGGTTAAACAAGCGCTAGCTGCCTACCGTGCTGGACGACTTTATAGCGAGCAGAAGAAATAGGGTAGCCACCAATCAGTAATAGAGCCACCTCACAGCTGGACTGTTGCCGTCTGAGAACAGCACTGCTGGCGCAGGAATCTTCATGTGGTTAATCAGATGAAGGAAGGTCTTCAGAGCAGGGTGCTTAGCTGGAATGCGTTCAAAATCAATGTCAATCGAGAGCACGTACTCTCGCCTGCGGGGAAACGCGACGTCGTCTAGTCGATACACCAATCCACCATTATCTCGCCAAACGTTTCCAAAGGCCCCAACCACATTATCGACACTGTAGCCCGCGGAAACCATAAGCCAAGGCGTCTTCGTCTCTCTCCCGAATAAAACTGCCGGATTGGCTGATAACCAGATCGTTTGGCCATTATAGTCTTTGATAAACCGCTGCCAAGGCGAGTCGCCATACAACTGCTCGGCCCGAAAGGCTACTGAAGAAGTCGGTCCCGAAGTTTTGTTACGTGCGAACATCGGCTCTGTTGAGTACCCTGGGTTGTAGGAACTCATCTTCATCCGGACGCGCTGCTCTTTCCAGGCCAATTCTTGCGCAGCGAAAAGAGCAACTCCGCTAGCATTAGCGCCCATGTCCCACCAAGAGAATCCCCATTGCTTGCTAAAGCCATCCATTACTTCTACCGTGCTTTGGAGCAGGGTGCTTATGCCAGCGCCCATGAGTAATGCTTGGCGCCGCTCCAATCCGGCCCATCGGGATCCTTGGAATCCCCATCGCGCATAGTGGTATGCGGTGTAGCTGTGACCGAACTTATCCATGTCCAGCCACTCACCTCGATCATCCTTAAGACGAAACCCGCCTATGGGGTAGTCTTTGTACCATGCTTCCCACAGCCCTACGGCAAAACCACCGTAGATAGCGGCTCCAGTGCCCGATCCAATCCAGAAACGCTTCTTGTTAAAGCTTTCAGCAGGAGTAAGGAAGCGAGCCACTTTTCCCCCTGGGGTAGCATCAGCTTGGAAGTAGGGTGATGTAGTCGATAGTGGGGCGTGGAGAATAGAGCCGTCAAGGCTTGGCTTGGCCAAAATTCGCGCCTTGGTATTTAGCCCGAATGGCTTGATACTACTTGATGCCTCAAATTCGACTTGGGCGGGAAGGCTTACGCCAAAACTCACTACGGCTAGGCAGAGCACCTCTCGGGTAAGTTTAGGTAGCGCTTTGAGCATGGGATAAAGTAGAAAAGCCCCGCCGCAGTACTGCGGCGGGGCTTTTATCAAACGGGCTGTAAGCGGAACTTGTTATGCTTTGCCGCCGTCGAGGCGATCCTGCAGTTCCTTCAACTCGTCCATTTTGCCGTCACGAGCAAGAGCAGCTTGCTCTGACCACGTAGCAGGATTGTGCATCCGATAACGAGGGCCAGCCTCATCGAGAATAGCCTGAATCTTGTCTACCGGACCATCCGCAACCTGAGCGAATGTGTGGAAGCCTCCTGCATTAAGTAGACCCTCGATCTTCGGACCGACGCCCTCAATTTTCTTGAGGTCATCCTTTTGACGAGCATCGTCAATTGGCGTGGCAACGGACTGCTTGACCTCCTCATCGGGAGTAGAAATCGCATTGAGATCGGTGCCAGGAGGGGTGACACTATCGCGAGCTAATTCTGCCTCAGTATGCTTTACCTCAGCCGCGACTGCTGCCTCAGCGGGCAGCGGACTAGGCTTTGGCTTGCGCTTGGCCGCTGGTTTAGCTTTTTTGCTGGATGTCGAAGTGCTATCAGCAACATTGCCGGCAGCTTCTTTGGTACCAATGATTGGGCGTGCGCTAGACGCTAGCTCGGCATCATTAGGTTGGATGCTAACGTAGGTACGGTTGCCGCGTCTGCGACGGAATACGACCGTGCCGTCAACGCCTGCGTGAAGCGTATAATCGCGCCCCATGTAAACATTGTCGCCGGGATGAAACTTGGTGCCGCGCTGACGCACGAGGATATTTCCGGCAGTAGCGGCTTGGCCTCCGAAGAGCTTAACGCCAAGGTATTTAGGATTGCTATCGCGACCGTTATCTGTAGAGCCTACGCCTTTCTTGTGAGCCATGATCTAAAATTTGTAAGTGGGTAGGGGAGTTAGCTGGCGATCGAGTCGATCGTGATGCGAGAAAAAGACTGGCGGTGACCATTCTTGCGACGGTAGCCTTTGCGACGCTTCTTCTTGAAGACAATCACCTTGTCTCCGCGCACATGACCTTTCACGGTGGCAGAGATAGAGGCACCGGAAACGGTGGGTGCGCCAATGGAGGGATCGCCGCTGTCCGGGGCGATGAGGTGAACCTGGTCAAAATTGACTTGGTCACCTGCTGCGGCATCTAGCTGGTGGACGAAAAGCTCTTGGCCTTCCGACACTTTAAATTGCTGACCAGCGATGGTTACGATAGCAAACATGTGAACGGGTTGATTTAAACGGCCGCAAAGATAATCTTTTTCACTAAGTGTGTACGGCAGTGTTTTGCCAGCGCGTCTTCTTGACGCACGACGCACAGGCAGGTTTTGCCGAAAGGCTAAAAAATCTTCGTTTTCTCGGGCCTAGTCAGGCAAAGCGCGTTCATCTCTACAATGATGTTTAGATCAGCTCAGCGAGGCGGAACTCTACGGTAACCTCAACATCGCCTCTCCCGATTTGTCGCACGATAAGTAAGGAAACTCGCCGGCCTGGACGAGCACGCAACCGGCGCCGAACTCCATTGATACCCAATAGATTTACGGGCACTCGGCCAACCTTCAGTACCCGATCACCGGGTCGAATACCGGCCTTCCACGCTGGGGTGTCTCGATTCACATATTGCACGCGGACTCCATTTAGATTGACACCGTCCTTCACCACGCGCATCCCCGACCTATCGTAAGCTTTACTCTTGCTGAGCTTGCGTACAGGACGAAGATGCAGTTTGCTTTCCGGATAATCGAAGATGACATCGAAGCGCTCGAGTAATTCGTTGCCGATAATTCCTCCGCGGGCCTGAAGTGGTCCAGTAGAGAGACTGTCACTTGCTGTTTGGAAATGTGTAATGACTTGTGGAATGCTATACGGTCCAAAACTGACGCTGTCCGAGCGTCCTACATAGCCATACAGGGCACCGCCGAGTCCTGTACCGATGTCTCCAATCACTAACCTCGGTGGATAGACGAGCGTATCGCCAGGCTTTGTGTTAATGAGCAAGGACAGTGAAGCACCAGTGTCGAGCAGTAATTTCAACGAGTCTGTGTACCCAGGGTGGACGCTAACTCGTGCTGAAAGGTAGAAGCGGTCGCTCTCGACAATAACTGGGAGGCTAGCGTATCGCCGCAGACGTCTCGCAGAAGGAGAGCGCTCGAGACGAATTTCACCGGCAGAGTAATCGACTCGGATCGCATAGGCGCCAAATGCTCCAACACCAAGAATTCCAGAAATGGATTCGCCGGTGAGTTTTTGAAGATCGAGCACCCCTGAGTCCAAAATTATGAGAGGTTGGGAGCGGATCTCATGCTCTTCGATTTGTAGATCGACTCGTCTCAAGATTCTGCCACGCAACTCCACAGACATATCAGAGCCGATGATGCGAATTTCCTCTTGGGGCTTCCGACCAAGCAAGGGCAGAATGGATTCCTCTGTCAGGATAGTGAGCTTTGAGCCGGTGTCGAACAGGAACTTTACGGGCACTTTATCGTCGAGCCGGAGACTCACAACCAAGAATCCATTGATGTACTCAAATGGAATGACGATGCTCCTCCGCCGCTGATCGAACTTCAGCGACTGGTAGTTATCCGTGGAAGCAGCGTGAACGGTCGGGTAATCAGCCGAAAAGACCACGTCGCTGCAAGCACCTCGGGCAGGTGCTATTCCTCCAAGAATGCTTAGGACCCAGACTACAACGACCCGAAAGTGGCTCGACATGGCGTAAAGATGTCGTGCAGAATGTGGAGCGCCAGGGGCAATGCAAGATTTGTTAGCCACCCTACGTCAGTATGAAATGCAAAATTTTCAGGCAGCTAAACGCCAAAGTGGAGAATACTTGATGCTCACATTTGGTATACTCGCGATTGCAAGCCACTTTCGAAAGAGGCTTTCTTACGTTTAGGCCTTCTGAAGCTTAAATCTTCGAGTTTGAAAACAACAACTACACGCTATATGAATCTCCGAGACACCCTAAGTACCCGACTGGTCTGGGTGGTTGCACTACTGATAGGCTCGGCGAGCCTTACGTTCGCGCAAACCACGATTAGTGGTACTATCCTCGATGCAGACAACGATGAGCCCCTAATCGGCGCAAACATCCTCGTTGTTGGCACGAGCACTGGTACTATCACCGATTACGACGGTAATTTTGAACTCGCACTGCCTGAAGGGGCAGAAGAGCTTCGCATCTCTTACACGGGCTACGCTGCACAGACAATACCTGTGGTCGCGGGGCAAACGAACTACAACCTCTCGCTCGGTGCAGGTGAACTGCTAGACGAAGTCGTGGTGGTGGGTTATGGTACTGAAACTCAGAGCGAGGTAACCAGTGCGGTAACTTCTGTGAAAGAGGAGGACTTCAACCAGGGTGTCGTCAACAACCCGACGCAATTGGTGCAGGGCAAGGTTGCAGGATTGCAGATTGCGCAGCCCGGTGGAGACCCTAACGGGTCACCTTCGATCCGACTTCGCGGTTTGAGCTCACTCGGTGCTAACACGGAGCCGCTCATCATTATTGACGGCGTGATTGGCGCGTCCCTTAATACGGTAGACCCAAGTGACATCGCTGCGATCGATGTTCTTAAGGATGGATCTGCGGCCGCTATTTACGGTACTCGGGCCGGAGCCGGAGTAATCATTGTAACCACCAAGCGTGGGCGTGCAGGCGAACCAGTTGTTAGCTACAACGTCCAAGGTGGGGTAGAAACACTGAGCCGCGGTGTACAAGTCGCCGACGCAGACACGTACGTGGACCTTCGAGGTCCAGAGTTTGACTTTGGAGCACGCAACGATTACATCGACGAGCTTACAGACACAGGCCTTTCACAAATTCACAACCTCAGCTTCAGCGGTGGTTCAGGAACTGGCAGCTACCGCGCATCCATCAACTACCGCGATGTCGAGGGGGTAGCGATCAATACAGGATTCGACCAGATCAACGCACGTTTGAACGTTCGTCAATCTGCATTAGATGATATGTTGAGGTTTGACCTCTCTGCTTCTGTGACATCTCGCGAGAGTGAGTTTGGCTTTAGTGAAGCGTTTCGCTATGCTTCGATCTTCAACCCAACGCTTCCGGTTCGGGTAGACGAAGCGGACGGGCCGAGTGATAACGGTTACCAAGTATTGGGCGGCTATACCCAGATTGACCAGTTTGACTACTTCAATCCGATTGCGCTTGCCGAGCTTAACACCAATACTGGAAACGCTCGTGACGGGTTGATCTCAGGCCGAGTAACGTTCGAACCTGTTGATAATCTCGAATTTTCTACCCAGTACGCCGTAACCACGCGCAACATTCAGAACGATACTTACCAAAGTCGCTTTAGCCGCGGCATCGGTCAAGATCGTGGAGGACTCGGTAGTCGCTTCTCGCAAGATCAGCGCGACAATCTTTGGGAAATCACGGGTACATACACCCTTGACCTCAGTGCTGATACCGAAGTTGAATTTCTCGCTGGTTACAGTTACCAGGAATTCTTCGTCAATAACGGCTTCACGCAAGTCGGAAACTTCGTGAGTGACGCTACTGGAGTGAATGGCCTGCAGTTTGGTCAAGACATCAACAACGGTCTGGCCAACATCAACACTGGTGGTGACCGCTCTGAGTTGGAGAGCTACTTCGGGCGTGTCAGCCTTGACTTCCTGAACACCTACTTTGTTAAGGCTTCACTTCGCTCGGACGGGTCTACACGATTTGGTGCGGATGAGAAGCGTGGCATCTTCCCAGCGATATCTGCGGGTGTCAATCTTGGTTCGTTCGTGACCAACGCCGATGTCAATACGCTCAAGCTTCGTGTGGGATACGGCATCACCGGTAACCTACCAGGCGGTAGCCTGAATTCGCAGAGTCGTTACAACATCCAGGGTGCTTACCCAATCAACGGCGATCCGAATAGCTTCGACCCAGGAGCCAACATCCTCGCGAGCGCAAACTCAGGACTGCGTTTTGAGCGGAAATCTGAGCTCAACGTCGGGCTTGATTACGCCTTTTTCGATTACAGACTTACAGGTAACATTGATTACTTCCGTCGTAACACAGATGACTTGCTCTTCAATGCAACAGTGCCTGTAGGCGGTAGTAGTCCGAATGGAGACTTGTTCTTTACCTCAAGTATTCTCGCCAACCTCGACGATGTTGTGTTCCGCAACGAAGGTGTTGAATTTGCTTTGCGCTATGACCTAATACAAAATGAAGGCTTCAGCTACGCTCCTTCGTTTGTGTTCTCAACCGTCAAGACAACGCTGGACAGTGTAGACAATGATTCGCCAATCTTTGAATTCTTCCCAGGCGAGGGCAACCAGCAATTCCAGTTTAGCACCTCGCCAGGATCACCTGGTCAAAACAATGCTCCTACTCAAGTCATCCGAGCAGGTGAGGAAATTGGACAGATTTACACCTATGTCTTTGAAGGTATTGCCGAAGACGGCAACTACATCTTCACTGATTTCAACAATGATGGAGACATATCCTTCACCTCCGGTGAGTCGCCAGACAAGCAGGTAGTTGGCAATGGTTTACCTGACTTTACTATTGGCTTCGCAAATGAGTTCTCTTTTGGCAATTTCAATGCAAACCTCTTCTTTAGAGGTGCCTTTGGACACTCTCTCGCCAACATGCCGCGTAACTTTTACGAGAACACTGCTCCTACTCGTGGAACGGACAATGTGGTTACAACAGAATTGTTTAATCCGGACTTGAGCCCAGCAGAGGTGCGCTTCAACTCACTTTACGTGGAGAAAGCAGACTTCGTTGTGCTTGACAATGCCTCGATTGGATACAACATCCCGCTCAATTCTGATTCGCGTCTACGGAATGTCCGTGTCTCGCTAGCGGGGCAACGACTCTTCTACATCACCAACTACACGGGTGTCGATCCCGAAGTTCGCTATGCCGACAACGTCGACCCTTTGAATCCCAATGTTCTGGCTCCGGGCATCGACCGTCGGAACAACTATTTCAACACCCGGTCCTTTAATCTAGGGCTCACTGTTGGTTTCTAAACTTCCACTCATGTACCTACACAAATATTTTAAATGGGGAGCTGCGCTTGCAGTGGCTTCCGTTGCTTTTCTGCCAGCTTGTACTGATCTGGAGGAGGAACCATTTGGCGCTATTGCTGCCAGCAACTTTGGTAATACCGATGATGAGTTCAATGCAGTACTCGTAGGTGGTTATACGCAGCTTTACGGCTTGCTCGGCAACCACAACAGTTACTGGAGCCTCCAAGAAGTTAGCTCTGATGAGGCAGTTATCCCTGTCCGTGGAGCTGATTGGGGCGATGGTGGACAGTGGACACGTACTCACATGCATGCCTACACGGCCGACGGGAGTCCATCAATAATGCATGGGACGCCCTCTATGGAGCTATCGCGACCGCCAATCAATTGTTGGCTCAGCTGCCAGAGCTTAACGAAGAGAAAGCAGCCCCCTTCCTCGCGGAGATACGTGGATTGCGCGCGCTCTATTATTTCTACCTCTGTGACTTGTACGGTAACGTTCCTATCATTCAGGACTTTGCTTCATCAGAGCCTCCTGCGACCAGCTCACGTAGTGATGTCTACAACTTCATTGTGTCGGAGCTGACTGACATCATTGACGATCTCAGTCCGGACCCTGTCTACGCTCGCGTCACTCAACCCGTAGCTCAAGCCCTGTTGGCTAAAGTCTATTTGAACGCTGAGGTATACTCAGGCTCTCCAAATTGGAGCGGCGTCATTACTCAGTGTAACGCGGTGATCGACGAAGGTAACTACTCCCTCGAAGGTGACTACTTCGCAAACTTCAATACTGACAATGCAGGCTCAGGAGAGAACATCTTCGTGATTCCTTACGACGAACTGTTTGGTGAAGGCTTCAACCTTGGCCAGATGACCTTACACTACGGTAGCCAGGGAACCTTTAACTCCCAGGCTAGCCCATGGAATGGGTATGCAACATTGCAGGAATTCTACGACAGCTATGATGAGGAGGACGCTCGCCGTGGAATCCCTGGCGACCAGCAAACACGCGGCAACTTCCTCGCCGGTCCACAATTCTTAGCTGACGGTCGGACGCCAGTAGTTGACCCTACTGCCGATGATCCGGGTGGCGCTGAGTTGGTCTTCACACCTGAAATCAACGAACTGCAACCCGGTGCGTTCCGCCAAGCAGGAGCAAGAATTGCGAAATTTGAATACGCACAGGGATTTCTTCCTTCATTGAGTAACGACTTCCCTATTCTGCGCTACGCGGATGTTCTACTCATGAAAGCTGAGGCTCTCATGCGGATGAATGGTGAAACCGACGGTGAGGCACTCGAACTAGTCAACATGATCAGAGCCCGCGCTTACGATGACGGAGACGACATGACTGAAGACGATGGTGAGCTTTCTAGCTTGACATTTGACGAGCTGCTCGCTGAGCGTGGTCGCGAGATGTTTGCTGAGGGCCTACGACGCCAGGATCTAATCCGCTTCGGCAAATACAACGATACCTGGTGGGAGAAGCCTGCTTCTTCACCAGAAAAGCGCTTGATGCCAATTCCTTCGCCGCAGTTGCAAGCCAACCCAAATTTGGACCAGAACCCAGGGTACTAGTCTGAGGATCTTACGTCCACTTTACGCCTCGGTAGCTGTATGTGCAGCTGCCGAGGCGTTTTTGGTTTAGCTCAGCAATCTTGCTTATCAGGATATAGGTATGTGCACATTCAATCTACTCCAGCGAGATTCTGGCTTGAATGGCATTGTTGTAGGTGTCCTAACTACGGTTGCCGCTCTTGCATTTGTCTCCTGTGGAGATAGGCCGCATGGACACTTCTCGCGTTTCCGATATGTCGATCCGGGATTATCTGGAGTTGACTTTGCCAACGAACTTGAATACACTGAAGAAGTCAATCCTTACACCTACAAGAGCTTCTACAATGGGGGAGGCGTGGGCTTGGGAGATTTAAATCAAGATGGTTTAGTCGATATCATATTTACCGGCAATCAAGTCTCCAATGGAGTGTATCTCAATCGAGGAGATTTGCACTTTGAGGACATCTCTGAGCCATCGGGTCTGAGCGGGGGTGGCAGCTGGACCACTGGTGTGAGCCTAGCTGATGTCAACGGCGACGGATGGCTGGACGTCTACCTCTGTAAAAGCGGTCCGCCAACTGGA
>ENA-ORXU01003143-ORXU01003143.1-marine-metagenome-genome-assembly--contig:-NODE-3143-length-10556-cov-3.223495_pt1 | contig 10556 bp, 5 predicted proteins | sample MGYA00237869_ERZ511484 | MGnify/ENA metagenome assembly ERZ511484 | reverse complement strand
GTCGTCCAATCCTGGCGTGCTCCAGAACTCGATCGAACGCTTCCTCGGCGCCAAGCCGGAGTACATCCAGCAGATCGCCAAGGAGAATCTCGAGGCCAACCTCCGTGGCGTGCTCTCCACCCTGACCCCAGAAGAGGTCAACGAAGATCGCCTCAAGTTCGCCCAGACCCTCATCGACGAGGCCGACGATGACATCAAGACACTCGGACTCGAACTCGACGTGCTCAAGATCCAGAACGTCACCGACCAGGCCGGCTATCTCGACGCGGTCGGTCGGCGCCGCACTGCAGCGGTGCTGACCGAGGCCCGAGAGTCCGAAGCCACCCAGACCGCCCAGGCCGAAGAGGCCGAGGCAGGTAGCCGGCAGCGGGCCGAGTTGGCTCGTGTGCGCTCGGATCTGGCGATCGCGGAGGAGACGAACAAGCTCAGGGTCCGCCGAGCCGAACTCGACGCCGAAGCCACCTCTTCGGAGAAGCGCGCGGCGGTCTCATCCGAACAGGCCCGGGTCCACGCAGAGCAGTCGCTCGAGACCGAGCGGATCGAACTCCAGAAGCGTCGTCTCGAAGCCGACGTGGTCGCTCCCGCCCGAGCCCAGCTCGAGGCCATGGAGCTCCAAGCCAAAGGAACAGCCGCCCAGGTCCGTGAAGACGGCGCCGCCCAGATCGATGTGTTCAAGAAGATGAGCGCCGAGTACGCAGCCGCTGGCGATCACGCCAAGGACGTGTACCTGCTGAACATGCTTCCCGACCTGGTGGAGTCGATCGTGGCCACCGTCAACGGCCTCGAGATCGACAAGGTCACGGTCATCGACAGCGGCAACGGGTCTGGTGGTGGCATCCCCGGCATCGCCACTCAGATGCCCGCCACCGTGATCGCCATCGCCGAGCAGCTCGAGACCGCCACCGGCGTCAACATCTTGAGTGCCCTCGATCGGCCAGCGGTCGGCTCGGCGCCGCCCAACGGCGACACTCCGGACGAGACGCCCGAGCTTCTGGCCCCGAGCAACTGAGCACCCTTCGGTCGGCCTCCCCCGGGTCGGCCGAAGATCGTTGTTCGTCACGGGGAGAATCGCGACATCGAGGTGCTGGGGAACATGACGGGGCCACCATGGTGTTGGTAGAGACATGCTCTTCCGCCCATCTCTCCGCTCGCCGAAACGCCCACAAAGGGCTCAACGCCCACATGCCGTGGGTCTCCTCCTCGCTGGCGCTGTGTTCGCTGGTGCGTGCTCGAGTTCTGACTCCAGCTCCAGCGCTGAGGGAGCGCCTGTCTCCCAGATCGCGGGAGACCCCAGCGACGACGGCGTTGCCTCGGCGCTCAGCGATCCTTCCGACGAAAGCTTTCCCGCGCCCTTGATCGACCTGGCCGACATTCGATCGGGTGGACCGCCGCCAGACGGGATTCCCCCGATCGACGAGCCCGAGTTCGCTGCCGTCGACGAGATCGACTTCATCGAGGACAACGAACCGGTGCTGTTGGTCGAGATCGAGGGCGACACCCGGGTCTACCCGGTGCAGATCATGACCTGGCACGAGATCGTCAACGACACTGTCGGCGGCGTGCCGGTCACCGTGTCGTACTGCCCACTCTGCAACTCGGCGGTCACCTACCGGCGTGAGGTGGGCGACCGAGTCCTCGACTTCGGGACCAGTGGCAGCCTCTTCAACTCCTCACTCATCATGTACGACCGCCAGACCGAGAGTCTCTGGACCCACTTCGACGGTCGCGCCGTGGTCGGAGCGCTCACCGGCACCCAACTCGAGTTCATCGCCACCTCGACGGTGTCATGGTCCGACATCGTCGACGATCGTCCGGACGCCATGGTGCTCACCCGGAACACGGGCCACGAACGCCGGTACGGGTCCAACCCCTACGAGGGTTACGACAACCCCGACGGCCGACCCTTCCGCTTCGAAGGCGCCACCGACGACCGTCTCCTGCCCCAGACCAGAGTGGTGACCGTGGTGGACGATGGGGCCGTGGCGATCGCCCACGGCCGCCTCACCGAGGAGCGCGCCGTGGCGTTCGACTTCGACGACCGGCAGTTGGTCGCTCTACTCACTCCGGGCACCAGTTCGGCACTCGATACCGCCTCGATCGCTGATGGGCGCGACGTCGGCGCCACCGGCGTGTTCGCCCCGACTGCCGACGACGGTACCCAGCTCACGCTCACCCCTGACGGCGACGACGCCTTCACCGACGCCGAGACGGGATCCACCTGGTCGATCCTCGGCGAAGCGGTTGCCGGCCCCCTCCAAGGCGAACAACTCGAAGCAATCCCTCACCTCGACACGTTCTGGTTCGCCGCCCAGGCTTTTCGCCCGGACATCGAGGTCCTCGACACCTGAGCCTCGACCGAGATCGACTGGCGAGAAACCATGCACAATGCATGGAAACTCGTCACTCGATTGGTGCTGACCGGCGAGAAGAACCCCAGCTGAGGTGAGTCGCGACCATGTCAGCGGCCGCTGGCGGAGAAGTGTTGGTAGTCCTTGGCGGAGTTCCAGTTGCCGCCCCATTGCCAGCCGATGCGTTCGAATGCAGCGATCACCTCTGGGGTGATGCCTCCGGGGATCGGCTGGTTGCGGTCTGCCCACTGGGCTCCTTCGGGAGGGCTGACCCGTCCGCTCGAGGACACGTAGGGGTTGACCAGCGGGTTGATGTCGACCGCCCCGCCGAAGGCGTGCTCGGACCATGACGAAGAGTTGGCCACACGTCGGCAGTTGAATGCGCTGGTGTTGTTCGCCGCCATCGAGTTGTCGTCGTCGGCTCCGAACTCGTCCACCAAGCGCATCCGCTCGATGGGAAACTCCAGCTCGAGGAGTTCGGCGAAGACGTCGAGTAGGTCCTCTGCATGATCGACGTGGACCACGAGCTCACCATCGGCCACTCGTCCGCCAGCGCCGAGCATCGGGATCGTCAGCAGCCGAAGATCGTCGAGGGAGACGGGGCAGCCCTCACGCCATGACCGGTCCATCCGGGCGGCGATCTCGGAGCTGATGGGTTGACTGGTGCCGCGGGTGTCGGCGGTCGTGGCGGTGACGCCCTGCTCGGACTCGTCGGTCGCTCCATCTGCTTGGGGTGCCGGATCACCGCTCGACCCCGATGGAACCTCATTCGTCTGGCTCGGCGCAGCGCCGATGTTGCTCGGAGCCTTGGGGGCGGAGGACTGGGTTGCCTTCTGCGTCGCAGGACGGGGATCTTCGACGTCGGTTCCCGAGTCGCTCGGGGAGGCGACGGTGGTCCGCCGCTCTGAGGTACTGGTGGCGGGCGGATTCGAGCCGGAGGGGGCACGGCTCGTGGATGAGGTCTGGGCGGACTGGTCCGACTCGGGTCGGTCGCCCTGGTTGACGGGACCATCAGTCGGGTTCGGCCCCGGTCCGGGAGCCACTGAGCTCGTGGGCGTTCTGGGTGACTCGGCGTCGGGGGACCCGCTCGCCGGTCCTCGGTTCGTCGGGAGGTTCTCGTCTCGGGCGGCGTCGAGCTCGACTGATCCGGAACCCGAGCCGGTCGAGGCCGGTTCGCCCGTGGCTGACGCGCCGGCGACCGAGGCGGTCTGTTCCGAGCCCGAGCAGGCCCCGAGGGTGACCATCAGAGCCAGAAAGAGAGCGGGGGCTCCCGGCAACGAGGAGGGGCGGGGGCACGGGCGCAGCACGGCTCCAGTGTTGATGCTGGGCGCCGCGAGATGGTGGCGCGTTGGTTGACCACCAGTGCGACGGCCGCTGGACTGGGCGCTCTGGCCCGTTCGCCGACGCCGGGTTCCCCTTGAACATGCGGCGCTTGCGCTCGGCCCCTTCGATGGAGCCGACCGGTGGCGCCGGGTGCTGGCGTGCGGCGCGCCAGCACCCGGACTTCAGGTGACGCCGCTCAGATGGTGAGTCGCACGATCGGCGCCGGTGGCGAGTACTGAGCGGCGGTGTCCTTTGCTCGTACTTGCCAGCGATACAGCTGTCCGACGGTCAGGTCGGTGTCGGTCCAGCTCGTCGATGCTCCCCCCGACACCCACTGCACGTACTGGTAGTCGCGGTGGATGACGTAGCCGGTCACCCGGTCGTCGTCGTCCGAGGCCGCCCAGTTGAGTTCCACGTTCCGGCCCGACTTGGTGCCGGTGAACTCGGCGGGTACCGAGGGGGGCGAGTCGTCGCCCACGGTCGCCCGCTGGATTGCCGAGGGAGGCGAGTTCAGACCGCCGCCGTCCTGGGCTCTCACCTGGTAGCGGTAGCGGGTGCCGACCTGGACGGTGTCGTCCACGAAGCGCCTCGGCGCAGAGGCTCCCACGTAGGCCCGATACTGGTAGTCCCGGTGGATGAGGTAGCCGGTCACCGCCACGTCGTCGGCCGCTGCGTCCCAGGTGAGTGTCACCTCGGTCCCGTCACTCACCGCCGAGACGTTCGGAGGGACGGTCGGTGCCTCGTTGTCGGCCCCCACCGTCACCAGGACAGAGGACGGCGCCGACAGGTTCTGCCCGAAGTCCCTGGCCCTGATGTCGTAGCGGTAGGTGCCCGGCGCCATGTTGGTGTCGGCGAACCAACGGCGGGGCGAGTCGACCTGGACCACACCCTGGTAGGCGTAGTTGCGGTGCACCAGGTACTCCTTGACCCCTTGGTCGTCGGTCGACGGGCCCCAGGTGATCCGGATGTTGTCGTCGCCCACGACGGTGCCGTTCAGGTTGGGCGGTGAGCCCGGAGCGGTGTTGTCGCCTCCGCTGATCGTCACGTTGACCGCTCGTGGATCCGAGCGCTGGCCGTGTGAGTCGACGGCGACCACCCGGTACTGCTGGGTGTTGCCGGCCGGGGGTGCACCAGCGTCGGTGAACGCTCGCCCGTTGGTGTCCCCGATGAAGGTGGTGCCGCGGTACACCTTGTACCCGGTGACGGGTAGGGCGGAGCTGGGTTCGTTCCAGGTCAGCCGCACGGTGTCGTTGGCGGAGGTGCCGGTGAGCCCGGTCGGCCGACCGAGGGGCTCGCACATCTTGCCGAAGCCACCGAGCCAGTCGCCGTCGAGGGTTCGGGTGTAGTCACCGCCCACGTAGAGGCATCCGTTGGAGTCGACGAAGATCCCGTAGGTGCCGAACTGTGCCCTGGCCAGGCCTGGCACGAACGAACTGGTCTCGCCGGTGTTGGCGTTGTAGCTCGGGGCGGCCCAGACGTTGGTTCGCTCCCCGTCGAAGGAGGAGTAGTGGGTCCCGCGCCCGTTCCAGAACGCCTGACCACTCGCCGACTGGGTGCGGACCTCGTAGCAATGACAACCGGCGATGATCCAGTTCCCGAACTCTTCGAGCACCTGGTAGTCGCCACCCGCACCGCTGCCCGGGCCACAACCACCCTGGGGCTGTTCCCAGGTGTCACACGTCATCCCCGTGTGGGCGTACTGGACTCGACTGTGGTTGTTGACGTTGAGCATGGCGATCGAATGCTGGGCGCCCGCCACCCAGTACCGCCCCCGAGAGAAGGCCACGCCGGGTTGGTAGCTCTGGCTGGTCTGCCATTCTTGGTTCCGTTCGAAGGGAGTGACCAGGGGGATGACCGATCCGTCGACGTCGCTCACCGTGGCGAATGACTTGGTGCCGGGCTGGAAGTCGATGTCGTCGAAGTCTCCCGACAGCACGACCTTCCCGCGGGCTGGATCGGTGTCGACGTCCCAGGCCCCGAAGTGGAGCTTGGGGAGCCATTGGGCGTCGAGGGCGCCGCTGTTGGGATCGAGACGGGTGGACGACCACACCCGGTAGGACCCGCCGCCGATGGCGACGTGGTCGAAGTTGCCCACCACGTAGAGCCGGCCTTCGAGCACTTCGATCTCGCGGACGAGGGCTGCCTTGCCGCCGTTCCACCAGCTCTCGATCTGTGCGCCGAACGATGCGATCGTGGCCCCGTCGTTCTGGTTCAGCATCACCAGGGCATTTCGTTCTCGGCCGTTGACCCGGGTGAACTCGCCGCCGGCGAGGAGGCGTCCGTTGGGAGCCACGTCGAGGCTGTAGACCGTGCCGTTGAGCTCAGGAGAGAAGGAGGGGATCCAGGCACCCGAGTCCCGGTCGAAGGCGGCGAGGTATGCCTGGGGTTGGACCTGTGAGGCGGGATCGAAGCCGTTGCGTTGCACGCCGGTGAACGAGCCGGCCACGTAGATCCGGTCGCCGATCTCGGCGAAGTCGAACACCGTGATGGCTTTGCCCGACTGGATCTGGCCGCTGCCCACCACACCCCAGGCGGGAACCGGGTCGGGGTCGAGGTCGGCAGGGTCCCAGCCTGCAGGTACCGGGGCAGGGTCAGCGCCGGCGGCGGGCGTTCCGGCCAGCCCGGGCACCCCGTTGAACATGACCAGCACCGAGGCGATCAGTGCCATCACGAGCAGGGCAGCCGGGACCGGGGCGGCGGCGCTCCGTGCAGCAGCGAGCGAGACGGCCCTGCGACGGCCAGCCCCGGGCGACTCAGTCCTGGGCGTGTCAGTCCTGGGCGTGTCAGTCCTGGGCGTGTCAGTCCTGGGTACGTCAGTCCTGGGCGCGTCAGCCCTGGGTACGTCAGCTCTGGGCGAGTCAGTCCTGGGCGCGGTGGCGTCCGCTCCGGGCAGAGGTCCGCTGGCCGCTGAACAGCGGCGAGCGTGGGGGGCGCGTGCCGAACTCAGGGGCATGAGGCGTCGTTCCTTCGGTGAGGGCGTCTGCGCCAGACCCCCGAGCGACCACCGAACGCGGCGAGCACCTCAAGGATGGCGTCCTCACCATCTCACCCTCCGTGGTGCCAGGGCAAGTGAAAGCGACGGAACGTGTAGTGATCCGAACCCAGTATTCGAGCCTCGGCCGGGAGGCCGAGACTCGGACTCGACTGGATCAGGTGGGCAGTTCGTAGGTGTCGATGAGGGCGAGCACCTCGTTCCAGACGTTGCCGAAACGATCCAGATCCCCGTGGGGACGGGCGATCATCTGGAGGGCGAACTCGGCCTGCTTCTCGTTGGTGGTCGCCTTTCCGTGGAGGTTGGTGGCCCCCATCGAGAAGTCCCGCACGAGCACGTCGAAGATCTGTTCGGTCATCTCCGCCGAGATCCCGTCGAGTTCGATCCCTTCGAGGATCAACTGGGCGTAGACGACCATCGAGAACAGTTCTCCCAGCGCCAGCACGAAGTCGACGTCTGCGGCCTGACCGTCGTCCGGAGCGGCAGCCGCGAGCATGTCGCGGAACGAGGTGGCCTGTGTCCGGAAGATCTTGACGTTGGGCGAGTCGAACCGTTCGAAGGTCTGCTCCCAGTCGTGGAACTGGATGTTGCCGAGTCCGCGGGTGGGGGCCTGGGCGAACATGTAGGCGTCGTGTTGGTCGCCTCGCTGCTGGCCGATCTCGGGGTACTCGGCCGGGTTGAAGAAGTAGTTGGGCATGAACTTGGCGATGAGGGCGATGTTGACGTGCACGGTGCCCTCGAGCTTTGGCAGGGCACGGATGTGTTTGGCCGCCATGTGGAAGTAGGTGTCTGCTTCGAAGCCCTTGGCCGCGATCACGTCCCACAGGTGGTTGACCACGTGCTCGCCCTCGGTGGTGACCTTCATCTTCACCATCGGGTTGTAGAGCAGGTAGCGGCGGTCGTCGTCCGACGCAGTGCGCATGTAGTCACATGCTCGGGAGGCGAACAGCTTCATCGCGGTGAGCCGGGAGTAGGCGTCGACGAAGAGCTGACGGACGTGGGCGAAATCGGTGACGAGGCCGCCGTAGAGCTCTCGGTGACCGGCGTGGTTGATCGCTTCGTACAAGGCGTGGGTGCCGATCCCGATCGAGGCCCAACCCAGGTTGTACTTGCACAGGTTGATCGTGTTGAGCGCCGTGTGGAAGGCGGCCTTGCCCCGCACGAGGATGTCGGCCTCGGTGATCGGGTAGTCGTTGAGGGTGAAGGCCGAGACGAACATCGGGGAGTGCACGGTGTTCTTGTCGAGCTGGTAACGCTCGTGGCTCGACTCGACGACGAAGAAGACGTACTCCATCTCGTCGGGGTTCTCGGCCGACGGCACCTTGGCGAACACCGAGACGAGGGACGCCTCGTTGCCATTGCCGATGTAGTACTTGGAGCCGTTGGCCAGATAGGTGCCGTCATCTTGGGGTGTGAGGGCCACCTCCGAGGAGTAGATGTCGGCCCCGTGCTCCTTCTCGGACAGGCCGAAGGCGAAGATGCCTCCGTCGGCGAGCATCTGGGCTGCCTTGGCCTTCACCTCTTCGTTCTCGCCCATGAAGATCGGCCCGAGGCCGAGCATCGAGACCTGCCAGGCGTACCAGTAACCGAGCGAATAGAAAGCGGTGATCTCGGAGAAGTGGTTGTTGCGCCAGGTGTCCCACCGGGCGGTGCTCGCCGCCTCGCCCACGCCGTGACCTTCGGGGGTCATCAGGGTCGAGAAGGCGCCGGATTCGCCGAGGAACTCGATGAAGTCGTCGTACCAGATGCCCTCGTTGTCGTCGCGGGTGATCTTGGCCTTGCCCTGGGACTCGAACCAGGCGATCGTCGCTTCCATCAGGGAGGCCGACGCTGTGTCGAGCTCCCCCGGTGCGTAGTGGTGAGGGTTGAGCAGGATGCCTGGGTGGTCGTTCGCCATGTTCGCCTCGGTGGTCGGGAGCGGGAGGTGCGGAATGATCCTCGTCACATCCACGCTAGATCCTGACCGTCGACTTCGATGGCCTGGGGTTCATCTGAGCCAGCCTGTCAATGCCGGGCGGCCGAGGTGTCCGTTTCCGATGGAGCCCGGAAACTCCATCTCACCCCGACCACGAGCGGGATAGCTTCGGCCAGGTGCGTCTCGATCCGCGACCCGAGACGGTCTTCGTCGTAGCCGGGGCCGTCCAGGCGGCGCTCGAGTGGGCCTTCTGGCTCCTGATCATCGTCTGGTGGGTGGTCGAACTCGAACTCTCCTCGTTGGCCCTGGTGCTCACCGGCACGGTGTTCACCGCGACCCTGCTGGTGGCAGAGGTCCCGACCGGGGTGCTCGCGGACTCGGTGAGTCGCAAGTGGTCTGTCGTGCTGGCCAACGTCGGAATGGGCGTCGCCATGATCATGACCGTGGCGAACCCCCGGTTGTGGGCGATCCTGGCCGCCCAAGGGCTCTATGCCTTGTCGTGGAGTTTCCAGTCCGGTGCCGACATCGCCTGGGTCACCGCCGAGGTGGGGGAGGAGACCGATACCGAGCGTCTTCTGCTCCGGGCGCATCGTGCCGGGCTCCTGGCCGGCTGCGCCCTCCTGCCGCTCGCCGCCCTGGTGGGGTCTTGGTCGCTGAGCGGGGGAGTCGCTGCCTTGGGCGCCTGCTCGGTGATCCTCGGGCTGGTGCTCGCCCGGGTGATGGTCGACGACGCCTCGACACCCGACCCCGATGAACGACCCGCCTTCGGTGAGATCCTGCGACTCGGGGTCGAGCTGGTCGGAACCCGCCCCCGGCTCAGGGTCCTGTTGGTGGTCGTGTTGATCGCCGGCTTGCCTTCCGATGCGCTCGATCGGCTGGGGCCCCGCCGCTTCTTCGAAGCAGGGGACTGGGGTGACGACACCCTGTGGGCCAACTTGGTGGTGCTGCTCGCCATGGCGGCCTTCGGGTTGCTGGTGAACCTGGTGGTCTCGGCGTCGGCCGAAAGGGGACGCACTCACCCCTTGCTCGGAGGAGTCCTGTTGTTGGTCGCCGGGCTCGGCGCTGCCCTCGTCGCCGGATCCGGCGCCGCTCCCGTGATCGCCGTCGGCCTGATGACACAGGATGCCGCCCGTGAATCGCTCGACCCGGTGATCGAGAACTGGGTCAACGCAGCCTCGACCGACCGGGTCAGGGCCACCGTGCATTCCCTGGTGAGTCAAGCCTTCAGCGTGAGCGAGGTGGTGGGTGGGCTCGTCGTGAGCCTGGTCGTCGCCCAGCTCGATGCATCGGCCGCCTTGGCCCTCGCGTGCGGGGTGCTCGTGCTCGCCGGGGTGGTGTCGATCGTGGGAGGCAGGGAGTGTCCGAACACTCCTCCCCAGGCCTGAGTCGGTCGGCTGATCTGGCTCAAGGCGGGGTGTGATCGGGTCGATCTCATCGGAGTGATCGTCACCCGACCGCCCAGTGGGCTCTCACGCCTGTTCCTGCTCGCCGGCCTGCTCGCTCTGCTGGTGGGGTTGCACCCGAGCAGTGTCGAGGCCTCGAACCCGGCGGGTGCTGCGGGCACAGCGGGTGGGCTCGGTCTGGGTGGAGTGACCTCGGCCAAGTCGGGTATCTCGGGCGCCCCCGCAGCAGCGGAACGACTCGCTGCGGTGCGAGCCCAACCGGGGCCGATCGATCCTTCCACTTTGGTTTCCGAGCAGCCGTTGAGGAGTTGGCAGGTCACCGACATCCAGGACCCCGCCCAGTCGCAGACCCCGGATTGGGATGTCCTGGTCTGGGACTTCGCCGAGATGAACGGCGTCATGTACGTCGGCGGCCGCTTTCAGACGGTGCGTCAGTACTCGGGTGCCACCAACCACAGTCAGGCGTTCCTCGCCGCCTTCGACGTGGCGACCGGAGCGTGGATCCCCAGCTTCCGTCCCGTGCTCGACGATGCGGTCTACGCCCTCGCTCCGAGCCCCGATGGAAGTCGGCTCTT
>ENA-ORXU01003139-ORXU01003139.1-marine-metagenome-genome-assembly--contig:-NODE-3139-length-10574-cov-3.290654_pt1 | contig 10574 bp, 8 predicted proteins | sample MGYA00237869_ERZ511484 | MGnify/ENA metagenome assembly ERZ511484 | reverse complement strand
GTAATCAATCTATTCGCGCTCGTAATCCGACACGGGCTACCTGCAAGTGCGTTGGCCGATGTGCCGTACGCATATCCAACTTGGGGGTCGGATGTTTCAGGGAAGGTCTAGAAGAGGGGGAATGCCCTAGGCCCGTTCTAGCAACTCGGTAATGCGACTTTCCTTTTGGGTAAAGGCCTGCAGCGCACCTGCTGTGAGATCATCACCCTGCTTTAGATCTTCGGTCAAGTGATTGACTTGGCGGCCGTTTTTCCAAAAACGGAAGCATACGTGTGGGCCGCTCGATAGCCCAGTAGATCCGACATAGCCAATCACTTGGCCTTTCTCCACTGCCGAGCCTGGACGGATGCCTGGAGCAAAAGCTTTCATGTGGAGGTACTGCGTTTGGTAGGTATCGTCGTGCTTGATTTTGACGAAGTTGCCGTTAGAGCGCGTGCTGGTGCGAGCCACAACGATACCGTCACTTACGGCGAGTATTGGTGTACCGTAGTCTGCTGCGTAATCGGTCCCGTAGTGTGGGCGGATGCGCTTGAGCACTGGGTGACGCCGACGAAGGTTGTAAGGGCTCGAAAGCAGAGCTCCAGGAACCGGCGACGCTAGCCAGGTACGACGGGCCGGAGAACCTTCAGGAGTAAAGAAACCTGCGATGTCAAGTTGGTCGTCGTGAAAGCGAATAGCAGTCTTCTCGAGACTGTCGAGGCGATAACGAACAGCTTCCAGCTCACCATAGCCTACTACCATACCGGCTTCGTCACGCTTTACTGGATAGACAACCTTGACGATTCCATTCTCAAACGTGGGATCGAGGGGAAGCTCTCCTTCGAGGCCACGCTTCACCCGAGCTTTGAGTTCCTCATCAAAGCTCGTATAAGAAAGCATGGTGTCGATGTTGCCACCGTATAGCAAGGAAGACGTTTCATATTCAGCCTGAATCCCGTCTAGGTCGGCAATCGTTACAGTACCGTTCACTAAATCGTAGCGAGCATACTCGTGCGTGTTTAACTCCTGAGCAATGTAGTTGACCTCACCATCGGCATTGCGGAACACAGCGGTTTGGTGACCGGCTAAAGCACCTACAAGAGCTTTGTACTCGGTTAATGCGACGAGTCGCTCTGAAAAGATTCGATCAACGCCAATGGCCGAGAATACATCGAGCAAATTGTCCTCATCCGAAGCATAGGTGTACTCAACCTCAGCGAAGCGCTCTAATTCCAGGCCGTAGCTAAGTGTTGGAACCGTTAGCGGGAATGTGCTGAGGGGCCGGCTTTCGCCAAAACGAGCACTGGTGCCGAGAGCGAGGGTGGCAATGACGCAAAGTGCAGCAACGCTGCGAGCTGCAAAAAACGAAACGCGTCGGAGGGAAGGCGTCAATCGATACTGGTTTGGTGAAAGGCAGGCGACCGCTAGAACGGCTGTACTGTGCGCAAACGCGCCTGCTCCCCAAAAATACTTGACCACGACGTCTAGGTTGTTAAGGGCCTGTTACACCGCTGGTTAGCGCCAGTAGTGGCGCATTTGCGGCGAATCCCTTACGGTTTGCTGACAGTGTGCGGGGGCGTAGTCTCCAATGCCAAAGGTCAGGGCAAACTCGTGCGTACAGCAAGGGACTACCGATTAGTGGGGAGACGCTAACCGATATCTGGTGCGCTTGCTATACTTGTCAAAGGGCCTAGTTCGTACGCGTGCTCCGAAGCGTTGATAATAGTGCTCCAGTAGTCTGTGAGTACACACTTACGAAGTAGAGGCCTGCTCGTGAGGGCAAGGTTACTGGTATGCGCTCAGATTCATTTTCCAAGACAACTTGCTCAAGAATCTTCCGTCCTGCAGCATCAGAAACTACTATCCTAAGCTGATCGGGCAGTGATTGACCGCTCACTTGGAGGCTTACCGTGCTTTGTCCGGTTGGATTCGGGTACAGGGCAAATTGGGCTGCGCTTGACTCGCGAGTAGTACTCACAATGTCGCTGAGTTCAGTAGAGCCGTCGAGGTCGACTGCGTTGAGGCGGTAATAGCTGATTCCGCTTGGTGCACTTGCATGCACAAAAGCGTAGTCACCACCACTCGGTGAGGTTGCTGCACTTGAGCCTATTGTTACCCATGCGCCGGACGCTTCACGCGTCTCGACATCAAAGTGGCTGGCATCAACTTCGCTTGCCGTGCTCCACTCGATGATGTTGCCCTCGGTGGTGCTGGTCGCAGTGAGGGAAGTTAGCTCGACGGGGAGGGCGGCTTCGACAGTCACAGCGACAGAGTTTGTACTCACTGCTGCACAGATAGTATTGGTAAGCGCGGCTTGTTCGAAGGTTGTGAACTGACCTCCTTCGAACGTAGCCAGATTGGTTCCGTTCTCTACGCTTACACCAAATACAGTGTACTGCCCGGTAGGGTAGGTGCTGCCATCCGACAAATCAGAGTTGAGATCAAAGTCAACTATGCTACCTGTATTATCGACGATCGCATAGGTGTAGCTAAAGCCGGCACCGGGATCTGCGGGCCCGTCTAAAAGCGTCCCGCTCGAAATATCAACCCTTACAGTACCCGTTGCGCCTGTACCGCCAGCAAATCCTACTAGTGCATAGGGGGTATTGGGTTGAAGAGACTCTGAAAACGTCTGACCTATTAGCGTATTTCCAGATAGGCGCCGGGTCGAGCCTACGAAGCCGTCACAAGTTTCCTGAAAGCTTGGAGTGAAAACTGTTGCCGTTGGAATAAACGTACCACTCGATCCACCCTGTGAAGTGGAAGTGAAGGACACTGTTCCAGCAGTGCTGACGTACACTTCACGGAGCTCATAAAAATTGCCGGAATTAAAGGATGCGCATGAGCCTGGGTTATTTGCGTCTTCCGCGAATACGTCGGAAGTATTAGAACTGCTGTTGATCCCGATCAAAATTGGAGAAGTCAGTGCATTACCAAATTGCGGCGATAACGATAAATTGAGTGTCGGATCTCCTTGAGGTGCACTCACAGCTGTGGCAGGAGCTATTGGTACTTGTGCTGCATTACAAACGCTAGCGCTGGAGATAGCGATGTCAGCCCCATTTACGTCGTAAAAAATGCCTCCACTCGCTCGGACTAACACTCTTCCTTCACCAGTAGTGACGTTCGGCGCCGTAATAGCTTGACTACCATCATTCGCGACTCCTGTGGCAAGTTGAATTGGAAAAGATGTACCACCATCAGCGCTAAAGAAAATGTCAACTTGTCCGACGTTGATAGTTCCTCCATCGGTTCCGGCAGGATCCCATGTGACTGTTTGAGATGAAGTTGGGGCCCAGGTAGTAGGAGTGGCCTGGCTGGTTACATCGAATGGTGAGCCCGTGTTTATGACTTGCACGGTGACTAAGTCGCAGGCTATACCACGTCCACCCGCCCGAACCGTGAGTCGAAGGTTTATGTCGCGAGCAACGCTTGGCAGCGTTTCACCAAATTGCCCATTTGTATTCCCCGCAATAACATTTTGTAGACTAGGGAAATACCGATCAGTTCCGGCGCTTGGCGCGAAGCTTCTAAAGAGAGGCGCGGTGGTGTTGGTTGCAGTGGATGTAGGCGGCTCAGAAGTTCCGAGGTCTGTGTCAATACTCTCCCAACTGTATGTCAGTGCGCCGACTCCACCATTGCCAGAGCCTTGGAGGTAGAAAGGTGTTCCTGTGGGAATGGTAAGAACTGTACCCGTAGGCTGCGCAGCGTCACTGGATGGTTCTGTAATGGTGGTTCCTGTGGTAGTAAAGCAGCTACCAGTGCTAGCGATATAATCGACGATCGTCGATATCGAGCCAGCATGAAAGAAATCACCTATGTCACCGCCGTAGGTATCTGCTGCGCCACAGTCTGCTCCGGTACCCATAATCGTGACGCCTTCTCCTGGTTCGAATCGGTCTGCTCCAGTGTTGGTACATCCATAGTTGGTATGGTTGCAGTTAAACTGGTGTCCAACTTCGTGGGCAAGAATTACTAGTGCAGCATCATCGAGGACGGTGCTGTATCCTCTAGCTTTAGAGCCAGTTTGACACACCACTCCTACTCCTGCAAGGCCTCCAAAACTTACTCCACCACCTCCGGAAGGGAGTTGTACAGAGTGTAAGCCGTGACCTATATCGTATGCATTGTTGCTGAGATTGGCTTCAATGTAGTTTTCGGCCTGTGTTAGCGAAACCCCCGTGTCGTCAGGGTCGGTAAAGGGATCCGCGGCGGTAAGGTTGACAAGCACATCGTTTCCAGCGGCCAACACAAACGTGATTGCAACTTCGCGTTCGTAGATCGCATTGAGCTCAGCGATTCGATTATTGAAGGCGGTGTTAACTTCAGCAAGCGTAGGTGAGCCAGCGCTATTTTGATCTGCAAACTCAAACGTATTGGTTAATGCTATGTCGTACTCTCGCAGCTGGGCGCCTAGCTGAAAGCAACTGTTCACAAATCGCTGAGCTTGACTTGATTTCGTTTTGCTGAAAGGCGCATTCTCTACTGCACAGGTAAAATTGGATTGCGCGGCCTTCAGGTCTAGTCGCTGGATGAATTGTTCGATAGTTCCGTTGTCCTTGAACTCGTGACCAATTTGGATAGGGCCGGCAGGGTCTAAAGCGATGGCGAAGACTCCAGAAGGGCTCACATTCATTCGGCCAATGACTTCGTCTGTTCCAGGGTTTGTAATGCGATAGCTCCGAATATCTGAATACTTCGCCTGCATCTCAGGCGTAAACTGACTTGCCTCATAGAGGTCAAACTCTCGGGTCTCGTCTTCTAGCCAGGGCAACGTGACGGTTGCATCTGGACCGCTAGCGCCACGGGCTTTGGGAGCAGCTTTGCTAGCTTTTATCTGAGCAGCGATCACCGCCACATCCAAATCAACGGGAGTGCGTTGGCCAAATCCGGGCACGCACAAAAAAAGCGCGCTCGTCAGGAGCGCGAGGTGTATTAGTCTCATGTTTGACTGACTTTATTGCCGTAGGCTAGAGCCTGGTCCTATTCTACGGGAAGTGCATTTTAGAGTTTCTCGCGGGCCTATGTTGTTAAGCATAGCACAAACGGCAGAAGTCCACACCCAAATCCTAACATCTCGGTATGCGTATACTCCTTGGGATTGCTCTTTTCGGACTCGCTACCTACCTGATCGCTGGCTACCTTTTGTCGAGTCTTATCCTGGAACCGCCCCCCAGAAGGAGCACCGTCGACAGCAATGAGGCATTGGCCGAGGGTTGGGGCTACAACCAGGATTCCCTCTTGCAACTCCTCGCTCCACCAGAGTCGGTAACGTTTATTTCCTCACCCTCAGAACTCGAACTACACGCCTGGTACTTCCGTGGTGCCGAAGGTGCCCGATGTGGAGCCGTGCTCGCACACGGAATCACAGAAAATCGAGCAAACACGCTCAAGTACGCGGCTATGCTCCGCGATTGCGGTTGTCACATGCTACTCTTCGACCAGCGCTGCCATGGGGCCTCAGAAGGCCACTTCTTAACTGGGTCGGCCTCAGAGAGCGACGACGTACTTGCGGCCCACGCATTCTTGGCTCGACGAGCCGGCATCGCCCCAAATCAGATCGCCCTGATAGGTGAAAGTTGGGGTGCGAGTGCTGTCCTAGTAGCTGCCGCCAAAACAAATGACATTGCCTTTGTGCTAGCCGATTCGCCCTTCACGAGCTGGCACGATGCGATCGTCCAGCGCGCAGATAAACAGTATGGAACTTGGCTACGCCTACTCTTGCCCGCCACATACGCCTGGGTAGAGTGGCGTACCGGCGTCGATATGAATTTCGCGGCACCGCGAGAAGCTGCTGCGAAGATTAGCGTGCCTACGCTGCTCATGCATGTGGCCAGCGATACAGTCACACCAGCATTCCACTCGCGCGAGATTGCAGCTCAACTCGATTCTACCCTTGGAGGCGTGCGGATTCTAAGCTGGCCAGCATGGCACGCCCATGGCGCACTGTACGATCCAGTCGCCTATCGCACAATCGTCGACAGCTTCCTACTCCATAAGGGTGTGGAGTGGTGTCACTAACTGGTTGGTTATCCAATTCATACCTTCCCTGCCACATTCACTAAACCCCCCACGACATTATGTCAAAGCTAGAAGGCGTCATAACAAAGTCTAAGGAGCATCTCGACAAGCATTTCAGCGGACACAAAACCGATGAGGACCTGCTTCGCAAAGTGGCTAAAGGCCTCGGTCCGAGTATTTACAACAAGGACTCAAGCTCAGTAAGCTGTTCCGACAAGAAAGAGAAGGAAACAGTAGTCAAGAATTTCCTCATGAAGAAGCACGGCATGACCGACGAGGCTGCTGCTGCGAAAGCCGTAGATGAGGTCTGCGAACAATACAAAGCGTCGCGCGCCAAGCTGCGTACAGTATTCTACTACGTACTCGTGAAGAAGCTCGGCCTCGAGAGCAAGTACTAATCGCGACATACCGTCCGTAGACTCGAAAGCCCCGTCGACATCCAGTCGGCGGGGCTTTCTCACTAGTAGCTCTCACTCAAGTAGGCTAACGATTGCCACCAAACTCTGGGCAACGCAGATCACCGAAGTAATAGAATAGCCCAACGGTGAGGCCTGCCGCTTGATCATTATCGGTAGCGTTCCCGCGCAATCTACCCTCTTGACCAAGAGGCAATTCATTGACCCCAGGGATGATCAGTGAAGGATCAGACAGCCGCACAGCCTCTGGCCCACGGGCATCTTCAAGATCTTCAGGGTCCGGATAAATCGTAGAAACATCGTCGAGGTAATCCGAGAACAACTGCCGAGCATTAAACTCGACATTGATGCTCCACTCGTACGTGATGTCGAATTTGATCCCAATGCCATAGCTCAGGCCCAAAGACGTAGTATAGTACTCCTCGCCCAAAAACTGACCCTCTGTGCCGAGGGGCCGCAGATCAATCCATTCACCGTCCAGTTCGGCTTGTGGTTCGAAGTTGGCCACCATGAACGACCCAAAAACATAGGGCGTCCAAAAATTGTCGCGACTGCCGTGGTCGTAGGGCAGGAAGTTAAACTCCATACCCAACGACGCGTCTAAAAGCGGGCTCCGGAAATGAAGATTGCGCGCGCGCTCGTAAGCATTAGCCGAATCGTTATCTTGAGCAGACACGCGCATGTAGCTCACCGCAGCTCGTGTACTCCAACGATTCGAGAAATTATAGCGGACTGCTCCATAAACATTGATCCCAGGATCTCCAAGATTGAAGTCGGTGTTTAAGTCGCCGAAGTAGTGGCCCACACCAAGGCCTGCACCTGCCTCCCAGCCGCGTTGAGCATGCAGGTTTGCCTGGGCAACTGCGACAAGTAGAAAGAGAAAAATGTATATGCGCACGGCGGCAAAGTAGGCGTGGAGGTGGAAAGGACGCTCCGAAAACGGTAGTCCAAAGGGCCTGGTATGCCAAAAGCACGCCGAATTCTGCTTTCTGCCTGACTGGTGGCTAGAAATCCACCCTTAAAGAACTAGAAAACTATCGGCACAGAATTTTTGAGCGAAAGACGCTTACTAAAGCTACCAGCATGAAGCGGTCTCACAAGTGGATTACATTTGTAAACCAAACCGAAGAATTAGATGTATATACATCTACTTTCAACTTCCTTACACCCGTTCGGGTCTTTGCGACCTGCTTAACTACTTGAAGAATGAAGAACTTTCTCTTGATGCTATTTGCCGCTTTCGCACTCACCGCTTGCGGTGATAATGACGGCGCCGTTGAAGTCGAAACCGGTGAGGCCACTACTGAGGCTGCACAGGTTGTACAAGGCACCACTTACCGAGTCGTTCCTGCCAACTCCCAAGTTCTTTGGACAGGAAGTAAGGTTGTAGGCGGCTCTCACCAAGGCACTATCGATGTAACCGACGGCACCCTCAGCGTTGCGGGCAATCAACTAGCGGGGGGCCAGTTTACAATCGACATGGCATCGCTCACCGTGACTGATCTTGATGATGCAAACGGAAAAGGAAAGCTCGAGGGGCACCTTAAGAACGAGGACTTTTTTGAAGTCGCCAGTTACCCAACAGCCACCTTCGAGTTGGTTGCTGCAGAGCCAGTTAGTGGCAACGCTGACGTAACGCACAACCTTCGTGGCAACCTCACCATGAAAGGCGTCAGCAAAAGCGTGACCATTCCAGCCAACGTTGTCGTAACCGACGATATGGTATCGGCCGTGACACCTGCATTCACCATCGATCGCATGGACTGGGGCGTCAAGTACGGCTCAGGCCTCGCCGGTGCAGTTGGCGATAATGTGATTAGCGACGACGTAAAGCTCGTTATCAACCTCAAGGCTCAGCGCGCCTAGAACCAACCTTTGGCTAAGCGGCATATTCCTGCTTAGAAAACTTAAAACGCCTCGCCTCGGACTCAACCGTGGCGAGGCGTTTTCGTTGCAACTTGCACCTATGAAGGATTCTACTACCACCCGCGACTATACCGTTGGGGCTATCCTCGTGCTGCTCATCCTTGCCGTGGCTTTCGCTGTCTCGCGTTTCACAATGGCTGAAGATCGCGGAGTGCTAATGCCGACGCACGCCGAGCCTCGTACTGGTCTGAATGAGAACCCCCCAAGTGCGCCCGCTGAGAATGCCCGCGCCATGGCCGTTGCCCAGAAATCCACCGGGGACGGCTGGCTCGCTGCCGATCGAGCTCAGCGCATCCGCCAACTTACCGGCAGGTTTGATCCGGCATCCGACCCGGCCTTTGTTAAACTAGACGATCGCTATACCGATGCCGACGGTGATTACCTACTTCGTGCAGAAACAGCATCGGCCATTGCACGCATGATCGACGCTGCCAAAGCTGACGGCGTTGAATTTCGCGTTCGCTCAGCTACGCGCAATCATGCCCGCCAAACTCAGATTTGGGAGGCTAAGTGGCGTGGAGACCGCACCCTTAGCAACGGCGTCAACCTCGGTAAGAGCCCAGAGCTCTCAGATTCCGCAAAGGCGCGCATGATTCTTCTTTATTCCAGTATGCCTGGCACGAGCCGCCATCACTGGGGCACGGACGTTGATCTCAATGCTTTTGATAACGATTATTTCTCGAGCGGTAAGGGGTTGGCAGAACACAATTGGTTGAAAGCTCGGGCCAGCGAGTTCGGATTTTACCAGCCTTACACGGCTAAGTCTACCGGGCGAAAAGGCTATGAAGAGGAGCGTTGGCACTGGAGCTACAAGCCGCTTTCACAGCCCTTGTTGCGGGCCTACCGGGCTGAGGTCTCGCCGCAGGAAGTGAGCGATTTTGAAGGGGCACAGGTTGCTGCTAGCGTTGGTGCTATCCCGGAGTATGTGCTCGGCATCAACCCAGACCTATTATAGTAGACACTGAGCTGAGGAGAAAGAAGCGACGTAGATGCAACAGTGTTGCATTTTCGAGAAAGTAGCGTACTTTGTGCCGTGATGCAGCCCGAAGTCCTTCTCCGCGCGCACGGTTTGCGTGCTACTGCCGTGCGTTGTCGCGTACTTGAAGTGCTGAATGTGCGTGCCTCCGCCTGCTCTATGAGCAAGCTAAGCGATGCACTCAATGGCGATCGGGTTACACTTTACCGCACCCTCAAGACTTTCGAAGAGAGCGGAATTATTCACCGCGTCCAAGACGGCACTACCCAGGATAAGTACGCGCTTTGTGGCAGTGATTGCAGCAGCAGTTCGCACCAGCATGACCACGCGCACTTCCATTGCAAGTCCTGCGGAGATACGGTATGCCTTGACGTGCCCGCTCCCCCGTCCCCGGTTTTGCCGAAAGGCTATCGTGTAGCAACGGTACACTTCACTTTATCGGGTGAGTGCGCCAATTGTCAACCTGTCGGTAAGTGAGGCTAAGCTTAGTCATAGCAATGCTGCTGGTAGTGAACACGCTCACTGCTCAGCCAGACTGTACGGCCAGTTTGCAAGGGGTCGTCACAGACGAGCACGACGCGAAATCGCTCCTCGGGGCGACAGTCTTTCTTTTGGGCGCTTCTCGGGGAGTGGCAACAGCAGCAGACGGCACTTTTTCCCTCGACGGTCTCTGCCCTGGTCCTGATACCCTGCGGGTGACCCACATCGGTTGCGCTCCCGTGCGTGTGCCTGTGGATTTGCAGGCAGCTTTCGCCAAAACTGTAAACGTCGAGCTCGAGCACCACGCCGAGCTATTGGATGGTGTCGAAGTCCATGCGCATCGCAACCAAACCAATGTCTCCGATGTCGGTGCTACCCTTAGCGGTGAGCAACTCGATCGAACTGCGGGTGATGACTTTGCCGCTGTGGTCGAGCAACTGCCAGGGGTGCGCAGCGTGTCTACGGGCGCAAATATCGGTCGGCCCTTAGTCGATGGCCTCGGTGGGGCACGCCTCCAAGTTGTGCAAGGCGGCATGGCGCTCGCAACCCAAGACTGGGGGGACGAACACGCGTTGGAAATTGACCCGTTCGCTACAGCCAACGTACAGCTGGCGCGCTCTGGCGCAACCGTGGGATACGGCGCAGCGACCACTGGCGCCACCCTTGTACTCGACGATCCTGGCATCCCGAGCGATCAGCGCCTGTCAGGACAAGCTCTGAGTACCGGGCAGTTGAATACCCGGGGTGGCGGGGCAGGCATCAGCCTAGCCCAGCGC
>ENA-ORXU01003138-ORXU01003138.1-marine-metagenome-genome-assembly--contig:-NODE-3138-length-10576-cov-8.759215_pt1 | contig 10576 bp, 11 predicted proteins | sample MGYA00237869_ERZ511484 | MGnify/ENA metagenome assembly ERZ511484 | reverse complement strand
AGTCTGCTTTGCCGTGTGCCCGGCCGGCTGAGACCAGCCCACCCTCGCGCAGAGCGGACGTGCCAAATTCGTGGTCTTGTGTGTGAAGCGCACGACGCGGCCGGGCCCGCGCAGGGGGGGTCGAAGGGCACGTGATGACATGTGGCTGCGGATGGGACAGTGCCTAGCCGCATCCGCGCAGCCTCGGGACTGTTGTCGAGACAATATCGAGAGGAGCATCGAGTGCTTAGTAGTTCCCGCCCGCAGGACCCGCCATTTTTGGCCCACAAGCGATCTGGTGTATCTCAGATTACCAGAAGGCCTCCCATCACCGAAAGTGGGGTCAAGCGTGAAGTGACTCGACACCAAATTTGTGAAGGTCTTCTTGCATGAACATGGGCGTCTGGAGGTAGTTGATACAAGTCGGAGCTCGTTTGTAACTGTACAGTATCCCGTCGGATTCGGCAGCGGCGTTGGCAGATCCCACCACCCGGAACCGCCACCCAAGAGAACACCCCGTGTGGGAAAGCCGGAGCCATCGGCCAGTGGCTTCGGTCGCCGGACCAGATCCGTCCTGTGGGCACACGAATGGCAGCGAGTCTGCAGCCCTGGCATTGGCACCACACATCCACAAACAGGTCCTGCCCCGAGTGCACGTGAGGCTGCGCTTTGTTTTGTGGTACGCCGGAGCGGCGCGCTCCTGTGTCTGTATGCTCGTCACTACGCGCTGTCTAGCTTGAGTACCTCTGCCCTCTTCCACAGATTGATCCCCCCGTCCCCCATTCTCTTCGACATGACTCTTCTTGCCGTCGAGTTTGAGCGATGCCTGGGGACCTCCTGCAACGCCTACAAGCTGCGCAACCGCGTCGCCGTTTCGGTCACCGTGCGGACCGTACGTGGCATTTACAACGCACGTGCTCTCTCCCGCTCCTGCGACAAGTGCCGGACGCAGTACACTCCGGGTATGACGACGTACAAGCCCGACTACTTTGTCAACGAGATCCAGCCGTGGGTGACATCTGCGCTCCCCATCCCTGCCGTTGACTTGGACGCCGCAGTGGGAGTCCGAGCGCACAGCCCCGTTCAAGGCCTTGTGCGCGTCTCAAACCACCATTTCGTCGATTTGACGCTTGCTCGGTCTTGGTACCTCCAAGCCACGATGGGCCGGTCGTCAACCGAGAGCCAAGCCCTGGTGCGCGCGGCGACGGCGACGTCTGATACGCTCCTCGACAATATGGACGGGCTCGACGGGGTGGAGGAGGAGGGGGGCCTAGGGCAACTGATTTGGGCATCCATCGTGTTCTATGGGGCTTTTCTCTTCGAGCAGCGGCGCGGCTGCGTCAATGTGGCCTGGCTGACAGTCCACGACGTGCAGCGGACGCGCAGCTCCCTCCGCACATCCCTCCATGCCCTGTGCCGTCGGATGGTCGGCGTGTGGCAGCGTGTTGGGTTTTTCCACGCACGTCACGAGTGTGACAGGTGCCGTCTGTTTAATGGCATCGACTATCTTGTGGGTGACGGCGTTGCTATGGGGGGGATTGTATGCGGCATGGAGGGCTGCCTTGATCCCCCCGTCCACAATCTTCGGTTTTGCGTGCATCACTCGGCGCGTGAGCGCGTCTGCGCTGTCGTGCGGGTTTCGTCATCATCCGGGCCGTGCGGGGAGCCCCGGGCGCCCCGAGCTCCCTCCGCTGGTCGACAGGCGTTCTGGCTCGTTTGCCGACGGCACATCCCATTGGAGGAGGCCCACGAGCGGCGCGCGAACTCGGCGGCCACGCGGCGCAACGGGAGTGTACCCGGTAACGTTGCAGCAGATGCGGCTGCTTCTGTGGACGGGGACGGCGGGGACCAGTTTGGTGCTCATGGCGGGGGGCCTGGATCGGGGCTGCGGGCCGTGTGGCGTCGTCAACACGTCCAGCGCTATGTTGTTTTCAGCCGACCTTGTGGGGTTGTTGTCTTTGCTCAGTTTCTGTCGGGTGGGGAGGGACCCGCGACAGTTCTCGCTTCCATGGCCCGGGCGGTGCGCTGCCTTGAGCGCACCCCGTCGGCTATTGGCTACGACATGTGCTGTCGCATCCACCAGCACCTGCGTGGACCCAATGTTGTGCGGCGGGATGCCGACACCGTAGCCGGGGCTGTCTTGGTAGTGCCTCGCTTCCATGAGCGTACTCACCGACTCTGTGCGCCTCATTGCATGTCTTCGTGTCGAATGTCGTGCTATCCCGAGTTGGTCGGGCCTGATGTCAGAACGAGTCTCTTCAACACCTCGCGGGCCGAGCAGCACTTCAGGTTCTTGCGTGGATGGCAAAACACAGTCCACAGCATGCACTGCGACAAGGCCGACTTCATGCTGGGTTGTGTTGAGGAGGAGCGCAACTTTGACTTGCTCCGGCGCTAGTGCGCTCCTCTGTTGTTTAGGTGTAGAGTACGTGTCTGTCTATTCAATAGTAGCTTGTTATCTCTTTGCACTTGCTAATGTACAGAGCCCCGACATCTGGCCGACAACAGGTCGATGCACCCGTCTAGGAAGTATTCTACTCATGGAAGCAACAAACAGCCGACAAAAGATGGCGGGGACATTGCCTTAGCGGCCCTTGTTCCAGCTGGAAAGCACAATGTCGGCCGCCACCACGTTTGAGAGAAAGCAGGCCCAGGTCAGGACGCTCAGGTCGCGACAGCGCGTGGACGTCACGGTGGCCATTGTTCGCGTGGGTGGCCAGTGACAACTACATTCCCACGTCCGGCACGCTGTCTCCACTCGCGGAGGCCTTCTCGCCTCCTGCAACATAACCAAAGAAGGAAACATGGCCGGGGCGGGAGCCGTCCGATACAACTGCGGAAAGCCGGCCTGCTCGTCAGATCCAAGAAATTGTCAGACTACATATCAAGTCGCGGATGCCAATTCCAATGTAATAGGAATACCGTTTCGAGAAAGAGTCCTCATTCTTTGCCATGGGCGCAGCACCGCCGAAGCAGTCGACAGAGAGATGCACACCCGTCAAGCGCCGCTGAGTGCAGAGCCACAGGCAAGCACTTTTTTCTTGTAGCGGTGTACTCTTCAACTCAGAACGAGACGGCACCGAACGTACTGTTCAAATAGGCTTGGCAACGGCACCTCCGAGCAACTCGACCCTCGACGCTGCCATCACTCGAAGTGCTTTCATGGAGATGAAGTGTGCCGACAGCGCTCACCTTCACGCCTCGCCACAAAGGAGAGTCGTAGTGTCTCAGTTCGCCAGTGGCAAGAAGGGCAGGAGCGGCCACCAAGTCATGAACGCTCGGCGTCACGAGGTCTGCTCGCATACCTAGGCAGGAGCCACCACATTGCTCGGCGTACGCACCATTGCCGTAGCTACTACGATGAGCACAGGCAGGACCACCTCCAGAAGGTCTACATTTCTTTATTTTTCCAGTCCCCGTCTGACAGCCGTGGCGGCGCGTCATTGCCGCGGCGCGGTCTCGCCAGGGGATACAAAGGCTATCTGCTTCTGCCGAAAGTGCTTTCCACTACCACGAGCAAGCGCTTCGGCGAGCACCCGCACGAAACTGGGCTGATAGTGGTATCAGGGGTAAACGGAGGCGCATCTATGTTTACTACAATGAGAACATGACTGTGGCGTCACTTCTCGACTGCACCGCGACATGAAGTAAAAGTGTGAACCTCCACGGCCACACACAAGAGAGCGTCTGCTCCAGCCAGCGCCGCAAACGCACGGCGAGTCCATCGCGGAACGCAGGTGGGCGGCGGGCAAAGGGGCGCCGCAAGCGATGCAGCAGCCCCCACCATGGGACCTGGCTGAGGCACACCACGCGGGCTACAACGCTGGATGTAACGCATGTGGCGGCGCAGCCGCCGCTGCTGCCAGCCTCAACCAAGTGCAACATCGCCTCGAAGAACCGCAGCGCACAAAGCAGCACCGACAGACGGGGCTGCAGACGAGGACGTGCGCCCTCTGGGCGGGCGATGGTAAAATCGGGGCACCCACGTGAGATGATTACCTGTAGTGGGACCGCTCACCGTGATGAGGGGAAAGCAACATGGGGGTGTCTTGGTAGAGTGACTACCAAACGACTGGGAATAGTCGTGTCGGGGTCGCGGTCCGTACAGCTACTGCCGCGGGATAGAGCACACGCTGCAGCTGCGAGCTTGACGGAGCTCGTGCAGCTTGCACAAAGAAAAGAGACGTCCGCGCACGCGACGTCTACGCTCTGGCATGTACAGTGAGTTGCAAAAACACAAAAGGAGTAGGAACTGATGTCCCGTTCTGATGCGACCCGATTTCACTGTCAAGTAACTTGAAGCAAGCATTACGAATGTCTCCGGCGCTACGATTAGAAACGTGGTACCACGGTGTACACGACGACGGCCTACTACCCCTTGACGACTTGCGTCACTGCACCACTTGCCGCAGCACGAGTTTCACGTCGTGGGCGAATCTGGGTTACGGAGCATAGCACACCCTAATAACAGGTCTTCTCCTGCCAATTACTGGTCAGGCCACGTTAATTCTAAACCGAAGCAGACGCAATGTTTGAAACCGGGAGGATTGATAACCATTTATCGCATTCTCCTTTTTCCAACTACTGAGCGGGGCATTTTCCCACTCGGCCACAGGGACCTTTGCTGTCCGATCGCGTCTCCAAATGCAATGTATAGCATTGATTCTGTCTCTGGTCTCGGGTTCGATCTTCTCCGGTCGGAATAAAAGAAGGACTCTATTCGGGCGTACAACACCCCAGTACCCAGTTTGCTTCGATTCTTGCGCTTGTATGCTTCTTGGGCCGGGCTTTCAGATCCCGCCTGGTTGCGGCGCGTGTGGCCGACTATCAAGTTAGCGCCTCGGCGACCCCCCCCGCTTGCCCGCCGTCGCCAACGCACCGAAGATGCTGATTCTCGGGCTTCTGTTCTGTTGCAACCACCGCAGACATGGGCGCCCCCTATTGCACTAAGGGGGGCCTGCAGGCCACGGGCGTTGACACTTTCCCTACCGATGCACCGCAACAGCCACATAGGCACGTCTGCCGCATGCTCGTAGTCTGCCCCCACAGCCCGCGGAGGCGGGAGATGCGTCGGCGCCATCAGCCCCGCCAGCGCTGGTAGCCGTCCCCGGCAGCGTCATCATAGCTGGATCGGCCGGGCCCACGGCCCGTCATGGTACGATACAAGGTTTCGCTGGCACCCCGACCCACTAGCTGGACCCATGGCGTTGGCCACGGTGTGGCCAACCTGTGCATCGCCCCCACAACTGCAGCACGCAATGGGGAGCACGCTACTCAGCGTGATGCCTAAAAGGGGCAGCCAAAATACTACTGACGGTACCGTGCCGAGTGCAGAGGTGACGTCCGCCAACCACGTGGCCCCTCTATGCGCCTTTCATGTATGCGGGCTGTGCGCGGCCGACAGGGCCAATGGCGACCCAGAAACAGAGAGAGGTGCGCGCACTAGCAACCAGGTAAGTGATGTTGTGCCTAGACCGCCCCTCCCAGAGGACGCCACCGCTAACGTCGGAAGACTACATCGACGCAGTGCCCGAACGCAGCAAAGACGCGTCCCTCTGCGTGCCAGTCCCATAGCCGCCCAGCGTGCCACCGCGCTTCCATAGACCCAGGAATGGTGGCAGAGGCGTCCGACCCACGTCCGCACGGCCCCCCCCGGCCGCAGAGCCCCCGCTTGCTACCCTCCCCGCATTGTCCTGCCTTTCCCCGACATTTTCAGAGTCCTTCGGGCTGATGCTTGTAGCCTGTATGGCGGGGGCTTTCTGTCGCTGCACCCACCGACGCCGTCGCGAGGTTGGTTCCTGCCTTGAATCGCCGGCCTTCAACTCCGAGATCTGCGCGCATGCCAATGGAAAGGCACCAGTCGCAGCGCCCTCATGACCTGGTAGTGTCGCGCTGCTGAGACGGCTCGGCTGGATCGCTTTAGTCCTAGAATAAGAAATGCGGTTTGAAGCACTCGGGTGGCCGCAGTGACACAGGAGGCTGTATTACTCACGGTGCCCACCAGCGGGCCGCAGGACCCTAAAGACATGCCGGTGCCGTTTCACGCCGATGAGAAACTCGGGGAAAGCGTGGCGGGTGCCATGACGCTGGGCATCAGCGAAAGGAATGCCCCAGCGCTGGCGGGGTGCGCCCAAGCACACCCATCAGCCCCCCAGATCGTCGCCTGGCCGCCGGCGCCGAAAAGACTGCTGTGCCTCCTCAAGCCAGGTGCCTGGAGTGGAGAATATCCCAACGGCGCATGGCGGCGCGAGCTTTTGCCCATCGCCCTCTACGACTGTGTGCACGGCGCCAGCGGCATGCCGTCTGAAGGTATGACCTCTTGCAGCGGATCTTCGCTACCGGCCAACACGCGCTTGGCACCGAATAATTGCGGCGCAAGAGTCGCAATGCCTACATTGGATTTTGCTTGCGCATGTGCCTGTGGGTACGTCAACTGGCTTGCCGGAGAGCAATTTGTCATACCACCCCCTTCCCCACTACAGTATCGCCGTCAGCATTCCTTTGGTCCGTACCCCACTTCAGCAGATCCAGGCCTACCCTTTTATCCCTTGTGGCCGTTCCGGCGTCTGTGCTATCTCTCTAGCCCGACCATCCGACGACACAATGACAAAGAGTGGCCGGCCTACGCGTGAGACACCGCAAGCCATGGCGCCCGCACACGACGCGACGGTTTTCCATGCCGCCGTGCTGAGTCACCAGTCGCCTCGCCCCCTGTTTCCGGCAGGAACCTCGGCGCCGCCACCTCCGTTTTCCGGACAGAACTGTTTCGTCCGACTCGGAGCGAGGGTAGCGTCCTTCCACCGTCCCTAGGCTCTCATTGTAGTGGCTTTTTACGCTACCCGCGAGAGTCACTCGCATCGGCTGGGTCGCCCTTTCCCATGACACACTGTCATCCGCCGCTGTGGCGGCGGACCCGCTCGCGCCCACGTGACCGTCGCCGGTTGTGACAGACAGCGGCAGTTGCCATGGTGCAACACTAGGTGGAAAATGCACCAAAGAGCGCGCATGACCATCTCGTAGTCCCTATCCCTACCTATACTCTTCACCCCCGACCCTCCCCCGCAGCTTTTAGCCGCCCACAACACGGCCGTGGTAGCCTAGGTGGTGAGAAGCTGTCTCTGCTACATGTGAGACGGTGGCCAGCGGCAGAAAAACGCGGCGACGGACCTAGAGATTCCCCTGTGCCCTAACCTGTACCACATACTTGAAAACGGCGGCCTCTCCCGCTACCACCACCACTATAGGAGACGCTTCAACAATGGCTTTGGTGTACTCTGTGGCCGCCCTCGCCCCTCCGCTCCTTCTCATCGGATGGCCTGCAACCGGGTTGCCGCGGGCAGGTGGAAACGGAGTGAGGGATGTCTTGGGAAAAAAACAGAAAATGAGACAAAGGAGCTTGTGATTCGTGACGGAGGCGCGTGCGCCTGGTCGAGGAATAGATGTGCCCTGTGTCGTCGGTTGCCATACTTGAGCTAATGAAAAAAAGAAAAATAAACAGCTAGAAGGCATCGACGCTTGCGTATCACTCGGTCGCCTTCATCCACGCAACTTGATTGCGCACGGCACGAGGATGGTCAATAAAGAAAGACCAAACTTTGGCGACCCACAAAGCCGCAGATAGGTGGCTCGCCATGGGTTGCAGAGCCACCTTCTCATCATTGAGCATCAACCGCAGGGTGGCCAGGATCCACTCTTCTCCACCATCACCATCTCGGCTGGGGCGGAACCGCATCCGTAGGTCGTCAAAAGCAGATTGGGCACGAGACCGGCCAGAGCTACGACGAGCGCGGAAGTGGCGGATGTCCTCAAAAATGACATGTGCCGGCGGCGCGGAGTGGAAGAACCCAAACAGAGCGAAACTGGTGTTGCGAGCCACCACATACATCGTAGGCAAGTCCCGGATGCGGATCAGCTCCTCCATGTACACCGCCCCGGCTGTCTGCGCACGCAACCAGGAGACCGTCACCGTGCGGGTTGTACGAAGGACAGCTGTCCCGTCGGCACCCAGGGCGTACCGCGGCCATGTGGGCATCCAAATGCGGGCGCCCTCCCGCAGAGCCCACTGGCGAGCCTCATCGCGGGTGAAACGACCAATAGCGCCCACCAAGAACACCTCGCTCGTGAAAGCGCGCTCCTCCTCGTCGAGACCAAATGCAGCTGCCAGGAGGTCACGTGCCGCCACGGGGGAGACGTGCGCCGACGGGTCCAAATTGGCCGCGGGGGGCAGCTCGGCGGTGGGTGGCGCGCCAGTAGCATCCGCGGGTAGTGTAGCACGGGGGGCGACTGAAGACGGAGCGGAAGGAGCGGTAGACGGGTAGGCACAAGCAGGCGACGATGGGGATGGGCGACGAGTCCCAGACGGTGCGGGGGCGCAGGTATTTATGGGTCGCTGATCCCGGGCGACAGCCGGAGGCGGCAGGCGGTGAGCGGTAGTCTGGTTGCCAAGCGAGGCAGCGGCCGGGAGGCGCCGGATGAGTGCCGCAGTACGAGCCAGTGTAGACGTGGCCGAGGAGCGTTGCACAGACGCCGGCGTTGGATCAGTGGCATGGCCCTGCAGCACCGCTGACAGCACATCATCGTCCTCCGAGTAGCTGTCTGGCTCAGTGGACGTGTCCGACAGAGGACGCGCCGGAGTCCCGACAGGAGACCCAGGAAATCCACCCGTCAAGTACTTGTGCGCGGTCGTTGCAACGCTCGGCTTGGAAATTCTTCCACAGCGCACTTGGTCCACCGTCCCACGCGAGCGCGCCGGGCGCCGGCCTCGGCAAGCCGACGCAGCCGGAGAGGTCGGCGGCATGCGCACGCTCGCTGCAACGGCAGCTGGGGGCAGCACCACCGGCTCCCTCGAAGCACCTGGCACCGGCCGCGATGGAAGGCCGACCGCGACCACGTCAACGGCGCTCTGTGCGGCGTACGCAAACATCCCATCGGCGCCCCGTCCGGCTTCCGCCTCAACAAGAGCGCCACCACCCGGCTCAGACCACGCACCAGGTCCCACTCTCTTGGAATCCCATGCATGCGCGACAGCACGGAGCACGGCCCGCAGGGATGAGGCACTCAGAGGGGCCGAACCACCCCCGGAGAAGCATTGGCGAAAGTGGTCGTCCATCTCGTCACGCGTCATCGGCTTTCCGGCGAGCGTCTCGAGGAAGGTGTCTAGGTGGTCAACCCGGGCAGGACGGAGGGTGGGCGGGATGGCAGACAGGATGGAAACCTTGAGCAGCGCGAGGTTGGTCTCGTTAAAAGCCTTGCGCGGCAGCGGTACGCGAACAGCTGCAGTCCCCTCGACCTGCATGCGAGAGTTGGACGGCGAGGCGCCACAGCGACCACCACTGCGGGTACGGCGAGTAGGCGTCGCGGAGCGTGGAGAGTAAGGATGAGCGGCGGCTAGGCGAGGCACGGCGGAGGTGAACAGGTGAGACGTGTCCTGGTCCGCCATGATGACTTGGAGCCGGGATTGAAGTGGGGATAGAGATGGAATGTACGTGGAAAGGGAGGGTGTGGGAACCTGTGTCGAAGTTGAAGATAAGTGTCGTGAGGGCAAGCGCGTGAGTGGTGGTAGGGATGTGCAAGACAGCTCGGTCGTCGACAGAGAGTGTCATAGAAGTACTCCTCGGGAGCCCCCCCCAGCCTCCCCCGAGTGCTCGACTGCCCCCGTTCAGCCCCAGGTGGGCTAGCAAGGGGGATGGGCCTCGACGGTCCGCTGCATGGTCGCAACAGATCCCAAAGCGGGAAAAAAGCGCGCGAACGGATTTGCTATCGACCGTGACGCCCCATGGCAACAGCACGCGACAAAAACGCCCGAAGCTGGAGGGAGAGCCCGGCCGGCGGCGAAGAGATACGCGTCCTGGGGCAGTGCGTTGTGTTTGCCAGCCCTCGCTGGCTGGCACTCGCGCCAAACTGACCCCATGAGCTGTGGCCTGCGCCACGACTCCCGGAAACCGCCGCCCGTCCCCGCCCTCATGGCCCTGAAAGCGATGGGCTTTGCTACATGCCAACAGCCCGAGGGCCTCGGAATCAAACAAAGAGGAAGCCGCGGTCCACCAAATGGGCTGAATCTCTCAGAGCGGGCCCCAGCCTGACAGGAAAAGGACACTGCGGCCAGCTGTGCGCAACTGCCACCTCCAAAGGATCCGTTTCAGCCCCCTACGCACACAGACGGCCCGTCCCACTTGCACAGTGCCCGGTACCTGGCTGAAGGATATCGGGGACACGCACAAGAGACCAGAGCAGCACACGGGGGTTCCCCTGACTGGTCGCCAGTGCCGGGATGCACAACACAGCGCGGGATCGACCTGCGCCCGCAAGATATACAACCACTGGCTCACTCAGTACTGAAAGTACGCTCTGACACATGCGACCGTAACTCCATACGTCACAAATGCATATGTGTATATGTGACATCCTCAGATTTTTGATCGAGGGTCAACATGATATCGGGCCACCGGTGCAGCGAGATTGGAACCCGCGTGTGTGCCACGAAGGGCTCCTGATTTCATGTTGGAGCCACATCCAGCTACATTAGTCAAGTTCATTGCCGGGACATGCATGATGCACTCGTGTGTGCTCGAGACCCGCGGATGTGGCACGACACTCG
>ENA-ORXU01003137-ORXU01003137.1-marine-metagenome-genome-assembly--contig:-NODE-3137-length-10580-cov-2.678282_pt1 | contig 10580 bp, 10 predicted proteins | sample MGYA00237869_ERZ511484 | MGnify/ENA metagenome assembly ERZ511484 | reverse complement strand
TTCATGTGGCAAACGGACGTGTGCCATCACTGGCAATGCCACAGGAATGTGCACATCGGCAGACGCTGAAACGCATGCGAGAGCAGATGTCAGCTACGCAGTAGCAAAAGCACAATCCTCATCAATCTGTTAACGCTCCACAGGGTTGGGCGCATCCACGCCAGCGGCTCTGTACACACCCTGTGGTGAACGTTACCCCTCGTCCGAAGCGCAGAGTACACCTTGTGCTTGCTACCGTACACTATTGACCGTCAGTCACGTCAACTACAGAGCATGCTGCGCAGCGACTCCCGCTGTCGCGAGCCTTTGGTTCGACCAAATGTGAGCTTGTGAGAAAGCAAGGACGGTGCAGGTCAGCATCAAGCGCTGCACTGAGCTTGAGCAATGTAAGACGTCACCATGGATCCTGCCTCATGCCTCGTGCCTATGTCGTGTTTGTGGCTGTGTGTGTGCTTGCCGCTATGGGCGTGGCAAGAAGTGCACACCCTCGGTGGAGCCCCGTTGCGTCGCACCGCGACTTCAAACGGTCAGGCCATGCCATAGACGCTGCACGGTGAAAGTGCAGCGCGGAGGGAAGGCGGCAGCGCGTATAGAGCAATGTGCTGGCCGTTCCTGCACCGCCGAGTGGCAGCGTGCGACCCGAGCGACAAAACTCCGCTCGTGCGTACGAGCATGACCAGCAGCGACGCGGCGCCTGGAGCAATCAACAAGAACATCATATCTGAGAGCAGCCTGGATGCTGTGCCGTTCGTGACGCCCAAGGGATCGCGGCAGACCCTGCATGCGCTGAAGAGCGACGCAACATACGCCGAGTGCGCTATTCGCTGCACCCCTCATCGGCCGTGCAGTCGTTTCGTATACGAGATGATCGTGTGCGGTCTGATGGGTCGAGTGCTTCCCAGCCCGTGCGCGCTGGACCCTGACACTGTCAGTGACAGCCGGTCGTGTCAACTTCCCTGTTGACCAGCAGATGCCTTTTGCTGTTGGAGAAGCGCTGCGATCGCCCGTGCCTGCTCATCTAACTGAGCATACGTATACGCCGCGCCTTCCTTTTTGCCATCGATCAAAAACTGATAGGCCAGGTCATTTGGCTGCGCTTTAGCTCGGTGCTGAAGTAGCTCGACGAGCGTAGAAAATTGGGTGCCCTGTGTGCTGTGAACGTCTGCGCTTGAAGTTTGTGCAGACGAAGTGCCCTGTGTGCTGTGAGAGATGCTTTTAGCCGGAGAATAAACCATTGCTGATGCCAAGAAGTCGCAATTATTTCAATGAGAAGATAGGCCTGCTTGAGTTAAACCATCGCAAATGGGGCAATTTACGTAAGGATAATATGTTTAACCTGTATAGCTAGACTTAATATTCAGTATTTTTTGGGGCTATGGTTGAGCGCCAGCTTCGAGCTTCATCTAAAATCTCCGAAGAACTGACGACATTAAGCGCTTTTGGGCACCTAATATTGTGGGCTTATAAGCAAGAATACTGGCATACCCTGCTTGGGTACAAACACTGGCGTCCGTACTCTTTACACAATCAACAACCTTTTGCGTTGCCTTTGTGAATAAAGTTCACTAGCTGGTGCCGATCTGGAGGCGTAAGTCAGGGCAAAGTGACTAGAAGCAGTTGACTGGATAGGGTTTGAGAGTCGATGAGTGACGTTATTCAGATTTGGGAAATTCCGCTACGGGTGTCAGAAAGTACATTAAGTCAGTACTTTACGTGTCTTTCACAGGATGAAAAGTCCAGAGCTAACCGTTTCAAGTTTGCAGATGACAAACGCCGCTACGTAGTTGCACGAGGAACGCTGCGGCATTTGCTGGGTGAGCAGCTTGGTCGGGAGCCGGGTGAAATTGCCTTCTGCTACGGCAAATACGGCAAACCGGCTATCGATACAGCCGCAAATTCCACAGCGCAAACGGCTACGTCAGTTCAGAGCTGTGACTTTCACTTCAACCTGTCGCATTCTGGTGAGCTGGCCCTTTGTGCACTTGGATATCAGCGAAAAGTGGGCGTAGATATTGAGCGACTAAAGCCGATAAAGCGGCTGGATGGCATGATGGAGCGCTGTTTGTCGGCTGCTGAGCTGGTGCAGGTTCAAGCCCTTCCTGTAGAGGCGCAGCTCCAGGCTTTTTTGCAGCGGTGGACTTGTAAGGAGGCGTATTTGAAGGCGATTGGGTTGGGGCTGATTCAGTCTATGCAGACGGTGGAGGTGCAGCTAGTGCCGCCTCGGTTGGTGTGCGTGCCGGAGGATTGTGAGGAGGGCTGGTGCTTGACGGTGATGCTTGTGCCGGAAGGGTATGTGGGGGCGGTGGTGGTGGCTGGACAGGTGGCGGTGGTGTTGCGCCAGTGGGCTCACCCCTGATGGTTGCAGCGTAGTGGCTACTCGCCATGCGCTATCAGGATTTGCTTGGCTTTATCTGCACACATCTGCACAAAAGGAACTGCTGGGAAGCTTTTTTCAATCTCAATCACTTCTTTTGCCAAGGCTATAGACTTCGTTTTGTCAGGTTTTGCCTGCAAGTAAAAAATGCTCAAGTTTACTAGCGTCGTCGCAACGTATGGCAGGTAGGTGCGGGGGTTCTCCTGTGCCAACTCGCGTCTGATGCCCAAGGCTTCGTCGTAGCTCTGTGCGGCCAGTTCATACTCATTGCGATCTGATTGCAAATTAGCCAAATTATTCAGCGTCATGGCGACATCTGGCAGGTAGGTGCGGGGGTTCTCCTGTGCCAACTCGCGATACGTGCCCAAGGCTTCGTCGTAAAAAGGGCTTGCGAGCTTAAAACTATTGTGATTTTGTAAAAACAGTGCATATTCAAAAAGGGCACTCGCTGTGCGCTCGGCGCGTAAAGCCTCTTCAAAGTATTGGCAGGCGTTTTCAAAGCGATTCGGCTGACCGTAAAAGGTGGCTTGCAGCCGCGCTTTAATCAAATACTCGTTGCTAAGCTGACTTCGGCTTTTAGCCACTGCCGCCTTTTGTGCATCTAGCGTCGCATCGCGCTCAATTAGCAGCGCCAAATCTTCCGCCATCTCCGCCGCATTCAAAATGGCATCGGCTTCTCGAAACTCGCCCCGGTCAAAATGAGCCTTCGCCTTCACCAAGCGATCCGTATCAATCTTGATTTTGGTAAAGGTCTCGTACAGCCGAATCACATCTTCTTTTAGCTGCGTTAGCTGCTGCTCTAGCTCCTCTAGCTCTGTGGCAACCGCCAAAGCTCGCTCAGTTTTTCCCGCATCTTGCAGCAGCGCAATCGTCTCTTGCTTGTCGGCAATGTCTTTCGTCAGCTTTTGATAGTCTGCCGACTGATAGAAAAACTGAGCCTCGCCAATAGTCTCAATGTTGTAGGTTTTATCGCCGCTCACGCTCAGCTCCCCGCCGCTCGACTAAATTCCCGTTCCTAATGAAACGTCGCCCGATCAATCCGGCCAATGTTGTATGTCTTCACCGCCTGCTCTGCCGTTTCCGGTCTAGCCTCCGCTACTTCCACAAATTTAGTCGCCGCCAGCTTATCTAGCTGATTGCCAAAATGCTCCCGCAGCTCAGCTATGTTCTGATACGGCGTTTTGTAATGCTTTAGCCGCTTCAGCTCAGCTTCAAAAGCCGCCAAGCTCGTCAACGCTTCTGGGTCTGTCGTCGTCACTGGCTGCCGAAAATAGGTGAATATAAACGGCTTTTGCGTTTTAGAAAACTGCCCAAACGCCTCGCCAAATTCCTCAGCAGTATACGGCCCCACCTTGTTGTGCACCAGCATCACAAAGATGTCGCAATCTTTGATCACGTGGTTATATTCGCTCTGCAACCCACCCGGCGACATCGCATCCAAAAAGTCCTCCCAGATATCCAGATGCAAAAATAGCCCCTGCTCAAACCAAGCCTTACAACGGCGATAGATAAAAATCTCAAACTGCTCCCGATCCGCCTTTAGCTCAGCAGAAGAGGCCAAAAATAACTTAATTTTTCTCATAGGATTCAGTCACTATTTAACGACAATCACTGACTTTACAGGGCGCTGGATAGGGTTACCTTCGCTGTCGAGCCTAGCTAAGTGCACCTGTCCGTTGTAGTAAAGCGACGATGAGCTGCCGCCGTCTAAGTTCAGCAGTTGAGTTGCACCAATGGAAGTTGCAAATTCTGTGAGTTCAGCGAGCGTGAGGCCGCGTGCGTCCGATCTTTGCGCTGCCACGATCAAAGAGAGATTTCCGTCTGAGTGGAGGGCGATCGCGCTCCGAGCGTTCGGCCCCATACTCCCAATCGCATCGCGCACCAGCTCACCATTTTCGTACGTCTTAAACGCCTCAACTTCACCCGTGTCTTCGGGCAACAGCTGAGGCCCAGCCCCTACCGCACTAGCAATCGTGCAGCCATCTGAAACCGGCTCATCGTGAAAAGCGATGTCGTACGGATGCAGCATGTCAGCGGTAGGGCAGTTGTAGATCCGAAACTCTGAACGGTTGAAGATTTGTGGCAGTAGGGGCTGTAGCTTCGGATTGCCAGTGAGCCTCTCATTTTCGACTGGATCGCCTGCGTTTTGACCTTCGCTAATCAGGTGCGAGGTGGTTTTACCGTTATTAGGATCAAAGAATCCGGCGTTGATAATTGCGATCGCCCCTTCTGTCTCAAGGGCAAAGTCTTCAACCGTTTTCAGCTCATCGGCTACTGCGATTGAAAGGGCTCGCCAAGCAGGCACGCTCACAACATGTACGGTGGCTTGCGGCAGCTCGTAAGTGCGATAGCTGGGTTCAGAGGATGGGGCGATCGCCTCCGATATCTCCATAGAGTCTTGTGCCTCCTGCATCACGTCTTCTGAGGCCGAAACCGTCTTATGAGATCTTCCCAACCCAAGCCAAGCCAAATTAACTGCCAAAATCAGCAGCACTCCACACAGCTTCCATCGTTTATAAAAAGGACTATCCGGCAGCATTGCGCACTTTCTCGCTGTAATCTTTAGCTCGAACCTGACGAAAACCCTGAAAAGCAAGTTTCCTAATTCCGCTCGGCAAGTACGATAGCACCTGACCCACCTTCGCTCGGTTAGACAGTGTGCCAGCCTCTTTCAGCTCACCAATCAGCTGTCTCCCCCGCTGAGTTTCACCTTTTTCAATCAGACGCATTGCCAGCACCTGCTTAAGCCCATTGAGCTTACCGAGCCTTGCTGATTCAAGCTCAGGCCGATGCGAAAAGCGATAGCTATTCAAGCAAAAGGACTTAGCCGTGAGGAAATGAATATCCTGCTTCAGACTCGTCTGCCCGCCATGAAAGCGATATTCCATCAGCCGCTCAGGAATGAAGCAGGCCGTTTGATCGGCCAAAGCGCATCGAATTAAAAGATCAAAATCCTCGCAGCCATCCGCCTCAAAGCGCATGAAGTCTACAGTGTCTAGGCTGCTTTTACGAAAAAGTGAGGAACCTACTTGCAGGCTCTGATGTAAAAAGGTCTCAGCCACCAAATCGTCAATTACGCCATGGCCAATCCGATCTTTGCCCCACTTTGCAGAGTTAGCAGCCGTGGCTTCTTCGTCACGTTCATTGCGAGCATTAATGATCCAATGGTCGGTGCAGACGAAATCTACGTCGGGCTGTGCGTCGAGAATGGCGACGGTTTTTTCTAGGAACGTAGGCGTGAGCGCGTCGTCATCGTCGAACTTGATGAAGTATTCGCCTTTTGCGGCTTCGTAACCAGAGCGCATGTTGCGGCTACGCTGGATATTTTGAGGATGGCGAACGTATTGGATACGCGGATCTGACCACTGGCTGACGACTTCGGCGGTGTGATCGAGGGAGGCATCGTCGCAGATAATCAGCTCAAAATCTGTGTAGGTTTGGTTCAAAACGCTTTCTACTGCGTAGGGCAAAATATCGGCGCGGTTGTAGGTAGGAACGACGACACTTACCTTGGGACGGGTCAAATCTTTGGGCACAGGAGTAGAAGGGTTTAGAAGGACTAATTAACTGGCTTTGATGTGAGCTTTGATATGGATGGTGTGATGGGCACGCTAAATCGTACAAGACTATCTTGAAGACCACGTGCTCAGGTGGGCCAGCACAATCTGTTGATATAACATTGGTTGATTCGTTCTTTTCTTTCGGCAGATGATGACTGTAGATATTTCTCCCTCATACTTCCCTGGGATTTCGGTCATTGTGCCTATCTACAACGGTGAGCAAGATCTGCTGGGACTGCTCGATTGCCTGATGGCGCAGACGTATCCAGCAGACAGCGTTGAGTATTTGCTGGTGGACAATGGGAGTCGCGATCGCACCCCCCAACTCCTAGCCGCCGCCCAATCCACCTTCACCGCTCGCAACCTCACTCTCAAAATCCTGGGCGAACGCGATATCCAAAGTGCCTACGCCGCCCGTAACACTGGCATCCGCGCCGCTACCGGAGAATTCTTCGCCTTCACCGACGCCGACTGCTACCCCCAGCCCGACTGGCTCACAAACCTCATTCAACCTTTTCAAGACAAAACCATCGGCCTAGTCGCTGGTGAAATTACGGCGTTCCCAGGCACGACCCTGCTAGAAAGCTACGCCGAACGCAAGCACATCATGAGCCAGCAAGACACGCTGGCCCATAAGTTTTGCCCCTATGGCCAAACGGCAAACTTAGGCATTCGCAGAAAAGCACTCGAAGCCGTGGGTCTGTTTCGTCCCTATCTTACGACAGGCGGAGACGCTGATATTTGCTGGCGAGTGCAACAGGAAAGCAGCTGGAAGATTCACTACGCTGCTAACGCCACAATTCAGCACCGCCACCGGCAAACGTTCAAGGAGCTACGCAGTCAGTGGTACCGTTACGGCAAATCCAACCGCTATTTACACGAACTCCACGGCGTAGATTTATCCTGGCGGCTATCTAAAAAAGAGCAAAACCGTAGCCTGCTGCGATGGGCGCTTAAGGAACTGCCTCAAGCCACTACGAAGCGCATTTTAGCGAAAGGCCCAGCCGTCGATATGCTGGTAACGCCGCTAGATATTTACTGTGCCAGGTCGCGCGACTTAGGCCAACAAGACGCCAAACTGCCCGAGCAAGCAAAGCAAAAAGCCTACCTGCCAGCCCTCCATCCTGCTACCGACTAACCGCTATGAATATCCTGATGCTTTCCGCCACGTTCCCGTATCCACCAACGCGAGGCGGCACTTCAGTCAGAACGTTCAACCTGCTCAAGCACCTCAAGCAACAGGGACATCACATTGCGCTGGCCACGCTGCGAGCAGGTGACGTGACAAACGAGGAAATTTCGGCGCTTGAAACCTGGGTCGATAAGCTAGCTGTTTTTCAACGGCCTTCAGAGAGGGGCAGATCGAGCCCGTTAGGAAAAGCACAGCGGCTGTTTCAGTTTGCAGTAGAGGGCGTGCCGCCGAGCGTGAGCGGTAACCATTCGGAGGAAATGCAGCGTTGGGTCAACGAACAGATCGCCCGCGGTGATTTTGACGTAATTACCTGCGAGCACAGCGTGAATGAGGCGTATGTGCCCGAGAATGTGAGCCAGCGTATTGCCACGTCTGTCGTGAATATTCATAGTTCGGTGTATGGAACTTGTGCGCATCAGCTAGCAGGAGGAACGGCTGAAAAGCCTTGGCGCGATCGCCTCAACCTCCCCTTACTCAAACGCTACGAGCAACGCTACTGCCAAAAGTTTTCGCACTTAGTCGTCACCACAGACGAAGACCGTAAGCAAATGGCCGACCTCACCACCGAGCACAATATCTCCGTTATTCCCAACGGTGTAGATCTTGCCATGTTTACGCCTCGCGCCAAAGATCCGGGCGGCCACAGCCTAGTCTTCATCGGCGCAATGGACAACCTGCCCAATATTGATTCCGTTACGTTTCTAGCCAAAGGCGTTTTTCCACGGGTTCGTCAGCGCTATCCGCAGGCAACGCTATCGCTCGTCGGGGCTCGTCCAGGTTCAGCAATCAAAGCTTTAGGTGAAATTGAGAATGTAACTGTGACAGGCAAGGTGCCCAAGATGACGCCTTATTTACACGGGTCAACGGTGTGCGTGGTGCCGATGCGAACGGGCTACGGCATTAAAAATAAGACGCTGGAGGCGATGGCGGCGGGAATTCCGGTAGTGGCGAGCGATCGCGGCTTAGAAGGCCTGACCATAGATGATGGCACGGTTCCGCTGCGGGCTTTGCGGGCAAATACGGCTGAGGACTATGTAGAGGCGATCGCACAGCTATTTGATTCGGCTGACTTGCGACAGACGCTTTCAGAAAACGGGCGAGCGATGATTGAAGAAGGGTTTACCTGGGAGATTGCGGGCGATCGCTACGAACAGGTTCTCTCTCAGCGCTGAACTTTGGAATATTGAGAAGTCTGGTTTAGCCAGTCTATATCTCAGAAGATCTTGGTAGATTTAAGGTAATGTCTACCGTTTCTACCTCAATGCGTCCCTTTATTGCCGCTGCTCTAAGTTTTACGATCCTTACCGGGGGCACTAAGTTTGTTCAAGCTCAGGATATGCCACTGCGCATTCAAGAAGATGCACTAGCAGCGCAAACCCAAGGAAACTATCCGCAGGCAGAAACGCTCTGGCGCGAAGTTCTTGAAGATCTTCCGAACGATGCCAAAGCTTTAAGCGGATTAGGCATTGCGCTGCTGTCTCAGGATCGTGAAGATGAGGCTGAAGTCGCCTTTCAAGCGGCGATTCAGAGTGATTCGGCACTGGGCTATGCGGCATGGGGCGCAGCATTAGCATCGCAAGCGCAGTTTGCAGAAGCAGAAGCCGCCTATCGGAATGCGCTTGCCAGCGATTCGACCTTGGCCGATGTGCACTACAACCTGGGCGTAGCCATCAGCCGACAAAATGAGCGCCTGGGCCAAGCAGAAGCGGCCTATCGCGAAGCTATCCGACTCGATCCTGAGTATGACGACGCCTATTATAACTTAGGCAGCTTACTAGAGCAGCAGCAGCGCTACGACGAAGCTCAAGTCGCCTACCAAAGTGCACTTAAGATCAAACCTTCATTTGATATCTATAACAACTTAGGCTCCATCCTAAATATTCAGAAGCGGCACGAAGAGTCAGAAGCTGCCTACCGTAAAGCAATTCAGTTAAAGGCTGCTTCCGTCCGCGCTCATCGTGGTTTAGGCGATGCCTTATTTTTTCAAGAGCGCTATGAAGCGTCAGAAGCTGCCTACCGGGCTGCACTCGCGATCGACCCTGACTTTGCGGATGCTCATTACGGCTTAGGTGTCGCTCTGTTTGCGCTAGGAAACGGTGATGAAGCCGAAGCTTCTTTTCAAGAGGCGATTCGACTGAAGCCTTCTTATGCCAGCGTTCTGGGACGATAAAATTTACTTAGTTAGCACCATTAGCCGCTACGACGGCTGTGCTGAATTGAGCGATTTACAAAAGATTATCTTGTCGTCACCCGCTTTGTAATAGTCTCGAATTCTCGCCTCTTCGTCGTATCCGTTTTTGCGATAAAAGGCTCGGGTAGCTTCAAAGCTATCTTGGGCTGAGGTTTCGATTAGTAGAAGGCGATCGCCCCGCTTCTGCAAACGCTCCTCCACATACTGAATCAGCGCACTTCCTCTTCCCTTTCCCTGCTTGTCCGGGTGAACGCCAATAAAGTAGAGATTCCATACGCCTTCAGCAAAAGGTTCTGGAGCATAGTAAGCCGCGCCCACAATACCGCCTTCATCATCTGCTATCCAGCACTGCTCGTCTGCGCCGCTGAGCTGGTCATCCATCATTTCGCCAAAGCCTGCAAGCGCTTCGGGGGTGAATAGGCCCGTGGCTAGTGCGATCGCCAACAAACTATCTTTATCATTGGCTGTAGCTTGTCTAATCACAAAGAGCCTCTCAGAAACGTTATTAAATGCTGGCAGGACAGCTGCTAGCTAAGCCACACACTCTACTATGATCTGACTGACATACAACTACAAAACATCCTTACGCTTTTGCTGCCATAGGCTAACGCTTAAGCACACCAGACTATGCACACACAGCACGCCCCAATTAAGTGCCAAATTTTCCCAGGTCGCATCGTACGCGGCAGATCCTGCAAACGGTAGTGACATGCCTTCTACAGCCTCTGGCACCATACTGTTCACATTCAAAGAAGCGGCGTAGCCACCGATAGACCAGCGGCTCACCATCAGCCAGGAAATGAAGCGGGCTGGCCCTTCAAGATCGAACAGGATGCCGGAGAAAATGATTTGTGGCAGCAGCAGCAAAGGCAGCGCACTGTTGGCCTGAGTTGGGTTTTTGACCAGCGATGAAATCATTAGACCCAAGCTAGTGCTGGCAATTAGCGTGAGGAACGTGGTGACCAGAAGGCCTAAAGGCCAAGGGAAAAGATCTGGTTTGGGTGACTCGAAGCCGATGATAATGACTAAGAGAATGAGCAGTGCCTGAATGATGGCGAGCGCTGCGTGAATAGAAAACTTCGAGCCGAGGTAGGGGACGAGTCGGAGATTGACTAAGCGCTCGCGAAGGTAGATGTTCGCTTCTTTGACGATGGTTTGGGCGGTGCCAGAGAGTCCGACCCAAATAGTGGCGCAGGTGAAGACGAATAAAACGCGCAGTGCCATGGGTGCGTGCTCGGGCGGAATTGGCACGGCAGGTTCGGC
>ENA-ORXU01003134-ORXU01003134.1-marine-metagenome-genome-assembly--contig:-NODE-3134-length-10582-cov-3.921656_pt1 | contig 10582 bp, 9 predicted proteins | sample MGYA00237869_ERZ511484 | MGnify/ENA metagenome assembly ERZ511484 | reverse complement strand
TGGTTTCTGGTTTCTGGTTTCTGGTTTCTGGTTTCTGGTTTCTGGTTTCTGGTTTCTGGTTTCTGGTTTCTGGTTTCTGGTTTCAAAATTATCTTTTCTAAACTCCTAAACTAAAAAACTCCTAAACTTTTTTTGCCCAATCCCCCAAATCCTGAATCGGGGAAACTTGAACTTAAATTTACAACAACCGAATATCGTGGTTCCGAAAAGGATTTAAAAGCTCGTCTTCTGGAGCCAACTCCGTAATCATAGTATTAATAGCGTTAATATCACAGGTTTTGTACCGATGTTGCGAATTCAATTTTTCGGAAATGGACAAAAGCACCGTTTTTTTCGAGCATTTTATAACTGCTTTTTTGACCTGCACAATATCCCAATCGAACTCCGTAAGGCCATAGTATGAGTCAACGTAGCCCGTACCGATAAAACTATAATCTACCTTGATTTCAGAAAGATTGTGTATGGCATTGGCACCAATGGTAGTCTGTGATTCGTTTGAAACCTGACCTCCCACAATTATTACAGTTACTTTTGGTTTAGTCAACAATTCCATAGCCACTGGCAGACTATGTGTAAAGCATGTCAGTTCGATATTTGATGGAATCAGTCTGGCAAGTTCAGAACACGTGGTGCCCCCATCGACAAAAATTACTCCACCCTCTTTTAGTAATACCAAAGCCTTTTCAGCGATTCTACTTTTTTGTTCTAATTTATAAATGTTATTATTCCGGGTGCTGTTCGTTGTAAAACCCAAAGAAATTGCTCCCCCATGTACCTTGCGTAATTTGTTCTCGGTATCCAGTTCTTTAACATCGCGTCTAATGGTATCTATCGACACATCTAAAGTTTCGGCGATATCGGTCAATAGTATTCTATTGTGGAGTTCTACTTCACTTAGAATTGTTTGCTGCCTTTCTTCTTTCAACATGCTTTTTTATTGAATACAATTGTTACAATATCCAAAGATATAAAATTATAATCGAATGCGGTTTTTTACAGTTTTCAAATTAATAATATATTAAAAAAGCAAAAAAAAGCAAAAAACAGCAAAATAGGAAGCAAAAAACAGCATTATATTATTTTATTGCATACATTTGCAAGATTCAAATTCGTAAAAATGATAGCACCTTTGACCATGAAATTAAAAGAAACAGGAACCGATATCAGCTTTAAACCAGTCGGCCAATTTGAAGAGACGCGTTTTGAGAAAATTCATAACGTGATTTTTTCCGATTCCAACCAGGCATCCATTAAGGTTGCTCAAGAAATTGCGGCCCTAATTCGTAAAAAGCAAGCTTCGAACAAAACATGTGTTCTGGGCCTCGCCACGGGATCTTCGCCTATCAGGGTCTACGAAGAACTCGTACGAATGCACATTGAAGAAGACTTGAGTTTTTCGAATGTAGTCACTTTCAATCTCGATGAGTATTTGCCCATGGAGAAAGATAACCGCCAAAGTTATTGGTACTTCATGCACGAACATCTATTCAACCACATTGATATCCCGTCGGAAAATATTCATGTTCCCGATGGCACCATAGCTGGTGAAAACGTTATCGAATACTGTTTGGCTTACGAAAAGACAATCAAAAACTTTGGCGGACTCGATTTTCAGCTACTGGGCATAGGTCGAACAGGTCATATCGGATTTAATGAACCGGGATCACACTATAATTCAGGCACTCGTGTCATCACCCTAGACCATATCACACGCGTCGACGCCGCTCCTGCTTTCTTAGGTATTGACAACGTACCGCGAAAAGCGATAACTATGGGTATTGCCACGGTTCAGAGCGCCAAGCGGATCGTTCTTTTAGGTTGGGGCCAAAACAAGGCCGACATTATAAAAAAAACGGTCGAGGGCGAAATTTCTTCACATGTACCGGCTACTTATCTGCAGCAGCACAAGAACTGTACTTTTGTACTAGACGACGGCGCCGGTAGTGAATTGACACGAAATAAAACGCCATGGTTGGTCGATGAATCTTTGGAATGGACGGAAAACCTAACCGCAAAGGCTATTGTGTGGCTCTGCGGCGAAACCGGAAAATCAATTTTAAGTCTTACGGATAAAGATTATAATGATAATGGTATGTCAGGCCTGCTTGCCTCCCAAGACTCTTATGACTTGAACATAAAAATGTTCAATAGGCTGCAGCATACGATTACCGGATGGCCAGGGGGTAAACCAAATGCGGACGACACTAGTCGACCTGAAAGAGCGGCACCCGTCAAGAAAAGGGTGATTATATTTAGTCCGCACCCCGACGATGACGTAATCTCCATGGGCGGTACTTTCGACAGACTGGTCGAGCAAGGGCATGAAGTGCATATTGCCTATCAAACATCGGGCAATATAGCCGTGTCAGACGCAGATGCTTTGCGCTACGCGGGAATTTCAAAACGTATCAGCTATTCCGATGAGGCGCAGACCATTATCGATTCCATAAAGGCCAAAAAGGAAAGTAGTTTCGATACCATCGAAGTTCGGAAATTAAAAGGAAATATTAGAAGGGGCGAATCGTACTCCGCTACCCGATACCTGGGGCTTGATGATGAAAATGTGCATTTTTTAGATTTACCTTTTTACGAAACTGGTACCATTAAAAAGAATAGTCTTTCGGAGGATGACATAAATATTATGACGGATATTATCGGTGAAATAAAACCTCATCAAATCTTCGCTGCCGGGGATTTGGCCGATCCGCACGGCACACACAAAGTGTGTCTTGATGCAGTTTTCGAGGCCATGAAACGCTTAAAAACAGAACCTTTTATGAAAGATTGTTGGCTTTGGTTGTATCGCGGAGCTTGGCATGAATGGGATGTCAACGAAATTGAAATGGCCGTTCCAATGAGTCCTAGTCAAGTACTTAAAAAGAGATATGCCATTTTTTGTCACCAATCGCAAAAAGACGGCGTCATGTTCCAAGGCGATGATTCAAGGGAGTTCTGGATGCGTGCCGAAGAACGCAACAGAGATACCGCCCAACGTTACAGGGCTTTGGGTCTCTCCGATTATGCGGCTATGGAAGCCTTTGTTCGTCACAAGTTCGATTGAATATAAGCAGTAATTTTTAAAGGCCTATTGTATAACGAATAGCTTTGTAAAGCTAAAAATCGGAGATACTATTTCTCAATAAAGCCATTTTTATTTTTAATTATGGCCATTGTAGGTCTTTCAGACTAATTTCAACTTGAACGAATTCAAGAACTCTTGGATTTACGAATATTTACTTTTTCTGTAAATTTTTATAAACCAATACGATTTCAAGGCTTACAAAGTTTAATAATTAATAGTTTTTATTTTTCTATAAATTTGATTATCAAGATGTAAAATATTCTTTAGTAATTAAACAAGTTAGGTTATATTTAATCAGATTATTTTTGAGTAACGACTAGTGCTTGGATAACATTTTAGCTATTACAGGATTATGAAGAAAGAATTTAATTTTAGTAATATCTTAATTAATTACAAAGATTTGATTTCCGCTATAATTTCTATTGCTTCGGCCTTTAGCGTTTTAAGATTTGGTATCCAACGTTTAAAAAATGGTGAAGATTACATAATTCTAATAATAATCATACCATTAATAATTTTATTACTCTGGTTTTTTAGAATATTTCTGACAAAGATTTTGCTTTCAAAAAAAATTAAAAAATTCTATTTAAACATTAATAGAGGAAACAACATAAAAGAACAAGATAAAAACTTTTTAAAGTCATGGTCTTTGCTATCCTATCCATATAGAAAATTAAAATGGAACGATGAAATTAGTAGATTTAAAAATGGATACAAGTTCACACGCAATATAGATTTAATCAAGTTAATTTATTACAATACTAATAAAAAAGGACACTCATTTATTGTGATTTATAAAGATGATATAGAATCGCCCGAAATTAAAAATTTACAAAAAATACAGAACACCAAAATTGGAGAGTTTTCAAATATACAAGAGCATATTAATCAGATGACCAATGAATTTGTAAATGCTGGACTGCCAATAGAAAAATTTAATAGCTTAGATGCCAAACTATTATTCAAAAATAACTTTAGCGATATTGTGCGCTGGGAATTCAACCAAGAACTAATTCCATGGACAGAAAATAATATTCCAAGAATTTCTTTTTTAAATATAAAGTTAATTACCATTATAAAAGAAGGAAGGTTCTTAAAACATAAGTATAAAATCACTGATGTGATTGATATCGAAAACCTCAACTTTTGAAGGAGAATATTTATAACGCATTTAAACTAAAAATTCAGGAAATATCTATGTTAACCCATTTTGAATACTCTCGACCATTCGCTCTAAAATACTTACGACCTGCACTAGCAATATTTATTCTATGCTTATTCTCATGTAAAAACACAAATAAATCGGTCAAAACAAATAATACTCACTCCTCCTCTTTTATGACATATAAAGAAGCAACAAATACATTGACCCAGCATGAAAAAGTAGGTCAGTTTTTTATGCCCGCGGCTTATGCCAATGATTCTGAAAAGCAAATTAAGGAGCTAGAAAATCTTATTAAAACTTATAATATAGGTGCGTTGTGTTTTTTTCATAGTAGACAAAGTACAGCTACCAATTTTGAAAAAGGAACTACAGTTTTTCATAATAATGAAAGTCTTGAAAAATTGAAATCCCTCATTAAAAGATATCAAAAAGCTGCAAAACACCCATTATTAATTGCTATTGATGCAGAATGGGGCTTAGCTATGCGTATAGAGAACACACCTCAGTATCCCTACGCAATTACTCTAGGGGCAATACAGGGTAATCCGAATTTAATCTATGAAGTGGGGAAAAACATTGCGAAAGACTGTAAAGAAGCGGGGATCCATTGGAATTTGGCACCTGTGGTTGATATAAATAGTAATCCTAAAAATCCAGTAATTGGCTATCGATCTTTTGGTGAAAACAAATATTCAGTCTTGAATAAAGCAATTGCATATCTTGAAGGAATTGAAAGTGTTGGTATTTTGACCAGTGTTAAACATTTTCCAGGTCATGGTGATACGGCAACCGATTCTCATTTGGACTTACCATTAATAAGCAAATCAAAGGAAGAGCTAATTGACAATGAACTCTTTCCATTTCAGAAATTAATAAATAGGGGAATGGACGCAATAATGGTTGGTCACTTATCTGTTCCAGCATTGGCAAACGGAAAGGATTCTCCTTCTAGTATCTCAAAGGAGATTATTAATAATTTTTTAAGAGTTGAGATGGGATTTGAAGGAGTTGTTATTTCAGACGCTCTCAACATGAGAAGTGTTTCAAAAAAATATCCTGTTCCGGGAGAATTAGAATGGTTGGCCTTTAATGCAGGAAATGACTTTTTATGTTTCGCAGAAAATACAAAATCAGGGATAGAAACCATTATTAAAAACTCATCAAAAGAGCAAATCGAGAAAAGCTTCGAAAGAATTTGGAAAATCAAACATAAAGCATTTAATATTATGAAAGACACTTCCAGCCAAGTTTATTCTGAAGAAGAGCTGAACACTAAGATAGCTGAAGAGACCCTAACCTTTGTTAAGGGCACCATCCCAGATATTAATTTGATGAGAAATCAAGGTTTCATAGGTATAGAAATAAGCAAGAATACTAATAACGAATTTTTTCTTTCTATATCTTCTGATAAGGAATTCAAGAAGTTTTCTACTTCAAAAAGTGCTATACCGGAATTAGAAACGGCATTAATTAATGAATCAAATATTTTAATAAGCCTATTTCCCCCACAAATAAAACCGAAGAACAATTTTGGCCTTTCAAAAGAAATAATTGATTTTATTGAGGAGCTATCTGCAACAAAACAAGTAATTCTATATGTTTTTGGCAACCCTTATGTCCTTAATAGTATCGAAACTAAAAATATGAAAGCTGTAGTTTTAGCATATCAAGATTTTAAAGTTTTTCAGGAAAATGCTAGTAAGCATTTCTTAGGTAGAGCAAAAGCAAAAGGCAAACTTCCTGTTACATTATAATTTGATACTTTGTAAAATCATAGGCCTAATGTCTGGCACATCCTTAGACGGATTAGACCTCGCCTATTGCCATATTTGGCAGGAAGAAACTATTTGGAATTTTGAGATCAAGGAAACCAAAAGCATTTCATATTCTCAAGAAATGCAAGACAAATTAAAAAATTCCATTTTGTTGTCTGCGGATGCCCTTTTGATTTTTCACAATACCTATGGTACATGGTTAGGCGAACAAGCCAAAACATTTATCGACGAAAATAATCTCGAAGTAGACGCCATTGCAAGCCATGGCCATACAACACACCACCAACCCGAAAACGGACTGACCTTTCAAATCGGTTCAGGGCAACATTTGGCAAATACAAGTGGTCAAAAGGTAGTCTGCGACTTCCGCACGAACGATGTTGCCCTGGGTGGACAAGGCGCTCCTCTTGTCCCGATCGGAGACAAACTTTTTTTCGGCAACTATGATTTCTGTTTAAACTTAGGTGGTATTAGCAATGTTTCTTTCGATAAAGGTGGAAAGCGCATTGCCTATGATATTGGCTTGGCGAACATGATTTTAAATTATATTACTAGAAAAAACGGATTGGATTACGACGAAGGAGGACAATTAGCCAGAAATGGCACTATTAACTCCAGAATGCTTGAAAAATTGAACGCATTGGAATTCTATAAGCTTCCTATTCCAAAATCGATTGGTTATGAGTGGTTTGTTGAAAAAGTTGTTCCGATTGTGGATAATACAGAAGATACTATGGAAAATCTTTTGTGTACCGGTGTGCACCATATTTGCGAGCAAGTGGCCATCCAAATTAAATCCCATTGCAAAAAACCAAAGAATACATTATTTGTTACCGGTGGCGGCGCTTTGAATAATTTCTTAATCGATACTTTGCAAGAAAAGCTAGTTCAAGAAATTGAGGTCGCCAGTACCAAGAAACAATTAATAGAATTTAAAGAAGCAGTAGTTTTTTCCCTGATGGGCGTACTTCGATTAGAAAACAAAATTAATGTGCTGAGTTCGGTCACAGGGGCAAAACGGGATTCCTCAAGCGGAGTCGTATATTGGCCTTCGTAGCTTGGATAGATTAGACCTGTCAGCGTTTTTAAACCTGACAGGTCTAAAGCCCCAAGGTTTGTCAGCAAATCACTATATTTCAATTTCCATTCTTAAAAAACAGTTACATGTCAGAAAAGCAAAGAAAAGCAAGTGCCTACTGGAAAGAAAATGTCCGCTATTTATTTGTTCTTCTCGCAATTTGGTTCGCCGTTTCATATGGAGCGGGAATCATTTTTAAAGACGCCCTGAACGAAATTAAAATTGGCGGCTTCGAATTGGGTTTCTGGTTTGCGCAGCAAGGCTCCATTTATGTCTTCGTCATCTTGATATTCGTTTATGTACACCTGATGAACAAACTAGATAAAAAATATGGGTATAATGAATAAGGGCTGGATGTTGGATGCACGATGCCGAAAGTATACCATCGAACATCGCGCATTCCACACCCTTCATCCAACCTATATGATTAACTTTTAACGGTTTACCAATAACTAAGTAACTCAATCACTTACTAACAAGAAAAAGATTCCCTCCTTCGAGGGAATCACAATAAAACCAATATTCATGACCGTACAAACCTGGACATATCTTTTAGTAGGAATCACTTTCGCAATTTATATCGGTATCGCAATCTGGTCCCGCGCAGGTTCAACAAAAGACTTCTATGTCGCCGGCGGTGGGGTTTCTCCCTTGGCAAATGGTATGGCGACGGCAGCCGATTGGATGTCTGCAGCCTCTTTTATTTCTATGGCCGGTATTATCGCTTTTGCGGGCTACGACGGCTCAGTATATCTTATGGGGTGGACGGGCGGCTATGTGCTCTTGGCACTATTGCTGGCGCCTTATCTTCGGAAATTCGGAAAGTTTACGGTACCTGATTTTATCGGGGATCGATACTACTCCAATTCGGCCCGTATCGTTGCGGTAATTTGCGCCTTGATCGTTTCCTTTACTTATGTGGCGGGGCAGATGCGCGGCGTCGGCGTTGTTTTTTCACGTTTTCTTGAGGTCGATATCAATACCGGTGTCATTATCGGAATGGTCATCGTACTCTTTTATGCCGTTCTCGGAGGCATGAAAGGCATCACCTATACCCAGGTTGCGCAATATTGTGTATTGATTTTTGCATTTATGGTGCCCGCTATTTTTATATCCATTCAAATGACCGGAAACCCGATTCCACAACTGGGTATGGGTTCACAATTGAACGATGGCTCAGGAGTGTATTTGTTGGACAAACTAAACGGACTCTCCACCGAATTGGGCTTTGCAGAATACACGGACGGAAAAAAATCGCTGACCGATGTTTTTATGATTACGTTGGCCTTAATGGTCGGCACCGCAGGGCTACCTCATGTTATTGTACGGTTTTTTACGGTAAAACGGGTAAAAGATGCCCGTAAATCTGCTGGCTTGGCCCTCTTGCTCATTGCCATTTTGTATACGACCGCACCCGCTGTTTCCGTGTTCGCACGAACGAATATGATAAATACGGTCAGTAATCAAGAATATGCCTCCATGCCCGAGTGGTTCAAAAACTGGGAAACCACAGGACTCTTGGTTTTTAACGATAAAAATGGTGATGGCAAAATTCAATATGTGGCCGATACCACAAAAAACGAACTGATCGTTGACCGAGACATTATGGTGCTGGCCAATCCCGAGATTGCCAATCTTCCTGCTTGGGTAATCGCCCTTGTTGCGGCCGGTGGTCTGGCCGCTGCCCTTTCAACAGCAGCCGGTTTACTGTTGGTAATTTCGGCTTCAGTCTCTCACGATCTGATAAAAAAGATTTTTGTACCCAATATTTCAGAAAAAGGGGAATTATGGGCAGCCCGCGGTGCAGCCACTGTTGCCGTAGTTATTGCGGGATATTTTGGAATAAACCCGCCCGGCTTTGTCGCGGCAGTGGTCGCTCTGGCATTTGGTCTAGCGGCTGCATCGTTCTTCCCGGCAATAGTTCTGGGAATTTTCTACAAAAAAATGAATAAAGAAGGGGCAATAGCGGGTATGGTCGTTGGTATCTCCCTTATGCTTTTCTATATGCTTAAATTCAAGTTTGGAATTTTCGATGGAGGAAAAGAGGCCGTAGCCGGATTGGAAAAAGATTGGTGGTTCGGTATTTCGCCGGAGGGCTTTGGTAGTATAGCAATGTTGGTCAACTTTATTGTGTCCATAGTAATCATGCAATTTACGCCAGAGCCACCTGAAAGCGTACAAGAAATTGTTGAGGATATTCGGATTCCATCTGGAGCAGGAGAAGCAACAGGTCATTGATATTCAGTAACAAATTCGATTAAATTCGTATCTTAGAGGTATTCAATAAAATAGCCCTCCAAGTCGTTAAAAATTAAAAAAGCATGAAAATTCTTCAAATCAACATCCCCGATGAGGTCGATTTAAAAGACCATGACCTTTCCATGCTACTTGCCGCTAAATTATATGAAGATCGTATTTTGTCCCTCGGTCAGGCCGCAACAGTTGCCGGATTAACCAAGCGAACTTTTATAGAACTACTCGGCAAACATGGGGTTTCGCTTTTTAGCGATTCAATTTCAGACTTAAATGCAGATATTGAAAATGCCTAGAATCGTAATTGCTGATTCGAGTACGCTTATTCTTTTCGATAAAATCAATCGACTATATATATTAAAAAACGTTTATAGTCAATTAATTACTACCCACGAAGTCGCAAAAGAATTTGGAGCCCCGTTGCCTGAGTGGATGGAAATACGTGCCGTCAGCGAAATAAAATACCAAGAATTTCTGGAAACTCAATTAGATGTGGGTGAGGCAAGTGCATTGGCTCTTGCCAAGGAATTCGACGATGTATTACTGATTTTAGACGATTTAAAAGCTAGAAAACTAGCCGTTCGTTTAAATTTCAAAATCACAGGTACTTTAGGAGTAATACATAAAGCGAAAGAAATTGGTGCAATTCATAAAATCAAGCCCCTGATCGATTTATTGACTAATACCGATTTTAGAATTTCCAAAAATATCATTGATGAAATTTTAAGGTTTAATGGCGAAACCTAATAACTATTAACTTAATTAAATGAGCAATTATCACATCAAACATTTAGAGGAATATTATCAAGTCTACCGGAAATCCGTAAGAAATCCCGAAGCCTTTTGGGAAGAGATAGCAGAAGAACATTTTGTATGGCGTAAAAAGTGGGACAAGGTATTGGATTGGGATTTCTCAAAACCAGAAATCAAATGGTTTGAAGGAGCCAAAGTCAATATTACCGAAAATTGTTTGGATAGGCATTTGCCCACTCGAGGCAGCAAGACCGCCATCCTTTTTGAGCCCAACGACCCAAAGGAAGAAGCCGAACATATCAACTATAGGCAATTACACGAACGGGTATGCCGCATGGCCAATGTACTATTGGATAAAGGTGTCAAAAAAGGAGATCGCGTTTGCATCTACCTTCCTATGATTCCCGAACTGGCCATTTCCCTTTTGGCCTGTGCCCGGATTGGTGCTATTCACTCCGTCGTATTCGTCGGGTTTT
>ENA-ORXU01003133-ORXU01003133.1-marine-metagenome-genome-assembly--contig:-NODE-3133-length-10583-cov-6.074719_pt1 | contig 10583 bp, 18 predicted proteins | sample MGYA00237869_ERZ511484 | MGnify/ENA metagenome assembly ERZ511484 | reverse complement strand
GAGGCCCTCCATCTCCCGCCTCTCCGCCGCACTCGGCCACACGATGGGACACGCCAGCATAAACGTGTCATGGAGGGAAAGAATGCAATGGGAAAAATAGTTGCTGACCGTCGCGGGGGACACGCCAGTATTGAAGGCAACGGTCCAGATTGGCAGCGCCCCCTCGTCTCCTCCACGCAAAAGAACAAGTGTCAAAAAAATCATCTCAAAAGCCGAACATACTCGGCGGCGCGGGCGTCGTAACTCGTTCATCTGAACAGAGCGGTGCATCCGCGGGTCCATAGGCCGCTCCACGCGCTCGCGAGCCAGCTCCACAATCGCATCTAACTCCACTGGGGAAAATACGCACATCGACTTGAACAGCGTCGAGTCATTGTGCCTACGAACAGTGGCATAATATTGGCGACCCCCAACTTGAGTTTGGGGCCGACGCGTACCGAGGAGCGCAACTCCCCGACCAGGGCAAGCACCAGCGACGGGAGGGGCCGCAGTGAAGGGGGATTGGGGCAGGGAGCGGGAGAAGTGGTGAATGGTGGTGAGGGCGGAGCGCGCAGTGCGCTGCGTCTCTATGAAGGAGTGTATCAATATGAAGCGCCGTGTGACGTCGTTGCCTGGGAGGCCGAGCGGACCAGCGTGGGCACCGTTGTCATTCATGTTGCCAGACAATGGCAGGGAATGTGCATGACCAGAGACGTGGTGGACTGCGCCCGCTTGGAGACCGCGGCGGCAAGGGACCAGCCGGATCTCCACAACCCTCTGGGAAGAAGTCAGTCCTGTTAACACCTGCGCATTTCTGGAATAAGTTGCACGACCTGCACCGACGTGCACTGGAGATCACGTCTGGTTGCTGTGATCCGACACAGAAAATGGCGTACTTCTGAGAAAATCTTCTGCTGTTACTGCGTCCTAAGTTAACAGCTCGATGATCTTTTCCGCTTAAATTGCCTTTCAAGATATAGGCCATCTAAACAGTCTTATGTTAACAGCCCTATTGTCCATTCTACTGATCGCCTCATTTCTGCCTCTCAGGCTCATTTGAGTATATTTTTGATGCCTCTCTGTGACCAGGTTCCGGCCTCGGCTGCTCTTTCTGAGAATAGATCTGGACTCAGCGCAGTCCACTTACCTATGGGCCAACGCGGCGGCTGTGTACGATGAAAACTCGGAGAGGGTGCCCCAGACACCCCAAAAAGGCCGCGTTTCCAGGCCATAAGAGAGGGAGCCTCATATGAGCTTCATTTGAGGCTCATTCGAGCCTCGGGAGCATTAGAATGGACACTAATCGCATCATACGGTTATCACTAACCGTTTCGCCAAGCTCACGAAGTGCTTCGCCTGACGACGGATCAAGGCCATGTCTGTGGCGTCAGCCACTATCGATCGACGCATGGGTGTCCGACTATAGGCCCCGGGAACGGATCCTATCGGACCAAGGGCCCCAGTTCATGTCGAACTTCTTCATCGCTGTAACGAAAATGCTTGGCATCAAGACCGCTCTCACCACTGCGAATTATCTCCAAACAAACGGGCTATTCGAAAGGGACAACCGTACCATGGCAACTCAACTGCGACCCTACGTCGCTGATGAACCAATACGATGGGACGAGCTCCTTCGTGCGTTCACCATGGCCTACAATAGCCAACTGCACCATTCGACGAGCATCGCTCCATTTGAGCTTTTCATCTCACGACGGATCTCCGACCTCACAATTCGCAACTTGCCCCCGGGGACACCTTTAGGCAATAATGTCACTCTCAGTGCTGGGTCACCCCTGGTTCGCAAACGCAATTTCATGGCCCGCCTTCGCCGGCAAATCCCTGACGAAGTCGAGGCCTCGCGTCATACGCAAGAACGTTGCGAACGTACACTCGACCACCGGGTAGCAACCCGCAACGTGGACGTCAAGATCGGCGACTGCGTGTCCACGACCATTCACGATCGGAAGAACAAGCTGCAAAGCAAAGCCATTGGTCCCTTCGTGGTCGTGGTCGCGGATGCCTCCACGCTCGTCATAGACACTGACGGAGAGAAAGGCGCGTCAGCAGTGACCATTTCACCCCTGCTCCTCGCCCAACGAGACGGACACAGTGCCTCACCCCCTGCCAGACGGTTTATACAAACGCAAGCGACCCCCGGCAACTGCCGACGTGTACGTGATCGAGAAACTCGTGGGCTTACGCCAGACAAGTGATACCTGCAGCGATAAGGTGCGCTGCTTCGACTATTGATCGGAAGACGATACCTGGGAACCCCTCGAAACACTTCCCCGCAACATGGTTGTGTTTTTCCTCAACAAAAGAAGAAGCCTGTACAGTGCGTTCTCGTTATAAGAGAATCGTTTACAAAAGAATATGGGTCGCGAGTCTTCCATTCCAGTCCGTGTGGGCCACTTTTTCTTCATATTGAGCCGAATCAGCTGTCTCTAACGAGAACGCACTGTACCGGGGTACCTCTGGCAAACGCCGACACGAGAATGTCGCCGACAAGTCGGTCTTACATCTGTGACCAACATCCTCATGGACTCCACGTGGATGCCTACCATCCAACACGTTTACCTCACCGGGGATGGAGTCATACATGCCGATGTCTCATGGTCGGCCTAAAGTACCAACGCTGCATTCAAGTAAATATTTGCTGTCGAGTGGCGTAAGTGTACCCTAATCTCAATGACTGGCAACTTTGAGTAGGACCCCCAACTTGCCTTACGGCATTTCTCCCGGTTGAGTCACGAATACGGCCCTTACTCAGACGCGTGGCCAAACTCCGCGCAAGCGACACTGATCAGAAACGATCCCACTGTTCCAGTCCTCCGAAACGGGTTTATTGTACCTGGGTATAGCAATTGGACTCGTTTCTTCGACGTCTAGTGACGACTACGGAGGAAGCAACCGTGGCCATCTCACAATGGACAAACACCAGTTCGTACGCTACCGCCATAAGCGCATGTTTCGAGTACCAAGTACTGTTATCATTGGATGCGAGGGACGCGAAACCCACACCATGGGCCATGCTGGCATGCCACTTCCTTCATCGTCATGATGACCAAGAGGACAGGTGAGAAGCGGGCGAAGACATGTCAGACAACGAAGACGAACCAAACAAAAAACACCAATATAACAAGGGCACAAGCCCCACGACAAGGACACACCTCCCCACCGCGGTTATCCGAAACACCCACATGCCAGTGGTTCCTACTCCTCCTCCTCGTCACCCCGATGCGAGTCACGCCGGGACATACTCCGCGAGCCAACGATGGCCGCCGATTTCTGCGAGACACTACGCGCCCGCTAGATCCGCACGGGCTGTGAGACCTCACCCGAAGGTCCCGCGCCCGCATGAGTGCGGCGCCCAAGGACTCTCTGCGCGCTGAAGCGCGTCGGCGCGACCGCCTCCTCGGGCTGAATAGCCTTCGGGTGCTGAGCAAAACGCTCGTAGTTGGCATCACCGTCAACGGCGCGAGGCACGGCCTGACCTCGAATGGACAAGGCCGACGCACTACCTCGCCCGTCCGCACGCTCAGCAGCACGGCAAAATCAAGTGACTTAGTCCACCTGGGCATGCGTTACCGCCAACAATGCAGCCCCACAGGGCGCAAGAAGTCGAACGTCGCGCACGTGCGCCGACCCAAACAGAGCAACCGCCGGGGAGGAAGACGCGCGCGCCGGCCAAGTAGACTCAACAGCGCGAGGCGGTGACACCAATCGCGATCGATCGCGCCGAGGCGAGCGCGGGCAGTAACGACCACAACGGTCGCCGCCTGCGGCAGACGCCAATTCCGAAATAGTCTGAGGACCACGGCGTCACACACCTATGTGAGGCGACGTGACTTGTGCCACGTGGGCCGGCGCATGTGGATCCGGTGTCCAGTCAAAGTCGACACACGGGTGGCGTAGGCAGAAGCCGTACTTGTCGGTCTCATCTACCGTCAAGTGCACTTGCCGCGCCTCCCTAGTGCGGCGGTGCGCCGGACAACGTCCTCAAGGACAAACCCCCAAGAAAACACGTTTGTGGCTCGGCGCATTTTGCCATATCAGACGTACGCTTCCTCGCCGTCTGGCGCGTCCCGCAACTTGAACGTGTCCAGTACGTCGAAGTGACGAAGGACATTCTCGTCCAAACGGACAAATATCTTGTTTTTCTGCAGTGTGTGTACCCACGCAGCAACCAAGTTGCAGTAGTACTCCGGGTTCACCGTCTGCCAGGTCGAGCTGTACTAGATACGCAGCGAGTCTGCCAAGTACGACACCATTACCGGGGTCTTCGCCCAAAGCTCCGTGACCGGCTCCCACCGCGGAATCTGCGGGAGCCAACGGGACAGGTCAAACCTCCGTGGCGCGTGGAGAAATCTAGCTGCCCATGCGGTAGGCAGCAGCTCGCGACCGCGGCAGAAACGCGTGTCAGCAGCACGACGGTGGTCGGACAGAGACAGAAGCAGCCGAAAGGGGTTCGGTAGCTCGCTCATGCGAGGGCTACGATAGACATCGAAAGCGTGGTTCTTCTCGTTCGCCACCAGCGTGAGCCGGTCAAGGCTGTCCTTCAACCTGGCGTCGTGCCCAAGAGGCACCGCGAGGTCTGATGCCAACAAGCGCCTGAGGAAGACAGCCTTCGGCCAATTGCGCAGTAAGCGGCAATACGAGATTGCTGCCGCCTTGACTGTCTCCATCCCTCGCACAGGCAGCAACAGTGCGTTGGTGTAAACGAAACGATGGAACGGGTGCAAGGGCACTTGATAGCGTACGACTTCGTTGAAATACGACATGAACTCGCAGATACGGCACTGGGGCCCCTGAGTCATGAAGTAAGGGCCCCGACAGAACTCGTCCACGCGGTCGCCAACATGATTCGGCGACCCGGGCTCTGCCAACCTGTCTAAAAACCAGTCAATGACTCGTATCGCGCGTGCACACGACGCGTGTGCGCGCGAGCGCGGTTATGGACGCAAGTGTCATTAACGCTTTGGCCGGTGATCACAGAGATGCCGTCCACCACCTCCACGGGTTCCACGAGCGTGTCATACAAGCTGCAAGGCTGAAACTGACGCAGCGTCTCCGGATCAGAGAAGCGATCCACTGGGTGGGCCCAGACCGCGGCGCCGTGAGCCACGTGATCACCTACCTCGACTCTGGCGTTGCCGCTGTCTACCGCCATAGCGGCTGGGTCCACCATAGTGGGGGGTGCCCCGGATGTTATCCCTCGCAGCCGGGCACACCGCTCTTGCCGCCGAGTTTTCCGCCCTTGCCGGGCGCGACGCCCTCGCTAAAGAGCTTTCCGCCCTTGCCGGGCGCGCCGCCCGTGCCACCGACGCCGCCCTTGCCACCCGTGCCGCCGACGCCGCCCTTGCCGCCCTTCCGCCTGGGCGTCCTCGCCGCTGCCACGAGGCATGCCACCCTTGACATGTCCGAAGCCACGCGCAGATCCGCAACCCAACCCTGAGGTTATCCACCTCGCGGTTGCGCCCCTTTACTCAAGCAAGGCCGGTAGGCAGCAACTTGTGCACGTGGACGACGACGCGGGAAGGCCCCGCGCCGCCAGCACGGCCGCCGTCTGCCCGTGCTTGGCACGGTGATAACCGGCCGCGAGGCGCGCACCCTTCGCCACCTACGGACCGCGTCATGGATTTCGCGTTGTCGCCGGAGTATCGAACCACCGAAGAAGCTGGCGCCGTGTGGCCGTGACGACCATAGCCCAGCACGCGCTGGCCAAAATGCCGAAGCGAACCTGGGATCTAACCCCTGAACGGTCGGCCTCACCCACGCGCGTGCACACGTCGAACAGCCTGGGCAGGCACGTCTGAGCAAAATCCCCGACCCAACCCACAGCACCAGCTTCCGATTACACACGCACGCGTCTAGGCGTTCTGACGGTCGTGGTTGACACCGACAAACCGCCACCCCCACCAGGTTCGGATCGGCGCACCCGCGCGGCTCGCGTCGTATGGGCGGTGACGCTCGCTCGGGCCCGCCCGAGTCCGCGACAGCCCAAGTGGGTGGCATCGTTCTTGGATCTCTCTGGGACGGTTCGAATCTCGCGCTGGAGGTATGTAGCATATCTTCGCCCGCAATTGACTGACAATTGCCACTCGTAGCCCCTTGGACTGGTCAAATCCACGGAATGTGTAAATCGGTTTGTGGGATGCCCTTAGGGGAGATACTTTCGCATCGTTTAGTTTTCATTGTTTGCTTGCCTGACCTATCTGTATCAGGGGTTCCCAAGCGTACCAAGAAAGTGCGTATACGCGCGTGAATTGTATTGCGTAGACACTCAGACGCCCAAGAAATCGGCCGAGTGGCGATTTTACGCCACCCCGTATTCCTGGTCAAAACCTTTACGCAGCTCGCCTGGAAGGGACAACCAAAATGCGTACCAACTCGCGACTGTCAGCCCAGTCCAGCAAGCTCTCCCGCGTGGCCAACACATGGCGTAGCTGTGCAGACAGATCTGGTGTGGTAGCCGCTTGGCACAACACGATGAAGGCATCGCGGCGCCGGAGCGGTCAAAAGCGGCAAACGGCTCAACGGAGTCCTTGCTTGGGCGGGGAGAACACAGGAAATGATGAATAGAAAAGTGTGCCCTTCTGCAAAGCAATCAATATCAACGAAGAAATGGGCTTTTTTATCTACTTTGGGGGGTTCACTTTGGTTGTGACGCTCTTCAGACGCTCACGCACCACGGTCACGAGACGTCGCTTGCAACGCTTACTGAAACACAGAGTAATAGAAATGTACGTTTTACGCGTCGCTATTGAGTCTCCTGGGCTTGGAGCTCCAACGCAGTCAGATTGACCTGGCGGCGTTACGCGACGCTAAGTTAAAACCCACACGTTTGAGAACCTCTGATTTGCATGCCGGCACTCACTGCAATCGCTCCTGATCGGACGGTTGATCGACCAGTGCTCTTGTTCGTACGAAACCACCATGGGCCCGGGGTCGCCGTCGCAGGCATCATCCGACTCGCCATCGGATGCCCTTGGACAAAATGTCCTGCTTCCTCGCCTCTACGGCGATAGAAATCTCTTTATTGCGGCTACAGTCGGTCTCAATACCCAGGTAATTAAAGCTACGTTACCAACACCACAGAAAGCACGCATTCGCCAAGAAGCGTTTTGTCGAGTCTCACCTCACAAGGCATCAGAGTCGCTGTCGTCCGCCACTCGTTCTGCTTTCTGTGTCTGTGCAATTTGGTTTACGACCAAAATTCGCGTCTCCGGCTCCGCCACCGAACCAAGAACACGCCAATCTCCAACCAATAGCGTGTCGTGTCTGCGACGGGCGGTGGCTGTGACGCGACAGCGCTGGTCTCCTTCAAGGGAGGAGAAGGACGACACCGCTTTCGCGTGCCAAACGTTATGGAACGGCCCTCCCTTCATGGGCCAAGCCAGCTTCTTGCACAGCGAATTGTGTTGACAAGCCGCCGTGACGTCTCCGTCATTGGGGCTCCATCAAAGATTACGAAGTCCAAAAGACAAAAGGTCAATGGTGCTCGTCCTACTTTAAGGCGACCAGCGGAGTCCCGTGGGTCCACATGTATCACCACTGCGTAAGCCGCGGGGGGTCGGCCACTAACGCGATGCCCATCCCCTCGACTGCACTACCGGCCGCTACCGGCAGCGGCCGGTAGCCAATGCCGGCCACAGCCCCGTGTGTGGTGACCGTCATCGCAACCCTCTCTGTCATCGAAGCTGCTACGGCCGGCACCCTGTTTATGCTGGGCGTGGCGGCGCAATCCCCCATACAACCTCTCGGGGCCTTGGTTGTTTCACCTGTGTGGTTGGCTCGTCCTCGCTGTGCCCTCTTCGCTCCCCTCACTTCTCTGCTGATGGCTCTCCCCGCTTTCGGCAACGGACTAATGCCTCATCTGCTCTGTCGCGCACGTGGCGCGCTCCAGACTCCAACAGGGCAGGGCGGTCCTAAAAAACGCCAGCTCAAGTTGCGTTTTGCGCGCTGCCCCCCTGCGGCGCTTCCATCGCGCCGGAGGCTGGGCTTCCAATTTGGCGACGACGCCACCGCCTCCTTCAATGCCGGGCCGGCCGCAGCCCCTTGCTCGTACCCATGCGCTCCTAGCCCGGGTCCGCAGACAGCATCTGACCGGGGTACGCGGACCGCTCGTGCTGGCCAGAGAGAGAACCGGGGCACAAATCGAGGGGGATGACTTGGACCGGCATGTGCCGCCTGTGCCTCCGGCGCCCTTGTACAAGGACGAGGTACAAGGCCTGCTGCAGCTGTCGGCGCGGTCACGTTGCCCTACGGCGGCCAGTCCTCGAAGCACGTCGCGGCCGCTGTACATCGTCGCTTACCGCCGACCCTGCCACGCATCCACGAACGTTGTATTGAGGCTGTTTGTCCACCGCGGCATGGTGAAGTTGTCTCTTGGCGGCAGCTGCAGCTGGCACTGAGTTGTCTTTTGCCGCCCGCACCCGCGAATGCGACACTTCAAGCCCATGCTGCTCGTCGTACTGGCGCCATTCCCAACGATGACGACCTTGTCGGTGGACAAGTGTCTGCAGCGGACATTGAACGCACACCTCACGACGGTCGTGGCGCGCATGGCAATGCCGGGAACGCTGTAGTGCTTGCTGGGCAAGGACCTTCTCGCGCGCCACCCCGGCCACTCGCCGCCAAGCGCGGCGGTGAAGGTGTGTCTCATAGCACGTTCAGGAGCACTGCGGCTACAGCAGGCACTCCCGGCAGTCGCGGCGCCCGATATTGACGTTTTGTATCTGCCGCCGGCCCAACTACCTGACCGCGCGCCTGCTTCCGTGAAATCAGCCGCAACTGGCGATCGGGCGCCGGCTGGGCTTTCTGAATTAGGTCCGGTTGCTGAGAAGGCACATGATGAGCCGCCTGTAGTGGGCTGCTCCCGTGTCGTCCGTCAAGGCCGGTCTGGAGCCGCGCTGAATCGGGAATCCTGGGCTGTCCGTCGTCGCTTGGGTCGAGGCTCGCAGGAGCCGTCGCGTGATGGAAGCTGCTACAATATCGCGTCTCACGTGGCAGCGGGCGTCGTGACTGCTGCTTTGCAACGCGGAGTGTCCCGCATCTGTCGCGGCGCGGCTGCTCGGCTACGCTCCTTCCACCTCAGCTTTTTGCGCGGTCGCCATGCCCCGTTTGCTGAGGTGTGAGACGCGTAGCAGATGGAGCTTGTGGAAGAGGATGCGGCTAATGGTTTTTATGAAGCTACTGCCCGACCAATCAAGCATTTGCGGCGGGTGGTTCGGGCTTCCACCGCGTCCAAGGACGCAAGACTTTGATAGGTGGGGTGGGGCTGGAGCGTTAGGTGCTGGAGTGTTGATAGGCTCGTGTCTGCGTCTCTTTCGCCTTTTGTTTCGTACCGCTGTCGCCGGCCGGCCTCGTGCAGTGGGCGCTTCTCAGAGTCTATCGGTCCGTCTCAAACCTCTCCGCGCTTACCATCTTCCCTTTATCGGTGCGCTGATTGCTCAGAACGGTGCCCACTTTACGTCATGCACTTCGTCGTAGCCCCCATTCGAGCAGTAGCTGCCGCCATTGGACACGCAGCCCACCCCTGTTGAAGAAGACAGCAATGTACGTAAGATATATGATCAGTCATTTCTGGAGCAATGCTTAATAACAGGAAGCCGCTCGCGCGTGACAATAAATATCACGCGAATTTGTCGCATAAGTAGGATGCGTATGAGTGGTGTCTCCTATTGCGGGTCAATGTATCTGTGAGCAGACGTCATGGACGCCCTTGTTTGCCGTACCTGCGCAACAGTACAGTTTCATAGCGCATGGAATACGAGCGCCTCCCGGCGGCGATTGAGTCTCTCGATCCTATCGTCTCTTCGCATCAAGAACAGTGTAGCACCCTGTGAAACGTTTTTCGCAACCGGTAAACATTCGGTCGGGATATGCTGACCTGAACCCTTCCTTACTAATTTCACACTAGCGCACAATCTCTTAAATTAGCGCTACTTTCGTGAACTATTAAAACGAGACACGGGTGAATCTGAATCAATGGGTGGCTCTGCGGCGCCAGCTTTATTTTTTTTTCTGTATCTGAGGCGCTTTCCGGTTCGAAATGCCACCGGAACATCCCGACCCCCGAGACGCCTCGTGAGCAGGCGCTGACGCGCGCCCCCCCCTCTCCCACACCAACAGAGGGGGGTGCGGGGCTCCACCTCTCATCTCACGCCAGTGCAGGGGGGTGCGGGGCTCCGCCTTTCCCACAGCCCCTCTAACGCTAATGCAGAGGGATGCGGGGGCACCGCAGCGGCCACGAACCCTTGCCCACATCAGCCTTCATGCTTCCTCAACCGCTGTCACCGTCGCCGGGCGCTACCGCCACCACCCTCACGGCGCAGCGCCGCGACCACCCCCGCTAGGCGCCGACGCGGCGACCACCGGCCACCCTGCACCATTATCAGTCTGGCTGCTGCCGCGGTAGTACCGTATGTGCCGATCGCGCCGGTACGTCCTGTTTGCCTGTCAACGCCAGCCCCGAACCCCCCCCCCCCCCCCCCCCCCCCCCCCCCCCCCCCCCCCCCCCCCCCTCCCTCCCCCCCCCCCCCCCCCCCCCCCCCCCCCCCCCCCCCCCCCCCCCCCCCCCCCCCCCCCCCCCCCCCCCCCCC
>ENA-ORXU01003132-ORXU01003132.1-marine-metagenome-genome-assembly--contig:-NODE-3132-length-10591-cov-4.484402_pt1 | contig 10591 bp, 9 predicted proteins | sample MGYA00237869_ERZ511484 | MGnify/ENA metagenome assembly ERZ511484 | reverse complement strand
TCGCCTATAGTCCTGACTGAGCGTCAGTTACATCGCTGAAAAACATTTACCTAAAATCCTAATGCACGAATTGGGTTAAAATGAATTGTATAGTCGCTATGGCGAGCTATTCAAAAAAACCAACGCTCCCACCTACCCAAGTCATGTCGCGGTTATATTTCACGCCGATCATCTCACCACGACTTAGACGTGCGAGATTATTGACTAGTGTAGGTCGCTCTTGGTCAGGTTCCCAGATCATGAGCATACGTACTTCACACTTGACATCACCGTCTGGGCTCTTGATTACAGGACTATAGCAGACCTTTTCTTGAAGGATAAAATTATCTGGATTTTCAATGGCCTCTATGTGTCTTTGTGTCACGTGGAAGATGACGCCGCTTCCGCTAAATGAGTACAGCGGTTTGAGCACATAATTTTCGAGGTCCTTGGGGATTTCATCAAGTTGACTTAGTCGAGTAGTCTTAGGAACATAGGGGCTATCGTTGAGGAGTTCAAGAGTGTTTTTACTAATTCTGAAAAACCAATTGGGGTGTCCTACCCAGTGCACGTTCACCTCGTCTGTAAAGCTATATTCACGCTGTAGATCTTTGCGCCCTACAAGCTCATCAAATATGACACGGTTATAGATACGATCTACACCAATCTTCTTTCCATGATCGTCTTCATAGTAGAGGTCACGACCACTTTTCTTGAGGTCGCTAATACAGAGGACTTTGAGTCCGAGTTTTTCTCGAGTTGCCCAGAAGTCTATTTGCGTAGGTTGCTTGTGTGGTTCTACTTCTAGGAGGATGCAATTTTCTGGAGCGCTGCTACCTAAAATTATCTTGCGCAATAGAGCACGATAGTCAGCGCCATTATAATTATTAAATAAGTGAGAGACCGTATCAGGTATGTCAAAGTGCTTCCTATATAGATTAGCGACCAAGTCTTGATAGTAGTACAAAGTTGGAAAACCTTGTAGCTCAATTAGCTTGGGTTGTAAGCCGCCTTGTCCATCTTCACAGAGGCCAAAGTCTAGCTGCAGGAATACATTGTGATCAGGCTCATTGGGTACAGTATACTCAGGACGAAGCGCATCAGCAGATCGGTCCTTGAAATCATCTCGACATAGTACATCACAAATTTCACCGCAGGCTTTCACTATTTTATCCCGCATATCACTTCCGATAAATACCGGGGTCTCCGCTATACGGAAAGGTGGCCTATGATCATAGCGTGAGCTTATATCATTAAGGAAAGCCTCGTACTTGGCTGAGCTAAAAGATTCATTGTACGCCTTGCGAATATCACTTATCATTCATGAGGGCTTTCAGCTTGCGTTGTAAATTGATACTCTGTATCGATTCATTGAGCCAAGTGGGAAGTATCGCTTGATGGGTGATCGTCAATTTATCTTTGTCATCAATCAGCTCGAGCATCTCATTGTATTTATCCTCACCCTTCTTCTCGATAAATTCTTGCCTTTTATCCTCTTTTACGAAGTGAACTTTCATACCTACAGGATCGGCCTCTGGATGGAACTGCGTCCCTATCCACTCATCGCTAAATCGGACTGCCATCACGGCACGCTCTAGATCCACGTGCGGTCTTTCTTTTTCTACAGCGAGTATACGAGCACCCATGTGCTCGATGCGGGCATGATTGGGCTCAATAAATTGCCACTTACGGAAGTCCGCTATGTAGAATATATCTTCGAGATGCTGGAAAACTGCTTCCTCGGTGCCGTACTCAGTCTTGTGAACTGGAAATACACCGAAGCTTTCTTTTTTACGCAACACCACAGATCCTAAGCTCAAGTGATGAGCTATCATCTGGAAACTGTGACAGATAAAAAACACAAATTTCTTATTACTCTGGCGCTCATTGTGCTTCCAGATATTATCCATCAGCTTGTAATAGCCACGATCCCATAGTCCATCACCTTCTAGTGGGCTGCCTGGGCCTCCACTCGATATGTATAGGTCGTAATCAAGGCCTGGAAGTTCACACTTGCCGCGGACGTCAAAGCGATCGACCTGTATGGTACTATAGGGCTCTAGGAGACTAAGAATATTGGGAATACCAAGGCCCTTGAGACCATCGTACATGTCTAGTAGTGCAAGTCTTATCACTTAGGACGGGTATTTGTCTGTGGTCACTGACGTGATGAAACTTCCCCATGTCATATTGGGCTTCGTCTTGCGATTTTTCTTAGCATAATTAATAGCCATAGTCGCGGCTGATTCTACCACCCACTCAAAGTTCTCCTCACCTACACTATTCACGTCCGCATCCGGTGCGGGATTGCAGAAATCTATAGCGTAGGGTATGCCGTCTTTGATGGCAAACTCTACCGTATTGAAATCATATCCAAGACCTTCACAGAGCTTACGTGTGTACTTCTCTACCGTCCCAAGCAATTTCTTGTCCGTGACGATTGGCTCTTTTAAGTATCTGAGATGGTGAGGATTACGAGGCTCATAGGGCATGATTCTGATCTCGCCTCCCACATAGTAGCATCGGAAATACGCTTCAAATTGTATTTCTTCTTGGAGCATCATGACGAGAGTATTAGTCTCGCGATGTGCCTCAAACATCTGGTCGTAGTTCTCTACTCGGTAGACACTTTTCCATCCACCTCCTGCGTGAGGCTTCATGTACAGTGGGAAGCCGCCGAGATGATCGATTATCTTTTCCCAGTCAAGTGGATACTTCAGGTTCCTGAAGGACTGATCTGTTGTATCTGGAGGCAATTCATTGGATGGAAGCAGAACTGTCTTGGGTACGGGTACACCAAGCTTTTCTGAGAGACAGTTATTAAAGAATTTCTCATCAGCACTCCACCAAAAAGGATTGTTAATCACGTGAGTACCCTGTAGTGCAGCATTCTTCAAGTACGATCTGTAGAAGGGTACATCCTGAGATATGCGATCTATGAGGACGGCATATTCAGTAGGTTGCCCTTGGACGACCTCGTCTACCACGGCAAGCTCCGCCGTTATATTCTTGATTTTTTTACTGTTTACACGTTCTACAAAAGCTTGTGGAAACGTATTTTCTTGTCCAAAGAGAATTCCAATTTTTTTCATCTATTCTTTACTATTTCGTAAATGTATCGTGGAAACATATGTCGCCAAAGTGGCCAGTCATGTGTGGATTCGGGTACTACATCGAGCCAGTGTCGTACACTTTTTTTATGCAGGAGGTCAGACATCTCAAAGTTTGCTGCTTTGCAGATGTCCCAGTCGGATGTACCGAGGATGATGCCCATCTTCCAGAGATCCGGATGCTCCATATTAGGCAGGTAGTCTACAGGATTATTGAAATAGACATTGTCATCATAGTAGCCATCAAGGAAAGACTTGATATCGTAAGATCCGCTCATGCTGATAAGGTAGCTCACCTTGTGCGGTAGCTTAAATGCCAGATTGGAAGCTGTGTAACCACCAAAGCTGCAACCTGCCAAGCAGATCTTTCCATCCGGAGATCTACTCGCAACCAGATCGATGACTTCGTTTTCTATGAATTGATCAAACGCCATGTGGTTCTTTACACGTCGCTCAGGATGAATATCCTTATTGTACCAGCTATGCTTATTCACGCCATCTGGGCAGTAGACAGTGATAGCGCCAGCGTCTATGAAGTCACGCACGCTATCAATCAAGTAGAAGTCTTTTGCCTCATAGTAGCTTCCTAGGGTAGTAGGAAATACAACTACAGGAAGTCCGCCGTGCCCATGCTGCGTCATCTCGATGTCCATCGATAGATTGGGGCTGTACCATTTGTAATATTCTTCTTTCACTCGTTAGTCTTGGGATTTGGTCAGAAAAGCGAAAGCTACGATCTAGTAATGGATCTTGATAATTATAACACAAGATATTTTGAGAATCCACAATCATAGATTAGATGAAAGTATGAATATGCTAGGGAAAAAGGCACCGAGAGCACTGATCTCTTATGGTACGACTGAGTTTACAACTTGATGTCGTAGATATCACTCCACTTGTGACGAGCATATCTGATAAAGTGCGAGGCATCTAGGGTCTTACCCGTGATCCGCTGGCAGAGATCCTCTGCATCATAGCGCTGCCCATGCACATGGATCTTCTCTCGCAGCCACCCGAGAAGGGCATCCGTGTCTCCTCCACGCATCTGAGCTGGCAGATCATCAAGATCCTCACAGGCTTGATCAAAGAACTGGGCCGCGTAGAGGCTGCCAAGCGTATAAGTAGGGAAATAGCCTATGCTGCCTTGAGACCAGTGTATGTCTTGCAAGATGCCTTCTGTGTCATGATCAATAGTGATGCCTAGGGCATCGCTGTAGCTGTCTCGCCAGCGCTCATGAAGCTCATCTGTGGATAAGTCACCAGCTATGAGATCGCGCTCGATCTCGTAGCGGATGAGCACGTGATAGTGGTAGTGTAACTCATCGGCCTCGGTGCGGATCTTACCAGGAGATACGCGATTGATCGCACGGTAGTAGTCTTGCAGACTTACCTCCTGAAGGTGCTGGTAGGTCGCTTGCATCGCTGGGTAGTGGTGTGTCCAGAAATCGAGAGAGCGTCCCACATGATTTTCCCAAAGTCGACTCTGGGACTCATGGATACCGAGGGAGACAGCACTGCCGCAGGGTAGGCCATATAGCTCAGCAGGGAGTCCTTGCTCGTACAGTGCGTGGCCGCCCTCATGGATTGTACTCCACAGCATATAGCTCAAGTCTCTTTCATCTACGCGAGTGGTGACTCGCTGATCGCCTGGTCCAAAGCTGATCGAAAACGGATGTGGAGCTAGATCTTGGCGACCTGCACCAAAGTCATAGCCCATCGCCTGTAGTATCTTTTCCCCATAGCCCATTTGCACGGTAGTGCTATACGTACCGGCGAGACATGCAGCTGACACTTGCTTAGCATTGCGGATCTGATGCAGCATATCATGTAGCTCAGGCTTGAGTGCACCAAAAACCTCCTCCAAGCGCTTCACCGTGAGATCTTTCTCGTAGATATCAAGAAGGGCGTCATAGGGATGGTCTTCATAACCGATGATCTCAGCCTCTTCTCGAGCAAGGTCCACGACCTTTCTCAGATGTGGCTGAAAGACCTTAAAGTCCTTGAGCTTGCGTCCTTTGAGCCACGCATGATAGCTGGCATTTACTATCGCTGATTTCTTCTCTACAAAATCTCGAGAGAAGCGCGTAGCGATGTTATAGTTGCGGAGGCTGAGAGCAATATTGCGACGCTCCAGATCACCTAGAGTTGTATCTGTGTTGAGCTTGCGTAGTAAATCACCGTAACTCTCACTTGTACTCATCTCATGCGCCATGCCACTGAGAGTTGCAATCTGTCGAGACCTACCGGCCGCGCCTTTTACCGGCAGGTACACCTCCTTATCCCAGCTCAGCACTGCAATGCTGTGATATAAATCAGCTATTTGCCGTGTCTGCAATACATAATCTGAGTAGGGCATAGGTTGATTTATTTTTTTCTTATCGCTTGCGCAAATGCTACCAGGGAAATGATCATCACTGTCCCACCGATCGGAGTCAATGGACCTAGTATCGATATGATAGACTGCGGCAGATCATCCCTGAATGCTAGGCCGTACACCGTCCCTGAAAATAAGATGGATCCAATCGCCATCAGACGATAAGCCCACTTCATCGAGGCGCTGGTCGTCTGCTCTACGAGTGCAAAAGCAAATAATAAAAAACAAGCGTAAAAATGATATGAACTCGCCGTATCATAGGTGCCTAGATCCGTCATATAATCACGGAGCGTGTGTGCACCAAAAGCACCTAAGCCTATGGCAAGTATAGTATACAGCGCAGCGAATAGAAAGTATGATCGGATGGTAGAGCTCACAGGAGGGGTAATTGCCAGTCGATAGGTGTCTTGTCGTAACGGCTGAGGTACGCATTGGTTTGGGAGAAATGATGATTGTGAAAAAATGCTTTTCCAGCCAGTGGACTTGGGTGAGCAGAAGACAGGATGAGGTGCTTGTGATGGTCGATCAGATCACTCTTGGCTTTGGCATAGTTGCCCCAGAGTAAGTAGACGAGATGCTCGCGCTGCTCTGAAAGGCTCTGGATGATATAGTCCGTAAATCGGGTCCATCCTAGCCGCTTATGGCTTCCTGGCTCGCCCTCCCTTACCGTGAGTACACTATTGAGCAGAAGCACGCCCTGCTCAGCCCAATAGCTCAGATCACCATGACCTGGCGCCATGAGATCCAGATCGTGCTGAAGCTCCTGATAAATGCGTCGTAAAGAGGGAGGGATCTTCGCACCACGTGGCACGGAGAAGCTAAGTCCCATGGCTTGACTTGGTCGGTAATAGGGATCTTGGCCAAGCAGCACTACGGAGACTTCCTCGGGAGGACAAGCATTGAGCGCAGCGAAGATGTGCTCAGTTCGTGGATAGATGCTCTCGCCATCTTCCTCACGCGCTGAAAGCTCAGCTAGGAGTGCTAGATAGTAGGGCTGTGATATCTCCTCACTGAGCCAGTCTCGCCATGCTGATGATAAGGGTATCTCCACACTCGTAAATATATCGCTACTAGCTCAGTGTGTGACTCGCTAGTGCTGCGTATAAGATCTCTACAGGATGCACTGCACGCGTGTCCTCACAGTGATGGATCTGCTCGCGGCAACTCGTACCGGTAGCGCAGACGATGGTCTCAGCATCTCGTGCTCTGATGGCAGGCATGAGTTGTAACTCAGCGATCTGCATGGATACATCATAGTGATCTCGCTCATAGCCAAATGCTCCCGCCATGCCACAGCAGCCAGCTTGTATGAGCTCGACCTGATGGCCAGCTGGGATGCTGAGGATGCCTGCTGTGAGGCTGATATCGCTCAGTGCTTTCTGATGGCAATGGCCGTGCAGCATGATAGCACGCGGCGTCCGGTCCCATAGAGAGTGGGGAATCTTGGCTTCTGTGATCTCTCGATGTAGGAACTCATCTATCGTAAGGCAGTGCTGACTCAACTCTCGCGCATCATCACGCAAGTCCTCTGATACAAGACGAGAGTACTCATCTCTGTAGCTCAGTATAGCACTAGGTTCTATACCTACTAGTGGGACGTCCGCACTGATCTTACCGTGAAAGGCGCGGACATTCTTATCTGCACAGTCGCGAGCATACGATAGCATTCCGCGAGATATAGCCGCCCGACCGCTCTCGGTGTGATCTGCAGTCATCACATGATAGCCGAGTGCGCTGAGAAGCCTTATGCAGGTGATAGCGATGTGGCTTTCGTGCGCGCTGGTAAATTCATCTAAAAAGAGATAAAGTCTACCACGCTCCTCATCCGGTCTGCGATAGTGTTTACGGTACCAACGGCGTGCCGAGATAGGAGAAAGTTGCGGAATGCGGCGATCAGGATGTATATCCGTGAGTTTACGCATGAGTGGAGCCAGTAGCTTGGTCACGATCGAGTTGTACAAGGCGGGTAAAGCTCTAGCTGTCGCTGAAAGGCGATACTGCTGACTGATGAGTCTGTCCTTGAGCAAGATCCCTTGCTTCTGCTGTCGCTGATGCAATGCTTCTGCTTTCATCATGCCCACATCGACTTGACTGGGGCACTCGCTTTTACACGCCTTGCAACCTAGGCACAGGTCTAGCGCTTCCATCACAGCGTCATCGCAAAGACTGAGATCGTCTTGTGTGAGGTGTTCCCGTATGATATTAGCTCGAGCTCTTGTAGTGTCCTTTTCTCTATGAGTGGCATGATAGCTAGGACACATCACGCCACCTGACTCGGGTGATTTGCGACAGTCAGCACTGCCATTGCAGTTTTCTGCTAAGCGGTGTAGGCCTCCGATCTCAGTGTAGTCCATATAGGACTCATACTCAGGCTCGGTCCGATCAATCTCATAGCGCAGATCTGCATCTTGGGGTAGTGGATCTAGGATTTTGTGAGGATTGAGTAAGGCAGTGTATGTCTCGGAGCGCGGTGGATCCCAAGTCTTCTTGATACGCTTGAGAGCGTCCATCACACCAGTTCCGTACATGGTACTTATGTGTGGAGCGCGGACTCGCCCATCGCCATGCTCGCCACTGAGAGAGCCACGATATTTCTTGACAAGTGCAGCGGAGGCGGCACTGATACTGAGAAAGTCCTTTACACCGTCAGAGCTCTTGAGATTGAGCATGGGGCGTAGATGGATCTCCCCTGCTCCGGCATGGGCATAGTAGACAGACCGCTGACCATGCTGGCTCATCACACGGCTAAAGTCCTCAATGTACGCGGGAAGATTTGCTATGGATACGGCCGTGTCCTCTACACAAGCAACGGCCTTTTCATCCCCAGGAAGATTAGCTAGTATACCCAGTCCCGCCTTGCGCAATTCCCACAGTCCGATTGCTGCTGATCCATGTACTATAGGCTGAGCGTAGGCAGCTGTACATTGATTGATAGATGTATGTGCATCCTGTATTATCTCCTGAAGCTGTGTCAATGTGTCTGCACGGAACTCTATCAGCAATATGCCCTGTGGATCGTCTACTAGTACTCGCCTCTGCTCTTCCCATCGCGGCACCCCTCGTGTCAAGTCTAGGATGACTTTATCCATCAATTCGCAAGCATATGGCTGTAGTTGCATCACCGTCTCTACGGCAGAGAGTGAATCTTGAATGCTATGATAGTGCGCTGCGATTACGGCTGATTGATCGGGAGGTAGTGCAGATACATAGATGGTGCACTGGCTGATGAGGCAAAGCGTTCCCTCGGAGCCAGAGATTAAGCTAGGTAGATCAAGTCTGTTCTCTGTTCTCCAATTTCCCGACAGGACGTCTAGGGCATATCCAGTAGTTCGCCTAGATACTTCGGCCTCTGGGTAGTCTGCTTTGATCTGCTCATAGAGATCATCATCATCGAGTAGCCTGATCATCTCCTTGTAGATGAGACCTAGTTGGGTATCGTCCTCGGCTTGCGCTTCGGCTTCTTCTCTCGAACAAGATCTGATCATGGCGCTCTCACCCGAGCTTAGTACGATTTCTAGCGAGGCTATATGATCGCGTGCTGCACCATAGACGATGCTTGTGCTGCCGCAGCTGTTATTTCCGATCATACCACCTATCGTCGCACGATTGGAGGTAGAAGTATTGGGTCCATAGAAGTGGCCTAGCGGTGCGATGGCACGATTAAGATCATCGCGTATGACACCGGGCTGTACCGTTACAGTCGCTTGCGCTTGATCGCCATGGGCTCGCTCTACGGGTAGTTCTATGATCGCAGTCATATGGCGCGAGCAATCGATGACTAAGCCTGCGCCTACGCACTGCCCTGCTAGCGAACTGCCTCCGGCCCGTGGTATGATGGCTACATCATATTCAGTGGCCCAGCGCATGATAGAGCAAAGATCCTCAGTATGTCTCGGGTATGCGACTCCAAGTGGGAGTTGACGATACACACTTGCATCCGTGGCATAGATATGTCGGTGTAGATGATCCAGCTGTAGTTCTCCAGCTAGCGCATCCTCGAGTACTGTCCACTGGGCAGCGGTGGGCTGTTGCATCAGTAGAGAATTTCTAGTGCGATACGCACGGCTCGGGCATAGGCGTCGAGGTCCAGGCCTGTCTCAAGTCCATTACTACTCGCATAGAGGATGAGATTTTCACTCGGCATATTACCGACCAGATCATTTTGCGCCATGGGGCATCCGCCAAATCCCTTGATGGTTCCATCATAGCGTGTACATCCATTCTTGTATGCTGTGTCGATCTTCTCATACCAAGTCTCAGCGGTAGTGTGGAAGTGCGCGCCGATCTCAATATCGGGATAGGTGGGCAGAAAATTAGAGAACAGGTACTCGATACTGTCAGGCCGTGCTACACCGATGGTGTCGGAGAGCTGAAAATACCCTATATCCAGATCATATAGTACATCCACCCACTCTTGTACCACTTCTACGCCCCAGTAATCACCATAGGGATTACCGAATCCCATGGAAATATAGATGACAAGTTTTTTAACGCTCTTCTGACAAAGTTCCTGTACCGTCTTGACACGGTCTAGGGATTCAGCAATCGTAGCATTGGTATTGCGCAATTGGAAGGTCTCGCTGATAGAGAATGGGTAACCTAAGTACTCGATCTGATCGTACTCACAAGCGTCTCGTGCTCCGCGCTCATTAGCCACGATGGCTAGGAGCGAAGTGTCACTCTGTGAGAGATCTAGTGCTTCTACGACTTGGCGAGTATCGCGCATCTGTGGAATCGCCTTGGGACTTACAAAACTGCCAAAGTCCAAACTATCAAATCCTACTGCAAGTAGCTGCTGCAGATAGCGGATCTTATCCTTCGTATTGATATAATCATGGAGCCCCTGCATGGCGTCACGTGGGCACTCTATAATCTTGAGATGTGGAGGATGCGGATCTGTGGTCATAGCTGGTGAAAGGTCCTATGGGTTAGAACGGTGATAAAGGTAGTGACTATGTAGGATTGCGTCCTGGGAGATAGCTGTGGGTTGATATGTTGCTAGCTTGCATGACTGATACCTACTGATCTGTACAAGCCAATCGATTTTTTTTACCCAATTCGTGCATTAGGCTTCGTAGCGAGAGCCGCAGGTGCGATAAGATGAGGTGTTTCTCTGACGAGGCATAGC
>ENA-ORXU01003131-ORXU01003131.1-marine-metagenome-genome-assembly--contig:-NODE-3131-length-10593-cov-2.760555_pt1 | contig 10593 bp, 10 predicted proteins | sample MGYA00237869_ERZ511484 | MGnify/ENA metagenome assembly ERZ511484 | reverse complement strand
GACCAGTTCCACGTCGCTCGCGCTCAGACGATCGACCGCAGATCGGACCACGAGGGCGTCGATCCATTGTTCCCCCGATCACGACCGAGCCGACTCGAACCAGGGGGAACAATGGATCGACGCCCTCGTGGTCCGATCTGCGGTCGATCGTCTGAGCGCGAGCGACGTGGAACTGCTCGACATGCGCTTCGGTGAAGAACTTCCCCAGCGTGAGATCGCCGAGCGCCTCGGTATCTCCCAGACGCAGGTCCATCGGCGACTCAAACAGACACTGGCGCGCCTCGGTGACGAGTTCGCCATGCTGGAATATCGCCCATGACCGACTCGCCCTCCCAGGCGCGGCCTCGGACCAGTGAACTCGACGCTCCGGCATTGCGCATCGAGTTCCTCCCCGACCTGGACTCGCTGGCCCTGATCAGACTGGTGCTCCGCAGGACCCTGCCCGACCTCAAACCCGACGTGGCGAGCAGCTACTACAGCGCCGTGACCGAGATCCTCACCAACGCCATCCACGCCCACCGAGACGCCGACCTCGAAGCGCCGATCGAGGTGGGGGTCCGACTCGAAGCCCCGCCTGCGGTGACCATCAGCGACCGGGGACGGGGATTCGATCCCACCGAAGTGATCTCGGGCCGAGACGACTTCTCCGGCAACGGACTCAGGATCGCGACCACCGTCTGCCCCCAGATGACGATCGCCTCGGATTCGAACGGGACCACAGTGACCATGCCGTTCCCCGAAGCCGATGAGTCCACCTGAACGCCCGCCCGGACCCATCGATCCAGCGGTGCTCGCACGTCGGGGTCGGTAGTGTCATCCCCGACCGACCAGTTCGAACCCCGAGAGGAGCTGACCGACCAGATGGGCAAGCACATCCCCCCGTTCCGCACCGAGGTCGAGACCGTTGCAACTGTTGCGACTGTCCGGGTTTCGGGTGAGTTCGATGCTGCCGCTGCTCCTCACTTCGACGCCCAGACCGCCGAGGTCCACACCATGAAGGTCACCGTGGTCGAAGTGGACATCAGCGATGTGCGCATCCTCGACTCGGCCGGCGTCGGTGCGATCATGAGGCTTCGCCAAGCCGTGGCCGACGAGGGTCTCGAGTTCGGCATCGTGGCTCCCCAGCCATTTCAGCGGCGCCTGTTCAAGATCACCGGCTTGGAGCACCTCCTGACCCCGGGGAGCGGCGGCGTCCCGTCGCCGAACTGACCGCCCGCGTCGGCCGCGCTGGCACACTCTGAACGTCGCGAGCTCGTTGGATGGGGTCCACCGAGCCCAAGCTCAGCGGATCAAGGCCACCGCCGCGGGGTACCGAAGATCGAGAGGGCGTCGCAGCCGACCGAAACCAACGCTGCGTTCTTCTCGTCGCGACCAACCCCACCTTGCCGCACCGACCAGAGGAACATCTCACCGTGACCGTCGAAGACCTCCTCGCCGCCGAGAACTACCACCGGGTGTTGAGTTCATTGCAGTCGATCCTCGGGACGTCTTCGCTCCACGTGCTCAGCCACGATCTGGGAAGCCTCCACGAGCTCCGAGGCACCGATGACGACGTCACTGACACGAGTTCGCCGATCGACGATGACGAACTCATCGACGCCCTCCTGGCGTGTCGGACCCACTCGCTCGATGGTGCGACCTTCGTGCCGATTCCGGCACGGCGATTCCCGCTCCTGATCGCTCGCTACGAAAGCGACCCGGTGCCTGCCCCGACCGAGGCCCGAAAGATCGCGGGCCAGGTGTTCCCCCACGCACAGGCCATGTTCGATCGGATCGAGGAGTTGCGACGACCGGAGTCGATGAGCACGGCCGCCCAACTCCAGTGGTCCCAGCTCGCCCTGCGGGCCGAGCGGCTGGCGGGTTGCGAGATCGCAGCTGTGTTGGTACCCGCGCTCGACGTCGCCGGAGACCTGTTCGACTTCGGTGTCAATCCTGCCGGCGTGCTCACCGCCGTGGCGATGGATGCCATGGGACACGGCGTCGAGGCCACCCTCTCCGCCAGTCTGGCGCTCGCCGCGATGCGAACAACCAGGCGCCAAGGTGGCGAGCTGAGCGCCCAGATGGAGGCTGCGGACGCGGCCATGCTCGAACTCTACGGCGGGGAGCGGTTCGTCACTGCGGTGGCCCTCGAGGTGGGGCCCGACGGGGTGAGCGTGGTCAACGCAGGCCACGAGCCTGTGCGACGTGTGTCGGGACGGCCTCGGGCCGGGAGCCGTCCCGAAGTGGTGACCCTCGACCTCGACGCCGACCCTCCGCTCGGGCTCGAAGGGCGAACCGAGTACCGCACCCAGCACATCGCCGGCCTGGAACCGGGGGACGGCTTCTGTCTGCTGAGCGACGGGGCGGCCGAGTCGAGAAGTCCCACCGGAGAGGAACTGGGCGAGCTGGCCACCAACGCCATCATCGAGGAGGCCTGGTCCGAGGCATCACTCCAAGCGGCCCATCGCATCTCGGTGGCTGTCGGCCGGCACACGAGGGGTCCGGTGCTCGACGACATCACCACCTTGGTGGTGCAACGGCGCTGAGCGCCGCGATCGATCAGACGTCGAGGTGGCGGGCGTCGTTGTAGTAGCGCAGCGTCCACTGGTCGATGGTCGCATCGTGATCCCACCCGGTCAGTCCGGTGTTGGTCGGGTGCAGTCTGGCCCTGGCCTCGATGCGGTGGCGTTCGAGCAAGATGCCCATCGCAGCGGTGATCACCCCGGCGTGACAGAAGGCAACAACGGTCTGGTCCGGATGGTCGCTGCTCAGACGGTTCAGTGCCCGGTGCACGCGATCATGAAAGCTGTTCCAACTGTCGCCGCCAGGAGCGAAGACCCGGTCGGGCTCGGCCATCATGTCGAAGTGGCCGAAGACCCGGGCGTGCTCGGTCCACTCCATCCCGTCGGCCTCGCCGGTGTGCACCTCACACAGGTCACAGTCGTTGGCGATCCGGCGGGCCCCGAGCGACGGAGCGACGATCTCAGCGGTCTCGATCGCACGCGGGATCTCGCTGGCCACCATCACGTCTGCGGTGAGACGACCGGTCTCCTCCAAGTGGTCCCTGAGCAAGGCGGCCTGCTCGCGACCAGTGTCGGTGAGCCCCCTACACGCCTTCTGGCCGGCGATCACGCCGTGGAGCCCGGCATGGGCATCTCCATGTCGTACCAGAACCAACTCGGTGGGCACATCGTCTCCTCATGGACCCGCGAGGAAGGCCTCGCTCGGGGCTTGGGACTGGGCCAGGGTTGCGGCAGCGCTCAACGTGCGAGAACCGCATCCAGCCATCGCTGTCGTGTTCCGATGCTCGTGGCACGAGCATCGGAACCGCAACCCCGGCGTCTCGCTGATCAGCAACCGAGACCGCCAAGGCTGCAGGCCACACAGGCAGCTGTATATCTGGAGTGCCGAGCCGGTTCAGCCCTTCTCTGGGTCGATCTCGCCGTCGACCTCGACGCGTTCCTTGCGGACGGTTTCGCTCACCGGCTCCTGTGTGGTGACCGTCTCGGTCTCCACGCCCACGCGCTCCTTGGCGACGACCTGCTTGTCGACCACGACTTCCTCGGTCTTCAGCACGATCTCCTCTTCACTCGCAGCGCCGTCGATGATGGCGCCCTGCTGCGTGCCCTCGATGGGTTCACGCACCACCTTGGCCACCTCGGTCCGGACCGGAACCGTGAAGTTGACGTCTTCGGTCACCACGTACTTGCGGAGGCGAACTCGACCGGCCTCCGCCTGCACCTTGTCGACCGCCACCTGCTCTTCGGCTCGAACCACCGATGCGGCGTCGCTCTCTCGCGTGTCGGAATAGCCGAAGCCCTCGTCGGCACGGGGGCGCTCGCGGAGGCTTGCGTCTAGCGTTTCCGGGTCGGCGTTGTAGTCGATGCCGTAGTGGGCGTAGAGCTTGCGTTCCTGATCGGCGTCGAGATGCGCATCGGTGTCAATCGACGGGGCGTCCTTCACCAGGTCCTCGGCGTAGTCGATCTTCAGATCGTCGCCATGGGTGCTGGTGCCCGCGATCGGCACGAACTGCTTGGCGGTGCCGAACCAACCTGTCGACACGGTCATCCACTCGGGGCGGCCGGTCACGTCGTCGTAGTAGACGTCGCTGACATCGCCCAGCTTGTTGTCGGCACGGTCGTACACCGTGCGGTCGATCCAGTCGGCGTGGGTACGGGTGTCGTTCATGTGTGACCTTTCGAGTCGATGTGGGTCTCTGGGAGGTGAGTACCCGAACCCGTGGATCTGATTCGTCCGGTTGCGATCCATCCGGATCTTCGACGTCTCCAGCAATCGGAACGCACTCCGACGCACACGGACCGCCCTCAGACTGCGTCAGCCCATTCTTCGGAGAACCGCTTGCGCTGGGCCTCGGTCGCGAATCCGACGATCGCCCAGTACGACTGTTCGCCGGACCGCCGCAGTCCCTCGATCCGATGGTTCCCGTCCTCCACCACGAGCTGCTCGTTGCGGAACGCAACGATGAGAGGCGCAGGTTCCCACCCCTCCTCCAGGCTTTCCTCCATCCCTTCGACCGTCTCGAGATCGTCATCGTCGAGGCGCTCGAGTGTCGGGTGATCGGCTGGGCCTGCGAGCCGATGGAGGCGGTCAAACGGCAGCCGAACCGGACCGGCCCAGAACTCCATCTTCTCCTGGAGCTGTTCGTTGAGGGCGGCGCTGTCGCTCCCCGGGCTCGCGAGGAAGCACGCCACCCACTCGGCGACCTCATCTCGGTCTGCCGCCGAGCGGGCACCGTCGAGTGATGCATCAAAGTCATCTGACATGCTCAGCCTGTACCCCGCCCGGCGCGATCTCATCCCGCCCGTCCCTCTTTGCCCAAGACGGCCCTCCCAATCCACTGTTGCCGTTGGGAGGCTGATCGCGCTCGGAGCTCAACGACTCCAGCTTCGAAGCGCGGCGCAGGTCTCGACGAAGGCGGCGGCGGTGTTCTCCGAGTCGTCGAGCACGGCATAGCCGTCGGTTCCGACAGCGTCACCGAGCCCAGCGGCCTCGAACAAGGCCGAGGCGTGCTCGCTGTGGGCGATGAACTTCTGGTGATGGTGAGCGTCGGTGACGAAATCGAGCGCTGGGGCCAACTCGGCGAGCGATGCTGCCCCGTCGGACGACACCACGACTGCGATTGCATCGAACAGCACCGAGGGGCCACCGTCGATCTTCTCGGCGATGTCGAGTTCGTTGCCGTCGGAGTCGCTGATCCCGTGGCGTGTCGGTGCCACCAATGCCACGGTGACCCCACTGGCTTCGGCCGCCGTGGTGAGGGCCCTGAGTTCGGCCGAGCTCGTCCCGTCGGCCACGAGCACGCCCAACTTCCGTCCGGCGAACGACTCGGGACCGTTCTCCAGGATGCTCAGAGCAGGTGAGGTGTCGAGCCCGTCGATGCGTTCACGGGCCATCGGCGCAGCGTCGGGAAGCTCAGCGATACCCAGGCCGTCGGCGACGTTGCGGGCCAGCCCCTGGTCGACGTTCAACAAGCCGGCAAGCATGCGAAGCCGGATGGCCGGGGTCTCGACCTTGGAGAGCTCGAAGGCGAAGGCGTCGGCGATGTGGGCCTGCTCGACCTCGGTCTGGGAGAGATAGAACTGGCGGGCCTGGCTGAAGTGATCGGCGAAGAGTTCGGGGCGGACTCGTCGTTTGTCGCCGCTCTCCGACGCCGGGAACGAGGTGAAGCCCCGTTCGGGCGTTTCGCGCGGTCCCCCATCATCACCCCACGAGTTGGGTTCGTAGTTGGCCCTGCCGACGGGGTTGGTCGTGGCCATGTGCCCGTCTTGTTGGAAGTGGGCCACCGGGCAGCGGGGGGGCGTTGACCGGGATGTGGGTGAAGTTGGGCGACCCGAGGCGCTTCAACTGGGTGTCGAGGTAGGAGAAGTTGCGGCCTTGGAGCAGGGGATCGTTGGTGAAGTCGATGCCGGGCACGATGTTCTGGGTGCAGAAGGCGACCTGTTCGGTGTGAGCGAAAAAGTTCTCGACGTTGCGGTTGAGCGTCATCTTGCCGATGGGCTGAACCTCGATCAGTTCCTCGGGGATGAGCTTGGTCGCGTCGAGGACGTCGAAATCGAAGCTGTCGGCGAAGTCGTCGTCGAACACCTGGACGCCCAACTCCCATTCGGGGTGGTCACCTGCCTCGATGGCGTTCCAGAGATCACGTCGATGGAAGTCGGGGTCAGCCCCGTTGATCTTCACCGCCTCGTCCCAGACCACCGACTGGAGGCCGGCGAGGGGCTTCCAGTGGAACTTGACGAACTTGGATCCGCCCTCGGCGTTCACGAATCTGAAGGTGTGTACCCCGAAGCCCTCCATGAACCTGAACGAGCGCGGGATGGCGCGGTCCGACATGACCCACAGCAGCATGTGGGTGCTCTCTGGCATCAGGGAGACGAAGTCCCAGAAGTTGTCGTGAGCCGACTGGGCCTGAGGGAAGCCCCGATCCGGTTCGGGCTTCACGGAGTGGATCAGGTCGGGGAACTTGATCGCGTCCTGGATGAAGAACACCGGGATGTTGTTGCCCACCAGATCCCAGTTGCCCTCGTTGGTGTAGAACTTGACGGCGAAGCCGCGGGTGTCCCGAGCGAGGTCGGCACTTCCCTTGTTCCCGGCGACGGTGGAGAAACGGACGAACACCTCGGTCGTCTCACCGGCCCGCTGGAACAGGTCGGCCGAGGTCAGCTCGGGGATCGCGTCGTAGGTCTCGAACACGCCGTGCGCCCCGTAGCCACGGGCATGCACCACTCGCTCGGGAATACGCTCGTGATCGAAGTGGAAGATCTTCTCCCGCATGACGTGGTCTTCGAGCAACTGAGGGCCACGTTCGCCCACGGTCAAGGTGTTCTGATCGTCGGCGATCGGCATCCCTTGGGCGGTGGTGAGTGCATCGGGGGCTGACGCCGAGGTCTGGTGTGTCTCGCCGCCCGCCCCCCGTTCGATCTCGGTGTCGCCGAGGGTCACCGAGTCCCTGACCTCCCGCCCAGATCCAACGTGTTCACCGGTCGTCTCGTCCGACATCAGGCCTCCAGACAGGGTGCTTCCTGATGAGCCCTGTACCCGCTGAGGTGGCGGTGATTCGTCTGAGGACGTCAGCCGGCGGTTGCAACGTCATGCCCCGAGATCGACCGGGTATCGCCTCGCTCTGTGATCGGGCTCCGAACGCCCGATCGGCGAGCGTTCAGGCGACGTCGAAACCGGCCTCGTCGATCGCAGCGACGATGGCTTCGTCGCCGCCGCCGGTGACGCTGACCGACTTGGCCTCGATGTCGACATCCACCAAGGTCACGCCTTCGACCTGGGTGACCTCGGCCTGGATCGCCTGCTTGCAGTGGTCGCACGAGATCTCGGGCACCGAGTAGCGGCGGACGGTGGTCATGGGTGAGTCCTCACTGGATGGAGTCGGTGTTGGCCATCTGGCCCGAGTTGGTGTCGGCAAGGCGACGAAGGCGGAGGCTGTTGGCCACCACGCTCACCGAGGAGAAGGCCATGGCTGCTCCCGCGAGCAGGGGGCTGAGCAGGCCGGCGGCGGCAAGCGGGATGGCGGCGGTGTTGTAGCCGAAGGCCCAGAACAAGTTCTGGCCGATGATCCGCCGGGTCCGGCGTGAGAGCTCGATGGCGGTGACCACACCGGCCAGATCGCCGCGCATGAGGGTGAGGTCGCTCGACTCGATGGCCACATCGGTGCCGGTACCGATGGCGACGCCCAGGTCGGCCTGCACGAGGGCCGGAGCGTCGTTCACCCCGTCGCCCACCATGGCCACGATCTCGCCGGCGGCTTGGAGCCGGGCGACCTCGCTCTGCTTGCGATCCGGGAGCACCTCGGCGATCACCCGGTCGATCCCGACCTCGCTCGCGATCGCCGCTGCGGTGCGGGAGTTGTCGCCCGTGATCATGGTGACCGTCATGCCCAGGTCGTGCAGTGCAGCCACGGTCCGAGCTGCATCGTCCTTCACGGTGTCGGCCACGGCGAGCACGCCTCGCACTCGACCGTCCCAACCAGCAAACACAGCGGTCCGCCCACCTTCTTCGAGGCCCACCGCCTCGGCCTCGAGCTGGGCGCCGAGTTCCAGGCCAGCGTCGGCCATGAGTTCACGGCGGCCGACCCAGACCCTGGTGGCGCCGACCTCGGCCCGGATGCCGTGACCAGTGATCGTGTCGAAACCGGAAACACTCGGAAGGGGCCCGAAACGCTCGCCCGCCGCACCGGCGATGGCGCGTCCGACCGGATGCTCGCTGTCGGCCTCCACCGCCCCGGCGTTCACCAACAGCTCGCGCTCACTCGTGCCGTCGGCGACGATGACGTCGGTGAGCGACATCGATCCTCGAGTGAGGGTGCCCGTCTTGTCGAACACCACCGTGGTGATCTGTCCGGTGCGTTCGAGGACTTCCACCGACTTGATCAAGATGCCGAGCTGGGCCCCTCGCCCGGTGCCCACCATGATCGCCATCGGCGTGGCCAGCCCCAGCGCACACGGGCAGGCGATGATCAGCACGGCAACCGCCGCCGAGACACCATTGCTCGTACTGCCACCGATGACCGCCCAACCGAGCAACGTCAGCGCAGCGATCGTCATCACGACCGGGACGAACACCGCAGAAATCCGGTCAGCGAGCCGTTGCGCAGCGGTCTTTCCGGTCTGGGCATCCTCGACGAGTCTGACGATCCGGGCCAGCGCCGAATCGGCACCGACCGCTGTTGCCCGGATCGTGAGCACACCGGACGTGTTGACCGTCGCCCCGGCGATCGTGTCGCCGGGTTGCTTGTCGACCGGCATGGATTCGCCGGTCAGCATCGATTCGTCGACCGCACTCGCACCGTCGACCACCTCGCCGTCCACCGGCACCTTCTCACCCGGCCGGATCTTCAACACGTCCCCCACGACGACAGACTCGACGGGCACCATCTCCTCCGCAGCGCCCTCGCCATGATCGTCGCCAGCGGTACGGATACGTCGCGCCTGCTTCGCCCCGAGTTCGACCAGCGAGCGCAGGGCCCGACCGGCCTGGCTCTTCGCGCGCGCCTCGAGGTAACGGCCGAGCGAGATGAAGAACAGGATCACCACGGCGGCCTCGAAGTACAGGTCCATGCCGTCGGTCAGGAGCTGGAACACGCTGAACCCGAACGCCGAGAGCGTGCCCATCGCGATGAGGGTGTCCATGTTCGCCGCCCGGTGTCGCGCCCGATTCGCTGCGCCCACCAGGATCGGCCACCCGACGTAGGCCTGCACCGGCACCGCCAGCGCGAACTGCAGCCAACGGAGCCATGTCGTCTCCATGGCGGCGTCGTGATACAGCATCGTGGACAGCATGAAGATCGCGACCGGTGCTGCGATCAGCGCCCGCCGCAACCACATCGTCCGATGTGCCGCTTCGACATCGTCGATCCGTTGGGTCCGTTCAAGGCGTCCGGCAGGTGTGGAGGCCACGGTCGGCTCGGCGTCGACCACGCTGTAGCCGGCATTCTCGATGATCTGCGCGAGGACTCCCACGTCGAGGTCGGCATCGCCGGTGACCAACGCTCGGCCCGTCGCATGGTTCACCGCGGCGCTGGTGACGCCCTGGTGCTTCTCCAGGGAGCGTTGGACGCCCGCCGAACAGGACCCACACGTCATCCCGTCGACGCCGAGGTCGAACGTGCGGCCTCCTGCGTCGGCGAGATCGGTGCTCATGGCCACCAGCGTAGACACTCCGGTGCGAGACGAGGCCGAGCAAGACACCGGCATCTCGGCTGCGATCTAGGTCAGCACAGACACCATCTTCTCCTGCGTGTGCTGACACAAACCGAACGGCTCACCACGAGGTGGTTGTCGGACCCAGCGCAAGGGCAAGGTCACCCATGCAGTCGACGGTCAGGGCGTGAAGATCAGGGTGCCGTCGTCGAGATCAGCTGCCGGCAGTTCGTCCTTGTCGACCCAGTAGTTCTGCTTGTGTTGCCAGGGGTCCCGATCACCCTGCTGCGGCAACAGGTGCAGGCCACGCATGAGGTACCCCGGGTTGAAGTTCTCGGGGTCGACCCACGGCAACAGCGTCATGTCTTGATCGTCCGGTCGCAGTGTCGGTGTCACAGCGGTGGCGCCGAGCTCGTCCATGTGGCCGAGCAGCCGACACACGAAGTCCGCAATCATGTCGGCGCGCAGTGTCCAACTCGCCCGGAAGTACCCGAACACCCACGCCATGTTCGGGATGCCCGTGAACATCGCACCCCGGTAGGCCACCGTCTCGTGGAAGTCGAGCGGTGCGCCGTCGATCGTGAAGGCGATGTCGCCGAGCACGTTGAGCTCGAAGCCGGTTGCGGTGACGACGATGTCAGCATCGAGTTGTTCACCGGACGCCAACTCGATTCCCGTCTCGTTGAATCTCTCGATGGCGTCGGTCACGACCGAGGCCTTGCCGCTCGCGATCCCTTCGAACAGGTCGCCATCGGGCACGAACGCGACGCGTTGCCGCCACGGCCGGTAGGCCGGACCGAAGTGCTTCTCGATGTCGTAGTCCTCGCCGAGCGCGCGGGTCACGCCGTCGACGGACACCTGCCGCTCCTCCATCGCCTCGAGCAGCGCGCTCTGCGCCTTCGGCGGCGAACGGTTGATCTCGTCGGCGAGCAGCACCGAGGTG
>ENA-ORXU01003129-ORXU01003129.1-marine-metagenome-genome-assembly--contig:-NODE-3129-length-10598-cov-6.850394_pt1 | contig 10598 bp, 5 predicted proteins | sample MGYA00237869_ERZ511484 | MGnify/ENA metagenome assembly ERZ511484 | reverse complement strand
ATGGGGGAAATCCCTACTTCGCTGGCTCGGCTCCGTATCGTGTGAGGGGAGTCGCGACACGTCGGAGCTCGACCGGGGGGAGCGCGAGACGCGGGTCTCATCGACGGACGTGACGTCCGGTACGGACCCGTCTGCGGGCGGCATCGGCGGAGGGCGCGCCCGCTTCCCGGTCGGTGGCGACGTCGTCGGCGCTATGCTCCGCACCGGTCCGTCTCCGGCAGGTCCCCGGATGCCGTCGCGCTACAAGTACCTTCTCGCCTTCACGGTGCCCGCGACGGTGTGGACCGCGCTGCTCGCCCACGGCGCCTGGACCTTCCTGCCGCTGGTCGTCTACTTCGGCCTCGTGCCGGCGCTCGAGCTCGCGATGTCGCCTTCTCGCGAGAACCTCGACCCGGTCGGGCGCGAGCGGGTCGAAGCCGACCACGGGACAGCCGTCGGCGGCGAACGTGCGCAGCCCCGCCCAGGCGTGCGGCGCGGTGCGCACGTCGACCGTGGTCTCGGTCTCGAGCCAGTCCTCGGCGATCGGCAGCGCGCGCTCGTCGCGTTCGAGGCGCTCGTGGCCTATTGCCCCGACTATGCCGAAGGCTACAACCAGCGCGCCTTCGTGCGCTTCCTGCAGGGCGACATGGCGGCGGCCCTGCCCGATCTCGACCGGGCGCTGGCGCTACGGCCCCGCCACGTCGCGGCGCTGGCCGGCAAGGGCCTGACCCTGATCGGCGCCGGCCGCATTGCCGAGGGTCAGGACGCGATCCGCGCCGCGCTGGCGTTCGATCCCTGGCTGGGCGAGCGCCACTACCTGCGCCTCGACCCCGATACGGGCGAGCTGCGCCCCCCGCAGACCGACCTCTGAGCCTTGCCCGCATGGCCCGGCACGCATAGGCATCGGGGAATGGCGGGCGTGGTGGAACGGTAGACACAGCAGACTTAAAATCTGCAGGGGCGTCGCCCCGTGCGGGTTCGACTCCCGCCGCCCGCACCAAAGAGGACGGTCGAACGGTCCAGCATGGTCCCGGCTCGGGAGGGCGGGTTCGCAGGACGGAGTGACGCTTCATTGCCGCTGGGCCGAGGTCTGTTTTCACGGAACCGATCCGGTCAGAAACGCCCGCGTTCTGTTTGTGCGAGCGGGCCACCCCGAGCTATCGACAATACTCCACCGTAACAACTCGGCACCACTTGTCGCAGCGGTTAGATCGCATATCTATCCGCTATGAAACGCTATCGGACACCCGAGGATGATACACGAGGCACTTCCAAAGTGGCGGGCGCAGGTGACACCCTGTTCGATTGACCATTTCTGCATCCTGCGTAGCAGCCCGATCGTATTGCAGGATCGACTGTGAACATCTCGACCCGCAATGCGGGCCTGGCGATACTGTTCGGGGTGTTGTGCTTTCATCTGGGTTATACGGCATCCTCATTCGCAAACGGTGTTTTCCGAGGCTTCGACTTCATGGACGTCATGGTCCTTGGCGGATTGGCTGTCTTGATTTGGTACATGAGGAATACCGATAGTGTATGAGAGCCGGAAAAGCGCTGGAAAGGGATTGAAAAATCGTCTTCAGGGATTCGAGTATGCGAAGAGCGAAACTCCGCAATTCATATTACTTTTCATCTTGAGTGCCATCGTTGGCGTCATGGTCGGAAGTCGTATTTGGCCGTGATCGACTTAGGCATGACAGGCGCGAACGGGTCGAAGACTCAGTATCGGGCGATCGAAGCCATAGGCGCGAAAGGCCTGAAGGTGTCTGCGTTCCAGTAGGCGGAGAGAGGGATGGCGACCGCAGGGAAGCGCATCGACAAGGCGTGGTAGCTCATTTTCTAAGCGGCGACATACTTGATCAGGCTTCGGTGGAGGACCGGGAATTGCGGTGGGCCGGCGCGAAAGACCCTCGTCCTTCACACCAGTCGCGCAGGCTAAAATCGTCTAGAATTCCTGTGCTACAAACCTCGTCAAAACCGGCTCCGGTTTCGCCCTGCTTCGTCGCCAACTCCACACAACCAGACGTCCGTTCGCCGTACGGCACTACGAACTCCGGACGCGAAACGCCCCTTCCAGAAGACCGCACCCTACCGGATCCGTTCGCCCGCCAGCGCGATGGCCTGCTGGTACACCGTCGCCGCGTTCCACTCGTTGAGCACGCGGAAGTTGCGGGTGCCCTGCTGAAAGCCCTCGCCCGGGCGCCAGCCCTTCTGGCGCAGGAAGTTGGCGGTCGACGCCATCGCGTCTGCCATGTTGTAGAAATCGACCCGCCCGTCGCCATTGCCGTCCGCGCCGTAGCGCAGCGCGTTGCCCGGCAGGAACTGGGTGTGGCCCAACTCGCCGTGGAAGGCGCCGTTCTGGCTGGCGCTCAGCATGCCGCGATCGACCATGGCCAGCGCCGCGATGGCATGCGGGGTGAAGAAGGCCGCGCGCCGGCAATCGTAGGCCACGGTCGTGATCGAGCCGACCACCGGGGTCGAGCCCATGGTGCGCCCGAAACCGGTCTCCATGCCCCAGATCGCCAGCAGGATACCCGACGGCACTCCGTAGGCACGCTCCAGGCTCTCGAAGAAGCCGCGATTCTGGTTCAATCGCTGCGTCGCCTGCCCGGCGAAGCTGTCGAGCGAGCCGAGCCGGATGCGGATGAAGTCGTTCAGCGCGTATTTCACGCCTTTCTGGTTGCGGTCGGCGTTGATCGTGCCCTGGCTGTAGCGGGCGTTCGCAAGCGCCTGCAGCCCGCGCTGGCCCACCCCCGCGGCGGCGGCGGTGGGGCACCCAGCGGCGCGGCGGTGGGAGCCAACCGTTGGAGGGCGGGATCTTTTAGAGATGAAGTCTCCAGCTCGACGTGCAGCGCCTGTTGGGGATGCCTTGGCCGCTTGTTGCTTGCAGTAGGTGTCCTATGGACTCCTGAGACCCCATCCCTGCCCCGACATGGTTTCTTTCATGCATTACTTGCGCACACAATCACCCCACTCGCGCATCAAACCACCAAAAGACGGTTGGCCTCGCCAATGCAAGCACGACCTATTCCCACACAGTCGGGCCTCTCCCTCTCTCCCCTTCCCCAGCCGCCTCAGAAGGAAATGGCGGTCACAGCGGCCGCCACCGCGCGCACCGCCGTCGGGCATCCCGCGGTCAACCACCGGCTGACCGCCGCCGCTGGCGCCGTCCACCCCGCCACGTACGCGGCGCGCAAGGGCGCGGTCGCCACCGCCGCCACCGCCGCCGCCACCGCCGTCGTGCGGTCAGACGCGACGATGCCGTCGACGACCAGCGTGCCGGACAGCGTGTGGGGGTGATACAGGCCGGTGGCACGCACCGTCGAGTCGACGGCGGTGACCGTCACGGGGCTCCCGTCGGCAGACGTGAGGACCATACCGGGCGCTAGCGACGCGGCGGGGGTCAGGGCGGGGGTGGCCCCCCGGCCGCCGCCGCGCACCGTCGGCAGCAGGTGGCCCGCGCTGATCAGCAGCGTGTGACGGCGTGCCGCGCAGGTACCAGCCGCCGCACAGCCGCGCGGCGGGCCGCCCGTCGCCACGGCCGTCACGCGCACAAAGGGCGCCCGTGCCCCCGCGTCGGCGTGGCTAAACAGATACACGGGGGAGACGACGCCGTCAGCGCCGAGCACCTCGTCCCCGAGCGCCAGGGCGCCCATGCGCACCGCCTCCAAGCCGGCGGCGCCGGCGTGCCGGCGGCGGCGCAGCACCGTGGCGGCGGCCGGGAAGCACTCGCCGCCGCCCCCGCCCGCGCCGCCGCCCGCGTCGCCGCCGCCGCCGCCAGTGTTGGCCAAACACGCGGGCGCCTCGTTGAAGGGGTCGGCCCAGCCGGCCTCGTCGGCCACCGCCCGCGCCGACCGGTTGAAAAAGTCGACCCCCTCCACGGCCGCGGACGCGTTGGCGTCCGCCGCTTTCCGGCCCGCGCACAGGGTCCACTGCTCGCCCAAGGTGGGGATAAACGCGCCACCACAGGCGCTGATCGTGTCGCCGTCCGTCGTGTTGGGGCCGACGCGCGTCGGACGCGGGTAGACAAACAGGCCCGTCAGCAGCATCTCTTCGTGGGTGCCGAGGCCCCACGCGGGCGCCGCCTCGCCAGACGCCACGATTTTGTCGACATTGTATTCGGCAGAGACCGTCAGGCGGTCGCCGGGGAGCAGCGTAAAAGGCTCGAACAGCGTCGGGCGCTGGTGCTCGTTTGACCAGTGCTTGACGGCCTCGACTGTGCGGAAAAAGGAGCCGTTGCGATAGAGGTTGGTCCACATGTTTGTCGCCGTATAGTGCGCGTGCAGCGCCTGTGAGAAGGAGAAGTGCACGCCATGCGTAGGACACATAGAGCAGAAGGAAACATGCAGGAAAACGAGAGAGCAAGCGACACGAGTGAGTCCACATGCAGTCCACGAGCAGTAGATAAAGCCCGGCAAATGTGACAACAAAGCAGCAGCCGCTGCCATCCTCTCTACTCGACCTGCACGGACCAAACGAAAGACCTGACGTACCGAATAAAAGACAGTCACCGGGCCCGCCATCTGACTTGTGCACTCGCTTGGGCAGGTGTACGTGTAGTTTTTGCTCATCACACGCTCATCTCCCATAAAGATGCCCAGATTGCCCAGCCCGATGACGCCGCTGTCGTACTTCCGAGCCTGGCTTGTCGTGTGCAGCCGTACGGACGAGGAGTCAACGACAGCTGGCAGGGCCTCGGGGTTGTCGTAGTGGACTTGAAGCAGAAAGAAACGCCGCTCCGTTGTAATGGGAAAACCGGCCTCGTCCGGGATGACCAGTGGCTTGGCACCAACAGCCCACCTGGACAAGTTGAAAGAAAAGTCAACGACAAGAGAACCACAGCAGCCAGACTCGTGGCACAAAGGAAAAGGTCAGAAACCAGCATGACGACCAAGCCGAGCTGCCATCGCACGCACCTCACCACCAGATTCCTTTTCCACACAAAGAAACAATCAGGCAGTAAACGACGCAAACCACACCAACAGATGGACAAGGCGTACCCAAAGACCTGTTCGGTACAGACGGGGAGCATCGTCAGGCATTCCTTCCCAGTCTTGAAAGACTCGAACTCGGGCGACTGGTCGCATGACAACACGACCAGATGATGCACCAGTCGCCCCCCCGAGGTCGCCAAGTCAATGACCGCCTCGGCGGCGACCATCTGCTGCACCGTGCCAGGCGCGGGTGGGTCTAGCTCAAACGTAGCGCAGGCATAGTCGGTGCGGTTGGTTGACACCGTGTAATTGGGCATCGTCAGCAAGATGGAGTCGTCGGCGTCTGGGGGCAGGGCGCCGGTGGAGACCAAGTCGCCTGCCAGCGCCGCAGATACGCCGCTGGCGGTGAGGTCGACCTCCACGCTCCGCCGCGCGGCGCCGTGGTAGGCAAAGCCGTCGCCGTAGGCGTACATGAGGATGTTGCGGCCAGCAACAATGTCGCGGTCTTGCGCCGGGTTGGGGGCCGCGAGGGAGCGGCTCGCTTCGAGAGTCATCATCCCCGTGGTGGGGTCGACACTGCAGGCGATGAGCACCCACGACTGCTTGGTGGGGCAGTCATCAGGGACAGGGAAGATGGCCTCTCCACCGACGCCCGAGCCAAGCGGGTAGGCCACCATTGGCACGTGGCGGTCGACAATTTCGCAGTTGGCGCCGTCGGCCGCGGCACTCCCGTACTCGGCGGTGACAATGTCGGCACCGACCATGCCGCCAGACTGGGGGTCCCCAATGCCGAAACCAACCCACAAGGCGGAGGCGTTGGTCGTAACGACCGACGGCGCCTTGACGACGAGCGCCAACTGGATTGTGGATGGCGACAGCGTCCAGTGAAGGGTGGCCGCCGACCCGTCCAACTCCGTCGAAGCGTTGTAGGTACTCTTCAGGACGCCAATGCCCATGGCCGAAGACGCCATCGCCACCACCAGCGCCACCAACGACACCGTCAACTGCAAGCGGAAAGGCGACGCCATGATGGCGTGAACGCGTGGCAGCTCAGAAGCGATGGAAGCGCAGCAGCATCGAAAGGGAGAAGGCGAGGGATGGTGCTCGGGAGACGTACTACGGCTGTGACCGCCGAGGGCGGGCAACGCGTTCTGTTGCAAGAAGAGGATGGCTGCTGCTGTTGCGTCGGAGGGTGGCGTGGGGGCTGAGAGCGGCAAACATGGCGACATAAATAGGGACTGCCAGGCCACCTATCAGCTGTAGCTTTGGGGGCTGGCATCGCCTTTTGTGACTGGACTACGTGAGGCCCTGCAAGAGCGAACATCACTCTGCCTGATCCGGCGCTCTAGCAGCCGCGGTGCGAGCCTCCCCATCGCCGGTCACTCCTTCAAGCAAAGGAGGCACACTTTTTCCTCGGCAAGCCGTACCATTGGTGGACATTTCTTCTATGTTCCAATGGTTGGCAACCATACCGACGCTTGCCCGAGTGGTATCTCGCGCGCTGCGTCAGCCAGAAAAAGCAGTACCATCACAAATGGCGCAACCCGTAAGTGTGCACGTACACTACTGTACTTTCGTCTGGGACGCCCGATTCTCGACAGCGATCGTCCCAGAACCCTACATATAGTACCTATCCGGCACGTCATCTTGCCAGATTCTGGCGATTTCACTGGCCCATGAGTAGGCTTGTACTTCACGCCCCGTACGTGATTGCGAAGTCACGTTTTATGGTGCTTTTCTAGAAAATGCAACGTTAGACGTCGACCATGTTTCCCCAAACGCCAAGTGGACCACTGATTCTCGAGTGCCTCACGGGAGAGGGGAATGCCCGATGGCCAATGAAAATCGGTGATAGCGGCCGATATCAGTCTCTCCCCGTCGCCCAACGGCACGGTTCTCTGTCAGCGAGAGGGGTCTTCTCGTCTCCCAGCTCTGCGACAACAGCCGCACCCACGCGGCCACCGTCCTCCTGGGACCGGATCGCGGGGTCCCGACCCTCCCCCTGCTCTCCCTACCGGCCCTTTGCGTTCTTCCTTCGTTGCAGACGACTGCACATCGCCGTACATCGGCCACCTCCTTCACGCTCGCTCGGGGCGCTTTGGCTCTCGCAGCTGTTGGTCTCCAACCAGCACAATGCCTTTGCTGGTCGCTCTGAGCAGGGTGGACGACGGCCAGGACGGCTCGCTCGCCTTTTGCTACCGGCAGACACATCTTTGCACCCACGACGGCAGTGAATGCGGGAAATGCGGACCACGTGAGGCCCCGTACCGCCGCCCTGCAGGCAAGGTTTGCTCTGTGACGTTCTCTTTTGCCACCGCACTGCAGTCTATTTTTCCTTGGCCCCTGCGAATGAGTGGCTGGAGGGGCCCCACACCGCCGAGCGGCGGCAATGTTTGCCCCTTTTGGGCGGCCCTTCATGGCAATCACCTGCCACGGCAATGCAATCTGGGGGGCCTGCGCCGCGGCGGGGCACTAACACGCACGCCCTGGGGGGTTCTGGCGTGCCATGGGCCGCCCACGAAGCTTTTTTCGACGGTGGGACGGAAAGAATGCCGGCATGGGCGGCGGCAAAAGGCCGCAAGGGCCACCCGCAATTGGATTGAGAGGGAGACATCCGATGATCGAATGCCTTGTCGCTGCGGCGGCACTCTGCCACCCTTCTTAAGCTGTGGCCAGCCGAGTGCTCAGCAAACCCCAGTCCTCTGCGCACTGTGTGCTTTCCTGGCTGTCTACGGGGGTCTTCCTGCTCGTCCCTTCCTCCGTCCTCCCTCTCCGCCCCCGTTCCCTCCTCATTTCCCCCCCTATCCCTCTCCAAGATGGGGAAATGTGGCATTTGCCACTACGTGGCGCCGCCCGATGGCAGCGGCCATACGGCGCGCACCTGCCCTTTGCGGCAAACGCTGTGTCGCAGGAGCCTGCCGATCGACCACCCCTTCCACGAGAAGGGCCAGTGTGGCAATGCCAAGTGCGTCCACCTACAGCTGTGCGGCGTGTGCGGTGTAATCGGCCATCAGTACGGCACGCAGACTTACGCGCTCGACCGGTGGCAGGTCAAGAATGGGCGCCTGCTGCGCAAGACGTGCAAGCGGGAGCTCGACGAGTCCGACTTTGTCTGTGTTATGATGAAGGATGAAACCGTCAAGAACCTGGTGGTCAACACGCAGAGCTTCTCGGCGGCCGCTGCCGAGCACGGTGCCGAGCGACGCCGCAATGTGTCGCGGCTGCGGGCCAACACGCACGCCGAGGGCGTCGGACTGGGCGAGTCGATTCGACTACTGCAGTCGAACGGCAGCCAGGCGTCCGTGCTACAGGGGAGCAACAAGGTCGCCTTCGACGCTCTGGTTGAGTTCCGCGGTGAAGGCGCCGTGGCAGCCAACCGCCGTGCCGCCAACGCCGTTGAAAGCGACGTCGACGGCGGCGACGACGAGGACGTCACGGAGGACGAGGACGACGACAGCGCCATGGCGTTGGAGAAGCAGCAACTGAAGCATGGCAGAAAGAACAACAGCGGGCAGCGCGGCCCCCCGGGTGGGCGCATCGGCCTGTACGCTGCCGCCGTCAGCAAGGGAAAGGGGAAGTCTCCGGCCAAGTCGCCGCAGCGCAGCATCATTAGCAAGGGCAAGGCCAAAATGGCCAAGGCCGGGCGGCTGTATGCTACCCCCGAGCCCGAAACCGCCGCCGCGAGCCCCGACAGCCTGTGGCCGACCGGCACGCGCGCGGCCTTCTCGGCCCAGATGCCCTTCTTCTATGACAAGGTCTTTGGCAGCAGCCCGCCGCTTCGCGTGGCCCACTTGGTCATCGAACAGATGTGCCACTGCCCAGTTGCGGACGCCGACCCCGAGCTGGCGGCCGTACTCATCAAGGGGGCGCTGGAGTCGCACATCAGGGGGTACTCTCTCATGTCGGGGACATTGTCTGCCGCTCAAGTTGCCGACTGGTTGTGCTCCGCCATGCCCCCGACCATGCGACCTGCGTTGCTCTCAAGCATCGCCCTAGCCGTGGAGACGCTCGTACGACGCAAGAGCAAGGAGTCGGCGGCGGACGTCCCTGCTCAGCAGCAGTCGCGTGTCGGATCCGCGTCGGGCCACACACAGCCCGCGCCACAGCCTGCGCCCCAGCCAGCGGTGGCATCCGCAAGCGCACGCCAACCAGGGCTGGTTGTCATGAACGTGGATGCTACTGAAGGCGGCGTCGGTGCCGCAGCAGGTGTTGCAGCGGACATCTCCGAAGGTGAATCAGAGCCGCATCGCGGCCGGTCGGAGGTGTAGTGCGGTCGTGCGCACGGTCCAGTGGCCCTCATTTGAGTGAGAGGGGCCTGAGGTGTGGGGGGAGGGGGCGCGTGGTGGTGCGGGAGGCTGTTGTGTGTGCCTTGCGCGTCGAGCGGCTGCGGCGGGCAAGGAGCGGCATCAAGTTACTGTTGTTCTTTTGAGGCAGCTCACTCGGCAGCAAGCTCATCGATTGACTTGCCAGGTGTCCGTCACAAGGTTTTATTTTCTATGAACATTACCTCCTTTCTCAGGGGCACGCAGAGGAACACATGCTGCCAGCCGCACCCAGTGCCCCCCCCCACTCGTCGCCCGACATCCCCTTCCGCCCCCCCCGTACATTCCGCGTCGCGCCCCCTGGACAACCCGCGCGGGCTCCGCCCGCCGCCTTCGATCCTGCCGCCTTCGACTTGCACCGGGCATTGCGCGCGCCGGCACGATCAGACCCTTCACCGCTGCTGCTGCCGCCAAAGGCATCCGACTCCCCCCCCCCCCCCCCCCCCCCCCCCCCCTCCCCCCCCCCCCCCCCCCCCCCCCCCCCCCCCCCCCCCCGCCCCCCCGCTGTTGACCGCCGCCGCACATATCCCACTCAGCCCCCGTCCAGCAGCGCGGCAGTCCAGCAGCGCGGCGACGCCCAGGTGGCGGGCGAACACGGCCGCACCCACCCCCAGCTGTCCCCACCACCGACGATGCGGTGTGACGGTCTGCTGGCCCACACCTCCGCCGCTTGCAAAATGGCGTCGGCGACCAGCCAGGCGGTGACCTCCAGGGTCGGGCACCGCCGCTGCCGCCACGCACCGTCGACGCCAATCGCCGCCGGGCCGCCGCTGCCATCGTCGGTCCGACGCTCGGCCCCGCTGACACGTGCAGCGGCGACCACTACCGTCACGCGCACCGGGGGCACGGCCGCCTCGCCCCAGCCTGCCCTCCCATCCCACTGAAGACTCACCACGCGCCGACGACGGCGCCCGCGTCGGCTGCCTCTCCAACGGGGGGCGCCAGTCGCATACCCACCCCCGGCGCCGGGCACAGCGGCGACCGACGCCCACGGTAGCGACGCGGGCGACGCCCGCCCCGGGCGCTTGCGGTGGCGGTCATCACGCCAGTCACTGCCACCGCCGCCCTGCAAACGCCCCCGGAAGCCTCTTCCCTGACCACACCACACCACCTTCACGCGGTCGTCGCCCGAGGTGCCTCACACTGGGCGCCAGCCACCGACGCGGCAGCGCGGCCGCCGCCGTTCTCCTGCACGCGCATCGCCCGCCGCCACGCGTGACATTGCCACCAGTCCGCCGCCGCATCGCGGGGGCCGTATCCGGATGGCGGGCGCGTCGGCTCACGGCACCGTCACATTGCACCCAACAAGCGCCGTTGCGGCGGGCGTGGCCAATTGCCTACCATCCATCGCAGTTTGGGGGGG
>ENA-ORXU01003128-ORXU01003128.1-marine-metagenome-genome-assembly--contig:-NODE-3128-length-10599-cov-3.092853_pt1 | contig 10599 bp, 13 predicted proteins | sample MGYA00237869_ERZ511484 | MGnify/ENA metagenome assembly ERZ511484 | reverse complement strand
CAGCAGGGTTAGTCAGGCACTCCGAAACCTACAACATTGTCGGCGTAATCGATCGCTCTTTGGCAGGTAAGGATGCAGGAGAAGAGTTAGACGGGCGAAAAAACCATATTCCCATTTTTGCTAACCTGCAATCGGCTTTAGACAACCTCCCCTGCGTTCCAGATTGCTACATTTATGGCAAAGCGCCTCTAAAAGCTTCTATACCCATTGCCGAAAGAGTCCTAATCTTGGAAGCAATGAGCAAAGGCATGGATATCATTAATGGTCTTCACCAGTTTTTCTCTGAAGATTCTGAATTTGTCGAGGCAGCTAATCGATGGGGAGTTAAAATTCAAGATATTAGAAAACCGCCCGAATTAAAAGATCTCCATGTCTTTACTGGTGAAATTGCGAAAGTTACTGTTCCTGTAATTGCTGTTTTGGGTACTGATTGCGCCTGCGGGAAAATGACAACCGCAGTGGAATTAAACAAAGCCTTAAACAGTTTGGGCATTAAATCGGTGCTGGTGGCTACAGGTCAAACTGGCTTGATGCAGGGATCGAAATACGGTGTAGCGATTGATGCTTTGGTGTCTCAATTTGTGATCGGCGAAATAGAACACGCTGTTGTTCGAGCTTTTGAGTCAGAGAATCCAGATATCATCTTAGTCGAAGGGCAAAGTGCTGTATCTCATCCTGCCTTTATGAGTTCGGTGGGTATTCTTAAAGGATGTATGCCCGATGGAGTTATTTTACAACATGCTCCCAGTCGGAAATTCCGTTGCGATTTTCCCCTTTTACCGATGCCGAGTATTGTGAGCGAAATTCGACTGATTAAAGCAATATCCCAATCTCAGGTAATTGCGATCGCTTTAAGCCATGAAAATATGAACGAAACAGAGATTCAAAAGACTATCAAAGGCTATGAAGACCGTCTTCTATTGCCTACAACAGATGTTTTAACCTATGGCTGCGACAAACTGATTAGTGCTTTGAACCAGCTTTTTCCCACTCTCAACCCGCAAAAAAGAAATTCTCAGATACGTCCTCTGTTAACAACGGGGTGAAAGTTAATTGCTACAAAAATAGATCTGGGTTTATGCCCAGGATCGAAATCAGCCTGTCTAAAATACAGCATAATGCTCGGATGTTATGCGAACTTTACGGAAAACAAGGTATTTCCTTAATGGGAGTCTCTAAAGCAGTATTGGGAAATCCTTTAATTGCCGAAGCCATGATTCGAGGAGGAGTCAAGTTTATTGCTGACTCTCGTTTAGAAAATATTCAAAGGATGAAAAGTGCCAGAATATCCGCTCAGTTTGTTTTGCTCCGCACTGCTCCAAGTCAAGCAGAATTAATTATTGAAAACGTAGATATTAGCTTGAACACAGAAATTTCTACTTTGGAAAAGCTCAACTATTATGCTTCTTTGCAAAATAAGATCCATCAAATAATTTTAATGGTGGAAATGGGTGATTTGCGAGAAGGAATTATGCCTGATGATATCTTCCTCTTTATTAAAAAAGTTCTTTGCCTACCCCACTTAAAAATTATCGGACTTGGCTGTAACTTAGCCTGTTATGGAGGCATCAAACCTAATGAATCAAAGATGCAGCAACTCTCAGCATTAGTTAATGCTATAGAAAAGAAATTTTCCCTCAACTTATCTTTAATTTCTGGGGGCAACTCCGCTAATTATAAATGGTATAAATCCACTCAGCAGGTTGGAAGAATTAATAACCTGCGGATCGGAGAATCAATTCTTCTAGGTTGCGAAACCATTAACAGCCAGACTATTCCAAAATTGCACACAAATGCTTTCAAATTGATTGCCGAGGTTGTCGAATCAAAAGTCAAGCCTTCTCTACCTTTTGGAGAAATTGGTCGAGATGCTTTTGGCAACATTCCCGTATTTAAAGATAGCGGTATACACCAAAGAGTAATTATTGCTTTAGGTAAGCAGGATACGTCAATCTCAGGTTTAAGTCCAGATCGAGATCTCAAAATTTTGGGTTCGAGTAGCGACCATACGGTTATTGATAGTAAAAACTCTAATTTAAAAGTAGGAGTAGGAGTAAAATTCAGCGTAAACTATGGCAGCCTTTTGGCAGTAATGACTTCACCTTCGATCAGAAAGCAGTTTATTAACTAAAAACTTAAAATAATAATTAATATGACTGAAAAACACGAAAATCCCGCGCTTCAATCAGAACCGATCGGCGAACCAGCATCAATTATTGCTCCAAGAAAAGATGAATCTCTGTTTAGATGGATTCAAAGTACTGGTCGATTTATGGCTAATCAATCGGACAAGTTTCAAGACGATCGAGAAAGCAATGAACTAGACGATATTCTCGACGAAGATCCAGAAAAAGATGAGGAGGCATAACTAAACAACGAAGATTGCCATCTATACTAAAGCGGTGGCAGGTTTGGACAGTGACTAAGTAAAATTTATTGCCAATCCAGTTTTTACCAATTTTTTCATTTCATTAATTAATAAAAAATAACTTGAACAAACAATTTTCGCTCAATAACAATTTGGCAATACCGATTGCTCTAATAGTAGTAACTCTCTTTGTTGCATTTAATAGCTTTGTCATTCTCAATCCTGGTCAAGCGGGAGTAATCAGCATTTTGGGCAAAGCTCAAGACGGCGTTTTGCTTGAGGGAATTCATTTCAAGCCGCCTTTAGCCGCAAATATAGATATTTACGATCTAACCGTGCAGAAGTTTGAAGTGCCTGCACAAAGTTCTACCAAAGATCTTCAGGATTTATCGGCTCGTTTTGCGATTAACTTTCGCCTCGATCCAATTCAGGTAGTAGAAATCCGCAGAAAACAAGGAACATTAGCCAACATTGTTTTTAACATTATTGCTCCCCAAACTCAAGAATCCTTTAAAATTGCTGCTGCCAGAAGAACAGTAGAAGAAGCTATTACCAAAAGAAATGAACTCAAGCAAGATTTTGATGATGCCCTCAGCGATCGCCTGGACAAATATGGAATTATTGTACTCGATACTAGCGTAGTCGATCTAGACTTTTCTCCTGAGTTTGCCAGGGCAGTAGAAGAAAAACAGATTGCCGAACAAAGATCGAAACGAGCAGTCTATGTGGCTCAGGAAGCAGAACAAACTGCACAGGCAGATATCAACCGTGCTACTGGTAAAGCCGAAGCCCAGAGATTATTAGCCGAAACCCTAAAAGCAGAGGGAGGTCAACTAGTGTTACAAAAAGAAGCTATTCAAGCCTGGAGAGAAGGTGGTTCTCAAATGCCTAAAGTTCTGGTTACAGGCGGAAAAGGGCAAGGAGGTATTCCTTTCTTATTTAATTTGGGTGGCATTCAGCCATAATTAAAGTGGTCGCCAACTTAACCGAGCGAACTGCAAGAGATAGTAAATGGCACATACTATCTCAGTAATTAATAGCCAAAAACTCAATCATCTATCATTTAACGCCAATTATTGTTGAGTTAGTCTAATGACCCAGTATGTTCTCAAAATTCCCAAAGTAGATTCTTCTTTACCCTGGCATACTGTAAAAGTTTTCGATAATAAGTCTGAGGCAGTCAAATACGCCGATGACAAATTAGGCACGGATAATGGTTGGTACTGTATGCTCAGTTACGACGGTGAGTACTATATTGCTGATACCATCCAGCCCGATTTAGATTCTGGAGTCAATCCCCATCTGGCAATTAAAGTATTTCAACATAGATCTGACTGTATTGATTACATTCAGTCTCGCTATCACACTAATAGTGACGGCATCGTCTACTTAATCTCGGAAGCCGAAGCAGCATAAAAGCGATCGCCCGAACATCTACGGCAATTTAATTCGTCACATACAGCCAGAGATAAAATAAGTTAGAGATTTCAAAGCAGTTGGTATTTATGAAAATAAAAGCGATCGTTCATCAGGCAGAAGAAGGTGGTTATTGGGCAGAAGTGCCAGCCTTACCAGGATGTATTACTGAGGGAGAAACGATGGAAGAATTAGAGCTTAATCTTAAAGATGCAATTCAAGGGTGGCTTGAAGTAGCAAGTGATAGCCACATCTCAGAAAATGATACTCAAATTCTAGAAGTTGCAATATGAAGTCGGTTTCAGGAAAAAAGCTGTGCAAGATAGTTGAAAAGAAAGGCTGGGTTTTAAGGAAAGTAACGGGTAGCCACCATATCTATGGAAAAGCTGGCGCGGGAAAAATCTTATCTATTCCCGTCCACAGCAATAAAGATTTAAAGATAGGTACTTTAAAAGCTTTGATGAAAATTGCTGATTTAACTGAGAATGATTTGTAACACATAGCTGAATACGCTAAATTGCTCCAATATAATGTGCTGTTGAATTATAAGCCTTTGGTTAAAATTAATTTATTTATCAAATCCTGACAACAATCAGACGATGTAAAAAGTCAAAACGCTAACAATGACAGAACTTACGATAGCTCTTAAAACAATATTTGATTGGCTTAAAGAAAATTATCCAAGACTAGAAGAATCTTTTGAACCAGCATTGGACTTTGAACAACTCAAAGTTTACGACGATAGATTAAATGATATTCATTTTACTTCAGAGTTTTATGAACTTTACCAGTGGTCAAATGGGACACTCACTTATCCTGCTGGAGAAATTATTAATATTGACGGCAAATTTGGCGTTTTAGATGATGGAGGATATTTATCAAATTTAGAAGAATCCCATAATAATATATTCGATACGATTGATTGTATTGAACCATTTTCTGCCATATTTTTTTGTCCGATGGAAAGCATCGATTTTGTTTCATGCCGAAAGGAAGGAGACAATCGAAATATCGTTTATCTACAGCCTTTTTTGTTTGGGACTAACGGAGGAAGCGAACTTATTTTCTCAAACGAAAAAAAATATACTTCGACTCTACTATCCTCAGTTCCAGATATAGAAAACTGTTTTGAACCTGTTTATGCAAGCCTTACAGATAAATTTGTCGATTTAGCAAAAAGCATTAAAGCAGAAGCTTATTTCACAGAAGACACTAAATATGGAAAAGCATTATTTGTAGATCAAAGCAAAATTTGTCGCAAGCATAGAATTTATAGTAATGATGAAGATTGGCTATTTTTGGAATAGCCAAATCACATATTGTCTTGCATTTTCAATTTTTGAGTAAACCGTTTTGAATTGAAAGTTTTGATTTAGCATTAAACACGACTTTATTTCTCTTGAAACAATCGCTTCCTTAATACAAAAGCAATTTGTATGCAAATACATTATTTATTTTCATTTGCCTCTATTTGCCTTGTAACAGTTAATGCTGAATAACTTACCCCAGCTGTACCTTCTCCTGGGTGGGTAGAATCGCCTACTAGCCATAGGTGCTTAACAGGAGTGCGGTTAGCAAAGCCAAAAGGTCCAAAGGTTTTAATTCGCTGTCCGAGTCCGCCAACGATGCCTTTGTCTCTAGCGGTGAAGTTAGCAAAGGTTCTCGGTGTGGCTGCTTCGGTATAAACAATATTTTCGGGAGACAAATCGAAGTAGGAATTTAAACGGGCGATCGCTTCTTCGGTATATTGTTGTTTAATCTGCTCGTAGTCTTGGCTATCTTTCCACCATAAGTCGGCATCGGTAAAGGAGGACGCAATTAGAGTCGCCATTCCCGCTTCGGGTGCGCGTCCATCTCCAGGCTTACTAACAGAAACAAACAGGGAGTTGTTTTCGCCAATTACTTCGTCTTCGTTATATAAGAATTGCAGGTGGGGGGAACAGTCTGTGGGGATAGCTTCGCGCTTGACTCCCAGATAAATGACAAATGCACCCGATGGCTGGGGGAGTTTTTCGACTCGGCGCTCGTAGTTGGTTAAAGTCTTGTCGTCGGTAAGTCTAACTAAATCCTGTGCGGTGACGTTTGCCACTACTTCGTCGGCGGGTTCGATCCAGGTTTCGCCTTTTCGATCGCAGACTGTGACTCCTGTAACTTTGCCCGACTCTGTATGGATTTTTTCGACACTATGACGCATCAAGAGTTTACCATCGTGTTTTTCTAAACCTTCTACCAGGCGATCGCTTAATACCTGCATACTTCCCTCTAAGTGAAATAGTCCCTGGGGTGCTTGGGAAACCGCTAAAGCAGTGGCAGCATAGAGTAAAGCAGTTTCATCTGTGCCAACTTGGGAATAAAGTTTTAGCTGAAGATCCAAAAATGTTTTAAGGCGCTTGTTTTCATATAAGCCGTAAAGCTTGAGCGCATCGGCAACGGTCATCAGGGTAAAGGGAACGGTAATTAAAGTATCTGGTCGAACTGCGGAAACTAACTGCCAAATATCCCAGGCGCTACGGGGAGGTAAGACAGGATCTCGTCCCTGAAATCGCCAGCTTGCCTCAAATAGCTTATTTAACAGATTCCAAAATGGTTCGCTCCCAGGAAACTGTCTTTGTCTCTCTGACTTCCACTTGTCTGCATCGCGCCAAACGTTAACTGGTTCTGTTTCTCCTGGCAAAAACACCGCACAGGCTGGATCGCAATAGCTAGATGCAGGAGGTTCAATTTCTAATTCCTGAAAAACACGATGATGAATGCCTCCAGGCTCTAATCCTGCTACCTGAGTTGCACCGACATCAAAAGTAAAACCACGACGCTTAAAAGTGGACGCACAGCCTCCAGGCACGATCGCCTGGTCGAAGATTGTTACCTGATAACCTCGCTTAGCTAGTAATGCGCCTGCGGTTAGACCACCAATGCCAGCACCAACAACCACGACACGAGATTTTTCGTTTTCTAAAGCGATCGCCATTTAATTCTTTGTCTATTTCACATTTCTTAACACTTCTATTTTAAATATAAATATGGCTTACCGTTATTTAAATTAGTAATTTGACGATTTATAACCTAAAAAAAGACGTTCTTTAGAACGTCTTTAACTCAGATGGCGCAATGTTTTGAGGTTATTTACTAAGTTACTTTAAAACTCCAGCCAAAATGTCTTTGATGCCGTCGCCGCCTTTACTTTGAGTGAAGGAAAGAATGATGGGAATAAACTTGCTTGCCATTCCTGGGTTTAGACCTAGCTGACTAAAACCACCAGCCAAAGCAGCCATGTTAGCTAGTTGACCGCCACTACCACCGCCCATAGCGCCAGCTAAACCGCCAATTGCCCCTGCGATACCTTTACCGCCAGCAGGAGCTTCGCCGATAAGGTTGCCAATGCCTGGAACAGCACTAGCTACTTGAGCAAATTCGCCATCTCCAAGCTGTTCCTTTGCCATTTTGAAAATTAGTCCAGCACCGCCTTTTGCTTGGCTTTCATCAACGCCCAGACCTTGTGTTAATTGTTGAATTAATTCCATATCTTTGCTCTATTACAGTTCTTCTTCAATCATGATGCCAAAGACATAGGTGAAATTAAAGAAAGAAATACTTAAAAAAAGTGTTTTTATCAATAGGTTTTGAGAAATTTGGCAGATTTTGTGTCAAATCGAGGTTATTGAGGTAAAGTTATGATTAAATTTTTAAGATTTAAATAGGTCTTATCAAAAAATTTTCTTCTATTTGGTTACATTGTCCCTGTGCTCGGAGCAACTGTGTAAATTGCTTCAGCAAACTATAAAATCAATTTAAGTTTATAAGGAAAAAGAATTATGAAAGTCAAATATTTAGGTACATTGTTTGCAGCTTCCGTTCTAAGTTTGGGTCTGGTTACTTCCTGTGCGACTCCTGAAGGCGGCGAAGTAGATGGCGCAGACACAACTATTGAAGTAGATCCTTGTGCGGGAACAGTAGAAGTAGATCCTTGCGCGGGTGCAGTAGAAGTAGATCCTTGTGCGGGAACAGTAGAAGTAGATCCTTGTGCGGGTCAGTAATTGCCTAGTAAGAAACTAAGCAGCATGATTTAACCACAGTCTATTTAGGGAGTCATAGCGCCGTGCTGTTTGTCTTCCTATTTTTTTGACTGGCTACTCAGTCTACTCTTATTTAGCTTACAGATATTTTTAAGAGTTGCGGGTTAAGCTTTGGCTATAAAGTAAAAAATATATTTAACAGCCATGCGTAATCTACCTTTTATCTGTAGCAGTCTTTTACTATTGTCCTTAGCAGCCTGTAGTGGCGATCGCCTTGAAGCCAACAACAGTAGTGGTAATATACTCACGGAAGCCAATAATACGGCAACAGTTATCGATTTAACTCAGGTTGGCTGTCAATTTTTGGAGGTTGAGGCAAAAGACTATCAGTACGATCCGCAAAACGCTGATGAGTGCAAAGAAATCAATGCCGAGACTCTAGCAACTAGAGAGGCGGGATTTAAGCCACTAGAATTGAAGCCAGGTAAATATATTTTTCGCGTGACCAATTCTAATGTTTCTTATCCTTTAGGATTTTATCTGCGTGGAAAAGGAATCAAAAAAGTTAGTTTACCTAAAGTCAGTGGTGGCGGACTGACAGAGGGAACTACCAAAGATTATGAAGTGGATCTGGTTGCAGGAGAATATGTGTTTAGCTGCCCGTTGAATCCTACCCCCGATTATCCAGTTGTAGTTAATTAGAGATGGATTAGGAAATTGCGATCGTAGATTATTTTATATTTTGGTTATGTATAGTCGTTCTAATTAATTTCTGCTTTTTCTATATTTTAGACTGCGATCGCAAATCGATTTTAATAGCTCTACTCCTTTCAGTGCATTGGGAACAAGACTATCAGCCCGAACCAGGATTGCCCGAAGCGGAACTGTATTAATTATTTCTTCAACCTTGAGGTTGGGTCGCTCGATAAAATAGAGAAGATAGAAAAGCAACAGACGACTAATGACAAAATCCCGACCCCAAGATATTCGCTTTAAGCTATATCATCAGCTAGAGGAAACCTACCATCAACTCTTAGATGATTTGGCGCAAACTGAACTCACCGATGGCGAAATTGGTAAGATTGCCCAAATGTTAATGCGTTCTCGTATAGAGGCACTCAAACCTTTAGTTTCAGAGAAAGAAATGGACGCATACTATAAAACTTATCCTGAAGATGAATAAAAAAGCGATCGCCCTTGAGATATTCTCTCTATGCCACTCGCCGACCGTTTTTATAGACTTCTAGGATCTGAGCCACAACATTATCATTGTGTATTGTGACAAAATCGGCTTTTTTGCCGATTTCTAAACTGCCAATTGCATTATCTAAGCCGATAGCTTTAGCTGGATTTAAAGTGAGGTATTTAATTGCCTCATATAGCGGTTTGTTGGCTACTTGGTTAATAATGAATGCGGACTGCAATAGACTTCTGGGTGCATAGTCAGAAGAAATAATATCGACTAAACCTAATTCTACTAACTCCATTGCCGAGACATTGCCAGAATGTGAACCGCCTAAAATTATATTTGGCGCACCCATTAGTACTAGCAAACCATTACTGTGAGCTTCTTTAGCTGCATCGAGGGTAGTAGGAAATTCGGCTAAAACAACTTTTTCGGCGATCGCCTGTCGAACATGTTCCACCGTCGCATCATCATGGCTGGCGATCGCAATATTCTTTTTCTGACTTAGCTCGATTAAAGCTCGACGGTTATTTACTGCATGTTGCTGCTGGTTATCCAATCGCATCGCTACAAACTCATCCATTTTGGCTGCGGGTACGCCATGCTTATCGGTATAGTATTCTTTATACTTTTGGATGTTAATAAACTGACGTTGACCAGGGGTATGATCCATGAGAGAAATCATTGCCAGCAACGGGTGTTCTGCATAGGGTTCAACAATATCGTAGAGATGTTCAAAACCTAGCTCACAGCGCAAATGTAACAGGTGATCGGCGCGAAACCTCCCCGCAGCTTGCCCTTTAACTACAGTATCGATCATGGCTGGATAATGATTGGTGCGTAACGGATCGTCTTTGGGAGTAACATCGCCAATCGAAATCGCATCACAGACTGTAGTTATGCCCGAACTAATTAAATCGCGATCGTGGTTAACAGCAGCTAATTCTAATGGAAACCTCGCTTTTGGACGAGGAGCAACGCACTTTTCTAGATTATCGGTGTGGAGTTCGATTAAACCAGGCATTAGATAGTCACCTTCTCCATTTTGCCCATCAGACACTACTCCTGGCTTAATATCAGCGATTATGCCGTCCTCTACGGCGATCGTTCCCAATATTTCTTCGTTGGGTAGAAGCAGGCGATAGTTCGTATAGATTTTTTCGGGCATAGGTTTATTGATGGATTAGCGATTACTCTTTCACTTTAGTAAATAGCTCTATTTAATTGAACATTTTGTAATAGTGCGACTAGTTTAATTTATGGGGTAGCACAAATTAATATCAGCCCCCTAACCCCAAGCTTGGGGGAACTCAATGCAGCATTTTAGTCTAGATGCGCTAGTAGTAGGTAGTACTGAGTCCAGTTTAATTTATGGGGCAATGCGAATTAATATTAGCCCCCTAACCCCCAAGCTTGGGGGAATGAAACTAAACATTGGCACATACTTTAGTAGTCAGCCGTAAATAAGAAGTAAAAGTCCGAAAAGGTTTCGAGCAAAATCCCTAGTGATATAAATATCTCAAGCAAGAAAATTAATGAATAATGACAAAAGAAGAAATTAAGGCTAGGACAAAGGTAATAGCATCTTTACGCTCTAATTATTTGACGGTAATTTA